>Ga0187801_10000424_pt1 | contig 11491 bp, 11 predicted proteins | sample NC_wetland_sal_i_10_FD_132465 | JGI IMG/M metagenome (GOLD analysis project Ga0187801, IMG submission 132465) | Wetland sediment microbial communities from Neuse River Estuary, North Carolina, USA - Control_1 | ecosystem: Environmental > Aquatic > Freshwater > Wetlands > Sediment | place: USA...
CGTGAAGCAAGTTCTGTTTTCGCCTGTGTTTGAGGACCCGGAAGGGAAGTGGCCGGGGCTTGAAGCTCGTGAATTGGTCGAGTGGATGCTGGCCGACGGGCTGCCAGTGCGGCTGGGATTGCAATTGCACAAATTTATCTGGGATCCGGCGACGAAGGGCGTGTAGAGCCGAGGTACAGGAGGTAAAGGAAGTAAAGGACAAGAGGGTCGAACAAAGACGTTGACCAGGGCGGGTGCGAGAGGATGAAGGATTCACGAAAAGCGATTGTGTTGCTAAGCGGAGGAATGGACTCGTGCGTCTGCACGGCAATCGCCTGCGAGCGGCACGGCGCGGAGAATGTGGGATTGCTGCATGCCGGGTACGGGCAGCGCACACAAGGCCGCGAGGCACGCGCGTTTCACGAGATCGCGGATTTTTACCACGTAACGAAACGGCTGGTGGTGCGACTGGAACATTTTCGAGCGATCGGTGGGTCGGCGCTGACGGACAAAAATATTTCCGTGCCCGAAAATGAGTTGGGAACTCCAGGCCCGCACGGGAGCGCCATTCCCGTGACGTATGTGCCCTTTCGCAACGCGCATTTTCTTTCCGTCGCGGTGAGTTGGGCCGAGGCTATTGGGGCAGGCGCCATTTATATCGGCGCCGTGGCGGAGGATAGTTCCGGTTATCCGGATTGCCGGCCCGAATACTATCGTGTATTCCAGGAGCTGATTCGCGTAGGCACGAGGCCGGAAACACAGATTGAAATCGTGACGCCAGTGATCACGATGAAGAAAAGCGAGATCATCCGGCGAGGACTCGGACTGGGCGCTCCACTGCATCTAACCTGGTCATGTTATCAAGATGAAGGCGCGGCCTGCGGCGTATGCGATAGCTGCCTGCTGCGACTGCGGGCCTTCGCCGAGGCCGGCACTCCCGACCCGATCCCCTACCGGCGAGCTGTAGCGGCCCCTCGTTGAGCCTGCCTGCGGCAGACAGGCTCGCCTCCTGCAGACAGGCTTTGAATCTGGCGTGTTCCAGAGTCATAATGGGGCGAACGAAGCCTGGGGACACCAGGCCGAGCTCCCCCGTGAAAAAGGAGAATGGAGCATGAAGCGTTTTCATAGATCGTGGACGCTCGCCGTAATTTCGATGTTCGCGCTGGCAAGCGCGATGGCTCCGCGGGCCGCGGCCCAGAATGATTCCACAATTCGCGGACAGATCCTGGACGTTAATGGGAAGCCGTGGGCAGAAATCGGCGTTCAAATCGTTAGTGACCAGGGCTCCAAGTACGACACCAAAACTGATAAGGATGGACACTACTCCTTTCGGAATATCAGGGCTGGCGTGTACACCGTTTACGTGCAACTGCCGCCGCCGAATCAGCCGTTTCCGACTAAGGTTCAAGTGCTGGGAGGAAGCGAAAAGATTGTTGACCTGAACTTCAAAGACATCGCTGCCCAACAGGGCGCCGAGTACCAGGAAGCCGCGAAGAAAGCCGAAGAATCAAAAACCAAATTTGCCAGCATGAAAGCGCACTTTACCGCCGGCAATGCCATTCTCGATCAGGAGAAAGCAGCGAGAGTGGATTTGCAAAAGGCCACGCCAGATCAAAAGGATGCGGCCAAGCAAAAGCTCAGCGACCTTTCCGATCAGGCGGCTAAGGAATTTCAGGCAGCACAGCAGGCCGCTCCGGACAAGGACCCGAACCTCCACCTGATTTACGCGAAGCTCGGCGAAGCCTACGACACGGCGAATCGCAATGAAGAAGCCGCAGCGGCCTACCAGCAAGCCATCGCCGCCAAGCCCGACGTGCCGGGATACTACAACAACCTTGGCAATGTCCTCGCGCGCGCCGGAAAAATCGACGAAGCCAAAGCTGCCTACGCGAAGAGCGCGGAATTGGATCCGGCGAATGCGGCAACGGCCTGGCGGAATTTTGGAATCAGCTTGTACAACGCCAATCGCCTCGGAGAAGCGATCGAACCTCTACAGAAGTCCGCGGAATTGGATCCCAAGAACGCGCAGACCTGGTATTTGCTCGGCGCCTCGCTGGTTTACAAGATGACGACGAAGAAGGTGGGCGATAAAGAGGAAGTGGTCTTCGCGCCTGGAACCATCGAGGCGTATCAGAAGGCGATCGAACTGGATCCCAATGGCCCGTACGGAGCGCAAGCGAAAGCCGGGCTGGAACAGTTGCAATTACTGGCTCCAGGCATCGACACGAAGATCAACGTGAAGAAAAAGAAGTCCTAGCCGAATTCCATTCTGGAAATTTCGGGCCGGTTCGCTCTTTGCGGGCCGGCCTTTGTTTTTTAGCTATGGGAAAGAGTGCCGTTGATTTTCGTTCGCCGGAGCGCCCAGGCGAAGGCCGCCATGGAAATGGGTAGGATTACCGCCGCGAACAACAAAAGAACGGCGAGAGGACGCCAGATCGCGCCAACGGTGGCGCCTCCCAACAGCGCGGCGCGCATAGCCTCGAGTGCGTAGGTGACAGGATTGAGACGCGCGACCACCTGCAGCCAGTCGGGAAGAATCGAGACGGGAAACAGCATGCCTCCCGCGACGCTGGAAACTCCCAGAAAAAACCACTTCGCGGGATTCCCTCGCTTGAAAAGAAGAAGGTAGCTCGCCGAGAGAATGCCGAGGCCGGAAAACGCCAGCAGCGCCGCCACCAGCACCGCAAAGACAGCCAACCAATTGGCGGCAAACACAGGAAAGCCGAAAAGAATCGCAGCCCAGGCGAAATAGACGGCGATGCGAAGTGTGGTGGCAGCAAAAGGATAAATTGCCGAACCGGCTACGAAAACAGGCAGGGAAGTCTGCGTGACCAGAAGATGCTCGAGAGTCCCGCTGTCCCGCGCTTCTTCCAGGCTGCGATCGAAGCTGTCCAGAGCGGCGTTGAGATAATCCAGAAACACGAAACCCACCAGCGAAAAGGCAAAATAGCTGCCGCCCTGAGGAAGAGCGTGCTGCAATTCGGGGGTGTCCACAAAACGGGCAACGTAATAAAACATCGCCGCGCCCAGGAGAGCCTCGATCGCTTCGAGGACGAATACGGTGCGATAGGTGCGCGCGATGGTGAAGTCCCGCCAAAAGAAGAGCCAGATGCTGGTGAGGGCGCGCTTCATTCCTCACTCCGCTCGAATGCGTTTTCCGTGATGTCCTTTTCCGGCGCGATTGTTGCGCGTCGGGTGAGCCGGAAAAAAGCTTCTTCGAGAGAAGCGGCGCCTGTGCTCAGCTTGAGCGTCGAAGGAGTGTCGCAGGCGAGCAACCGGCCTGAGTCAATCACCGCGACGCGGTCGGCCAACAACTCGACTTCCGGAAGCGTGTGGGACGCGAAGAGCAGCGAAGTATTTCCCCGGCGCAGGACTTCCGCTTTCAGAAAGCGGCGGAATTCCGCGGCGGCAATAGCGTCCAGGCTGCGTGTCGGCTCGTCGAGGAGCAGCACGCCTGGTTGATGAAGCAGAGCACGCGCCAGACTGAGGCGCTGGACCGTGCCAGAAGAAAGGGTCCGCACTTGACGATCCAGAGTCTCGCCCAGGCGGAATTGATCAGCGAGAGTCGCGATTCGCCGGGAAGCCGAAGAACGCGAAAGCTGGTTCAAACGGCCAAAAAAGAGCAGGTTCTGCCGAGCAGTCAGGCGCGGATAAAAGCCATGGTCCGTGCCCGCATGATAGCCCAGACGGCGGCGCACCTCGCTCGATTGTTGAACGGTGTCATGCCCGGCGACGCGTGCGTGCCCGCTCGTCGGCACCAGCAGCGTCGCGAGGATTCGCAGGAGCGTGGATTTGCCGGCTCCATTTGTGCCGAGTAAAGCCACTGTTTCGCCTTCACGGACTTCCAGCGACAAGCCGTCAAGGGCGACAGTCGTCGGTTTTTCGAAGGGTTGAAGGAAAGTGCGCCAGCCGCTGCGCGCGGGGGGAAAGGACTTTTTGAGCGAATCGATGGTGATCGCGGCTTCAGGCACTAGAAATCTTATAGCGTGTCTTCGGCGCGAAGACAATCCGTAGAGCGCCGGAAAGCAAGCTTGCAAGAAGCCGATGTGACGCGCGATTTTCTCCGAATGGCGAAGCCGGGCAATCCCCGATAGAATGTTGCGAAGGGGCTTCCAGCCGGGCGGTCCGGGATACGGCCGCGAGCCTCGAAGGAGCCGGAGGAATGGTGCCATTCACGAAACGCGTTGCCGCGCCCGCGCACGTCATGGTGCGTTATCTGGATCGGGAATCGGTGCTGCTGAATTTGGAAACGGAACAATATTTTGGGTTAGACGAAACCGGCACGCGGATGTGGCAGTTGGTCACCGCCTCGGCGAACATTGACGCAGCCTACCGGGAGCTTCTCGAGGAGTTCGACGTCGAGCCGGATTTGCTGCGCGCCAACCTCGTGGAACTGTTGGACCGGCTCGTGGACAACGGCTTGCTCCAGGTTCACGCCCCTGATGTGGGAAAAGCTGCGGCGGTTTGAAGGTCTTGATCCGGCCGCGCAGAGCCTCTTTTTGCGCGCCGTGGTCCTGCTGCCTTTTGTTTCCCTCAGCCTGCGCTGGCGCGGCTTTCGCGCGACGCAGGCATTTCTCCAAAAGGTGCTTTCGCTGGCTGGTTCGAATCCCGGTGCTGCTTCGCTCCTCGAGCGCTCCGTGCTGACAGCGCATCTCGTGAATTCGGCGGACCGCTACGGCATCATTCGCTCCTCGTGTCTCGCGAAATCACTCGCACTTTGGTGGTTGCTGGAGAGGCAGGGAATCGCGTCGCACTTGCGAATCGGCATCCGGAAGGAAAATGAGAAGTTTGAGGCCCACGCGTGGGTCGAGCGCGACGGCGCCGCGCTGAACGAACCTGACGAGCACCACCGGCACTATGCGGCGTTTGACGCGGCATTTTCGTCGTGGCCGCGGGAAGAACGATGAATCCCGAGGGCGGGAAGGTCAGAAAGAAATCCGGCCAGAAGGGATCGTGACGACCGAAAAAAGAAAGCCCCCGGCCAAGCCGGGGGCCTCGATGGATCGATCCAATAGCCGTTCAGATGTTGGTGCTGTGATGCAACATGACATGCCGGGTGCGCGCCGCAGGAGCCGGCAACTCGACGGTGAGGGAGACCTCACTGTGATTGCGAAGCACGCCCAGCTTCACGGAGGTTCCCTTTTCGTCGCGCTTCGCGGAAAGCTTCTCGCGCAAGTCGCCGACCGAACGGACACGCTCGCCGTTGAGAGAGGTGATCACGTCGCCGGCCTTCAACCCCGCCTTTTCGGCGGGTGACCCGGAATTCACTTCGCGGACGAGAATGCCTTCGCCGTCAGGCGCCCCAAAAAATGTGCCGAGCTGGCCACTGAGATCTTCAGCGTCAATGCCTAGCCTGGGCTGGCCGCCGAAAAATACATTGCCGTTCCATTCCATCGGCGGAATCTCTGGCATCGGGGCAACCTCGGGCATATCGGGCATGCGGAAAGCAAACGCGCCGGGAGAGGGCGCCAGCAAGCGAAGGGCACGCCGGCCCTGTTCTGCTTTTCCGAGCGTGACGCTCAAAGATTGTGAACGGCCATCGCGCCATACGGTGATTTGCGCAGTGCGACCGGCGGGGATTTCGTGAATGATGCGACGGAATTGCGCTGTGCCTTCAATGCGCTGGCCATTGATTTCCGTGATGACGTCGTTTTCTTTCAGACCTGCTTTGGCCGCCGGGCTGTCCGGAACGATTTTCTCAAGAAGGACGCCGCGCTCGGCGGGAAGCTTGAGCTCTTTGGCCTTGTCGCTGGAAACTTCCTGTGTTTCGACGCCCAGCCAGCTCGGACCTTCGTCCCCGATCAAGACGTTCGCACCATCATCGGACTCGATGGTGATCGGACCCTCGGGCTCTTGCACGACGCGGATGTCCTGGTTCGGAGCCGTGCTGTACTGCGGTTTTGCAGAGATGGCGGGAAGAGCAATCAGCCCGATGCTGAACGCCGCAACGCCGCCGGCAAGAAACAAAATTCGTTTGGTCATCAAAGTCCCATCCTCCTGAGCCGTTAGACGTGGCAAAAAGAAAATCGTCAGACGGTCGAGCGCAGCACCACCAATCGAATACCGCCGTTGACCGTTCGCAGATGGATCTGGGCGCCGCCGCTTCCGAGCTTGCCATGAATTTCCCTGGGCCGTTGCTGCGTGCTCTCGATTTTCAAAGGAAGCTCCGAGTAGAAGTTCCCATTCAGGCACCGAGCTTCCAGATCCGCTTGCGTGTCCGAGGGCACGGCGACTAACAGCGAGCCGTTTGTGGTTTCCGCGGCCGCGCCATTCTTGTCGCCGAGATGCGCGAGTTCGAGACGCACATTGCCGTTCGTGGTGTGCGCGTGAATGTTCCCGCCGGATTCATAGACCTCGATATTGCCGTTGACGGTCTGAAGGTCATCTACGGCGTCGATCCCGGAGATTCGCAGCGTACCGTTGATCGTGCCGATGTGTTCGACGTGCGCGCTGTGCGGCACGCGAATGGAATACTCGACGGTCACTTCGACGCCTTCGTTCTGCGGATAGCGGGTGGTAACGGAGACCGCTCTGGGCTTGGCGTCCACCTCGATGGCCACACGGTCGAGGTCGGACTCCTTCTCCTTCGCGGTTTTTACGGCGTGCACTTCAACCACATCGCGGTCCCAGCCTTGCACCTCGACAGGGCCGTTGACGTTTTGCAGCTCCACCGAGCCGCCGGGTTGCAACGGATACGACTGATTGACTTCCTTGGTGATGGCCTGGCAAGGAACGGCCCAAATCACGGCTGCGAACAGGACAACCAGAGCAACGGAGCGAATTGCTTGGCGATGCATAACGATTTACCCCCTAAGCGTCACCGCACCATCGAAAACCCTGAACTCCGAATCGAGGCCCAAAAATCACGAAAGCCGTTGCTTACACGTTAGTGCAACTGGAAATTAAAAGTCACGGTGGAAATCACCTCGACTTTTTTCCCGCGCACCCACACGGGATTGGCCTGCCATTGCTTCACGGCAGCCATGGCCGCATCGGCAAGCACCGGTTCGCCCTCGATGAGCTTCTGCACTTCCACGTGGCCGTCCTTGGTCACGCGCACCTGGAGTTTTACCACGCCTTGAATCCCCGCGCGCTGCGCGAGGGCCGGATATTCGGGGGTGGGGGCGGATATGATGCGCTTCTGAAACTCATCCGGATCTTCATGGAGGCCGCCAGTCAGTGTATATTCCAGCGAATCCAGCAGACTTTCCAGCCAGTCGGTTTTGGCGTCCGGACCCAGCGGCGCCACAACGTTACGCCCATCACCCGGTAGATCGGCGCTGACGGGGAGCCCCGGAAGCGCGCGATTGATGCGCTCCCGCTGCTCGCGCATGAGAGTTTCATGGAGCGCGATTTCTGAATCCAGGAATTGCAGCCGGATCTTTCCGCTGGTGGTGCGCAATTTCACGGGCGCTCCGCCGCCGTTCAAGACCGCCGTGGCATGCAACGGCCCTGCGCCCTTTGCCGGCGCCTGCACCGCGAGATGCAAAGCGGGATCGGCTTCGATGCGCCGCTCTCCGCCCGTGATTATTGAAGCCTCGATGGTCGCGCCAAGATTTCGCGGCAGAAAGACAATGATGTCGCCATTCACGGACGTAAACTGTGAGGCGCCCCCGAGCCGCAAAATCCCGGTTCCTGTGGGCGCGTCTGGATTGATCCAGGCGGTGATCGTGCCGCCAGAAGTGGCTGCCCTGACAGTACCCGCGACGCGCGTCAAGCAAATACTCCCGCCGCTCGATTCCACCTCCATGGGGCCCGAAACATACATGATGCGGATACCGCCGCCGCCGGTTTGCGCGTGCACCGAGCCGCGCACTTCGCCGAAATCAATCTGTCCTCCGCCGGTGTGCACATCCACGAATTTTCCGGCGTGAGCCACGGTGATGTTGCCGCCCACGGTTTCCAATTGAGCGCGGCCGGCAATTTCTCCGGCGCGGATGTGGCCGCCTCCGGTATGCAGAGTGGCGTCTCCGGCAACGTTGCCGACTTCAATGTGCCCACCAGCCGTAAAGGCTGAAAGTTCACCGGCGACAGCCGCGACCTGAATGTGCCCGCCTTCAGTTTCCAACCGGGCAATGGCGCGGCCAGGGCCAACATCGCGCAATCCCGAGCCGCCAATCCGCCCGGTGTAGATATTTCCGCCCTGCGTGTGGAGTATGGCCGTGCCCCCGATATCCTGGGTTTCGATGTCACCCGCTTCGGTGTTGACCTCCACGCTGTATCCATGCGGAACGGTCACTTCAAATTGCACCCAAAATTGGGCGTCGGGAAAATGTGCGGCTTCTTCCGGAAGCGTCCCCGTGATCTCCACGCCCGTATTGAGGCCCCGGACCTTGAGAGAATAATTGTCGAGCAATTGTTTCGCGGCAGGGCCGCGGGCATCAGTTTCGAGATGCACGGTATAACGGACGAGAGGCTCGGCTCCGGGTTCTGACTGAAAAATCTTCACCGAACCGAGATCCGTCGTTAGCCGCAGTGTCAGACCATCTCTGGTGTGGATGGCGCCGGAGTTGGTGGTTGCGGAACGCGCCGCAGGAAGTTCAGCGGCCTTTGGGATTTCCGCGGCTGGCTGCGCATGTGGCGGCGTGGCGGCCGAGGAAAGCGGCAAAAAAGCCAGGCACGAAAGCGGCAGAAGTGACGCGCCGGCAAGTGCGCGGCGCACAAGCGAAAACCGAATTGGCGAGTATCGGGCGTTCATTGTTCGAAGCAATCTATGCAACGCTCACTGCAATTCGCGGGGGCCAATCTGCCGCAAAGCAGCGGCGCTGCGCAACCTCACGTAGCGATCGGGGTCGCGGTGTTGCAGTTGCTGGAGCACGCGGACTACGCGCTCCACGGATTCATCTCCTTCGAGAGCATCAGCCTGCATCCCGGGCAAACCGGGAGGGGCACTCGGCGCCATTTGCGGAACATCGCCAGCGGGGCTTGGTCCGCGCTCCAAAGAGCCGACCAAGACGTCCACGGCTTCGACGCGCACGCCGGGATTGGCGTCGTGCTGCAACGCGTCCAGCATCACTTGCCGCACGGCTTCGTCCGTAGCCTGGGCGCGCAACGCCTCAATCGCTTTCATGCGCACGGCGGGATTCTGATCCTTGCGAGCCGCAGCGATCAGCGCGCGGCGAACCTGCTGATTGCTCGCTGCAGCCTTCAGGGCATCCACGCAATCCAGACGCACGCCGGCATCAAAACGCTCGCCATTCTCGACGACGTAGGTAAGCACCTGCTGCATATCTCCGTCATTCACGTTTCCGGAGAGTTCCAGCGGCTGCTCGGCGCTCAGTTGCAGCTGTACGGTTCCCGGCCCTGAACCGGAAGCGGTGGAAAAATTCACGCCGGCGATAGCCATTTTGTCGAGCTGCTCTTCCGTGAGCGGCTGCCTGGCCACGACGTTCACGGCCTGAAGATTGGCGTTGTTGCTTTTGTGGCTCTGGATCCAAGGGATGAGTTGCGCACCGAGGAGAATGCCGAACAGGACGAGAAGCGCTCCGCTCCATGCCGGGCGCACGGCTATAAACCGGCGCAGCCATCCGAGCGGGCTCCAGCGCTCGTGGACCGGTGGAGCAGAAAGATCGTCAAGAGTCTCGGCAAGCTCGCTGCGGCACTGTGCCAGGAGAATCCCCGAAGCATCGAATTCGTCGGCGGGCTGAGGAGCGGCGATCATGGCTTGCTGGAGTTCGCGCTCCTCAGCGAGTTGGACGGAGCAAGCCGGACAGACCGCCAGATGGGCCTCGATCGATTTGCGTTCTTTTTCACTGACTTCGTCACAGACGTAGAAAACGAGCAACGGCGCGACATCCTGGCAGGTGAGTTTCGGGTCCGCCATGCTCATCGCAAGCCTCCCAACTCATTGCGGAGTTTGCGCGTGGCGCGGAATAGCGAGTTCTTCACCGTTTCCTCAGTGGTTCCCAGAGCGTCGCCGATGGCGCGAAGCTTCAAGCCCTGGTAGTGCTTCATTTCAAAAACAATGCGTTCGCGGGGAGAGAGACATTCCATCGCGCGGGAGATGCGCGCCTTAATCTCCTTGCCGAAGAGGCTGCGTTCGGGGTCAAGCGTGGGGCGGTGCTCGCGCTGGCGCTCAAAAAAGTCGGTAATGCCTTCCTCGTGAAGGGCGGCATTGACCTCGGGGGCTTGATCCTCAGGACGCGCCTGGCGGCGGCGCAGATGGTCCAGGCAAACGTTGGTCACAATGCGATAAAGCCAGGTGTAAAAGCTGCATTCAAAGCGGAAGCGGTGGAGGTTGCGGTAGACCTTGAGGAAGGCTTCCTGATAGACGTCCCGGGCGTCTTCGGGGCGCTTCATGAGGTTCAGGGCCAAGCGCAGCACATCACGGTCATGGCGGCGGACCAATTCCTCAAAAGCAGCGCGGTTGCCAGCCTGCGCTTCCACCACGAGAGCCCGCTCATCCAGATTGGACAAAGAGGTCCCCAGAGCCAGGGCGGCGTCCGTGCTACCCAAGCGACCGTTATCGTCGGCCAAAGCAAGAGCCCATCTGGGAAGCGGCATTTTTGCTATCTCTTTGTATTTGCAGGCGTTAGTGTTGTACAGTAACGCCTTCGCGTACATCCTAGCATGCGTCGGGTTACCACACACCAGTTTACCACCCAATTTGGACGCAACTTTACGCCCTCGGGTGAGCAGCGCTTCCCAATATAACGACGCTATTTCTGTGGATTTTGTTTCCTGGAGGCCTAAAGAAACAGACGGATTGCTCTGAATTTAGGATTCCAGGCGTGGTGCCCAGGCGCCGGTTCAGGAACTTAGGTGCTTGCGGCCTGCCCTTGACTGTCCAAGCGCCAGACTGCCAGCGGCCAGACCAGCAGCAGGGCCACCGCTAGAAGGACCGCATAGCCGTTCATGCGATAAAAGTGCTCCGGCTGGCCCAGCAGCTCCGCAGCGCCTCCCAGAAGGGAGGTGCCCGCAACAATAAGAAAGCAACCGAGGATATTGAAGCGCATGATCTTCGACACCCCAAAGACGAGCACGGCGAGCAAAATCAACCGCGCGAGAAACTGCTTTCCGAAGTCGGCGGGGCTGCCCCACCCCCCACCAGCTAGCGCCAACGCACCAAACAGGAAGAGCAGTAACCGGAGCCAGGGTTGTCGTAACTGCGAGGCGACGAACGCCGAGATGGCCGCGACCAGGCCGGTATAGAACAGCCCGTGCAGCACGGCAGCCCCGAGAATCGATGCTCCCGGCAGGTACGCGTCAAACTCTTGCCCGAACGAAGCCTCCACTTCGCGGTGCACCGTCGGCCAATATGTGGACAAAGTTCCAAGCACGCGTTCGAGCCCGATGAGCGCTGCGGTCCCGCCCAATCCGATCCAAAGGGCGTCACGATAATAAGTGGCGGGCATGCCTCGGAAGTCCGGCAGCGCGGTCTCGCCGAATGCTTGCCTGGCGTAGTAGCGAGCCAGGCTGAAGAGCAACGTGATAGCGCCAAGATAAAAGGGCCCGCCGATAATAATCCCGATCGCGAGCCCGCCCATGGTCACCTTGAGCGGAACGAAAGTCC
>Ga0187801_10000425_pt1 | contig 11487 bp, 10 predicted proteins | sample NC_wetland_sal_i_10_FD_132465 | JGI IMG/M metagenome (GOLD analysis project Ga0187801, IMG submission 132465) | Wetland sediment microbial communities from Neuse River Estuary, North Carolina, USA - Control_1 | ecosystem: Environmental > Aquatic > Freshwater > Wetlands > Sediment | place: USA...
CAGTTGCTCACCCTGTTTACCACGCCGGTCATCTACCTTGCGTTTGACCGGATGGCGGCGCGGTGGAAAGCGCGCTTTGGCGGCGCGGAAGCAACGCAGGAGGCGGTGGAGTGAACATCTCCGCACCCTTTATCAAACGCCCCATCGGGACCACCTTGCTGGCGGCGGCGGTGGTGCTGCTTGGTGCGATAGCCTTCGGGCTGCTGCCGGTTTCGCCGCTTCCGCAGGTGGATTTTCCCACTATCAGCGTGCAGGCATCGCTCCCGGGCGCGAGTCCCGATGTGATGGCCGCCACCGTGGCGACGCCGCTGGAGCGTGCGCTGGGGCGCATCGCCGGGGTCTCGGAAATGACCTCGCAGAGTTCGCTGGGCTCGACCAGCATCACAATCCAGTTCGACCTGTCGAAGAACATCAACGATGCGGCACGCGAGGTGCAGGCCGCGATCAATGCCGCGCTGCCGCTGCTGCCCACCGGCATGGCGGGCAACCCGACATACCGCAAGGTCAACCCGGCCGACGCGCCGATCATGATTTTGTCGCTGACATCGAAAAGCCTGTCGCGCAGCCAGATCTATGATGCCGCTTCGACCATTTTGGCGCAGAAGATATCCCAGCTTCCCGGCATCGGCATCGTGAACGTGGGTGGCGGCGCACTGCCTTCCGTGCGCGTGGATCTGGATCTGGGGCAGGTCAACAATATGGGCCTGAGTCTGGAGCAGGTCCGCCAGGCCATCGCTACCGGCAATATCAACGCCCCCAAGGGCGCGCTCGAGGACACGCAGCATCGCTGGCAAATACAGGCTAACGACCAGCTCACGCTTCCGGGCCAGTACGCCGAGCTGGTCGTGGCGTACCTCAACGGCGCGCCGGTGCGGCTGAACCAGGTTGCGCATGTCAGCGTTGACCTGCAGAACGTGCGCAACATGGGGGTCGCCAACGGCGAGCCCTCGATCCAGCTCATCATTTTTCGCCAGCCGGGCGCCAACATCATCGACGCGGTGGAATCCATCAAGGCGTCGTTGCCGGAAATGGAAGCCTCTATGCCGGCCGCCGTGGCAGTGCATGTGATGTCGGACCGCACCACCACCATCCGCGCCTCGCTGCACGATTCGGAAGCGACGCTGCTCCTTTCAGTCATGCTGGTGGCGCTGGTGGTGTTCGTGTTCCTGCGCGACTGGCGAGCGACCCTGATTCCCGCCATTGCGGTGCCGATTTCGCTGATCGGCACGTTTGCGGTGATGTATTTGATGCATTACAGCCTGGATAACCTGTCGCTGATGGCGCTGATCGTCGCCACCGGGTTCGTGGTGGACGATGCTGTCGTGGTGCTGGAAAATATCATGCGCCATGCCGAGAGCGGGACACCGCCCATGCAGGCCGCGCTGCGCGGGGCGCGCGAAGTCGGCTTCACGGTGCTTTCGATGAGCCTGTCGCTGGTGGCGGTGTTCCTGCCGGTGCTGATGATGGGCGGCATCATCGGCCGCTTGTTCCGTGAGTTCGCCGCCACGCTGTCCATTGCCATTTTCATCTCGCTGGTGGTGTCCCTTACCGTGACGCCAATGCTGGCCTCGCGCCTGCTGAAGCAGCGCGGCGAGCGCGCGCCTGGGCGTCTGGCGCGCTGGGGTGAGCGCGCCTACGCAACGCTGCTGCACGGCTATGACCGCAGCCTGACTGGCGCACTCAAGCATCCCTGGCTGATGCTCTTGCTGTTCGTTGTCACATTGGTGCTGAACTTCTTCTTGTATTGGAGCGTGCCGAAGGGGTTTTTCCCTACACAGGATACAGGCTTGGTCATTGGCAATATTCAGGCGGATCAGGCCATCTCGTTCCAGGCGATGTCGCAGAAAGTCACCCGCATCGTGGATATCGTTAAACAGGACCCCGCGGTGCAAAATGTGATCGCTTTCACCGGCAGCAGCGGAAACAGCCCCGGCAACAGCGGGTTCATTTTCGTCACGCTGAAGCCCTACGACCAGCGCGTGGATGCGATGGCGATGATGGGAAGGCTGCGGAAAAAACTGGCTGCTGTTCCAGGCGCGCAGGTGTTCATGGCGCCGGTACAAGACATTCGCATGGGGGGGCGGCCTTCGCCCGCACTGTTCCAGTACACCCTGCAGAGCGGCGACCTGAATGAGTTGCGCGCGTGGGGGCCGCGTGTGCTCGACGCCTTCTACCGCATTCCCATCCTGACCGACGTCAACACCGACCAGCAAAGCAAGGGCCTGCAGATCGAGCTGACCATAGACCGCGCCGCCGCTGCGCGGTACGGCATCTCGGTAAATACTATAGACCAGACGCTTAACGATGCGTTCGGCCAGCGCCTGGTCTCGACCATTTATGCGCCGCTCAATCAGTACAGGGTGGTGATGGAAGCGGATGGCAAGTACTTGCAGCGTGCCGAATCACTCAATGACATATACCTGATTGCCGCCTCGGGCCAGCGCGTCCCGCTGTCGGCGCTGGCTCATTACGAGTTGGGCACCACGCCGCTCGTGGTCAACCATCAGGGGCTGTTTGCCGCGACCACGATTTCGTTCAACCTTGTGCCGGGCGCCTCGCTCGGCGAGGCGCAGAAAGCCATCGCCACCGCCATGGCGCAGATCGGCCTGCCCGGCTCGGTGCAGGGCGGGTTCCAGGGCACGGCCAAGCTGTTCGAGGAAACGCTCAACAACCAGCCGCTGTTCATTGCAACCGCGATTCTGGTGATTTACATCGTGCTGGGCATGCTGTACGAAAGCACCATGCATCCATTGACCATTCTTTCCACGCTGCCGTCAGCGGGGGTCGGCGCGGTCATGGCGTTGATGCTATTCCATACTGATTTTTCCATCATCGCGCTGATCGGCGTGTTCCTGCTGATCGGCATCGTCAAGAAGAACGCGATCCTGATGGTGGACTTTGCGCTGCAGATCGAGCGCGAGCAGGGTGTCAGCCCGCGCGAGGCCATCCACCAGGCGTGCCTGCTGCGCTTGCGACCCATCCTGATGACCACGCTGGCGGCGCTTTTTACCGCATTGCCGCTTGCGCTGATCAGCGGCAACGGCGCGGAGCTGCGCCAGCCGCTCGGCATTTCGATCGCCGGGGGGCTGATCGTCAGCCAGCTGCTCACGTTGTACACTACCCCGGTGATCTATTTGGGACTCGATAGGGCGCGCATTTGGGTGCAACGCAAGTGGAGCCAGTACCGGGGCGGGCAACGGAGCCACCATGCCACGGCTGAGACACCACACTAGACAGCACAGGAAACCTGCATGAATAAGATTAATGCCATTACTGTTCGTTTATCCGTCCCGCTCGGCCTGGGCCTGCTGCTGTCGGCATGTGCCGTGGGACCTGACTATGAGCGTCCCGCAGCACCATCGCCGGCGCAATTCAAGGAAAACAAGGGTTGGGTGCAGGCTGCTCCGCTCGCCGTGCCCGCGCAAGGCGCGTGGTGGACGATATTTGGGGATAGCACACTGAATGAACTGGAGCCGCGCGTGGCGGCAGCCAACCAGAGCCTGCGTGCCTCGTTTTACGCTTATCAGCAGGCTCAGGCGCTGGTTGATTCGGCGCGCTCGGCGGAGTTCCCCACGGTAGGCGCGACAGTATCCTCCACGCGCGCTTCCGCCGGAACCACCTCAACCGTCGGCCCGACCGGAACTTCCACCGTCATTGCGGGAAAGTCCGCGGGGTTGAACATAAGCTGGGTGCTTGATCTTTGGGGCAAGGTGCGGCGCGAGGTCGAATCCCAGGAGGCTAGTGCCGAAAGCAGCCGCGATACGTTGCTCGCGGCGCAGCTCAGCCTGCAGGCCACGCTGGCGCAAGACTACTTTCAAATTCGCCAGATCGACAGCCAGATCGCGCTGGCGCAAGATACGGTGACCGGGTATGAGAAATTCCTGCAACTCACCCAGAACCGCTATGCCGCCGGCGTGGCTACGCTGGCCGATGTCGCTCAGGCGCAGTCGCAGCTGGCCAATGCACGCGTGCAGCTCGCTGCCTTCAAAGTGCAGCGCCCGCAACTTGAACACGCCATCGCAGTGCTGGTCGGGGAGCCGCCTTCGGGCTTCGATCTGCCTGCCATGCCCGGAGTGCCGCAACCGCATGCCATTCCGGCCGGCGTGCCATCTCAGCTGCTACTGCGCCGCCCCGATCTGGCCGCAGCTGAGCGCCTGGTGGCTGCAGCCAATGCGCAGATCGGCGTCGCCAAATCGGCCTATTTTCCGACGCTGACGCTCTCTGGGCAGCGCGGCTGGCGCAATAACTCCACGTTTTCAAACCTGATTTCCGCGCCCAATGCGTTCTGGTCGTTCGGCCCTTCGCTGGCCGAAACGATATTCGACGGCGGTTTGCGCAGCGCCCAAGTCGCGCAAAGCCAAGCGGCATACCAGCAAGCGGTGGCGCAATACCGGCAGGCCTGCCTGCAGGCCCTGCAGCAGGTCGAGGATCAGCTCGCCGCGTTATCTTCCCTTGCCGACGAGGCGGAATTGCAAGGCCAGGCCGTGGCGGCCGCCGATGAGTCGTTGCGTGTGACCACTAACCAATACAAGGCTGGCGTCACAACCTACCTCAATGTGATTGCCGCCCAGATCAACTCCTATACTGCGCACAACGCGGCACTGCTTATCGCCGGCCAAAGACTCACCGCCAACGTCGCGCTGATTCAGGCACTGGGCGGGGGGTGGGAAGCAAACGTCCCGCTTGCGCGGGATGTCGGAATATCACAACAGCAGGCGGTCAATAAATAACGTATACCAGACTGTTTACTTTGGGAATTGCCCCCGCCGTTCCATGATGACCCACTTTCCCTTTGGTGCGTCTCTATAAAAATTACCGGCTGGTTTGCGGGATGTAAAGGCGGCTGGTAGTTTTGAAAAATACCGGGGAACTGTATTTTGGTATACTCTTTAATAATTTCGTGCGGTCGGATATATCCGACCTGGCCACAATCCGTTGGAAAAGGCGGCAAGGCAACCGGAAAGCGGGCCTTGTAGCTTCGCCGCAACGTCCTGATGGCCGCTGAAGCAGTTTTTCGATATCTTGCTGCAGGCAATACCGTTCTGCCCGCTGCGGGTGGTCACCTTAATATTGGGGACGTGCAATGGCAACAGTAAAAGACACCAAGCCGAAAGATATCCTGTTCACCTGGGAGGGCAAGGATAAGAGCGGCAAGGTCATTAAAGGGGAGGCGCGCGCCGCCGGCGATTCCGCGCTGTCCTCTCAATTGCGCCGCCAGGGTATTACTGTCACCAAGATCAGGAAAAGCCGGGCGAGCGGCAAAAAGATCACCGACAAAGACCTTACCCTGTTCACTCGCCAGCTTGCGACCATGCTCAAATCCGGCGTGCCGCTGCTCCAGTCATTCGATATTGTGGGCAAGGGGCACAGCAACCCTTCCGTTTCACGCCTGCTGTTGAGTATCAAGACCGACGTTGAAACAGGCAGCAGTCTATCGACAGCGTTCCGCAAGTTCCCGCTGTACTTTGATAATCTGTTTTGTAACCTGGTCGCTGCCGGTGAACAAGCTGGTATCCTGGATAGCCTGCTGGACCGCCTGGCGACTTACAAGGAAAAAACCCTCGCCATCAAGAGCAAGATCAAGTCGGCGCTGTTTTACCCCGTTTCCATCATCGTGGTGGCTTTCGTCATCACTGCAGTGATCATGATATTCGTGATTCCGGCCTTTAAGACTTTGTTCGCCAGTTTCGGAGCCAACCTTCCAGCTCCGACGCTGATCATCATGGGCATATCCGATTTCTTCGTGAAGTGGTGGTGGGCGATTTTCGGGTCGGTGGGCGGCGGCCTGTACGCCTTCTTCTATTTCTGGAAACGCAACAAGAAAATGCAGGACGTGCTGGATAGGCTGATGCTCAAGTTGCCGATCTTCGGTCCATTGATGCGCATCGCCAGCATTGCTCGCTGGGCGCGCACCTTGTCCACCATGTTCGCCGCCGGCGTACCCCTGGTGGAAGCTTTCGATTCCGTGGCGGGCGCCTCCGGCAACGTGGTCTACTATGACGCGACCAAGCAGATCCAGCGGGATGTCAGCACCGGCACCTCGTTGACCGTCGCGATGCAGAATACCGATGTTTTCCCGAGCATGGTGATCCAGATGACATCGATCGGCGAGGAGGCGGGCTCGCTGGATGCGATGTTGAGCAAAGTGGCCGATTTCTACGAGGCCGAGGTGGACGATGCCGTGGAAGCACTGTCCAGCCTGATGGAACCCATGATCATGGTCGTACTGGGCACGTTGATCGGCGGCATGGTGATTGCCATGTACCTGCCCATCTTCAAGATGGGCGAGGCGGTCAGCGGCTAATGGACTGCCTGATTCTTACCGTAGGCGCACCCTAGCGGGGAACTGCTGACCAAATGGCTTCATTTATCGGCTTGTTGCAGGCGTTTCCCCAGTATTTTGCCATCCTTGCCGGGATTCTTGGGCTGCTGGTAGGCAGCTTCCTGAACGTGGTGATTCATCGCCTGCCCAGAATGCTGGAACGCGAATGGCAAGCCCAGTGCGCTGAGCTCAACGGCAAGCCAATGGAACCGCTTCCCGCTTACAACCTCGTGAAGCCGGGTTCCGCATGTCCCCATTGCGGCCACAAGATAGGCCCGTTGGAGAATGTGCCCATCCTTAGTTACCTGATACTAGACGGCAAATGCAAGAGCTGTGGCGCGCCGATTTCCGCGCGCTATCCCACCGTGGAAGCATTGAGCGGCATGCTAAGCGCGTATGCCGCATGGCACTTCGGGTTTGGCGCGGCCGGCCTCGGCGCGCTGGTACTGATCTGGGCGCTGATTGCGCTCACCTTCATTGACCTCGATACGCAACTGCTGCCGGATGGCATTACCATGCCGTTGCTGTGGCTGGGGCTGCTCTTCAACCTTGCGGGGGCCTATACCGAATTGCGTAGTGCGGTCATAGGCGCTGCTGCAGGCTACCTCGCCTTGTGGAGTGTCTACTGGCTGTTCAAGCTGGCCACGGGCAAGGAAGGCATGGGATACGGTGATTTTAAATTGCTCGGCGCGCTTGGCGCATGGCTAGGCTGGCAGATGCTGCCTCTGATCATCCTGCTTTCATCTGCGGTGGGCGCGGTAATCGGAATCGTGCTTATCGTAGTGGCCCGTCACGGCCGCAACGTCCCCATCCCGTTCGGCCCCTACCTTGCGGGAGGCGGCCTGATAGCGTTGCTTTGGGGGCAAGCGCTTACTCACGGATATCTGCAGCTTTTTGCGGTGCAATGAATTACCGCGTTGGCCTGAGCGGCGGCATTGGCACCGGCAAAACGACGGTCGCTGCGTTGTTCCAAGAACAGGGAATTGCGGTCATAGACAGCGATGCCATCTCGCACCAGCTTACCCAGGCTGGCGGAGCAGCGATCCCAGCCATCATGCAGAAATTTGGCAAGGAATATCTCAACGAGCTGGGGGCTCTGGACAGGGCCAGGATGCGGGGGTTGGTGTTTTCCAATGGCGAAGCGAAACAACAATTGGAAGCCATCATGCACCCGCTGATTCGAGCCGAGATGCTGGCGCAAGCGCAGGCGGCTGCTCACGCCCCCTACGTCATGCTGGTGATTCCTCTGCTGTTCGAGGCGAAAAATTTCCGGGAACTGGTGCAGCGGACACTGGTGGTGGATTGTCCGGAGCAGACCCAGGTTGCGCGCACGGTGCGGCGCAGTGGACTGACGGATGGCGAGGTGCGCGCCATCATGGCGCAGCAAATTTCCCGTACCGAACGCCTGAAATTGGCCGACGATGTCATTTGCAACGACAGAGGCATAGACGAATTGCGCGCCCAAGTGGAGAATTTGCACCGGTTTTACCTGAGCCGTTCGTCCGAGTCTGTGTACCACCCGTCGGGAACCCCTGCACAGGGCGGTTGACGCCATGCTGCGCCCAATATATCTTTCGCCCAGTCCAATAAACCCTTATCCCGGTTCCAATCAAAAAGTGAGGTCAGGCAGCGACATAGGTGAGGCAAAAGCCCTGCGAGAGGCGCAGCGGGGAGCGCTTGCGCCAGCCCGCGCAGCGCCTCCGTTAAAATGGAACTCGAACAGCGCGTTCGGCTCGGCACTGTGATTACTTACGAGTTTCCCCTCAATGAGCGGGTGCGCACCATGCTGCGCCTCGAAGATCTTTATTCCCGGGTAAACCATTTTGTTGACCGCGACGGCGGTACGGATCACCACGCGGCCATTGAAGTCCTGTTTGAACTGATTGAGGTCGCGAGCCGCGCCGATCTGAAAGCCGACCTGCTTCAGGAGCTCGATCGCCAGAAGCGCATGCTGATGTCCCTGCACGATAATCCCGATGTTTCGGAGGACGCATTGAGCGCGGTGCTGGATAAGATCGAGCGTTGCGCCGAATCATTGCTGGCCATCACAGGCAAGGTCGGCCAGCCCCTGCGGGAAAACGAATGGCTGATGGCGATCAAGCAGCGCTCCAGCATACCCGGCGGCACCTGCGAATTCGATCTGCCTTCATACCACTACTGGCAACAGCAAGACGCCGAAACAAGGCGGCGCTACCTGTTCGGGTGGATGGAGCCGCTGGAGCCGATCCGCCGCGCCATGTCCATCGTGCTCAAGCTATTGCGCGAAAGCGGCAAGGAACACCATTTCACCGCACAACACGGCAACTTCCAGCAGATGCAGGGCGGGCGCATGGCGCAAATGCTGCGCATCATCCTGGACGAAAAACTGCCCTGCGTACCTGAAGTGAGCGCAAACAAATATGCCCTGAGCATCAGATTTATTTGCGCCGACTATGCGGCCAAGACCACCCTGTTCGACCATGAGGTGGAGTTCGACCTGATTTTCTGCTCCCTGTAAAATGGCGTCGGAAAACAAAATGCAGACAAAGAAGAAGCCCGTGGTCGCTTGTCCGCAATGCGGCAAGGAAGTGGTGTGGGGTGAGGAAAGCCGGTTTCGCCCGTTTTGCAGCGAGCGGTGCAAGTTGATTGACCTGGGCCAGTGGGCGAACGAAGGCTACCGTGTGCCCCAAGACGAGCCGCCGCAGGATCAGGGCGGCACCCCCTCGGGCCACGCCTGACGTAACAGCGCGATCCCGTGTGAACCATGCCGCCAGGCAGTTTCCATGTCGGATAGGTGTAATCCGCCCAGCGCATAAACCGGGATGGAGCAGTTTTTTATGATTCCGGAAAATTTATCCCATCCCAGTGCCGGTTTCCCTGGATGCGAAAGTGTGGGCAGCACCGGGCTCAGCAGCGCGAAATCGCATCCAAATGCCTCAGCCCGGCGCAGCTCATCGGCATCATGGCACGAAGCCGCGCACCAGCCCACGTCCGGGCGGCGGTCCAAGCCGGCCAATTGCTCAGCTGTCAACTGCACGCCATCGGCCTCTGTTTCCTTCGCCAGCTCCACATCGCCATTTATAATCAACCTCGCGCCATGGGTGCGCAGCAGTGGCAGCATGCGCCGCGCAAGCGCACGCAATGTCTCGCGCGGCAGTTCTTTCTCGCGCAACTGAACCAGCCGCAATCCGTTGTTCAGGGCGGTTTGCAGCCGGGCGATGAACACCTCCTCGCCCAATTCCTTTACATTGCTGATGCCATACAACTGAGGCAATTCCAGTGCTCGCAGAACGGGTGCGTTGGCCGGCAGCATCGGCGCAACCGCGACGTCCGTCGGCATTTGCCAGGAAAACTGCTGTCCCTCGTGCGGGTGCGGCTCACCCTGCCATCGCGTGACGCGGAAAAAATTGAGCCGCACCGTGGCGTGAGGGTAAGTAAACACTCGCGCAATCCACGGATAAGCCTGCGTCACCTTGATCCCCAGTTCCTCGTGCAATTCGCGCACCAGTGCGCGAAAGGGCGTCTCGCCGGGCTCGACCTTGCCGCCGGGGAATTCCCAATATCCTGCCCAGATTTTGCCGGCCGGGCGTTGCGCCAGGAGGAACGATCCGTCCGGTCTTGCCAGGACGGCGGCAGCGACTTCGACGGGGTTGATCACCGGGCTTGCGCGAGTCACTTTAATTGGCCGCGCTCGATGCTTATTCCAACCATACGGCTGCCGCGAATTGCGTGCAGCTTGGCAACGCTGACCTTGACCCAAGGCGCCCTGAAATCATCCAGCAGAATTTGCGCGATATGCTCGGCCAGCGCCTCCAGCAGGTTAAAGTGACGGCTGCCCAACACGTCCTGAATATGTGTGATGATCTTGGCGTAGTCCAGCGCATCCGCGATGTCGTCGCTCTGGCAGGCGCGGCTGTTGGGCAGCGCGATCTCCAGGTCGAGCTGCAAGGTTTGCGGCACCCGCTTTTCCCATTCGTATACGCCGATCAGCGTGTCAACCTTCAGTTCGCGTAAAAATATAATGTCCATCACCGTCGCTAGAGAATGGCGTAAAATCCGCCGCACCACATTTTAAGGCATAGTGAATGTTGAACCTAATTATTCTTGCCGCAGCCATGGTTGTTGTGTCTTACTTCATAGGGTCCATCCCATTTGCGGTGTTGATGAGCAAGGTATTCGGCCTGGCCGATCCGCGCACCTATGGTTCCGGCAACCCCGGCGCGACCAACGTGCTGCGCAGCGGCAAAAAGGCTGCCGCCGCGCTGACACTGCTGGGGGACGCCGGGAAAGGCTGGCTGGCGGTGATCCTGGCGCGTTACTTCGAGCACTATGATGATGGCCACTTTACGATGGCTTTGGCGGGATTGGCTGTTTTCCTCGGGCACGTATTCCCGGTGTTCTTGCGATTCAAGGGCGGCAAGGGCGTGGCGACCGCCCTGGGTGTGCTGCTTGCATTCAACGTGTTTCTGGGCCTTGCGGTGCTTGCGACCTGGATTTTTGTGGCGTTCGCATTTCGTTATTCCTCGTTGGCGGCTTTAGTTGCGTCTGTCAGTGCGCCCGTTTACGGTGTGTTCATTCCCGGGCTGATGTTGCCGAATTGGCTGCTGCTGGCCGCATTCGTCATGTCGGGACTTTTGATCTGGCGGCACAAGGGCAACATAAAAAACTTGCTGGCCGGGACGGAAAGCAAGATAAGCGGAAACAAATCAGAGGGGTAGCCTGGATAAAACAGCTGATCGCGGCCAGGTGCGGATGAATTTGCGCCTACGGGGGATTCAGGATGTGATGTTGAGTTTCTGCAAATCCCAGCGCGGCCTTACTTCGAAACGGTAATCACGTGCAACATCCTTTCCTTCCAGTCTGAGCGCGCCCGCGAAGGCGATCATCGCGCCGTTGTCGGTGCAGAATTCCAGATCGGGATAGAACACGCGAAAACCATGGTTGCGGGATGCCTCGTCGAGTTGGCCGCGCAACAGCCGGTTCGCCCCCACGCCGCCCGCGACCACCAGTTGCGTGAGCCCAGTCTGATTCAGCGCCGCGAGCGCCTTGCCCGCCAGCACATCCACGATGGCCTGTTGTATCGCATGTGCGATGTCCGCGCGCACCTGTTCGTCCATTGCTTGGCCGGCCGATTCATATTGGCGCGTGAGCGTCAGCACGGCGGTTTTCAGGCCGCTGAAGCTGAA
>Ga0187801_10000427_pt1 | contig 11481 bp, 11 predicted proteins | sample NC_wetland_sal_i_10_FD_132465 | JGI IMG/M metagenome (GOLD analysis project Ga0187801, IMG submission 132465) | Wetland sediment microbial communities from Neuse River Estuary, North Carolina, USA - Control_1 | ecosystem: Environmental > Aquatic > Freshwater > Wetlands > Sediment | place: USA...
GGCCGGATTCCTCTGTTGCTTCTTCTGCGCCACAAACTTGCTCTCTGCAATTCCCCTTAATATACTGGCCACCCGGCCAAGTGGCGGGTCCCGTGGGAGGGTAACCCACTGAGTCTCTCCCCTCTTGGCTCTTTTTTCGTGCCTGCTCGTCTCTCACAGGCCGAATGATGCTGCGCAGCCAACCGCTCCGCGGGCTGTTCGCGTAAAGGAGACTTTTGCATGCCCAACACGCCTGTCCCGGAAGAAATGAATGTCTATCAAAACGCCGAAGCGCGTTTCGAAGTCGCCGCCAACAAGCTTGGCCTTGAACAGGGCATCTATCGTTATCTCAAGTATCCGGATAAGGAAATCACTCTCTATATTCCCGTCGGAATGGACAATGGCCAGCTCGAAGTTTTTACTGGTTACCGCGTGCTCCACTCCACCGTGCGCGGCCCGGGCAAGGGCGGCATCCGCTTCGCCCCCGACGTGTCCCTCGATGAGGTTCGCGCCCTCTCTGCCTGGATGACCTGGAAATGTGCAGTTGTTGACATCCCCTTCGGCGGCGCCAAGGGCGGCATCATCTGCGATCCCCGCAAAATGTCTCGCGGTGAACTCGAGCGCCTCACGCGTCGTTACACCGCCGAGCTTTCCGATTGGTTGGGCCCGGAGCGCGACATCCCGGCTCCCGATGTCGGCACCAACGAGCAAACCATGGCTTGGGTCATGGACACGTACGCCATGCACGCCCGCCAAGCCACCAACGCCGTTGTTACCGGCAAGCCCATCGAGCTTGGCGGTTCCCGCGGACGCCGGGAGGCCACCGGCCGCGGAGTCATGATTTGCGTCGATAAAGCCATCGCCAAGCTCGGCCTCCGCAAGGAAAGTACTCGCGTCGTCGTTCAGGGCTTCGGCAATGTCGGTTCCCTCGCCGCAGAGCTCATGCAAAAATCCGGCTACAAAATCATTGGCCTTGCCGATATCGGCGGTGGCCTCTACGACGAGAACGGTTTCGATGTTCCTCAAGTCGTCGACTGGGTCTACACGCGCAAAACGCCTCTGCAGGAGTTCCCCGGCGGCGGCACAAAGATGAGCGCGCGCGACGTTCTTTTTCAACCCTGCGAAGTTGTCATCCCCGCCGCCATCGAGAATCAGATCACCGAGCAAAATGCTCATCAGGTTCAAGCCAAAATCCTTTGCGAAGGCGCCAACGGCCCCACCACCTGGCAAGCCGACGCCATCATCGACTCCAAGGGTGTCTTCACCGTACCGGATATCCTCGGCAATGCTGGCGGCGTTACCGTCAGCTACTTCGAATGGGTTCAGGATCGCCAGGGCTTCTTCTGGCGCGAAAGTGAAGTCAACGAGCGCCTCTTCGACATCATGGATCGCGCCTTTGATGAGGTTGTCCGCTATGCCGAAACTCACAAGGTCAACAACCGTATCGCCGCCTACATGCTGGCCATTGACCGTGTCGCTTCGGCCCTGAAGCTCCGTGGCATTTACGCTTGATTTTTTCTTGGCTTTCTCGGCGGTCAAGCGTACTCTTTGTGCGAGCTGTGCCGTTTTGCCTTTCGTCTGACTCACATGGGACCACCCAGGCCCCAGGAAGGAGTTCGCACCGTGCCCTCGGACTTGTTGCCCGATCTCACTCCTCGCTCGGAAGAGCAGCACCGCCGTGATATCTGCCTCATAGGTCGCTGGATGTACGAGCGCGGCCACATCATCGCCGCCGAAGGGAATCTCTCCGTCCGCCTCGATGCCGATCGCATCCTTACGACTCCCACCTGCCTCAACAAGGGCATGATGACTCCGGACGACCTCGTCATTATGGACTTGGAAGGCCGTCACCTTCGTGGTGATCGCAAAATTTCTTCCGAAGCCGGCATGCATCTCCTCTTCTATCAAATGCGTCCTGATGTACACGCCGTCTGTCACGCTCATCCTCCCACCGCCACTGGATTCGCCGCCACTGGACAGGGACTCGATCAAGCCCTCCTCCCCGAAGTTGTTGTGGCCCTCGGCAAAGTTCCTCTCGTTCGATACGCCACGCCCGGCACTCCTGATCTCAGCGCTGTCCTCGAGCCCTACGTTCCTCACTACGATGCCCTTCTCCTCGCCAATCATGGTGTGGTTGCCTGCGGTCCGGATCTCCTTATCGCTTTTTACCGCATCGAAATCGTCGAGCATTTCGCCAAAATCATGCTGGCCGCCCGCCTCGCCGGCGAGCCGCAGCTTCTCTCCACCCGGGAAGTCGCCAAGCTCATGGCCGCTCGCGCCAGATATCACGTAACTCCTCCTCCCGGTGGCGGCGCGGAGCTTCCTGAAACCTGCGACGGTCGCGAAAGCCCCACCGCGGAAATCACCCTCACGCGCTCCGAACTCGATGCTCTCGTCGACGAGGCTGTTCGCAAAGACCGCGCTCGCCGCTAATCGCCTCTTAGTTTTTGTAGCAGCCGCCTTCCGAGGCGCGCGTATTTTCATGTGTTTTGTGTGAGGCAGGATTCCTGCGCCCCTGTCTCGCTTGGTCGCAAAAGATCCTGGCGGGTGCCCCAGGGGCCGGTTTTGCACCTGGGCTCCTGGGTTTCTCTTGGCTTTTGCGCCGCAACTAAATTATATTCTGCCGTGCTCTCGGGTTTCTTCTCGGAGAGTCTCCAATGTGGGTAGTCCTTCTCATCCTGTTTATTTCTCTTCTCCTCTTCCGCGCCCTCGGCGCGCTCGGTATTTCCCTCTTCGATGGTTGGCTCCCATCCACTCGCTGCGCTCTCGCCGTAATGTTCCTCTTCACCAGCTCCGCTCATTTCAATAAAATGCGTCACGACCTCGCCCGTATGATGCCCGCGGTTTTTCCCAATCCCATGGCCTTGGTCTATTTCACCGGAGTTTGCGAAATCCTCGGAGCTATCGGCATTCTTCTCCCCCAAACGCGCTCTCTCGCCGGGCTTTGCCTGCTCGTTTTTCTCCTCGCGATCTTCCCTGCAAACATAAAAGCCGCGCGCGAAGGCGTCACTCTCGGCGGCAAGCCCGCCACCGCCCTCTGGATGCGCATCCCGGCGCAAATCCTTTTCCTCGTCTTGATCGCCTGGACCACCCAGCCCTGGCGTTTGTGGCCGCTGCTTTTCAAACGGTGAGCGCTGTACTCAAGGGGTTGCTCGGCCGTGTTGTTACTGCGTCACTTCAGTGGCTGACCGCTCAGCGTCAGTCCACTCAGCAAGCTCAGATCTTGCTGTTGCAGAGACTTGGGCAGCTTCGCATAGTCAAGACTCTCCGCTGAGTCCTGACCCGTGGTCGCAGCGTACTGGATGAAATCTCTGACCGCTCGACGCTCCTCTGCATCGGTGCCATCTTTGGGCACAAGCAGGAAGCTTAACCCCGAGAGCGGATATGCTTCTTTAGCAGAGGCAGGAGTGTCCACAATTGGTGCCCGAGCATCCTTCGAAAGCTCCTCGCTGAATGCCTCAATCGCGAGCGTGGCGCTGGCGGGAGTGGGTGCCACAAAGTTCCCAGCGCGATTCTGAATCAGGGCCGCCGGCAGCTTGTTCTCCTTTGCGTAGTTGAGCTCGCCGTATCCGATGGTTCCAACGTTCTGCTTCACAAACTCCACCACGCCCTTGGTTCCCTCGGCTCCAATTCCCACCGGCCATGTCACCGATAGCCCCTGGCCCACTCTTCGTGACCACTCCGCGCTGACTTTGGCAAGGTAACTGGTCAATATGCTCGTCGTGCCGCTTCCGTCTGAACGATGCACCACAATGATTGCGGCTCTCGGCAATTTGACGCCCGGATTGTCTCGCTCAATCGCGGGGTCCTGCCAGCTGATGATGTCACCCATGAAAATCCCCGCCAAAGTGGAAGCGCTGAAGCGCAGCGGACTCTTCACATCGGGAAGATTGTAAATGGCACACACTGGCCCTGCGGTTACTGGAACCTGGATCACCGGAAACATCTTGCTGATTTGGTCGTCGCTCAAAGGTGCGTCACTTGCCGCGAGTTCCAACAGCCCTTTCCTTAGTTCTTCAAGGCCCGCCCCGCTTCCGATCGGCCTGTAATTGATCAACGTGCTTGGGTGCATTTGCTGATAGGCAGTGATCCAGTTCTTCAATAAGGGAGCGACGAACGTGCTACCGGCTCCACCAATTGCCGTCTTGACTGTGGACGACGTGGCGAAGTCTTTTTCCGCGACGGGCTCTTCACCCCTGTACTTGCATCCGGTAAACAGAAAAGCGCTGTACATAACAACGACACCTAGAGCCACAATCGACTGGCGATGGTTCGGCATTGTGAACCTCCTGTGCAAACTTTGGGGAAAGCGACTTCGGATGGTGGGGGAATAATACCTAGTTTCGTTTGAGCGAATGTTAATAACGGATTACAGCTCAGCGGGAAACGATCCTAATCTGACCACCCCGCCTAGCCCGGCGGGAGCACGCTTTCGCGCGCTCTTCTCTTCTATCCTGTTGCCGCGTTGACAGGCGAACATAAGGCGGCAATACTGGCATTCGATGATCGGACTCCTCCGCGGCCGCCTCCTCGAGAAACGCCCCAATCAGGTCATCCTCGATGTTGGTGGCGTCGGCTATCTCGTCGCCGTCCCTCTCTCGACCTTCGCCGCTCTCGGCGAACTCCACGCCGAAGTCACCTTGCTCATCCACACCCATGTCCGTGAAGACGCGCTCTCACTCTACGGCTTCCTGTCTGCCCGCGAAAAGCATCTCTTCGAGCTACTTCTCGGCGCTTCCGGCGTCGGCCCCACCCTCGCGCTCAAAATCCTCTCCGGTATGAACGTCGAGGAACTCGTTCCCGCCATCCGCACCGGTGATCTTGGCCGTCTTACCAAAATTCCCGGCGTCGGACGCAAGACCGCCGAGCGCATGGTCGTCGAACTCAAGGACAAGCTTGATGCCGTTGTCGTCGAAGCCGAAAAACCCGCCGCCGCTTCCCCCGCTGGTGTCGAAGCCGACGTCAAATCCGCCCTCATCAACCTTGGCTATGATGAACGCACCGCGGATTCTGCCGTCTCCGAGGCCAAGCGCGAAGCCGGTACCGCGAGTTTCGAAAAATTATTGCGCGTGACGCTGACAACCTTAAGCGCCCCGCAGAACAGATGACGGGAGAAGATTTTGTAGCGGCCGCCTTCTGAGGCGGGCGCCTTTGCAAGTCAAATGAGAATGAGCCAATAAAATGAGCAATTTCGGCCCCAAGAAAGCCCAGGCAAATCCCGAACGAACCGCCCGCATTGTCTCCGGTGCCGCTTGGGATGACGACGCTCGCCTCGACGCCAGCGTTCGCCCGAAATCGCTTTCCGAATACATCGGCCAGAAGCGCGTCAAGGAAAATATCTCCATCGCTCTCGAAGCTGCTCGCAACCGCAGCGAAGCTCTCGATCACGTCCTCCTCTATGGCCCGCCCGGCCTCGGCAAAACCACGCTCGCCCAGATCATCGCCAACGAGCTCAACGTCCCCATAAAGACCAGCGCCGGCCCGCTCCTCGAACGCAAAGGTGACCTCACCGCCATCCTCACTTCCCTCGAAGCCAAGGAAGTGTTCTTCCTCGACGAAATCCATCGCCTCCAGCCTGCCGTCGAGGAAGTTCTCTATCCCGCCATGGAAGATTTTCGCGTCGATCTCGTCATCGGCCAGGGCCCCGGCGCGCGCATTCATCCTTTTCACCTGAACCATTTCACGCTCATCGGCGCCACCACCCGCGCCGGACTCATCACCGCGCCACTGCGCTCGCGCTTCGGCATTGTTCACCGCCTCGATTTCTATGAACCGGAAGATCTGCTCATCATCCTCCACCGCTCTGCCAGAATCCTGAACATCCAGATGGACGACGCCGGCGCCGAAGAAATCGCCGGCCGTTGCCGCGGCACGCCGCGCGTTGCCAATCGCCTCCTCCGCCGTGCCCGCGACTTCGCTGAAGTGCGTGCCGGTGGACGCATCACCCGCGAAGTCGCACGCGAAGCCCTGCATATGCTTGGTGTGGATGAGCGCGGCCTCGACGAAGTCGACCGCAACTTGATGATCGCTCTACTCGATAAATATGCAGGCGGGCCCGTCGGCCTTGGCACCCTCGCCGCCGCCCTTAGCGAAGAGGAAGACGCCATCGAGGAAATGTACGAGCCTTACCTCATGCAAATCGGCATGCTCGATCGCACCCCGCGCGGGCGCGTCGCCACCGCCCGTGCCTACGAATACTTCGGCCGCGAGCTCCCCAGGCGCCAGCCCCGCTTGTTTTAGCAATTGTCTTGTGAATTTGTCATTCCGAACGAGGCGGGTAATCTGCCTTTTCTCTGTTTCCGCTTGGGGAACTATTCGAACGGATTCTCGACCTTGATTCCGAAATATTCCTGTCCCGAGTTCAAGTCTTCCGACAGAATTCTCCGGCACCCCGCCTTTTCCGCGGCCGCCAAGATCATCCCATCATAAAAGTGCACGCCGTATTTCGCATGTGCTTCCACGGCCCGGCGAACGAGTTCCTTGCCCGGCTGCACGACCTGCACCGGACTTAGCGCATCCAGAATTCTCATCATTTCGCCAGGCGTTATGGGTGTGGAAAATTTGTGCAGCAGAGTCGCGCTTAACTCCCCCAGCACCTGCACCGAGATAACATATTCTCCCGCCAGGGCTCTTTGCAGGTACGTCCGCGCGATGCTCTGCTTCCTGGGTTCGCCATCATCATAGGCGTACACCAGAATGTTCGTGTCCAGGAACTCAGCGGCGCTCATGAAGATCGGCCCGCGTCCAGGTTTTCTTCCCCATCTTGGCGTGAATCTCCTGGAAGCTGCGTTCCAAGGCCTCCAGTTCCCGCCGTCCTTTTCCCGCAGTCGCGCTCTCCGCCGCCAATTTCTCCAAGTACTCCCGCACCAATCCCGTCAGTGTTGTATCCCGCTCCACCGCGATCTTGCGTACTTCCTTGACGATATTCTCGTCCAGCGATAAGGTGATGTTCATGTACCCATAATAAGGGAATCCCTTATTATGTGCAACCGCTTGTTTGCCAACTAGGTGACTTCGTCATTCCGAACGCAGTCTGCGGAGTGAGGAATCCCTCTCTAAATTCGGATTCCAACCTGTAACTAATTGTGCGTCAGGAATTCTCCCTTAGTCCCGGTCAGCGAGTTGTACAGCGTCTCGATGAATTTATCCGAATCGATAAAATCTCCCGACCATTTCTTCCACGGCTCCAGGATTTTCTCCTGCTTCATTTGTTCCAGTGTCTTGTGCTCGTCGATTGCCTTCTGCACCGCCGCGGACGTCTCTTTCAACATCTTCACGAACTCCCGCACATCGTCCAGGTTCGAGATCGCTCCGTGTCCGGGAATCACCTTCACGTCGGGCGGCAATTGCGCCGAAGCCTTCTCCATCGCGGCAATCATCCCCTGCACGCTCCCCCCGCTAGCCACATCGATAAACGGAAATCCGTAGCGCACAAAATCATCGCCCATGTGCACCACGTTGTTTTTCGGAAAGAAAATCACCGCATCCCCATCCGTATGCCCGGCAGGGAAGTGCAGCGCCCGGATGTCCTCCCCGTTCAGGTGCACGGTCACGTCATGCTCAAACGTAATCACGGGCAAGGCTGCTTTCGGCGCGGGGGGAATGTCCATCTTCACGGACCCTCCGTTTCCTCCGATCCCACCGGATTCCAGCCGCTTCCGCACATTGTCCTGAGCAATTACCGTCGATCCCGCATTCGCAAACGGTGCGTTCCCTCCGGTGTGGTCCCCGTGATAATGCGTGTTGATCACAAATCGCACCGGCTTGTCCGTGATTCCCAGATTCTTCAGTGCTGCCTGAATCTTCTCCGCCAGCGGCGCATACTGGTCGTCCACAATCACAATCCCATCTTCCCCCACCGACGCCGCAATATTCCCGCCCTCGCCTTCCAGCATATAAATGTTCCCGGAAACCTTCGTCACCTTAATCTGCACCTTCGAAAAATCCCTGTTGCCCTGGCCCTGCGCCACCCCGCTCATTAGCAAGCACCCAGCCAACGCCCCCGCAAACAATCTGAATCCCCGTCCGCTCCTGCTCTTCTTCATGACGCCTCCTCTTTCCATTTCGCGCCGCATTCTATCATCCTCTCCCCAAAGTAACTTCACGGCACATGACGCCAATTCGCCTCCTGCCCTGTCCCGCTGGTAAGGTATCTTCAATTCGGGAGGGCACGACTTCAGTTGTGCCGTAAATGACTAGGTTGAACTGGGCTTTAGCCCCTGAGGAAATGCTCGCTTGGAAACACTTGTGACCGATTCTGCCACCGCCAAATCTCTTCCAACCAGTTCCAAGCGCTTTGCCTTTCTCGTCGCCGCCGGCATTTTTCTCAGCCGCGTTGCCGGCCTCATCCGCGATCGCGTCTTTGCCCACTACTTCGGCAACTCCGACGCTGCCGACGTTTTCAAAGCTGCCTTCCGTATCCCCAACTTCCTTCAAAATCTTTTTGGTGAAGGCGTCCTTTCCGCCTCTTTCATTCCCGTCTACGCCAACCTCCTCGCCCGCAATGACAAGGAAGAAGCCCGCAAAACCGCCGGCGCCGTCGCGGCTCTTCTCGCTCTCAGCACCTCGTTCCTCGTTCTCATCGGCGTTCTCGCCGCTCCCTGGCTCATCGAAGCCATTGCTCCTGGCTTCCATGGTGAAAAGCGTGAACTCACCGTCCTCCTCGTTCGCATCCTCTTTCCTGGCGCTGGACTTCTTGTCGCTTCCGCCTGGTGCCTCGGTGTGCTCAACAGCCACCGCAAATTCTTTATCTCCTACACCGCTCCCGTCCTTTGGAACATTGCCATGATCGCCGGCATGATCGCGTTCGGCGCCGGCCGCGCCCAAAATTCACTCGTGGTCATCACCGCCTGGGCTTCCGTTGTCGGCAGCGCGCTTCAGGTCGCTGTGCAACTCCCCATAGTCCTCAAGCTTCTCGGTGGCTTAAAACTTTCCCTCGCCCATGAAGCCGAAAACGTTCGCACTGTCCTCCGCAATTTCTTCCCCGTCTTCGTCAGTCGCGGCGTCGTCCAAATCAGCGCCTACATCGACGCATTCCTCGCCAGTTGGCTCCCCACCGGTGCTGTCGCTGCTCTAGCGTACGCGCAAACGCTTTATACTCTCCCCGTCAGCCTGTTCGGCATGTCCGTCTCTGCCGCCGAGCTCCCCGTGATGAGCGGTGTCGTCGGTGCGGCTGACGAGGTCGCCGCCCTTCTCCGTACCCGCCTCAACAATGGCCTTCGCCAAATTTCATTCCTCGTCGTCCCCTCCGTCGTCGGTTTCCTCGTTCTCGGCGATGTCATCGTCGCCGCCATCTATCAAACCGGCCGCTTCGCCCACAATGACGTTATCTACGTCTGGGGAATTCTCGCCGGTTCCACCGTCGGCCTTCTCGCTTCCACCCTCGGCCGCCTCTACTCCTCCGGCTTCTACGCCCTCCGCGACACCCGCACTCCTCTGCGCTTCGCCATTGTCCGCGTCGTTCTCACTACCGCTCTTGGTTATCTCGCGGCCCTGCCCCTTCCGCGCCTCCTCGGTATTGAACCCCGCTGGGGTGTCGCCGGTCTCACCATTTCTGCCGGTATCGCTTCCTGGGTTGAGTTCACGCTCCTCCAGCGCGCGCTCCGTCGCCGCACCGGCCATGTTGGTCTGCCCCTTTCGTTTCTCGTTCAAGTTTGGATTGCCGCGCTCCTCGCCGCCGCCGCGGCCCGCGGCCTTCTCTACGTTCTTGGCCCACGCGGCCACATCCTTCTCGCCGTTCTCGTTCTCGGTCTTTACGGCATCGTCTTCTTCGCCGTCAGCTTCGCCTTGAAATTGCCCGAAGCCCACTCCATGCTCAGCCTTTTCCGCCGCCGCGCCGGCATAAAATAACAACAGCATATGGTTACCATCTACCTGGCGCTGGGCTCCAACATTGGCGACCGCGAGGCAAACTTGCGCGAAGCCATTCGACGCCTCGGCGGATCCGTCATCTGCATAACAAAAATCTCCAGCATCTACGAAACCGAGCCCGTTGATTATCTCGATCAGGCCTGGTTCCTCAACGCCGTCCTCGAAGCGCAGACCGATCTCCCTGCCGCCCAACTCCTCAGTACACTCCGCAACATCGAATCGCAAATGGGCAGCAAAAAAGCCTTCGCCAAAGGCCCGCGCCTGATCGACCTGGACATCCTCCTATATGGCAACGACACCATCGCCACTCCCGATCTCCAGGTCCCCCATCCCCGCATGCTCCTGCGCAACTTCGTCCTCGTCCCTCTCGCGGAAATCGCCCCTGCCCTTCGCCATCCCTCCTGGCCCGCCTCCGCCGCCAAACTCCTCTCCCGCTCCCCCGACCCCAGCGTCGTCCGGAAATTTGTCCCCTAAAATCCTTCGGCCCGGTACCCCACGCCGGGCCTCCGGAATCAACCCGAATCAATTAATCCTTCAACTCGTCCGCCGCACCACCAACCGGTGCAACGTCATCACCTTCGGCTGCAACGCATCCAACTCGATCTGCGAAAGCTTTCCCTCGTTAATCTCTCTCCAAAGGTACACGCCCGGTTCGGATTCCGTCTGTTCCCGCCCCCGCAGCCGCTGCAGAAATTCCCGTGCCTCTTCTACCGAAGCTTTCTCGCGCAACGTCGGCCGCGCCACTGCTTCCACCGCGTAACTCCGCAGCAGCTTGCTCCAATATTGGTCGAACAGTTCCCCCGACGCGAAAATGTCGCTCCACGCCACTTCGCCTCCATAGGCAATCACCACGCCCACCACTCGCTCGCCTTTCAGTCCTGCCGTCTCCTTCCGAAACCGCCGCTGCACCTCGTCCACCAGCGCATCCACGGAAGGCGCCACTTGCCGCGACTCGTAAATCTTGGAATAGGACTGCGTAGGCGCTTCCGTCGCCACTGCGCTAGCAATCTCGTCTCGCGCCACTCGCGGAGCCGGCGCGCCTGCCGCGCCCGATGCCATAGTCCCCGCGGTCACCGAAGCCCACACATCCCCCTGTTTCTGGTTCACCGCCGCCTGTTCCCGCACGCTCGGGTGCACGATCGTTTTCGCTGCCGTGAACTGCGATCCTGCCGACCACCGCCCATGCTCCACGCAAAACACATCCAGCGGCAGCGGCTCCGCCCCCACCGGCACAATCCGGTCTTTCCCAATCACGCGATCCTGCTTGCCGCCGCTCACCAGTTCCCCCGCCAGCAATAGCAGCGGCCGCTTGCTCCGGTTCACCAACACCAGTTGGTTCACCGCCGGCCCGCCATAGTTCTGCACTACCGGCCGCCTTCCGTCGCGGTCCCGCACCAACGTCTCCGCACCCTGCTCCCGCACGATTACCTCCCCACGCGAAAGCCCTTCCTCCAGCGTCAGAAACGCCCCGGTGTCGTACTCCGAGGAACTCGCCACCGGAAAGACCGTCAAATTTTCGTACGTGATCGGCTCCAGCAGCCGCCATTCCCCCTCCGGCTTTCCCGGCGGTGTCGGGCCACTGGGTGACGACCACAGGAATCCCAGGGTTGCCATGCCAAGCGTGGCTATCCC
>Ga0187801_10000429_pt1 | contig 11474 bp, 10 predicted proteins | sample NC_wetland_sal_i_10_FD_132465 | JGI IMG/M metagenome (GOLD analysis project Ga0187801, IMG submission 132465) | Wetland sediment microbial communities from Neuse River Estuary, North Carolina, USA - Control_1 | ecosystem: Environmental > Aquatic > Freshwater > Wetlands > Sediment | place: USA...
AGCCAAGCAGATGGGTTGAGCGGTGGGAGCAAATGCACCGCCGCGCGATGAAGCAGGCCGCTCGCGTGATTGTGCTCGGCGAGGACATGCGCGACCGAATTCTTTCCAAGGGTGTCTCGGCTGAACGTGTTGTCGTGGTGCGCGATGGAACCTCGCTGCCAGCGCAGATGCCGGCGCCGGACGACCCGCCGGCGCGGAAAATCATTCAGGAGATCCGGTGCGGCTTTCCGTTCGTCGTCCTGCATGCAGGGAATCTCGGCTTCTATGGAGCGTGGGACACTTTGCTGAAAGCCGCGGACATGCTTCGCAACGAAAATGCCGGGCTCGTGTTCATAGGCGATGGGGCAAACCGCGCGGCGCTTGAATCTTCTTGTGCGAATTCGCCAAATGTTCGCTTTCTGCCCTTTCGCCCAGCGGAAGAGTTGCCGCATGTGATGATGGCCGGCGACCTGCATGTAGTGACGGTGCGCCGCGGCCTCGAAGGTGTGGTGGTGCCGAGCAAGCTCTACTCCATTCTTGCTGCGGGGCGGCCTGTCCTTGCGGTGGCTGCGCCGGAAAGCGATGCCGCCCGCATTGTCCGCGAGTCAGGCTGCGGTTTCGCCGTCGATCCGGACGATCCCGCCGGTGTCGCGAGTGCGATCCGGGAGTTGCGTGACGATCCGGCGCGACTTGCGGAGATGGGCCGCCGCGCCAGAGAAACCGCAGAAAGATATGCTAGAGTCAACGAGCTTGAGCGTTTTGCCGGAATTATCGAAGAAGCGGCCCGGGAAAGAAAAAATGGAGGGCGCCATCTGGAATCGTAAGAAGGTCCTTGTAACCGGCGGCACGTCGTTCATTGGTTCGCACCTCGTGGACGCACTGGTCGAACGCGGCGCCCAGGTCCGTGTGGTGGATGATTTGACGAGCGGCAGGGTCGAGAACATCGAGGAGCATCTTTCACGGGGACGCGTCACATTCGTCGAAGCGGATCTGCGAGAGCCTGGTGTAGCGCGCGCGGCAATGAATGGAATCGAAGTGGTCTTTCATCTCGCCGCTGACCACGGTGGCCGCGGCTACGTGGACCTCCATCAGGCCGGCCCCGCGTCAAACCTTTTTCTGGACGGCCTCATTTTCTGGGAAGCAGTGAAGGCGGGCGTCGAGAAAGTCGTCTACGCTTCGTCGGGTTGCGTCTATCCCAATTACATGCAAACCGACACGAACAAGGAAATCTACCTGCGCGAAGAAGACGTGAAGCCGCCCCACGACGCCGACAACATGTACGGCTGGGCGAAATTGATGGCTGAATTGACGCTCCAAGCTTATCACCGCGAATACAAGCTCGGCGCTGCGTCGTGCCGCTATTTCACGGTGTACGGCCCGCGCGGCGTGGAGAATCATGCCGTCATTGCGATGATTGCGCGCGCCTTCGTGGGCCAAGACCCCTTTGAGGTGTGGGGCGACGGCACGCAGATTCGCAATTGGACGTACGTCGACGACATTGTGAGCGGCACGATCCTGGCGGCGGAGAAAATTCACGACGGCACGGCGGTGAATCTCGGCACCATGGAGCGCGTCCGCGTGATCGACGCCGCAAAAATGGTGCTCGAATTCTCCGGCCAAAGAGCCGAAATTCGATTGCTCCCGCACATGCCCACAGGGCCTGCCAATCGCGTAGCGGACAACAAGATGGCGAGGAAGCTGTTGGGATGGGAGCCGAAAACTCCGTTCCGCGAAGGGCTCCGGAAAACCATGGACTGGTATTTCGCCAGCAAGAAGAAGGAGCAGGTTCGCGGCGTGCTCGAAAAGATGCTGACCGCGCGCTGACCGGAGTGGTTTCAGGTATGGGAATCTCAACCGATTTGATCGCCTTTGCGGTGGCGCTGGTGGCGTCGCTAGGACTGACAATCCCGGTGCGAAATTTTGCGCTGCGTTACGGAATGGTCGACCATCCGGGGCCGCGCAAAGTGCACCTGAAGCCGATTCCTCTCTTGGGCGGAATCGCAATTTATCTGGGCTTTGCCCTTGCGATACTCTTGACGCTTCACGCTGCGCCCCAACAGCAAATCGTGAGCATTCTCGCAGGTGCAACCCTGCTCGCGGTCGTCGGGCTTCTCGATGATGGCGGCTTGTTGCATCACCAGGTGAAGCTATTTGTCGGCATGCCCGTGGCGGCGCTGTTTCTCATCGCCTCGGGCATCCGCGCCCAACTTTTCTCCAATTTCATCCCCGGGACAACGGGTGTGATTCTCGACGGATGTTTCACCGTCCTCTGGGTTGTTGGCATCACGGCCGCCTTCAGCATTCTCGATCACATGGACGGCCTCTGCGCGGGGATCGCGGCTGTGGCCGCCGCTTTCTTTACACTTTCGGCCAGCCTGAGCGGGCAGACCCTGGTTCGCACGCTCGGCGCCGCCACGCTTGGGGCTGCTCTTGGTTTTCTGCGCTGGAATTTCAATCCCGCCAAAATATTCATGGGTGATGGCGGGGCGATGTTCCTCGGGTTCTTGATGGCCACGCTGGGGTTGAAAATCCGCCCGGAAGGGGCTCAATTCCCGATCACTTGGATTATTCCGGTGCTGATCCTGGGCGTGCCCATCTTCGATACGACGCTTGTTTCGATTTCGCGCGCCCGCCGCGGTCTGCTGCCGTTCACTTCACCCGGCAAGGACCACACCGCCCACCGCCTCGTAAACCTCGGCTTTACCCATCGCGGCGCCGTGTTAGCTCTCTACTGCCTGGCTGCGATATTGGGGACCGCCGCTCTGTTCGTTCCGAGGCTTTCCCTTGCCACGGCGTATGCCCTCGTTGCAATTCTGGTTGTTTGCGGCCTCGCAGCCGTGCTGGTTCTTGAAGGTGTTCCCTACGAGCGGCAGGTCAAGCTGGAAAAATCCTCATCTCCGTCTTAAGCGCCGCTGAATGCTTCGCAGTGGGTTCGTCTTTGGCGGGGGCTCACTGTGTAGGATATACTTCCCGCCCGTACATTCTGCGACAACCAAGCGCCCGAACCAGGCTTTCTGAATCAGGATTTCAAAGCGCGCGGTGAGGCCCAGAGGGCCGTAGAAGATACTTTTGAAGGTGCAATTTCAAGCATGAAATCGGCTCCAGTTGAGGAAGATGGTGCGGGAACGACGCGACGCGATGGGCGAATCTCTTTCCACCACTCACAAAGATAACAAGGGCATCGCCGTGGTCGGCGGCTCTGCGGCCGGTCTTTTCACTGCTTCTGTTCTCGCGCGTCAGGGTGTGCCGGTGCGCGTGTTTGAACGCATCGAGACTCTGGAACCGGCGGCGCGAACTCTAATCGTCACAGAGCGAATGAGGGGTCTGCTAGGGCCCGCCGCCGAGGGCAGCATCATCAATGAAATCCGCCGCTTCGAACTGTTTACCGACGGCCGCGCAGCCACCGTCGCACTAAAACAGCCGGACCTGATCATCGAGCGGCGCACTTTGATTCAGAACTTGGCGGCGGAAGCGCAGGGATTCGGCGCTCAAGTGGAGCTCGGCTGCCGATTTCACGCGCTGCGCCCGAATGGCAATGGGCTTGTGCTCGAAGTCGAGCGATGCCGCGACGGCCGCCGCGAAGAAGTCCGCGCTCACACCGTTGTTGGTGGCGATGGCGCCTCGAGCCGGGTTGCACGCGCAGCAGGCTGGCCGCCGCTGGAAACTGTCCCGCTGGTGCAGGCCATCGTGCCGATGCCGAAGGATCTTCCGCCGGGTACAGCGCGTGTGTGGTTCGTGCCGCAGGACACCCCATATTTTTATTGGCTGATTCCGGAATCACCGGCGCGCGGAGCATTGGGGCTGATTGGTGAAAACGGCGTCGACACGCGCCGCCTCCTCGAGCAATTCCTTGAAAAGCGAAAGCTCCACGCGATCGAGTTTCAAGGCGCGCGAATCCCCGTTTACACGGGCTGGGTGCCAGTCAGACGGCAAGTCGGCCAAGGCTCCGTGTATCTGGTCGGAGATGCAGCCTGCCAAGTTAAGGTGACGACAGTGGGAGGCATCGTAACCGGCTTTCGCGGCGCCCTCGGCGTCGCTGAAGCCATTCTTAACGGTGGATCAAGCCGCGAGCTGCGAACACTCCGCCGCGAGCTCGATCTTCATCTTCTCCTGCGCCGGTCGTTGCACGATTTTCAACAGCCCGACTACAGCCGGCTCGTGGATCTGTTGAACGCTCCGGCCATCCAATCGCTCGGCGAGTATTCGCGCGACGAAGCCTGGAAAATTTTGTGGCGCATTTGTTTACGCCAGCCGCGGCTGGTCTGGCTTGGCCTTCGCGGGCTGCTCACTCGCGGCCGGCTTTTTCATCGCGAACGCCAGTAGGTGGCTCCAATCAAAGGTTGCAATCCTCGGGCGCGGGGTTCCCTCAGTTGCTCTGAATCGACAATGACAGAGGTTTAGAATGCATATCCTCGGCCTTTCGGCCATGGGCCATGATGTAACCGCAGCCCTGATGGGTGAGCAAGACGTCGTGGCCGCCACCGAAGAAGGAAAACTCGCGCGGACGCGCTATTTCTCTGGCATCCCTGAGGCGGCCATCCGCTTCTGCCTGGATCGTGCCGGAATCGGTTGGGGAGAAATCGAGCGAGTGGCTGTGGCATTTCAGCCGGGGCGCGCATGGTCCCGCCAGGCGCTCCTTCGGGCGCGGCGCGCACCACTCTCTCCAATTTCAAGCGGCTATTACCTCAACGATGCCTTCGGTGGGCTCGGTCGCGAGATGAACAATTTCCGGATCCTGCGCAGCATGGCCCGAGGACCAGCAGGCCGCGTGGTGGGTCTCGATCATCACCTTTGCCACGCCGCCAGTGCTTTTTACGCTTCGCCCTTTGATCAAGCCCTGATTGTGACCATGGATGAGCAGGGCGACGGCCGCGTCGGCTTCGTTGGATTGGGCCAGGACCAGTGCATCCGCGCACACCGTTATTTGGCATTCCCGCATTCGCTGGCCCGCGTTTACACGCAGGCGACAAAGCTGCTCGGCTTTCGACCGCGCAGTGATGAGCACAAGACGCAATGGATGAGCCTGGTCGGTGACCCCGTTTTCTCCGACCTGTTCCTAGCCATGTTGCGCCGAGCCCCGGGCGGAGAGCCGCACCTTAACTCCAATTTCTTTAAGCGTGATTTCGCTGGGAATCTTTCGTTCAGTGCGGAGTTGAACAGACGGCTGGGAATCCCTGTTTCACCGGAACCTCAATTGGACGAGCAGATGCGCGCCAACATCGCCGCGAGCCTGCAGCAAGCGTGCTCCACAGTTGTGACCGAATGGCTCGAGTCGCTTAGAAAGGAAACAAAGGCAAGCTCGCTTTGCTTGGCGGGAGGACTTTTCCTCAACCCCTTGCTCGTCGCCGCTGTGGAGGCGCGCACAGGCTTCCAGAATGTGTTTGTGCAGCCCGCTGCCGGGAATGAGGGGACCTCGCTCGGCGCTGCATGGCTCACTTGGCACCAGACGCTGGGGCGCCCGCGTATTGGGCCGATGTCAAATCCGTATTTGGGCCCGGCGTATTCCAACGAAGAAATCAAGCAGGTGTTGGATAATTGCAAGGCCACCTACAGGTGGTGCGATTCGGAAGACCGAAAGATCGATGAAGCCATCAGGCTCCTCCAAGCCGGAAAGATCGTTGCGTGGTATCAGGGCGCGGCGGAACTTGGTCCGCGCGCCCTTGGCAATCGCAGTTTGCTTGCCTCGCCGTGGGCTGCCTACGTGCAAGAGAATCTGAACGACTACGTCAAGCACCGCGAATCCTACCGCCCCTTTGCTCTGGCCGTCCCGAAAGAGGATTGCGACGCGTATTTTGAGTGCTCCGATAACGGGCGCTTCATGACCACGATGGCCACTGCCAAGAGCAAAGCTAGGGAGCTTTTTGATCCGTCGGTCTCGGGGTTTATTTCGAAAGAAGGCCTCGTTCGGCTCCAGGTGGTCACGTCCGAAGATAATCCGCTCTTTTGGAAGCTCCTGAAGCGCACGGGAGAAAAGGCACCCGCCCCTATATTGGTCAACACATCGTTCAACTTGTTTGGCGAACCCCTCGTCATCACTCCGCGCGATGCAGTGCGGAGCTTTTATTGTTCTGGAACGGACGCCCTGCTCGCTGGAAACTTCGTGCTTACTAAGCGATAGGTGGGAATGCAATCCGCTGCCATTTCCGGTGAAAAATCAGGTGCCAAGGCTGGCCGTGTGACCCGGCGATTCGTTGTCTTGCTTCTAGTCGCTCTTCTCCTCATCTCGCTCGCATGCCTCGCGTTTCGCCGCGCCGGCCGCTGGCTGGTCCGGGAAGATCTGCTCGCGCCGGCGGATGTGATCCTGGTGCTGAGCGGAGGCATGCCGCAGCGAGCGCAGGAAGCGGCCGCCGTTTTCCATCGTGGATATGCCCCCGAAATCTGGGTCAGCAGGACACAGGGCGCCCCTGCCGAGTTACGAGCGATGGGCATTCCCTTCACGGGCGAGGAAGAATACGACCGCGAGATCTTGACCCACCTGGGTGTTCCAGAATCCGCCATTCACATATTTCCCGATCCAATCATCGATACGGAGCAGGAAATCGAGGAGGCGGCCCGCGAAATGCGGCGCGCGGGAAAGACGAGCCTCATCATTGTTACTTCCCCGGAGCACACGCGCCGCGTCCGGGCGCTATGGAACAAGCTGGTTGGCGCCAACCTGAAGCTGTATGTTCACGCAGCCGCGAATGATCCATTCGACGCCGATCATTGGTGGCGCAATACGAGGGATGCCTATGCGGTCGTCCGGGAGGTTCTTGCGTTGTTCAATGTGTGGGCCGGACTTCCGGTGCGTCCACTTTCCAATTGTTCGGAGAACTCCCCTTGCGGCGCGGGCCACTCTTGATCCGCTGCGGGCTCCATAGCAGCAGACTCCAGGATCTTCCATTGCTCCCATTCCGCATTCCGTTCGAGATCGCGGAACCGGAGCTGCCATTCGATGCCTAGATTCACATCCTCGTAAGAGTAGAAGGATTGCCAGCCATTGCCGTTCGGCGAACCATCGTTCTCGCTCGAAAGCGGATCCATGCTTCGAAATTCGGCAAGCCGCGCGGCATCCAGAGGCACGCGCAGGAACACAAGTTCATGAACATCCGCTTCCCTCGAGTGCTTGCCTGCGCCTGCCCCGTTGAGCGGACTGGCGCGTAACTCCAGGGAATCTTGCCTAAGCCGGAGCTCGAGCGATGGAGGGCGCTCCAGGGCTTCTCCCGGCCGCGCGAGCGGAAGCTCCCAGAGCGTGAGTGAGTTGCCGTTGCGCGCGTCTCCGGAATAGAAATCGAGCGTGCGTGTTTGCCATCCCGCTGCTCTGGATTCCGGCAATACCTCTGTGACGGTCGCCACCGTGCGGCCTCGCCACCGCTCAAGCTTCACCGAACCGAGAAAGGTGCCGAAACCCTGCACATAATCCATGTCTTCGTCAGACACGTGCAGCGTATCACTCCAAAAACGCTGGTCTAATCGGATGGAAAAATTGAGGACTTGCTCGAGCGGAGAGGGAAGGTTTTGGCCCAGCCGTCGCCGGAATTCCGGGTCGCCGATTTCCTCCAGGTCCCGCAACCGCTCGGTGAGGCGCCGGATCGTCCAGGAATGATGCCGCAGGGTGCGCTGCCAATGCTTGGCCAGTACGAAGAAGACAAAAACAACGATCACAGAGATGCCCAGGGCCGGCCAGAGAATCTCCATTCCACCTGCTTTCGGTCTTCCGGAAAATGATCGACACCGCTTTGCGGATGTCGGCGCATTCTACTACCAATTTCTCTCTTCATCTACTCAGATTGAGATCAGCGCATGATTTATCTTGGTGAGTGTTCTGGCATGTAGGAGAATAATCTGTTCTCATAAAAAAAGAATCCAGAACGTTTCCATTTCGGAGGTTGCTTTGAGGATTTCTGTGGTCGGTACCGGCTATGTTGGTCTCGTGACCGGCGGTTGCCTGGCGGAAATTGGCCACGAAGTCGTGTGTACCGATAACGACGCTGCCAAGCTTCAAACCCTCCAATCCGGCGGGTTGCCAATTTATGAGCCGGGGCTCGACGCCGTGATCAGCAAGGCGCGCAAACAGGGGCGCGTGAGGTTTTGCTCGAATCCAGCCGAGGCCGTGGAAGCTGGTGATGCAATCTTCATCTGTGTGGGCACTCCGCCGCTCCCCAATGGCGACGCCGATCTGAGCGCGATTGATCATGTCGCGCGGCTCATCGCCACCGAAGCCCGCTCCCCAAAATTAGTAATTGAAAAAAGCACTGTGCCGGCACAAACGGGCCAGGAGTTGATGCGGGCGCTCTCTGTGTACGGGCGGAAGAGCGGCGTCACCTTCCGCGTGGCTTCGAATCCCGAATTCTTGCGCGAGGGCACAGCGGTAGAAGATTTTCTTCACCCGGATCGCATCGTCGTGGGAGTCGAAGACGAAGCTGCCGAGAGGCAGTTGAAGGAGATTTACAAGCCGGTTCTCGAGCGCAAGTTCAATTGTCCCGTTCACGCGCCCTCCGGTTGCCCCGCCGGCCCCGCCCCGGCGTGGCTCGTGACGACGATAAACAGTGCGGAGCTCATCAAACATGCTTCGAACTCGTTTCTCGCACTAAAGATTTCCTACGCCAATATGGTTGCGGATCTGGCCGAACGCCTTGGCGCCGATATTGAGGAGGTCACCCGCGCTGTGGGCATGGATCCGAGAATCGGGCGGAGCTTTCTGAATGCCGGCCTGGGGTTCGGAGGTTTTTGTCTTCCGAAGGACTTGCAGGCGTTTGTCCATCTTGCGGAGCGTTCCGGTGTGGACTTCAGCTTGCTGAAGGAAGTAGAGAAAATTAATCGGAAGCGGATCGAGCACTTCCTCGAAAAGGTCCGGCGCGCGCTGTGGGTCGTTAAGGGAAAACGCATCGCGGTTCTGGGCCTGGCTTTCAAACCCAACACGGACGACATTCGTTTCGCGCCGGCGATTGATCTGATCGCTCAACTCCTGGCGGAGGGCGCTCTTGTCAGCGCCTATGATCCGGAAGCGATGGAGAAAGCGCGTCCCGTGCTGCAACAGGTCGACTTTGCTGCGAGCGCGGAAGAAGCTGCAAAAGATGCTGAAGCTCTGCTCATCGCCACGGAGTGGCCGCAATTCCGCCAGCTCAATTGGGAGCGGGTGCGTGATGTGATGGCCCGGCCTCTTGTCCTCGACGCACGCAATCTCCTTTCCGCGCCCGAGATGAAGGCCCGCGGATTCGAGTATTACTCCATGGGCCGGCCGGATTAAAATTTCTGGTCCGAAGAACGGAACGCCCACCTACCTCGCGGGCTCGGGTTTCGCCATCTTCATGCGGAAATACTCGTAGGTTAGTTGCAATCCCTGAGCCAGATTTACTTTTGGTTCCCAGCCCAGGATTCGCCGCGCCTTGCTGATATCCGGGCATCGCTGCTTGGGATCGTCTTGCGGCAAAGGGCGATAGACGATAGGCACCTGCGCACCCACGAGTGATCGTACGCGCTCCGCAAATTCCAGAATCGTGATCTCCTCCGGGTTGCCGATATTCACGGGTTCGTGCTCATCCGAATTCAGAAGCCGGTAAATTCCATCGAGCAAGTCCGAGACGTAGCAAAAGCTCCGTGTCTGCTTGCCGTCGCCGTAGATCGTCATGGGTTCGCCGGTGAGCGCCTGATAGAGAAAATTCGGAAGGGCCCGGCCGTCGTTCAATCGCATGCGCGGACCATAGGTGTTGAAGATGCGGACGATGCGCGTGTCCAGGCCGTGGTAACGGTGGTAAGCCATCGTTAGAGCTTCGGCGAACCGCTTCGATTCGTCATACACGCCGCGCGGACCGATCGGATTCACGCGCCCCCAGTATGATTCCGGCTGGGGGCTCACTTCCGGATCGCCGTAACATTCGGAGGTCGATGCCAGCAGAAATTTCGCTTTTTTCGCCATTGCCAGGCCCAGCGCGTTGTGAGTCCCCAGCGCGCCCACTTTCAGCGTCTGGATTGGCAGCTTCAGATAATCCGGCGGGCTCGCCGGCGAGGCAAAATGGAGGACCGCTTCGAGTGGGCCCGGGACTTCGATGTACCGCGACACGTCCTGCCGGATGAACCGGAATCGCGCGTGCGAGAGCAGGTGCGAAACATTGGAATCGCTGCCGGTGACCAGGTTGTCCATGCACAGGACTTCCCAATCCTTTGCAAGCATCAGTTCGCACAGGTGCGAACCAAGAAAACCGGCTCCGCCTGTGATCAGGACACGCAAATTGGGAATCTCCCCGGCGCCAGTTGCGCCCTTGGTCTCCTAGTATCCAATGTAGCTGAAAATTGCGGACAGCAGGAGCTACTGAAACGTACGATACCGTTTATCTAACTCTCTCTCCCCGCTATTCGGCCAACCGAGAATCATTTCGATGAGGTCGAAGGGAATACCGTTGTATGGTCCACCACGATCCGCCACCCCTCCGGGAATTTCCTGAAATAGAGCGTAAACACGCCCGCGGGCTGGTCATTCTCCCGCTGCAGGTGAAACTCACCGATGGCGTAGGCCCCATCCGCACAGACCACGTGAACCTCCAGGTTTGCAAACGACAAATGACCCATCGCCTTCTGATCCGGGTAATCCCGGCGGTAGCGGTCCAGCAAAGCCTGCCACCCGCGTGAAACGCCCTTCGCGCCCACGAATTCCGTCTGGTCGGATTTCCAGTAGCCTTCCATAAAGCCGTCGATATCACCCCGATTCCAGGCTTCCGTCTGCATAGTCAGGAGCGTGCGAATTTCACCTTCTGGGGTGGATTCCCTCGAACCGCTCAGAGCACTCGATGCACCGATTGAGAGTGCCGCGCCCAGAAGCACTGCCGCCGTCATGCGGTTTCGCCTGACCATCGTTCATACCCTGTCTTTCGCCGGGCCCAAGTGGTGTAGAAACCAGTACCCTCGTTCTATTGTCCGCGACGGTCCCAAACGGCACAATGTACAGGAGTCAAGACCATGCTTGTTGCGTCGCTCATCTTCGTGATTTCCATCGCGGCGATGATCCAGTTCGCCGCCTTCACCTGGCACGCCGGGCTGCTACGCGTAGCTTCAGAGCCGGTTGAGATCGAGGCGGAGGCTGCCGTCGCGCTATCCAATAACTCCTTACAAATCAGTGACTTCCGGAATGTCGCCGCGTACCAGAAGCTCTGTCCTGATCTGGCAGGCGGCCAAGCCTCCGAGCTCCGCTCGGTCCGCCTGTACTATCGGTTCCTCCAGTTCCTCACGTCGCTGAGCGGCTCGCTCTTTCCGCCCGAGTCCGGCTGGGCGCACCGTGAAATGGCCCTCTGCACCCGCTACGCCGGCGTAGTGCTCTCCCAGCGCCTGGAACGCAACCAGGCCCGGATGGCTGAAGTCCGCTCCTTCTAGACACATTTAATAAGCCCAGCGCATCAGGATGGCGCCAGTCGTGTAGCCGGCGCCGACGGCGATCAGCAGGACCAGGTCGCCCTTGCGGACGCGCTTTTGCTCGACGGCATCCATCAGCCCGAGGGGAATCGTGGCTGCAGTGGTGTTGC
>Ga0187801_10000430_pt1 | contig 11464 bp, 10 predicted proteins | sample NC_wetland_sal_i_10_FD_132465 | JGI IMG/M metagenome (GOLD analysis project Ga0187801, IMG submission 132465) | Wetland sediment microbial communities from Neuse River Estuary, North Carolina, USA - Control_1 | ecosystem: Environmental > Aquatic > Freshwater > Wetlands > Sediment | place: USA...
AATGAAATCAACGTCTGCGAATGGAAATTTCTCCGGACATGGTTGGGTTGTTGGGGTGGTCTCGGTGGCTCTCTGCGCATCGTTTCTTTCTGCCGCGCAGCAATCCCCAACCAAGAAAGCTCCGACTGCGGTCGCTGGTCCCGCGGGCGCCAGGAGCTTTGATACTCCGCAGCAGGCAGCCGATATCCTGATCGATGCGGCCGAAAAGTTCGACCAGGTTGCGCTCATTCAGATCCTTGGGCCAGGTGGCGAGGATATTGTATTCAGCGGCGAATACGCACAAGACCGCCAGCACGCCGCTAATTTTGTTGCCGAAGCCCACGAAAAGAAAAGTGTTTCTGTGGATCCGAAGAGCGGAAACCGCGCATTCCTCCTGGTGGGTAACGAAGACTGGCCATTTCCCGTGCCGCTCGTGAAAAGAGGTAATAAATGGTTCTTTGACGCCGCAGCCGGCCGTCAGGAACTCCTCTACCGTCGCATTGGCGCCAATGAATTGGACGCAGTCCAAATCTGCCATGGCTACGTGGAAGCACAGTACGACTACGCCTTCCAAACGCGCGAAGGATACGACGTAAACCAGTACGCCCAGCGCATCATCAGCACTTCTGGCAAGCAGGATGGTCTGGCCTGGCAAAACGCCGACGGAACCTGGGGCGGGCCTGTAGGCGAAAAGATTGCTCGAGCCATCGAACAGGGCTACAACCCCAGCCGCTCCGAGCCGTACCACGGCTATTTCTTCAAAATTCTGAAAGGGCAGGGTCCCGCGGCTCCGCTGGGTGAAATGGATTATGTGGTGAAAGGGGTAATGATTGGGGGCTTTGCGCTGGTCGCCGCGCCGGCCGAGTATGCCGTAACCGGAGTGAGGACGTTTATCGTCAGCCAGGATGGCGTTGTCTACGATCAAGATTTTGGACTGAGGACCGTGGACGAGTTCAAGAAGATGGAGCGCTTCAACCCAGACACATCCTGGACTCCTGTCCCTGAACGAGATTGATGCGGACCGGAGCGCAGTCACGGACTCCCAACGGGTAATCGCGAACTCTATCTTTTAGATCTGGCATTTCTACCAGTACTCGCGAAGACCTTTCCTCTGTAGCCTACCTTTTGCCCAGTGATAGGAAGTGGATCTAACCGAGAGCAGTGCGCCCGGACACTTGAGATCCGGCGCATAGTGTTCTCTGCTGCGACGTGAAGTCAGAAAACAAACCGTTAGGGATCGCGGTGCAGAACTATAAACCGGTGAAGGAGGAGGCATGAGTCGTCGCATGATATTGCATCTTTCCCTAATCGTTCTGGTTGCGCTTGCGGTCGGCTGTTCCAAGCACCGCAGTGACGACCAGATCATCAATGATATTGAGGCCAAAATTGCGGCTGATCCGGAAACAAAAGATTCTAAGCTTACCGTAGAAGCCAAGAACGGTAGAGTTGCGCTCCAGGGAACAGTGCCGACGTTGGCCGCGCGCACGAAAGTGGAAGAGATTGCCAAGGAAGAGCCCGGGGTCTCCGACCTCGACGACGAGGCCTCGGTTGATTCCAGCGTCGGCGCAGGGTCACAACCCGTTGCGCCTCCAGATGGCGCGGAGGCCACAATCGTGCCGTCGGAGCAATCTGCACCCCCACCGCCACCACCAATGCCAATTGTGCTACCAGTCGGGACTGTTCTGACGGTAAGAACCAGCCAAGCATTAAGTTCCAAGGACAGCCAGACAGGCCAAACCTTCCTGGCGAGTCTGGCGCAACCAGTCAGCGTAAAAGGGAAAGCTGCGCTACCAGCAGGATCGACCGTCAGCGGCACGGTCGTGAACGCCAAAACCAAAGGCAAGGTAAAAGGTGAAGGCCAGCTGGATCTGGCGCTTACGAGCGTTTCCGTGGGCCATCACACATATCAGATCCAGACGGCTGTACTGAGCAGCACTGTAAAAGGTAAGGGCAAGAGGACAGCCGCCACGACCGGCGGAGGAGCGGCCGGGGGTGCGTTGATCGGAGGGATCGCGGGAGGAGGCAAAGGAGCAGGCATTGGCGCGCTGGTGGGCGCAGGTGCAGGCTTCATCGGAGGTGCGGTCACCGGAAACAAGCAGATTGAGATTCCGGCAGAGTCGGCGCTCACCTTCACTCTCAGTCGGCCACTCACGTTGAAACCGCAATCATGATCTGAAGGTCAGCGGATTTCGACCCAAGTGCCTTCCAATCACATCAAGGCCGAAGGTGCCAGCCGAGATGCAGTGAATCATGAGTCAGAAGTTAATCTCGCGCTCTCGGCTGGTTTGTTTCGCAACTGCTCAGCGTGGCCGATGGTTTACCCTCATCGTAATCCTGATTGCGGCATCGCATATCGTGGCGCAAGCAACCCTCGAACCCATCCCGTCGGCTCAGCAATCTGCTCCCCAGCTCAATGTGAATTGGTTGTATGGAGCATACGTCCCCAAAGATGCCCCACTTGAGCCGCTCTCCCGTGAGCAGCGATTCAAACTATATCTGCGCCAGAGTTTCACCACCCCAGGCATCTATGTAAAGACATTACTGTTCTCGATTGGGGACCAGATCAACGAAAGCCCTCCTGCGTGGGGTTCGGGGTTAGAGGGTTACGCACGCCGCGTAGGTTCACGTCAAGCCCAATTTGTGATACAGAACTCGTTCGTCGCGCTGGGCAACGGCATTCTAGGCTATGAGCCCCGATATGACCGCTGCCGCTGTTCAGGATTCTGGCCGCGGACGGCTCACGCTCTGAAAAGAAATCTCGTAACTTATGACCGTACTGAGAAGGCGTTACGTCCCCAGTTTGCTTTGTACGGGGGTGCATTTGCCTCAGGGGTTGTCTCGGGTACATGGAAGCCACGAAACCGCGACCTTGTTGCCGAAGGATACCGCGCTACCTTCGTACAGTTGGGATTCGGTTTCGCTTCTAACTGGCTGGGCGAGTTTGCTCCCGACATCAGGCGTATTTTACGGCGCAAGAAAGCGGCCAGCAAACCTGATTAAGAGGAAACAATATCAAGCGAATTGCCCATCGCGTACCATCCGGAAAAGTCCGTCTGTCAATTCTGTTTACCAGTGTTCGGGTCGGCGATGATTTTCTTCAGATCTTGCTTCTGCTCCCGGCGCAACTGCTGGAGCTTCTCCACTTGATTTGAAGATAGGAAGGGCTTGATCTTCTCGTCTGATGCCTGCACCAGCTTCTCCCAGCGTTTGAGTTGTTCCTTGCGGGAGAGCACCGGGCTGCCCAGAAACTGTGCGGCTTCCCCAGCCTCCTGTTCCAAGGTCGGTCTGATTTTAGTGCGCTGATCATCACTGAGTTCGAGCACCTGCGAGAGATGCTGCTGCTTCATGCTGAAATATTGACCGGGGATTTTGGACAAATCCAAACCGCTTTGAGCTGGAAGGACCTCCCGACGCAGGATCGGCACTTCGGTCTTTGCAGAAAGCTTGTTGTTTATCGTGAGTGTGTCAGCGCCGACCAGGACCAGAGTATCGAACCCGGCGGAATACTCGACGCCATTAGCGCCATTCGGAGGTGCATACAATACAACATAGACGGTGTTGCCGACTTTCACTGAGACGTCATATTGGGCCAGAGTGCTACCCTGCTCACCGGGGGCGCCCTGATGCGGGGCAACGGCGGTGATGGTGCCGGTTTGGTACTTGGATCCGGAAGTCTGAGAGAACGCTGTTGCAATCAAAATCAGAACCACGATCATCCACTTCGACACGGCCGCACCTCGGCGCTTACTCTAATAAGCACAGGAACGCATTTGCGCGCCTGAATAAGGGTAGAAATCAGACATGCAGGAGAAAACTGTCAACACTGACAGTGGCTGGGTAGATCGGAAGCATTTGCGCCGTTGCGCGAAGCGGCTCTAACCCATTGTGGTCCGCGGCTCTGCTCTGACTTCTGCGCGGCACCGACATGGCTAAGGTCCAAATACTTGATCAACAGAACCTCGTTGCCTTTCTCTCCGTAAATAAGCTCATCAACCAGGTGGCGAGCGAGGAGCACACCAAAACCGCCCGGTCGAAGGCCTTGCGCGTCCCGGAATGCCTGGTGTCGCAAGGGATCATCGGGAGGGTTGGCGACTGCGGCATGCTTGATTTCTTCCAACGAAAATCCTTCGCCGGGATCCTTCACTCGGCAGAGCACGATGTGATTGGCCCGCACATAAGAAATTTCGACGTATTGATTGCGATCAAAATTGCCGCCATGTTCAATAGCGTTCAGCAACATCTCGCGAAAGGCAGTGGCGACATCTTCCTGTTCGGGTTCTGGCAAGTCGATCATTTCATGAAAGAACTGCAGCAGCCGTTCTGCAGCTCTTTGGTCGCAGCGAGCGGCGAGCCTGACCCATGCTGGATTGGCTGAAAGCACCTCAATACCGTCGTCCCAACATTCCTCCTCGCTTGCGAGGCGAATCATTTCGGCGAATGAACCCGATGAAAATGGAGTTGAAAAATAGCTGAATGCGCGCTCGCGCATAGAAGCGATGACATCAACTGGCGTACTTTCGTTCGTGAGAATGATGATTCGAGTGTGCGGCCGGACACGCCGGATCTTGCGCAGCAGCTCAACGTCAGCTGCGCCCGAGGTGTTCTCTCCGGTAATGACGAGACCGAACGGCCGCCTCTCCACGAGTGCCAATGCGGCAAGATTGTCTACAGCCCGGTCAACATTCCATTTTGGTAAAGTGACTGAAACCTGAGCGGCCAATTCGGGATCTGTGCCTACAACGAGCGCAGTATTCTGCGACGACGCTTTAACAGCAGGTTGGGCAGTTGAGCTCATCTGTGGACCGGATCCCTAGTGCATTTTGCCGAAGATGTGTAGCTGTGCGCGGTTAGCGGTAGTCGCGAACGAGCTGTATTACCTCTCCGGTATCAAGTTGGTATTCGGCTTCAAAAACCGTTAGCTTTCCGTCCTGTACGAAATGGCGTAGCACTTCACTGCTGGCCAGAACATCCTTGGCACTCTGGTGAACGTTTTGTTTGATTGCTTTCTCGATAAGCTCATCACTTTTAGTGGGGCCGCCAATTTTCGCGACTGCAGGCTCAATTTTGTCGACAAAAGATTGCAGGTTTGCGCTGGGCATTTTCTCGCCGGAGCACGCAGCAGTGACAGCTCCACACTTCGTGTGGCCTAGAACAACCAGCACGCTGCTTCCGAGATGGTCCACTGCGTACTCAATGCTGCCCACTCCAATCGCATCGGCGACGTTTCCCGCCGAGCGAATGACAAAAAGATCGCCTAAACTCTGGTCGAACAGCAACTCCGGAGCCACCCGACTGTCGGAACAGGCAAGCACAATAGCTTTCGGATGTTGAGCTTTCGTCAAGCCGTTGCGAAGGGCGGCCAAATCGCGAAACTTTGGAGCGCTGGCGACAAAGCGGCGGTTTCCTTCCAGCAGATCTGCCCAGATCTGTTGTGCAGATGGTGCCGATGGAGCAGCCGTAGCATAATTGGCAGGAGCCTGTTTCGGTCCAGCAATCTGCTGGGAAGAGGCCAATAAAGCACTGAGAAGGAGAGCGGCGTAGCTGAGTAGAACGAGTTTCATTTGTGTGCCTGCCAGGAACATTTGTTCCCCGCCTAGGACTCGACCAAACGATATTCGCGCCCACCTTGTGGCAGTACCACTGGCAATATTGACAGTCGCCAATGTCGTGTAGGCAGGGCAAAATTGCCGAGATCGGGGAGGAAGAGTGGAGCAGATGCTGGTCAGGGCTTTGGCGGGCGCGTGCCTTCTGCTCATTTCTTACCCTGGGATGGGACAAGATTCCCCTCGCTGGAACTTCACAATAGGCGGAGGAGTCGGCTTTCCTGAGAGTACGAGCGCTCATTTCGTTAACAATGGCGCTGACTTTGTAATCGGTGGTGGACCCAACCTCTGGCCTTGGCTTGGAGTGGATGCCGAGTACCTATGGCACGATTTACCGATCAAGCAAAACATCATCAACGATCTTCAGGTCCCCGGTGGAGGTGGACGGATTCACGCAGTGACCCTCAATGCCATGGTCCCTATACCGACGCACGGGAAAATGGGGTTCTACGTTATCGGGGGTGGTGGCTGGTACCACCGTTCCGGTGAACTTACCGAACCAACGTATGTCCCAGGCACTGTTTGTGCTCCGTTTTATCTTTGGTGGGGTGGATGTGTGGATGGATTATTCCCCGGGAAAAACGTGCTGGCCTCGTCGAGCAGTGATGCCTGGGGCGGCAACATAGGTGGCGGCGTCACTTACAAGCTCCCTATGGGCGCACTGAAGCTTTACACGGAAGTAAGATATCACCATGTGCCTCACACGCAGGTAGCCACAGACCTGCTTCCGCTGACGTTCGGGCTGCGTTGGTGAATTCGCATTTGGTTGGATTCAATTCAGGAGGTGGAAGGTGGCAAGAAGAATAATCTCTTTCATTCTGCTGTGCACCGGTATCTCGTTTGCGCAAGCGCTGAACCAGGGTCAGTCGTCTGCCGTAAATCAGCCCTCGACAAAGAGCAAAGCTGAAATCACGGTGGCAGGGTGCGTGAGTCGGTTGAATTCAAGCTTTATTCTCATGTTGTCTGATCAGAGCAGCAGCTATCAACTAGAAGAAGGTAAAAGAGTAAGACTAGATCCATACCTCGGCCAAGAGGTTGAAGTAACTGGCACAGAATCCCCCGCTATGAGCACCAGTTCCCCCAAGGCAAGCACCGCCAATCCGCTCCAGATCACGGTTCATTCGATCAAGACTATCCACAAGCGGTGCTCGTCCAATTGATACGGCTCAAACGGGAGGTATTAGTTGACGGGGTGGATTCTGACTTCACCGCAGCGTATTCGCATGAAACCTAGCTTTTTGTACCCGATGACGATCTGCCGAATAATAGCATCCATGCGGCTCGATCGCAGGCTTGAGGGCCGTTGGTCCCCGATTGCACGAGGCCCAGGGAAATGAAGCGCTCAGGATAATTGTGAAGATTGGCATGCCAATCTTGAACGTCGCAATGATCTAAGAACACCTGGAATCGCTTATTCGTGAAGATCGTCCAGCGAGACTGGTGTGTCAAACGACGATGGTCCCACCCGTTGATTTCTTTAGGGAATCCGAGAAACTTTCTTATCACGCCTTTCATATCCACAATCGTCCGGTCCCATCCGTGAATCTTGAGCGTTTTCGTCTTTTTCAGCTTTGCCGCCTTGTGAGAGAACTTCTTCCACGTGGCAAGACTGACGAGGAAATCACTCTATGGATGGTAGGGTGTGCGTGGCACTGTCAACACTGACAGAGGTAAACCTGTAATTGTTAAGCGGCAGACTATGACTTGCTTTAGCAGTTCCTGCGCTCCAAGCCAGGCGGGATTTTCCATTCCTATTGTCGAGCGGTAATGTCGGCCTTTAACCTAATCATCGCTCGTTGGTCCAGGCGTATGAGTCCGCTGCTTGGGGTGTCGAGATCGGCGATAAGAGCGACAACGATGGCGATGGTGAGTGGGGCAAGCACAAGCGTCAGCCAAAAGTGCCCAGCCAAGGTTAACCCGCGTGTGAAGAGCGCGATGGTGGAAACCGAAAAGATCAAGAGCCAAACGGAGCCAGGGATTCGATTCTCCAATGCGGAAACGCGCTTTTCATCAAGATCGATCATCTGGTTGAGCGAAGTGATGTATATAGCGGCAACAGCTGAGCGATCCGTTTTCGTAATTTCTGTTACGGTCTGCCAGAGTTGTTCTTGAATTTGCTTAGCGCGATTCGCTGCCTCTGCAAATCTGGCGCCGTCTAAGCCGGCGTTATCCAGATCAAGTCGGGCGTCGACGTATTCCCTAAGCAAGTGCTGAGCCTGCTCGCGGTGTGGTGATGGTAAGGTGCTGGCACGCAAATATGTGGTTCCAATCGCATTTGCCTCATCGATCAACAACAAGCGGCGATCGGCAAATCGCGGAGCAGCCAAGGCTAACGTGAAGCCAAAAAGCAATCCAACGAGAATGAAAAGACCGTCGCGGATTGCAATCATTTGATCTTTTCGATTTGCGTTTTCCTGAATGCGCAGCCGAATGGCGCTCTGGTATCCCACCTCGATCACAGCAGCTAAAGACACCGCAGTGAGTACGCCAAGTGGCCAAGGGTGATTGAGAAGGGATTCCATTTGTGCTTACTCTCTTACTGGTGTCGATGACAGCACTATTCAGTGGACGAATTTCGCTTTCTGCCTCTATCAGGTTAGCGCCGCAGCCCAGAGAGATGACCTGTCAGATGTAGCAGTGGAAAAAGAGGGCAGCATTCGCAGGGATGGGCGTAATTTACTGCAGGCGTTGTAGGGCGCAGCTCACTCCGAGTTTACGGCCGAGTGCTCGGCACAAAGGCGCTGGATGGCATGGCTGTCCTCTTCACCATGAAAATAGATAAGCGAATACCCGCAGAGCACATCCATATCGTGTCTGTTAACCAGCTCATTCAGGAGGCGCTCGAGTTGAATAGCCGTCTCGTCCCGGCCTTTTGCCCACAACAGAGATGAACATTCTTGATAAAGAGCAACGCGCGGACGATTAGCCCGCGCTGCATCAACAGCGCTAGTAATAACTCCACCCAGCACTCGCAGGAATTTCGCTCGATCCAGGGATTCTCCGGTGGTAAATGCGGAAAGAATCTTGGCAGCATCGAACGCCATGTAGTTCCGCCGACGTACAAGATCATCGACATCCAAGCCCCGGCCTTGTAAAGCATAGACAAGATCATCTCTGGACGATTTCGTCGCGCAAACGGCGGCGGAATGGCCGGCGCGGAGTGCAGCTTCGACGAAGCCACTGAGGCGATCGAGGAGGACTGCGTCTTCACTATAAAACTGGATTTCATGGCTAGGCGGGGAAAGGGGCTTTTCGCGCCAGGGCGATGCCATCTCATTCAGAACTTCCCTTATATGACCGTCGGTGGGCGATTCTCCGGTGTCGGCTAGCTCGTGACTCGCTTCTCCGCTGCCAATAAAACGCCTGTGCTGAAAAACGGCTTCCATGGCAGCGATCAATTCGCTCGAGGCATACTCCTTCTTTACGTAACCCAAAACGCCAAATCGGAACAAATCTCGCACCACCATCGCCGAGGATTCGCGACTCAAAAATACGATGTTGGATTCTGGAGAAACCGTCCGGATTTGCCGAGCGGCATTGATTTCGTTCATCCTCGGCAAATCGAGATCCAGCAGAATCAAATCTGGATGTAAGTGTCTCGCGAGGCGAACAGCATCCGATGGCTCGGCGGCAACAGCAACAACATGCCAATTCGGCCTTTGTTGGAGAATCGGCGCTATGAATGTTTGGAACTGATGGAATTCCATCAATACCAGAACGCGAACTGAGAATTGCAAGATACACTCCGCCAGGCAAAGGTCGACAACCGAATTTCATCGGCCAACCTGAGAAAGGGCAGAATCGCACGTCATGCTGCGTTCGTCGTTGCGATAGAGCAATCGGGTGATTTGCTTTAAGCCATTCAGTGGCGCATGCTCGCAGAACGTTGAGGAACGCTGTAAGTGCACTGGGTAACGACTGGCAGAACTACCAGTCCACAAGAATAACCTGTTCGACGGACACTTGAATCAACTGACGCAAGCTAAAAATGCTCATTCACGGCTGGGTTCAATGAAATGTCCTTCGCCCAAGAACTTGGTGGGTTGCCTCCGCCTCGGCAGTTGTATTGTTTCTGTTATTTTACTTTCTTGTTTTCCAGCGTGGCCTCAGGTCGCGCTCCCAGGAACCAATCCCCCCGCGTCCCAGCCTGAAGTTCCGAAGGATCCTCTAGGCCGCACAACCCCGCGCGGCACGGTACTCGGATTCCTCGCCGAGGCTCGAAAAGGTGAGTATCCGGTAGCCGCCGAGTACTTGAACACTCGCTTGCGTGGCAAGGCCGCAGCGGTTCTCGCTTACAAGCTCTCCATCGTTCTGGACCGCCGCCTACCCGCTCGACTGAACCAACTCAGTGATAAGCCGGAAGGCTCGCAATTCGATCCACTAAACCCTGATCACGATCTCGTTGGGAATATCGACACCAACGACGGGAGTGCGCAGATACTCCTGGAACGTGTGGATCGAGGCAAATCTGGGTTGGTTTGGTTATTTTCCAGCAAAACTTTGGAATCCATTCCTGAGGTATACGAGGAAATCGATGTTGTTAGCGCGGAGGATGTCCTTCCCGGATTCCTCGTGACTACTCGTGTACTGGGAGTTCAACTGTTCGAATGGGTTGCCCTCCTCGTCGGTCTGCCGCTGCTTTACTTCGTCATGGTGCTGTTGAACCGCTTACTAAGTTTCCTGGTCGGCCGTGTGCGGCGGCGTTTGCAGAACAATCCAGATCTGATCAATCCTGAGGTTCTGAACAAGCCAACGCGTCTCCTGCTGATCGCCCTTACAATCAATTGGCTACGCGCGAGAGTCGGCCTATCGCTACTGGCACGCCAGTTCTGGTCAGGCGTTGCGACGGTTATTGCTGCGACTGCCGTAATCTGGATCCTTATTCTTCTGACCAGCCGGGCCGAAAAGTATGTTCATAAACGCCTGCGAGAGCGTGACCTCTCGGGAACGGCCTCCGTACTACGTCTCTCGCGTCGTGTCATCGACCTGGTGCTTATCTTCGGCGGCGTTCTCGCGATTCTGTACTACTTTGGGTTCAGCCCAACCGCTGGACTGGCTGGACTCGGTATCGGCGGTATCGCCGTAGCTCTAGCCGCACAAAAGACACTGGAAAATGTAATTGGCGGAGTTTCGCTGATCGTCGATCAGGTGGTCAAGGTCGGAGACACGCTAAAGGTGGGAGAAGTGGTAGGCGAGGTCGATGAAGTCGGGCTCCGTTCAACCCGCATCCGGACGTTGGATCGGACGGTAGTCAGTATCCCGAATGGTCAGATGGCAACCATGAACCTCGAAACGCTGTCGGTGCGAGATAAGTTCTGGTTCCATCCTTTGATCGGCATTTGCTACGGAACAAGCGCAGAGCAGATACGGGACATTCTGAATGATATTCGAACCCTGCTGACAGAGCACCCTAGCCTGGAGCATAGTTCTGTGCGCGTCCGATTTCTCCGATTTGGTGTCTCCTCGCTCGATGTGGACATCTTTGCATACATATATGCAGGAGATTGGAACCGTTTTCTCGAAATCCAGGAGGAATTACTCTTCTCGATTATGGGAATCGTGCACCAGGCGGGGGCAGAGATTGCGCTGCCGTCACAACTGGTGTACGTCGCTGCGCGGAACGGAGCCGCGGTATCGGAACTGCTTCAACTTGCTACTCCACAGAGCGCGGCCAGCCTTAAGGCCGCACAAGCCACCAAGTAGATCTGGTCGGAGGCTTCAGAGGGCCGTCGTTGCAGCTGCTGTCTATTCTGGAACAGAAATACAGCCTCAGGTACAACTCAGAATACGCGTCCGACTCTGTAGAAGAATTTGTAATGGTCGGTGGCGCCGAACGCAGTGCCAACAATCACGGGCCCAAAAATAGTGTTTACAACCAGAGC
>Ga0187801_10000435_pt1 | contig 11387 bp, 10 predicted proteins | sample NC_wetland_sal_i_10_FD_132465 | JGI IMG/M metagenome (GOLD analysis project Ga0187801, IMG submission 132465) | Wetland sediment microbial communities from Neuse River Estuary, North Carolina, USA - Control_1 | ecosystem: Environmental > Aquatic > Freshwater > Wetlands > Sediment | place: USA...
CCAGGCGTCTGGGCTTCGGCGGAAAGATGTGCATTCATCCCAAGCAAGTGCCGGTCGTCAATGAGTGCTTTGCTCCCAGTGCGGAAGAAGAAGCCTGGGCAAGAAGAGTTGTGCAGGCGTCTTCGGAGGCCAGGGGCGCGGCCATCTCAGTGGATGGGAAGATGGTGGATCGTCCAGTGCTCGCTCGGGCCGAGGTCATCCTAGCCATCGTGGAGCAGCTGCGCCAACGCTGATCGTCGACAGGCTGCTAAATTTCAAAACTTTCGGCCACATTTCTGCCGCCTGGCATCATTTCACTGGAGGGCGCACGATTTCCACCGAACAATGCGCATGACGCAGGACCGCCTCAGAAACGCTTCCGAGCATGAATCGCTCCAGGCCCTTTCGTCCGCGAGAGCCAAGGACAATCAAATCGGCGCCCCACTTTTTTGCGTCGTCCAGGATTGCGGACTTCGCGTCGCCTTGCACGACGCTTGTCGTCACGTTGACGCCGGCAGAACGCAATGCGCTGGCGGCCTTCGCAACGAGTGCTTTCGCCTCCTCTACCGACTCCATCGGGGGCACATATACAGTGATTTCGGGAGCCATCAGTGACGTCGGCAGTTCTATCGCGTGGAACACTCGCGCTTCCAGGCCTTGCAGCTTGTGATGTGCGATCACCGACTGTATGGCAGCCTCGGAAAATTTGGAACCGTCGATCGCCAGAAGAATTTTCATAAGGAACACCTTTCTGATTATCTCTCCGAATGTTGCCCAGTCCGTTTCAGCCTGTGACAGACATCATTGGTCCACGCGGCATCGCGCATCATTGCGAAGTCTTCAGTTCCCGGGCACGCGTACAATCTCGACCGAACAAGAGGCGTGGCGCGAGACGGTTTGGGCGACGCTTCCCATCAGGAACCGGTTGAGGCCTTTCCGCCCGTGCGATCCCATCACGATCAGGTCGGCTTTCCATTTATTGGCTTGGTCAATAATCTTGGAGTTGGGATCTCCCTCTTCGACTGCTGTCTGCGTTTTGTAGCCCGCCTTGCTCAACAAGCGTTCAGCCTGCTGCACTAGTTCCTGGCCGTGCTTCAAACTCAACTCGCGGAACCCCGCCGCATCGGATGTCGGGATCGGCAAAGGCAAATCGACCACATTCAGAACTTTGACTTCCGTTCCTTGCGGTTGGTATTGCGCGATTACTGCTTGCGTGGCTGCCTCGGAGAATCTGGATCCGTCAATGGCAAGCAAGAGTTTCATAATCCTTCTCCTTTACGAGAAATCTAATCCGCCCATAGCGTGACCTCTGTGATGTAGATCACGCATTCGCGTGTGTCGAGAATTGATTCCGCATCAGCGGAGATTCTGTCAGTGTTGGCATGCAGGCCAATCTTGCAGCATGTGATTCAGTAAGATAGATTTACACGACCAGTGCCCGGGTGGCGGAATGGCATACGCGGGGGACTTAAAATCCCTTGCCCTTCGGGGCGTGCGGGTTCGACTCCCGCCCCGGGCACCAGGAATTTCCAATCCGCACAGAACGGCTATGGAGAAATACAAATCATGAGCGGACGTCCGTGGTCGAAATGGTTTTGCCCAAGAGTTACACCTCTTGCGCCTTGCTGCCTGGCGGTGCTGGCTGTTTTAGCAGCCTGCATCTCTTCACGCGCGCAGCAGGCGGCGCCGCAAAAGATTCGCGTGCTCTGCCTGGCGCGGCCGCTTCCGGTGGTGATCGCGCAGTCGCGCGGCATTCTCGCCAAGTACGGGATCGAAGCGGAATTTTTGGTGCGTCCGAGTTCAGAGTCCTTGCGAAACGACCTGGCCGCGGGAAAGGGAGATGTCGCTTTCCTGGCAGTGGACAACGATGTCGCTATGGTGGACTCCGCGGGAGTTGACGTGGTCATCGTGATGGGAGCGGAAAGTTCCGAGAACGAAATCATTGCGCAGCCGGGAACCAAGTCGATCGCAAATTTGCGCGGCCACACGCTGCTCGTCGATGCGACAAACACGGCCTACGCGCTGGAACTAAAAAAGGTTCTCCAGATGAATGGAATGCTCCCGGGAAAAGATTATGAGTTGAAGCCCGTGGGCTCGACGCCATTTCGCTTGCAAGCCATGCGCGAAAACAAAGAGTACACCGCAGCGGTCATGAATCCTCCTTTTTCAATTGTCGCGAAGCAAGGCGGAATGGTCAGCCTTGGCTCGATGCGCGCGCTGCTCGGGGCGGACCTGGACCGTGGCACATTTGCTTTACGAACCTGGGTGCGCGGCAATTCCGATTTGCTGGAGCGATATCTTGCAGCCTACGTGGAGGGGCAGCGCTGGCTCATGGCGCCTGCCAACCGGCAACAGGTGGTCGAGCTCGTCATGAAGGAGTCGAATTTGCCGGAGTCCACCGCGGGTGACTGGTACGCGGCCATGGTGCAGGATGGCGGCTATGCGAAAGACGCGGCGTTTGACGTAGAAGGATTCAAGAAGACTTTGCAGTTGCGCGCGGAGATCGAAGCCGGAGGAAACGGCGCCGCTCCTGCTGCGGAAAAATACTACGATCTTTCCTACTATCTCGCCGCGCTATCAAAAATAAAGTAGGTGTCTTGTGGCGCCGGCCTCACGCTTGCCCTGCATCGGGGCAAGCAAGATGTCGGCCCACGGAAAGTCACGCCATATTTTTTTGCAGCGTTGCCTTGTCAAGCTCGTGTTCCCAGCGCGCCACAACCAGAGTCGCAACGCCGTTTCCGATCATGTTCACTACTGCGCGGAACATGCTCATGAAACGGTCGATGCCGATGAGCAGCGCCATGCCCGCCACCGGGATTGTGGGAATGACCATGAGCGTGGCGACGAGGGCGATGAAGGCCGCTCCAGTCACGCCGCTCGCTCCCTTGGAGGTGAGTACGGCCACGGCGAAAATCGTCAGCTGCTGGCCAATGGACAAGTGGATGTTCGTCGCCTGGGCGACAAAGAGCGCCGCCATGGTCATGTACAGGCTGCTGCCGTCCGTGTTGAACGTGTAGCCCGTCGGCACCACGAGGCCGACCAGCGATTTCGAGCACCCGAGCTTTTCCATTTTCTCCATGAGCGTCGGCAAAGCCGGATCCGACGAACTGGTGGCCAGCACCACGACGATTTCTTCCTTAATGTACGAAAGAAATTTGATGATGTTGAATCCCGAAGCCCAGGCAACAAGACCGAACACCACCAACACGAATAAAATACAGGTGACATAAAAAACCGCGATCAATTTCGCGAGCGGTCCCAAGGACGCAATTCCGTAGCGCCCCACAGTAAATGCCATCGCGCCAAATGCGCCGATGGGAGCGAGTCCCATCAAGATATTGATCACGCCGAACACCGCGTGCGTCAACGCGTCGAAGAGTTCTACGACAGGCTTACACTTAGGGCCTACGATCGACAACGCGAAGCCGAACAATATTGCGACAAAGAGCACCTGCAAGATGTTGCCCTTGGCGAACGCGTCCACCATGGTCGTCGGGATGATATTCATCAGGAAGTCCGTCACGCTTTGTTGCTTGGCGGCTCCGGCGTAATCCGCCACGGATTTGACATCCAGCGTCGCAGGGTTCACGTTGAAGCCGGAGCCCGGATGCGCCACGTTGCCAACGAGCATCCCGGTGAAGAGCGCCAGCGTGGACACGATCTCAAAGTACAAGAGCGCTTTTCCGCCAATTCTGCCGACCTTCTTCAAGTTCTCCATGCCGGCGATGCCCGTGACGACGGTGCAGAAAATAATCACCGTGATCACCATGGTGATCATGCGGATAAAACCGTCGCCGAGCGGCTTCATCTTTATCGCGGACGCGGGTTTGAAATAGCCATACACAATCGCAATGGCCACTCCGATCAGCACTTGTCCCCATAGCGTCATGTAGAACGGTTTCTTTTTTGGCGGCGCGTTGCCTTCCGCGACCATTGTGGATTGATTTCGTGCGGGCGTATCGCCCATCGTTGATTCTCCTTGAGTCGAGCGCCTCTAAGAGGCCGTAGTGCGCCTCAAACCAATGTACTGCGGCTATTAGGTCTGCCCGGGTTCTGGGAGTCTACCACTAGAGGAGCTTTTCCGGTTCAACAATGACAGCGGCCAGGTCGTTCAGGAACGAGGCTGCGCGCGCGCCATCGAAGACCCGGTGGTCGCAGGAAAGTGTGAGCGTCATCATGGGGCGGATACCCGGTTTTCCATCGACGGGCACCACGCGATCGGAGATGCAACCCACGGCAAGGATCGCGGCTTGCGGCGCGACGATGATCGCGGTGAAGGCGTCCACCTTGTACATGCCAAGATTGCTGATCGTGAAGGTTGCGCCGGTGATGTCACCGGGCCGCAATTTCCCGGCGCGGGCTCGCTCGGTGAGGTCGCGGCGCATCACGGCAATTTCGCCGAGCTTCTTCGTGTTTGAGGCGGGGATCGCCGCCGCTACTACGCCGCCCTCAACCGCCATGGCGATGCCGACATTGATTTCCGGATGCAGGCGCACGCCATCGCCTGTCCAACTCGCATTCACGATCGGATGTTTTTCCAGCGCGTGCGCCACTGCGGCGACGAGCAAGTCGGTGTGACTGAGCCGCACGCCGCGTTCTTTCTCGATGGCCGGACCGAATTTCTCGCGCACGGCGAGCAAAGCGCTCGCGTCGACGTCCCGGCTCACAAAGAAATGTGGAGCGGTCGTCCAGCTTTGCGTGGTGCGCTCGGCCATCAGCCGGGCCACCTGGCTCAAGGGTTGCGTAGCGCCAGTTCCTGCCTGCGGGATTTTGGATTTCGCTGGAGCGGCTGCGCCAGCCGGTGACCCACCTGAAGCAACGAACGCCAGAATATCTTCGGCCTGGATTTCGCCTTCGCTGCCGGTGCCGCGCACGCGAGAGAGGTCAACCCCATGTTCGCGCGCCAGCCGCCGCGCTTTCGGCGAAACCCTCGCGCTCGATGCGGGCGCAGCAGGCGACGCTACGGCGGCACTTGCGGCGGCTGTAGCGGCAGGAGCTGCCTTGGTGTCCATGCGCCGGCCCGAGGCAGAAGCGGCTTCTTCTACCGGAGGTTTCTCACCGGGATTCACGATCCAGGCAATCGTCTGGCCCACCGGAATGACGTCTCCTGCGTGAGCCTTGATGCCCGCGAGGATTCCTTCGGCTGGCGATTCAATTTCCACGACGGCCTTATCGGTTTCAACGTCAAGGAGCGGCTCGCCTTTGGCGATGGCCTCGCCTTCTTTCTTTCGCCAGGACACCAGCTTGCCGGTTTCCTGAGCCATCTCGAGCGCGGGCATAACGATGCTGTGGGCCATGATGTTTTTTTGGACTGCGCGAGACGCCGCTACTTGGACACTTTCATTCCTTCAGTTCTGGCGCTGGCTTCGACCATTTCCAATACTTCCCGGCTGGGAGGACCGTCGTGCTCGCGCGTGGTCTCAAGCGGGCCGTCAACGGTCACGTAAGGCGCGCCGGCAACGAGAAGTTTTTCCGCCGGGAAACGCGTGATGACTTCGTGCCCGGTTTCCGTCACGACAATTTCTTCCTCGATGCGCGCCGCGCTCCAGCCGTCGGTTGCCGGCCAGAACGTCTCGAGAGCGAACACCATCCCCGGTTTGATCTCATGTGAATGCTCGAGCGAAACGAGCCGGCTGATTACGGGTTTCTCCCAAATCGCCAGGCCAATTCCGTGGCCGAATTGCAGCGCGAAGGCTGCCTCCTCGTCCGGGAAGCCGAATTCCTGCGCCTTGGGCCACACCGCAGCAATTTCCGCCGTGGTGCGTCCGGGGCGAATCAGCGAAATCGCCGCGTCGAGATAGTCGCGGCAGCGCTTGTAGGCGTCTACCATTACGCGCGACGCGTACCCAATCGAGAAGCACCGGTAATAGCACGTGCGGTAGCCCATGTAGGAATGCAGGATGTCGTAGTAGACGGGATCGCCAGGACGCAGCACGCGATCCGAGAACACGTGCGGATGCGGGTTGCAGCGCTCGCCCGAAATCGCATTCACGGCTTCGACGTATTCCGAGCCCAAATCGTACAGTACCTTGCTGACCAGGCCGACGGCCTCGTTCTCGCGCAGGCCAGGCTTCATCGCGCAATACAGATCGTGGTACGCGGCGTCCACCATCATCGCGGACATGTTTAGCAACGTGATTTCGTCCTGCGTCTTGATCACGCGAGCGTCGGACATGACCTGCTGCCCGTCCACGACGGTAATTCCTTCGCGTTGCAGAGCGAACAGAATCGGCGGCTCGATGATGTCGACACCGAGCGGTTCCTTGTGCAGGCCGCGTTTCTCCAGCTCTCTGCGGATTTTTTTCGCGACATCCTCTGCGCGCCCCATTTCGGGCGACATCGCTCCGCGCAACAGCGGAATCCCCGCTTGCGAGCGCTCTCCGAGCCACGAGCAATGCAGCCGGTGATGTTTCGCCGCCGAACCGAAATCCCACATGAGCGGTTCGTCATTCTGCGGCAGGAGGGTGAAGCGGCTGTTCTTATCCTGCGCCCACGTGCCGATGTGCGTCGCGGTAATGTAGCGCACATTGTTCATGTCAAAGCACAGCAGGGCGCCCATCGAAGATTTCGCCAAGAGCGCTTTCGCCCGCGCCAGCCGTTCGCGCCGCAAGCGGTCAAAGTCCACTCGCCCTTCCCAGTCCACCGCCATCGTTCCATATGTCGGTAATGCCATGGTGCACCCCCGCTGTCGGTAGCACAGGCTTTAGCCTGTGGCCTTTCGCTCTTTTATTGATGCAAATGCGCACAGGCTGAAGCCTGCGCCACAAAATTCAAATTACGAACGCTTGCACATCGCCCGGGCCGACTCGAATACGGTCTTGTCCGTAGGGATCGTAGCATCCTCGAGTGGCGGAGAAAACGGAATTGGCACGTGCATCGCGCCGATGCGCTTCACCGGAGCGTCCAGATCGTAGAACGCCCCCGTCGCGATTACGGAAGCAATCTCCGCCGTCACACCGTATCTTTCGTAGCCTTCGTCCAGCACAATCGCCCGCGAAGTCTTCTTCGCCGAGTCGATCAAAGTTTTTTCATCCAGCGGCCACGTCGTCCGCGGATCGACGACCTCGGCGCTGATCCCGATTTCCTCGAGCAGCTTGGCGGCGCCGAGCGCCACTTGCACCATGCTGCTCGTCGCCACGATGGTGATGTCTTCGCCCTCGCGTTTGATGTCGGCGAGACCGAGAGGAATCGTGTAATCCTCAACCGGCACGGGCCCCTTGAGCCGGAACATCATCTTGTCTTCAAAGAAGATGACGGGATTATCATCGCGAATGGCTGTCTTCAGCAAACCCTTGGCGTCGTAAGGCGTCGACGGCAAAACCACTTTCAGGCCCGGAACGTGGCTGAGCCATGCTTGCAGAGATTGCGAGTGCTGCGCGGCCGAGCGGCGAGACGCTCCAAGCGTCGTACGCAGCACCATCGGCACTTTCCAGGCGCCTCCTGACATATAGTGCACCTTCGCAGCCTGGTTCACCAGTTGGTCCATCACCAGCGTCAAAAAATCTCCGAACATGATATCCACGACCGGACGCAGCCCCGTCATCGCTGCACCCACTCCGATACCCGTGAAGCCGGGCTCCGAAATCGGAGTGTCGATCACGCGCGATTTTCCGAATTCCTCCACCATCCCGGACAGGACTTTGAACGGAGTGCCCGCCTCGGCGACGTCCTCCCCCATGATGAACACGCTTGGATCGCGGCGCATTTCTTCGGACAGCGCCTCCCGCACCGCTTCGGCCATCGTCAATTCGCGTACAGCTACTTCAGGCATACACATCCTCCCCCACCTGGTCCGTGCTCGGATACGGGGCCTGCAAAGCGAATGCAACCGCCGTATCGATTTCCGATTTCGCCTGCGCGTGGATTTCGTCGAGCTGCGCTTGCGCCGCGAGTTTTTCGCTCAGCAGCCACTTGGCCAGCACCTTGATCGGATCGCGCTCGGCCCTCCATTGAACTTCCTCTTGCTTGGCACGGTAGTATTCGCGGCTCACGTCGCCGACGTGGTGGCCGTGATACCGGTAGGTGTTGCACAGGAGAAACGCGGGGCCATTTCCCTCGCGCGCCTGTTCCACCATGCGGCTCGCCACCGCGTGCACGGCGCGGATGTCCTGCCCGTCCACGCCTTCCGCTGGAATTCCGAACGCTGCCGGCCGCGCCAGGATCTCACCCGCCGTCGTTTCGGAAAAATGCGTGTACTCGTTGTACATATTATTTTCGCAGACGTAAATCACCGGCAGATTCCAAAGACGCGCGAGGTTCATCACTTCGTACAGCAGTCCCTGCCCAAGAGCTCCTTCTCCGAAAAAACACACGGCCACTTGTTTCGTGCCGCGATGCTTGGCCGAAAATGCTGCGCCTGTTGCGATCCCCGCGCTTCCGCCCACGATCGCGTTCGCGCCCAGGTTTCCGCTCGAGGGATCGGCGATATGCATCGATCCGCCCTTGCCCCGGCAGTATCCCGCTTCTTTCCCAAGAAGCTCGGCGAACATCCGGTCCGGCGAGGCACCCTTAGCTAGGCAATGCCCATGCCCGCGATGGGTGCTGGTGATGTAATCGTCGCGATGCAGCGCCTCGCAAATACCCACCGCGACTGCTTCCTCACCAATGTATAGATGCGCGAGGCCCGGCATCACGGCGCGCGTGTACAACTCGTTCACCTGCTCCTCGAACAGCCGGATCATTTCCATGCCGCGATACATCCGCAGCCACATTTCGCTGCCCTTTCCGGCGCCCGCGACCGCTTGTTTGCTTTCTGTTTTCATTTGCCTATCCCCGACATTCGAGCTAAGACCTCGAACATCACCGCGAAATCCTGCTTCACGAGGCCCATGCCTCGCGCTGCCGTCAGAAACTCGTTCGTCACCGCCGTCGTCGGCAGGGGAACGTCGAGATGACGCCCCATCTCCATCGCCAGCAGCATATCCTTCTGCATCATGTTCACGTCGAACCAGGCTTCGTCCGGCATTTTTAACACAAATGGCCCGCGGTATTGAACCATGGGCGACGCGATGGCGCTGTGCGTCAGCACATCCACTGCGGTTTCGCGCGAGATGCCGCTCTTTTCGGCAAGCAAGACGCCTTCGCAGAATGCCAGCATCTGCACGGCGAGACTCAAGTTTGTCGCGATCTTCATCGCCAGGGCCAGGCCATTGTCGCCAACATAGGTGACTTTGGGACCGACGTCCTGCAGAAGGGGCTTGGCCCGGTCAAACGTTTCGCGCCGGCCGCCAACCATCACCGACAACTTTCCCTCTTGCAAAGTAATCACGCTGCCGGAGACGGGAGAGTCGATCATGTCGGCGCCCTTCTCCCGAACCCTGGCCGCGAGCGCTCGGCTGACGGAGGGGCTCACCGTGCTCATATCGATCAGGACTTTGCCGGGGCCAAGCCCCGCCAAAATGCCATCCGGGCCCTCTGCGATGGAGTGAATTGCGGCGGCATTGGTAACCATCGAAAACGTAAAATCCGCCGCCGCGCTTACGGCGCGCGGAGTTTCGGCCCACTTCATGCCACGGTCGATCAACCACTGCGCCTTTGAGCGCGTGCGGTTGTAACCTGTAACCGTGTGCCCCTTGTCGAGCAATCGGGCCACCATGTTTCCGCCCATTACTCCGAGTCCTACGAAACCAAGATTCGCCATTCGCTGAAGTCTCCTAATTCAAATTCGCCCTTAGGCGCCCTGCACATGATCGCCCGGTGTGTTGCGTGAATCCTCACGCACTTCCCATAGATGAGCCTGCATGGCCGCACGCGCTTCCTTCGGATCGTGACGCTCGATTGCTTCTAAAATTCGCTTGTGGTGACACTGCCCGCGCTCCGGACCGCCTCCGATGCGGAAAATCCGCAAACGCTGTTCACGCAGCAAACCGACGATGGAATCGATCAACGACAAAACAATTGGGTTTGCTGCTGCTTCCGCAAGCGCCAGGTGAAAATCAAGATCTGCTTCGACGTAAGCGTCGGAATCCCGCCCCGCCTGATCCATAATGGCGACAGCGTCTCTCATCGCCGCGAGATCTTGATCATCGGACCGAATCGCAGCCAATGCCGCGATCTCCGGCTCCAGTATTTCCCGCACTTCTGCCAAGTACGCCCAGCCATCCGTTTCGCCGCTCTTGATAATCCGGTCCAGGGAGCGGCGCATGGGATTGGAGGTCCCATTCGTGACAAACGTCCCGCGACCCGGAATCGCGTCGACTAGCCCCTTTTCTTGAAGCGCTTTGATGGCTTCGCGAACGGCGGTTCTGCTGACGCCGAACTGTTTGGCAAGGTCGCGCTCCGCCGGAAGCTGGCTGCCTTCACTCAATTCACCCTTGAGGATCGATCCTTCGATTTGTCGAACGATTTGCTCGTAAAGACGCGAAGCTTGAATGACCTTGTACAAGAAACGCCCCCACCGGCTAGTTCGTCAAACCCGCCTGTCCCGCATGGACCATTCGGTATAAAACAAACAACTTAATACAACGGGGTGATTTGGTCAGACCACTATACCTCTGGTTTTTTCAAAAGGCAAGAGGCATTTTTTCGCATTTCAGGCAAGCTCTTCTTTACTTCACCCAAACCGTTTTTACGTTGGTGAACTCGCGGATCCCATACGTGCTCAGTTCGCGGCCCACTCCCGAACGCTTCACGCCGCCAAACGGGACCCTGGGGTCGGAAAACACCATTTGATTAATGAAGACCATGCCGGCTTCGAGCTCATTGATGAAGCGTTCCTGTTCGCTCTTGTCGTTCGTCCAGGCGCTCGCTCCGAGGCCGAACCGGCTGTCATTCGCGACGCGAATGGCTTCCTCTATGCTTTTCACCCTGAAAATCGAGGCCACCGGACCGAACAACTCTTCTTTATAGGCCGGAGAATCTTTGGGAATATCCGTCAAGACGGTAGGCAGATAGAAACTTCCGGGGCGGTCAGCCGGCTTGCCTCCGGTCAGGACCTTCGCACCGGCTTTGACAGTGCTACGAACGTCAGCATCAAGTGAAATTACTGCTTCGGCATTCGCCAGGGGACCAACATCTGTTTTTGCATCGAACGGATCGCCCACTCTGAGTTTTTCCATCTGGGCGACGAATGCACTCTGAAACTTGTCGGCGATTTGCTCATGAACGATGAAGCGCTTGGCTGCGATGCACGATTGCCCGTTATTGGCCACGCGAGCTTTGACGCCGACCGCGACTGCGTCCTCCAGATTCGCGCTGGGCATGACGATAAAGGGATCGCTGCCGCCCAGCTCGAGCACTACTTTCTTGATCCTCTGCGCAGCACCGGTGCCTACTTTTACTCCGGCCCCTTCGCTCCCCGTCAGCGTCGCGGCGGCAATGCGAGGATCGTCAAGGATTCTGTCCACGCTCGCTGAGCCGACCAAAAGGGTCTGGAAAACTCCTTCCGGGACGCCCGCCTTGAGCAAGAG
>Ga0187801_10000437_pt1 | contig 11374 bp, 8 predicted proteins | sample NC_wetland_sal_i_10_FD_132465 | JGI IMG/M metagenome (GOLD analysis project Ga0187801, IMG submission 132465) | Wetland sediment microbial communities from Neuse River Estuary, North Carolina, USA - Control_1 | ecosystem: Environmental > Aquatic > Freshwater > Wetlands > Sediment | place: USA...
AGGTTGAGCATGCCGAGATCGCCCATGCGCTTTTTGAGCTGGCCGATTTTGGCGTTGACGTAACCTTGTCGTTCCTTGGCGTACTTGTACTCGGCGTTTTCGGAAAGGTCGCCATGTGCGCGTGCGACAGCGATTTCCTTGGGGAGCTCGACGTTGAGCTCGTGCTCGAGGTGGTCGATTTCCTTCTGGATCTTATGTTTGATTTTAGCAATAGGGTCAGTCATTCGCTTGCCACGCTGACAGAGAAAAATGATGCGGAGCCCGGGCTGGCCGAACTCCGCTACCGGACATTATAAGGGGGAGAGAAATGTACGGACAAGGGGGAGGAATAGGGTGGCGTGAAGGAACTTAGTAACCCATTCATTTCCATAAAGTTATGTGGACGTTTGCGAGGACTATCTGACCTGAAGCTCGACGAACTGGGAGATAGATTTGCCCGAAGCATCGGAGATGGTGAGGGTGTAGGTGGTGGTTTTCCTGGGAGAAAGATCGAGGCAGCGGGTATGGGAGGGCCAAACCTGACCTTCGGGTGGATCGAGGGTGACAGTTTTGGCGTTCGCGACGTCGTAGCAAAGCTGAGCGGATTGGCCGCGATGAATGATGGCGGGAGAAACGTAGAGAGCGCGAACGGCGAGTTCGGAGCCGCCGAGCTGCTCGACGGCGGCGCGATCATCGGCGCGGCGCTGTTCAGCCGCTTTTTCAGCGCTACGCTCTTCAAAAGCGCGATTCGATACGCGGCGGGAAACAAACAGGAAAGCGACATAGGCAAGAACGACGACGAGCGCAATCGCCGAATAGAGATAGGGATTCTTGAAGAAGGATTTTTGTGGAGGGGTTTGCGTGTTCATGCGGTGGAGCTCCCGAATGCTCACAGGGGCAGAATATAAGTGGGAAGTCAGGGATTCAAGCTGAGGGTGCGCCGGGCATCATAAAAATGAGGCGCAAGTGGTAGCGCGCGGTCAGAGAACGGTGGGAATGTGAGCCGTCAGCCGTAACGTTGTGCTCACACAATTTGCGGAGGCGCTTGACCGGTGTGCGCGCGGGTCCGAAACTGGCAACAATGCCCTCTACAATCGATGAAGCGAATGAAGTCACGTTGCAAGCGCGTACGGCGGTGGATTCGCGGCGCTGTGCAGTGCTCATTTTTTTGGTTTTCAGTTTCTTTTACCTGATGACGTCCAGTGGCCGCGTTCGCACCATGGACGAGTACATGACTTTTTTTGAAACAGAAAGCATGGTTCTACGCCATTCCACCGCTGTGCCGCAGGCGCTGCAACTCAACTATTTCTATGGCGAGTACGACCCTCGCGGTGAACCGCGCGCGCCTTACTCCCCTGGACAACCCCTGTTTGCGGCGCCGTGGTACGTGATTGGCCATTCCGTCCTCGTGCGCTTTCCCGGCGTGCCGGCTAGTGCGAGCGATATGGTCCTCAAAGCAGCCGCGTGCTTCAGTAGCGCCTTTTTTTCGGCCGCCGTCGTCGCATTCCTATTCCTGATTTCTAACGCGCTGGGGCTCGACCTCCGCCAATCATTTTTCACAGCCGCAATCGTTGGACTGGCAACGCCTGTCTTCGCCTATTCGTCATGGTTTTACTCGGAACCGCTCACAACGGCATTCATGGTGGCGGCCGCCTATTTCGTATTTGCGCGCCACATTGGAGAATTGGTTCCAATTCGTTCCGCGACGATTGGGGGCCTACTGCTTGGCCTCGCCGTTTTTGTTCGTCCGGTGCATGCAATGGCCGCGGCCGTATTTTTTGCCGCGCTACTCCTGCGGGACCGCGCGAAGGCTATCTGGCCCGCGCTGATGCTGGGAATCGTCTCGGCCATGGGGCTTGCCGCTCTGCTGCTCTACAACTTTCACTTATTCGGCAACGCTCTTGATTTCGGATACCCTGCGGTTGCCGAAGGAGGCAAACGACTGATCGGATTTAAAACGCCCATTCTCACAGGACTCTATGGGTTTCTGCTTTCCCCTGGCAAATCCATATTCCTCTTCGCTCCTCCGTTGATCCTGGCGATTTTCGGAATTCCGCGATTGTGGCGGAAGGACCGAGGGCTTGCCACTGTGGCAGCCATGACGTTGACTGTATATCTGATTTTCTTCGTACCATACACCCAGTGGGAAGGTGGGTATTGCGTCGGACCGCGGTATGTGGTTCCCACACTCGGGCTGCTCTGCATCGCGCTCGCTCCCATGATCGGGGATATGAGTAAGCGCACGCGAGTAGCCGCGATTGCGCTGACGATCTTGGGGGCGGCGGTTCAGATCATCTCGATTGCAACGAGTTTCATGGAGTCGCAAGTTCCCGCCGGTGTTTATTACAATTCGAACTGGACCTACCAATTGAGTTATTCCCTGTGGAGTCAGGTCCGCGTGCTCGCGCATCATCTAACCAATCGCGCTCCGGCGCGACTCGGACTCGGTTTCGACCGGTGGTTCGTCTTTCTGGCAAAGGCAGGAGTCTCCCATACGACGCTGCTGGGGATGTTCTGCGTAATGGCGATTGGGGCAATCTTGTCAGCCGAGGCTCTTCGCAGAACGCTCAAACAGTCCGAATCTCACTGAACGGCGGAATGCAGAACTTCGTAGAGGCGTTGGGCGACGATGGCGTCCTCACCGGGCTGGAGCATCCAAACGCCGACAATGACGGTGTTGCTGCCACCGGACAAACCTGCGCTGGCGGGGCTGCCGCCGGTGCCGGGGTTCAATTCAATACGCGGCCTACCTTCACGCAGTTTTTGCATGACGTCGGTGGCGGAGATTTTGATGCGGTTCTGGTCGTAAGTGATGAGGAGATGAGGGACGTGATTGGCTACGGGCGGGATGAAGGTTTTGGCGTCGACCGTGGGAAGAGTTTTCAGGCGGGCGGCGATGAGGTCGGCACGCTTCTGGAATTCGGCTTCGAGGGCGGCGTCACCCTGGCTCAGGAACCAATCCACGGCGGCGACGAGACCGACGACTTCTTCCTTGGCGACTTTCATGCCGCGGCCAATGGTGTTGGAGTAGGGGGAATTGTTAAGCTTGGCGGCCTCGATGAGATCCTTGCGGCCGAGGAGGAGACCGGTGCATTGGGGACCACGAAGGCCTTTGCCGCCGGAGAAAGTGACGAGATCAAAACCCATTTGCGTGTAATTCCACAAATTTGAGATGGGCGGGACGTCGGCGGCGGCATCGTTGAAGCAGGGGATGCCGTGCTTGTGAGCGACGCGGATCCAGTCTTCGCGGGAGATTTTGCCGCCCTCGGCGGCATTGAAGAAGAGAGTCATAACGGTTTTGTCGTTGAAGGCGCGTTCGTACTCGTCCATGGTTTCGACTTCGACGTAGCGAGTGCCACAGTTGCGGATGGCGTGGTCGTAATCGTAGCGATGCGCTTTCTGGACGATAACTTCGTTTTTCAGGCCGGACATGTCCGTGGGGATGCTGATAATGGCGGACTTGTTGGCGAGGGTAATACAAGCGGCGGTACCGAGGGTGAGCGCGGCGGCAGCACCGGAGGTGACGAGAGCGGCTTCACATTTGAGGCGCTTCGCGAGGTAATCGCCGGCAGCATCGCGAAGTTCGAGGATGTTGACGGGCTGGAGGGAGGCCAGAGCGATGGCAGCTTGGACTTCATCGGGCATGGTGGAACCGGAGAGAACGGTGTAGGTGCCGGCGGCGTTGATGAAGGGAGTGACGCCGAGCTTTTCGTAATAGTCCACATTTTTGAGGGGAGAGCGAGAGGAAGACAATTCATTGGCACGCAGAGCCGGTGCAGCACAGGCACCGACGGCTCCTGCGAGCATGGCGCGGCCACCTTTGCGCAAGAGTTTGCGACGCGTTATTTTTTCGGGCATGGGAGCCTCCTGAGATGGAGAAACTGCCTTATAGATGTTGCGAGCACGTACGAAAAGCAAGAAAACCCAAGAGCCGGCCTCAAGGCCGGCCGCTACGAACCCAAGAGAAAAGCGTGCGCCTTGAAAGGCGACCGCGCGTCAGTGGCGCGGGAAATCGTCCGCAGTCGAGGGCGTATCAGCACCGAGTGTGGGCGAAGTGAAATATTGTTTTCGTGCTTTTTCCCACTCGACCATGCTGAGGCCCGAGGGATCGTAGAGAATGCGGCCAGCGCGGACGGTCATGCGGGCAATGATGCGAACATCGCCATCCATGCGCGCGAAGCCACAATCAATGTAGCTGAATTTGCCGTGAAGTTCCTGGAGGACGGCGATATCGGCGTCTTTACCGACGGAGAGAGTGCCGAGGTCGGGACGATGGATTTCGCTGGCGGGATTGACGGTGGAGCGCTTGATGAGATCGTCGAGGGGCACGCCCATGGCACGGAATTTGGAAATGACTTCGTCAAAACTGAGGATGGTGAAGTTACCGGTGTGCTGATCGGTGGACATGGAATCCGGGATAAAGCCCTGCTTGACCGCGGGAACGGCATTGCGAAACCAAAAGCTTCCGGCGCCGTGGCCGACATCAAAAATCACGCCGCGCTTGCGGGCTTCAAGCATGATGGGGTTGAGCTTGCCATCGGGAAGGATGATAGGGAACTGTTGCGCAAAGACGTGGGTGTGAATATCACCTGGGCGGGCCTTTTTAAGGATGAGGTCGGCGTAGGTACGGTCCGGGCGAGGCCAGAAATCGAACATGACGGGGCGATCGGTGGCCTGGGCGCAGGCAATGGCGTTATCCACCGCGGCCCAGGGAGTGTGCTCACCGTCCCAGGGAGCGTCGGTCCAGTAGTGAGCAGTCTTCACACCGACGATGATGGCAGGATATTTTTTGATGGTGTCGACGCAGCGCTTGACGTCCATCTCGTAGACGCTCTGCTCGAGACCGCCGCTCATGCCGTTGGCGACAATGTTGAGGAAGGCGAGAACGCGTACTTTGGCGTGATCGATGACGCCTTCCTTTTCCTGGAGAAACGTTTCGGCGCCGGAAGTGCCAGCATCGACGATGGTGGTTACGCCCGATTGAAGAGCGAGATCGGCAGGAATGCCAAGGGGATCTTCATGCGAGCGAGCTTCCGGATCGAACCAGTTGAGAGGAGCGCCGCCAAATCCGGTGTGGTAATGGATATCGATGAGGCCGGGGGTGACGTAGAGACCGGACGCGTCCACGACCTTTCCGGCAGAATTGGCGGGAATGTCTTTTTCGACGGCAGCGATTTTGCCGCCGGAGACAGCGACGTCCATTATGGCGTCAATGTGGTTGGCCGGATCGATGACGTGGCCGCCCTTGAGAAGGAGATCGTAGCGGGGGGCTTGGGCGTGGGCAGATGGGAGCAGGGCGAGGAGAGAGAGGACAGCAGCGATGCGGAGAACTGACTTTGCGGAATGATTCATACAGAGTCCCTTCTTTTTTTTCGGGGTGGATAAAAGCGCAAAAAGCGCCCGCACACCAAAAAGGCAGCGAGCAGCTGTTACACAAGACTTCCTGAAAGCAGACTTTTCTTCAATCTCTGGAGCCCTGTCTGCCCGAAAGCCGATTATGAGATAGCTTTGAGGTAGTAGAATCATCCAGTATTGAAACGAATCAATGAAAGTTTACTCAGTACGAGGGAGATTGTCACCCTCTCGTCTGAAAATGGAATTGAGAGTAAGCTGGGACTTCAAAAAACGGTGGTCCCAGACTTTTGGACGAAGGAACGAGGCGCGGAGCGAGCATGGGAATGGATCGAAGGACATTTGTAAAGCGGACGTGCATCGGAAGCGCGGGGCTGTTCCTTGGGGGCATGCCGGCGCTGGCGAGCGACGAAGTGGTACTGCCGCAGCCGCCACCGATCGATGTGCATGAAGCACCGCTGAGCAAAAAGTCTCCACTGGGGATGCCGGGATTGTTTCCGGGGCGGGTGGTGGAGGTGGCCGACGGACAAGCGATCGCGGGGAACCGGGTTTCGCAGCCGGTGGTGCACGAAATGTTGGAACGAGGGCTGATGGATCTAACGGCCGAGAAATCGGCCCAGGCAGCATGGGCGAGATTCATCGAGCCAAAGGATGTAGTGGGAGTGAAGATCAATCCGTCCGGAGCACCAGCATGCTGCTCTTCGCCCGAGTTGGTGAGGGAAATTATCGACGGTGTACGGTCTGTGGGGGTGCCGACGCGGAACATCGTTGTGTATGACAGGTTCGGAGACGAGATGGACGTGGGCAGCTACCAGACGCTGCTGCCACCGGGGATCCGGATCATCGGAGTACAGAATGGATTGCTGGATGCGGCGGGCTACGATGCCAATGTGTATTGCCAGATGAATTTTTTTGGGGAGTGGGAGACGCGGTCGTACATGGCGAGCGTCGTGGCCAACGGAGTGGACAAGATTATTAATGTGCCGACGCTGAAGGACCACTCGGCCTCTGGAGTGACGGGGTGCCTGAAGAACGTGGCGTACGGGACATTCAATAATGTGGCGCGGTCGCACCAGGCGCCGTACTCGTTCACCAATCCACTGGTTGCGGTGATGTGCACGGTGGAACCGCTGCGATCGAAAGTGGTTCTGAACATCATGGATGGGATGCGCATGGTGTGGCACGGGGGACCACTGACGCAAAACCAGGAGTTCATTCATCCGGCGGGAATCCTAATGGTAGGCACAGACCCGGTGGCGATGGACACGATCGAACTGGAAGTTATTGAGAAGAAACGGCGGGAAGAGGGCGCGCCCTCGTTGTGGGAACATAACCCGAAGAGCATCACAACAGATGGGCGCGAATTTTACGGCGATGCGAGCAAGAATTTGTTTTACCGGCAGCCGGGGCACATTGCCGCTGCCGGGAACCTGGGGCTGGGAGTTTCTGACTTAAAACAGATCGACCACCGAAAACTGCAGATCGGCTAAGGGAAATGACGAATAAATCCTCCGTGCCGGAAGGGCCTGCGATTCCAGAAAACGATTGGGTCACGCTGTTGAAAGATAATGCGCGGACTGGAGGGCAAGGCGCGGCGGCATTGCCGTCACCCGCGGGCGCGCGGTGGCAAATGCGCGTGGGGAGTTCGATCCTCACGGCGCCGGTGCTGCGCGGAGGAACGCTATATGTGACCTCACTGGGAGGCCAACTGCATGCAATCCAAGCGGAGGACGGGCGGCTGAAATGGAAATTCAGGGCTGGCGGACCAATTCACTCCACACCGTCACTAAGCGGGGACACGGTCCTGTTCGGGTGCGACGACGGGAAAGTGTACTCGGTGAACGGAGTGTCCGGAGCGAAGGTGTGGGAGACGCGGACCGATGGAGAAGTTTGGACGACGCCGGTAGTTCGGCAGCAAGTGGCGTATTTCGGCAGCACGGACGGGCACATATATGCAGTGGAGGCGCAGACGGGGAAAAGACGCTGGAGAGTGGAACTGGGCGGCCGAGTGTGCTCCACGGCATACGCAGCGGAGAAAAACATTTATGTGGGATGCGGGGATGGGCATGTCCACGGCCTGGACGCGGCGACGGGAAAGATTTTGTGGAGCACGCTAACGGGAAATGGGATTGATTCTTCGCCGGCACTAGTGGGCGACACACTGGTCATTGGGTCAGAAGATTTTTTCGTGTACGCACTGGATGCGAGCGATGGAGCGGTGCGTTGGAAATACGAGACGAGATTGGGAGTTTCTTCGTCGGCGGCGGTGTCCGGAGAAGTTGCAGTGATCGGGAGCAAAGACGGTTACCTCTACGCGCTGGAAGTGGGGACGGGGAAACTGCGCTGGAAGTCGCGAGTGGGACAGGTGGTCACGGCCCCGCCGGTATTCGGGGATTCGGTCATTTATATACAGTCTGGTGGATTGCAAGCGCTGGATGCCGCGACAGGGAAGATGGCCTGGCGAGCGGGGCTGGGCGGTGGGGTGCAGAATGCCCCGGTGATCGCGGGACGGACGATGTACCTGGCGAGCAGCGACGGTGACGTGTATGCGCTGGAATAGGGCCCTGGCCGGGCTGGCGGTGGCGTGGATTCCGCTGATGCTGGCGACCACGCCGGAAACGAAAACGCCTCTGGTTCACAAAACGAAATACATCATGGGAACGGTGTACGAGATCGCGGCGTACGACGATTCGCCAGAACGCGCATCGCAAGCGATCGACAAAGCGTTCGCGGAGATTGTACGGCTGGACGGCGTCATGAGCAACTTCAAGCCGGAAAGCGATTTGAGCCGATTGAACCGAAATGGGCATTTTCATGCAGAAAAGGTGCCGACAGATTTGTACCGGGTGATTGAAGAATCGGTGAAGTATTCGAAGGTGTCGGGCGGGAAGTTTGACATCACGGTGGCGCCGCTGGTGGATTTGTGGAAGGCCGCGCTGCGGGGCGAACGCGCGCCGATGGAGGCAGAGCAGGAGAAGCTGCGGGCGTGCGTTGGGTACGAAAAGATTGAACTGATCCCGCCGGACCGCGTGGAATTTCATTCGCCGTGCATGCGAATTGACCTGGGATCAATCGGGAAGGGATATGCGGTGGACCGAGCGGTGGAGATCCTGCGGGCGAACGGAATCAAGAACGCATTGGTGGACGCGGGGCAGAGCAGCATTTACGGGATGGGCGTGCCGCCGGGACAGAGCGGATGGGAAGTGCACTTAAGGGATCCATCGAACCGCGTTGATCCGCAAGTAATGCTGAGCGAGAACAGCGTGTCGACATCGGAGCAAACGCCGGCGAGCTTGCTGGGGAATGAGACGGCGGGACACATCATCGACCCGGAGAATGGAAAGCCGCTGGAGACGAAATACGCGCTGAGCATCGTGGCGAAGACAGGAACGGCTTCGGATGCGCTGTCAACGACGCTATTGCTGGTAGGTCCGGAGAAGGGGAAGCCGATCGTCAAAGAGATTGCCAACGCAGCAGCGATTTGGGTTTCGGCGGACGGGGAAACGGAAACGGTGACAACCGGGCCGGAGATTCGGCTGGGAGGCAAGACGCGAAGAGAAGAGGCGAAGACGGACGACGAACAGAAGAGGGAGTTGCAGGGGAGTCCAAGGGAAAACTGATGAGGACGGGGAGAGGGATTGGTTTTCTGTTGCTGTTTGGCGCGCTGGTGGCGCCGGCGAGTGTGGGCAAGGTGTATGTGCTGTGGACGCAGAGTGGGGTGCCAGCGGCAAAGATTCTGGGCGTGGGCGATCTGGTGATTCCGTGGAGCGAAGAGGCGAAAAGTCTGGTGGACGCAGCGAAGAAGCAGGGATATCGCGTGTACCTGGAGGCGACCCTGGAACAGGCGCAGGCTGCTGCGGAAGCGGGTGCGAAGGAGGGGATCGCGGGAATTATCTTGAAGGGAAGCGCTTCCGAGAAAAACCAATTGCAAGAAAGCGTTCGCAAACTGCGCGCGGCTCATCCGAAGCTGAAGTTCCTGGTTCTGGATGCGAGGGGAAAGCAGCCGGACATGCGCGGCTGGTTGGTTTTCAAGAAGGATGGAATTTTGCAGGTGTCCAGCCCTACGTCGCAACCATGGCTGGATGCCAATCTTGCGATGATCCGGCAGGTGCCGGCTTTCCAACGCACGCAGGCGCCGTTGTACACGTTTTCGTGGGACGTGAGTGATCCACTTGTGAAGGAGCACGGACCAAGCGCGGCGGACTACGCGCTGGCGGTTGCGGAGGCCGGAGCGTTTCACGCCGACTTAATCCTGGAGGTGCACGAGCGACAGCAGAAGGGTTTGGCGAGTGGAGAGAAGGCGACATTGGCGGACTGGAACCAGGTGAAACGGACGATTGAGTTTTATGAGCGAGGGGATCACGCGGCGGCGGAATCCGCGGCGCGGGTTGGCGTACTGACCGACGATTACGAGTTGTCGTATGAGGCGCTCAACCTGATGGCGCGGCACAATATTCCGTTCCGCGTGCTGCATTCGGCGGAAGTGAAGGCACACGATCTGGAAGGGTTCGACGTTGTGATTGCGTTTGCGGCATTGGGAAAAGAATTGACAACGAATATTGGCGCGTTCGCGGAGCGGGGCGGCGTGGCCGTGCTGGTGAATTTGCCCGGGGCGTATCCGTGGGATTCCGCCTCGGCCGCAAAGACGAGCGCTCATTCCGTTTCGTACACGGTGGGGAAAGGCCGCGTGATCGAGTTGGGAGAACCAGTCACCGACCCGGAAACGTTCGCGCAAGACATTCGGCGGTTGATGGAGAAGCAACGGATTCCGGTGAGTTTGTGGAATTCGCTGACGACGCTGGTGGCAGCTTATCCGGGAGAGAAGGCGGGTGAGACCGTTGTGGAGCTGGTGAATTATGACGAGGAGCCGACGCAGGTCCAGGTGCAGGTGAAAGGAAAGTTCGGATCCGTTCGCTATGAAAGCCCGGAGCGAGGGTGCTGCGAGACGCTAAAGGCAGCACAGGTGGATGGATTCACGGAATTCGTAGTGCCGGACGTGGTGATTGGCGGGCGCGTGCGTTTGGGACCGGCGGCGGGCGAGACGCAGGCAGACGCGAAGCCGAAACACTGAAACCAAATTGTATCGCACAGGACGGATTTCGGTGTGGGTGCCCGGGCCGGGGCACATCTTTTCCTTTCGATTACGTAGTGATATTGTTATGCGAAGAATCACCCGCCCAGACTAGGGAACAAACTTCAGGCTGCCCAACCAGGTTGCGCAAACTCATGAACTTTCTGAAAAAACCAATGGCAGCGTGGATAAGCATATTGCTTTTGTGGGCGATGATGCCGGCAAACGCAGAAGGCTGGCCAGCGGCGGAGCCATCGCACGCAGGGCAAGAGATCTACGCACCGGTACCCTATAGTGATCTGGACGCGCTGGTGGCGCCAATTGCGCTGTACCCGGATGCGCTGGTCGCGCAGGTACTGGGTGCCGCGACCTATCCCGACCAAATTGAGGAAGCCGATACGTTCCTTAAGGCGAATTACCACCTGAGGGGTGAAGCGCTGACGCAGGCGGTGGGGGAAAAAGGCTGGGATGCTTCGGTCCAGGCGCTGGTGCAATTTCCGGGCGTGCTGGACATGCTGGCCAAGAATATGGCGTGGACGTCAGCGTTGGGAGATGCAGCAGCAAACCAGCAAGCCGACGTGATGGCAGCAATTCAGCGGATGCGGGCAAAAGCGTATGCGGCGGGGAATTTGAAGTCCGGCGAGCAGATTAAGGTGGTGCAAGAGAGTCCACAAATAATTGTGATTCAGCCGGCGAACCCACAAGTGATTTACGTTCCCACGTACAACCCGACGGTGGTGTATGGAACGACTGTGACGACGCCAGGTTACAGCACAGGCGACGTTGCTGCGGCGGCGATTATTTCGTTTGGCGTGGGCATCGCGGTGGGAGCGATGATCAACGGGTCGAGTTGCGGGGGAAGCTACTGGGGCTGGCGGGTCAATTGGACTGGCAGGGTGATCTATTGCGGCGGCGGACCTTATTACGGGAATCCATACTGGTGGGGCGGCTATTATCCCGGCTATCGTCCCG
>Ga0187801_10000438_pt1 | contig 11367 bp, 7 predicted proteins | sample NC_wetland_sal_i_10_FD_132465 | JGI IMG/M metagenome (GOLD analysis project Ga0187801, IMG submission 132465) | Wetland sediment microbial communities from Neuse River Estuary, North Carolina, USA - Control_1 | ecosystem: Environmental > Aquatic > Freshwater > Wetlands > Sediment | place: USA...
CAATTCCGCCCTGGCCTGCAAGGACTACCGGGATTACTTCGTCCGCAGGCGGCAGCAGATCGGGGTGGGCGCGGGTGAGGTCCCCTCGGCCGCCTCGGTCACCTGGACGCTGTCCCTGGGCCAGGCCGAGCTCCTGAGGCCGGGCGAGTCGGTGCGGCTCATGCTGGTCCTCCTGGCCCTGCTCGACGGCCACGGCGTTCCCGGCGCCCTGTTCGCCACGCCATCGGTGAGCGCGTACCTGGGCACCGCCGGCCCCACGTTCATCCCCGTGGTGGATCCGCAGTCGGTCTGGGACACCCTGCTGGCCATCGAGCGGGCCGGCCTGATCAGGATCAACCGGGCCCCGTCACCGCCGACGGTCATCATGCACTCGGTCGTCCAGGCCGCCGTCAAGCAGGCGGCGCCGGGCCATTTCCACGACCGCGCGGCCCGCGCGGCCGCGAGCGCCCTGCTCGAGGCCTGGCCCACCGATGAGGCGCAGCCGTGGACGGCCGAGATCTTGCGCGCGAACGCGGCCAGCCTGCACGCCGCGGCGACCGACGTGCTGTGGGCCGACGGCTGCCATCCGCTGCTGCTGGCGGCCGGGCGCAGCCTGGATGCGGCCCGCCTGGCCGGGCCCGCCGTCGAGTACTGGCGCGAGCTGGCCGTCCGCTGTGACAACAAGCTGGAGCCGGGCCACCCGGACGCCCTGATCGTGGCCTCCGAGCTGGCCACGGCCTACCTGGCGGCCGGGTACGGGGCCGAGGCCGTCACCTGGTACCGGCGGGTCCTGGCCGAGCGCAGCCACGAGCTCGCACCGGGCCATCCGTCCATCATCGCGGCCCGGGTCAACCTGGCCCGCGCGCTCACCCTGGCGGGCGAGCCCGCCGAGGCCGTGACCGTCCTGCGGCGGGCCATCACCGAAAGCGAGCAGTTCCGCGGCGCCGGCCACCCGGACACCCTGGCGGTCAGGGAGGAGCTCGCCGCCGCCCAGCAGGCCGCTGGCCAGGCTGACGTGGCGATCCGCCTGCTCTCCCGCACGCTGGCCGAACGCGAGCGCCTGCAGGGTCCCGGCGACGCGCACACCCTGGCCACCCGCGACCAGCTGGCCGCGGCCTATCTAGCCCAGGGCAAGGTCAAGGACGCCATCTCGCACTACAAGAAGGTCCTGGCCCACCGCGAGAGCGGAATCGGGAAGGACCACCCGGATACGATCACCACCCGCGCGAGCCTGGCCGCCGCCTATCACGCGGCCGGCCGGATGCCGCTGGCGGTCCAGCTATCCGAGCAGACCTGCGCCGAATCGGAGCAGATCCTCGGCGCCGATCACGTCCAGACGCTGACCCGCCGCGCCAACCTGGCGCACCTGTACTACGCCGTGGGCCGCGTGGGTGACGCGAGGACCCTGCTCCGCGAGACCGCCGCCCGCTGCGAGCGGGTCCTGCCGTTCGGGGACCCGCTCACCCAGGACGTCCAGCAGAGCCTGGCCAACATCGCCAGCGACTGACACAGGGCGGCGTTAGCACGCAAGCGTGCGCTAGGCGGCGGTCCGCTCCCTGGCGGCACTTTCCCGCTGGATCAGCGTTCCCTGGGCATGCTTTCGAGCGGAATCCGGAAGAACGGCGAACGCAGCACGAACCGGGCGGCCAGCATCAGCAGCACCCCGGCGCCGATGATACCGATCAGCGACCAACGCTCCGACGCGGGCGCGGTCTGCAGCGACATGACCACCACCCAGCCCAGGAACACGGCGGAGGCCAGGGGCAGGATGCCGGCCATCAGTCCGTCCCAGATGTTGCTGAACACGCGGCGCCGGTAGTACACGACCGCGGCCAGCGCGGTGAACGTGTAGAAGCCGGCGAACAGCAGGCCGGTCACGCTGACCACATCGCTGAACACGGTCGCGATCGAGCTGGACAGCAGGTACGCACACGTGGCCGCGATGAGGATGACGGCGATGATGATGGTGCCGATGACGGGGGTGGCGTAGCGGCGGCTCACGTTGCCCAGGATCGGCGGCAGCACGCGGTGACTGGCCATTCCGTACGCGATCCGGGCGGTGATCACGATGCCGGTGCCGGTGGACGCGATCACCGACAGGGCCAGCGCGAAGGCCATCACCTTGGCCCACCCGCCGCCGCCCAGGACCTGGGCGATGAAGACCAGCGCCGAGGAGGCGTGATTGTGCAGCAGCGTCGGCGACACCACGCCCTGCATCCCGACCTGCGGGAGGGCATAAAGGAGGACGAGCAGCGCGACCGCGAAGACGGCGGCCCGGCCCGGGTTGACGCGCCGGTGCTTCACTTCCTCGTTGACGTAGACCGTCGCGTCCCAGCCGGTGTACATGAAGACGGCGATGAGGAGTCCCGCCGCGAGATTGCCCTTCCCGTTGATCCCGCTCAGGCTTAGCCAGCCCTTGGTGATCGGGTACGTGCCGTGGTGGTGACCGAGCACAGCGAGCAACGCCACGACGGAGAACCCGATGAGGATCGCGTACTCGATCACCGCCATGGCGACCTGGGTCCGCGCGGTGATGCGGATGCCGACCGCTGCGATCGTGGCCATGACCAGGATGACGGCGATACAGATGAGGATGTTCGGCCAGGGGCTGCCGGCGCTGGCGCCGAAGACGGCCAAGACCGCCGGCGACAGCACGACCACCACCGAGATCGTCCCGGTCAGGCAGCCCGCGAGCATCAGCCAGCCAATCATGAAGCCGAGGTAGGGGTTGATGGCGCGGCCGACCCACTCGAAGGAGGCACCGCAGTTCGCGTTCCACAGGTTTAGCCGGCGGTAGGTGTTGGCCAGGATCAGCATCGGGACGCCGCACAAGACGATGACGGGCCCGCCGCCGTAGGCGGCCGTCGCCGCCAGGGCGGCCAGGGTGACCGCCATGGTGGCCGCGGGGGCGGACGAGGCCAACCCGATGATCGTGTCCTGGGCGACCCCGATCGCGTCCGGCTCGAGCCGGGCCGGGATGGCCGAGACCTGCGCAGGTCGCGGGATTGCGGTCAGCGGCTGATCCGTCATGGGTGCTCCTGTCGTGCCGGGCCGCTCATCACCAGGTGCACAGCCCCCGCAACCTCACTCGCGTATTGTGACATAGCGGTCCTGAAGCTGGCACCGATACGTGATGCCCGCGTCCCCAAGACGCACCCAGCGTCCCCAGGGCACCCTAGGGTACAGGAAGCGGGGCCCTTTCCATCTCACTATCGAACGTCAACGTCTGCTATGTATAGCGCGTGACGGCATGAACGGGCGAAACGAGACGGGAGCCGCGCGCCGTGGATGAGCGAGCCTTCGAGGAGCGGTACGGGCCGTGGGCGCGGCGGTCCGGTGAGTTGTTCGCCGAGGCGAGCCGGTACATCCCGGGCGGGGCGGGCAGCAGCGCGCGCACGGTGAAGTTCGGGTGGCGGCCGTACCCGCCGTTCATGGCCGAAGGTTCCGGGTCGCGGCTGCGCGACGTGGACGGGCACGAGTACGTCGACTACCTGCTGGGGCTGGGGCCGATGATCCTGGGCCACCGGCACCCGGTGGTGACCCAGGCGGTGATGGCGGCGGTCAGTGAGCTGGGCACCTGTTTCGGCCTGCCGTACGAGCTGGAGATCGAGGCGGCGCGCAAGGTCACCGAGGCGGTACCCGGGGTGGACCTGGTCCGGTTCTCCAACAGCGGCAGCGAGGTGGTCGGCACGGCCGTCCGGCTGGCCCGGGCGCATACCGGGCGCCGGCTGATCATCCGGTTCGAGGGGCACTACCACGGCTGGCAGGACACGGTCTACTGGAGCAACCACGTGGATCCGGTGCTGGCCGGCCCGCCGGGCAGGCCCCGGCCGGTGCCGTCCGGGCCCGGCGTGCCGGCCGAGCTTGAGGCCACGCTCATCGTGCTGACCTGGAATGACCCCGAGAGCTTCGCGGCGGTCATGGCGGAGCGCGGCGATCAGGTGGCGGCGGTGATCACCGAGCCCGCGGTGTTCAACACGGGCTGCATCCTGCCCGAGCCCGGCTATCTGGAACTGCTGCGCGACCTGACCGCCCGGTACGGCGCGCTGCTGATCTTCGACGAGGTCATCACCGGATTCCGGGTCGCCCGCGGCGGCGCGCAGGAGTACTTCGGGGTCACGCCGGACCTCACGACGATGGCCAAGGGGCTGGGCGGCGGGTTCCCCGTGGCGGCCATCGGCGGGACGGCCGAGGCGATGTCGATGATCGCGGAGGGCCGCTACTCGCACTCGGGAACCTACAACGCCAACACCATCGCGTGCGCCGCGGTCAGCGCGACCATGGACGTGCTGGCCGAGCCGGGCCTGTTCGAGCGGCAGCGCGCGCTGGGCCAGACGCTGATGAGCGGGCTGCGCACCCTGGCCGGCCAGGCGGGCCTGCCCGTCATCGTCGAGGGGCTGGGCACCGTGTTCCAGCTCTGGTTCAGTGACCGGCCGATCCGGAACTGGCGGGACGCCCAGCGCTACGCCCGCGAGGACCTGTTCACCCGGTGGTGGCAGGAGATGCTGCTCCGCGGGATCCTGTTCCACCCCAGCCAGTACGAGAACCTCTTCCTCTCCCTCGTCCACACCCCCGACGACGTCGCCGAAACCCTCGCCGCCGCAGCGGAGTCCTTCGCCGTTGTGGCCCGGGAACGATCCTCATGACCGGGCGTCTCGGCGCTTACTTATTGCCTGACGGCCCGATGTTGCCCTAGGGTCTGCGGCATACCTGGCAAAACGATCATTCGCGCGACTAGCCAGCCGATATCCGCCCCGCGCGGAGCACCCCGAGACGGAGATGCGCATGTCATCGCCAGCCAGCAGCAGTGCCGCTCCGACCGGGGGGCAGTCTCCTGACCATGCGGGCGGCACCCTGAAGGATGCTGCCCTTCGCATCGGCGACGTCGTCGTCATCTCCATGGCCAGCTCCGGCCCGACGCAGAGCATCGCGGTCACGCTGGCTGCTCTCCTGGCCACCGTCGGCTACGCGAGCTTCCTGCCCATCCTGATCTGCCTCATCCCGATGCTCGGGATCGCGATCGGCTACCAGCGGCTCAACGCCTGGCAGCGTAGCGCCGGCGCGACCTACTCCTGGGTCGGACGGGCCCTCAACCCGCACGCCGGGTTCTTCGCCGGCTGGGTCATGCTGATGTACTACTGCGTCGGCACGACCAGCCTGACCGTCCCGCTCGGCACCTACATGCTGAGCTTCTTCAGTACCACGCTGCCCAACAACCTCTATGCCGTCGCCGCCGTCGGCACCGGGTTCGACCTCATCGTCCTGGTCATCGCGGCAGTCGGGATCCAGCTGTCGGCCCGGTTCCAGTGGGGCTGGGCCATCTTCGAATACGGCCTGCTGGTCGGGTTCAGCATCGCCGCCCTCGTCGGCATCTACGGCCACAGCCTGCACCACACCGTCCACATCAGCGGCTCGTGGTTCACGATCGGCGGCGCGGGCGGGTTCAGTGCGCTGGTCTCCGGCCTGCTGCTGGCCATCTTCCTGTACTCCGGCTGGGACACCGCCGCCTACGTCAGCGAGGAGGCCAAGGGCAAGCAGGCCGGCCGGGCCGGGGTGACCAGCGTGGTGCTGCTGTTCGTCATCTACGCCGGCGTCATCTTGTGCCTGCAGGGCGTCGCGTCCAGCGGCGACATGCAGAACCATGCGGCCAACATCCTGGCCTACGTCGGCAGCCTGATCGGCGGGAGCTTCTGGAAGCAGGTCATGATCGTCGCCGTGCTCGGCGGGACGCTGGCCTCGCTCCAGGCGGCCATCATCAGCGCCGGGCGGATCTCCTTCGCCATGGGCCGCGACCGCACCTTCCCCCGCTGGTTCGGCGACGTGAACCCCAAGTACCGCACTCCCTGGAACGCCACGATCCTGTTCGGCCTGCTCAACATCGTGTTCCTGTGGGGCACCACGCTGGCCAGCTCGGTCGGCAAGGCCCTGACCGACATCGTCAGCACGCTGGGCCTGATCGCGGCGATCTTCTACCTGCTCACCGCGAGCGCGGCCGTCTGGTACTACCGCCGGGTCATCATGCGCAAGCCGTCCGACTTCTTCCTCGGCGGTTTCCTGCCCGCCCTGGGCGCGGCGTTCATGCTCTTCGTGATCATCTACACGCTGGCCAAGGGCCTGCTCAGCGGGGTCCAGCTCGGGTTCGGGTTCGGGCTCGCGGCGGTCGGACTGGTGCTCTCGTTCGTGTCCCAGTACGTCGGGAAGTCGCGCTACTTCTCCGACCCGACCACCAGCCAGGGTGACCGGGTCGAGGAGGAACTCGCCGAGCCCCAGGCCTCATGACCTCAGGCGGCCCGGACCAGGACGCCGGCGACGTCTACATCGGGCTGGATCTCGGCACGTCCGGGCTCAAGGCGGTGGCGCTCGGCGCATCGGGCGCGATCCTAGCCCGGCGCAGTGCTGGCTATTCCACGCACCAGCCGGCCGCCGGGGCGTACGAGCAGGACCCCGGCGACTGGCTGCGGGCGGTGGAACAGGTGGCGGCGCGGCTCGGCGAGACGATCCCGGCCCACCGGTGGCGCGCCATCGGCTTGTCGGGCATGATTCCCACGCTCGTCACCCTGGGCCCGGACGGCCGGCCGACTGGGCCCGCTATCACCTGGCAGGACGCCCGGGCCGACGAGCAGGGCGATGAATTCCGCGAACGCTGCGGCGCCGCCGAACTGTACCGGCTGACCGGCCAGTGGGTGGACGGCCGTTACCTGCTGCCGATGTTCGGCCGGATCGCCCGGGACGACCCGGCCCGCGCGGCGGGCACCGCGACGATCGCCTCGGCCAAGGATTACCTGTTCGCCTGGCTGACCGGCGAGCTCGCCACCGACCCGAGCACGGCCTCCGGCTACGGCTGCTACGAGCTGGAGGAAGGCCGCTGGAACGCCGCGGCGCTGGCCCTGGTCGGCCCGGCCGGCGAGGGGCCCGGGCTGCCTTGTGTGCGGCCGTCAGCCACCGGCCGGCCGCTGCGCGCCGAAGCGGCGGCCCGGCTGGGCTGCCCGCCGGTCCCGGTCGTCCTGGGCGCGGCCGACTCCGTGCTCGGCGCGCTCGGGCTGGGGGTCCGCCAGCCGGGCCAGGTGGCCTACATCGCCGGCACCAGCACCGTCATCCTGGGTATCGCCGACCGGCTGCTGCTCGATCCGGACCACCGGTTCCTGGTCACGCCGCTGGCGGTGCCCGGCTGGTGGGGCCTGGAGATGGACCTGCTGGCCACCGGCAGCGCGATCACCTGGCTGGCCGGGTTGCTCGGGGGAGACCTGGACGCGGCCGGGCTGGTCGAGCTCGCGGCGGGCACCGATCCCGCGCGGGTCCCCGTCCTGCTGCCCTACCTGTCTCCCGGCGAGCAGGGCGCGCTGTGGGACCCTATGCTCCGCGGCGCCGTCGCCGGCCTTGATCTCAGCCACGGCCGGGAGCATCTGGCCCGGGCGCTGGTCAACGGCATCGTCCTGGAGAGCCGCCGCTGCCTGGCCGTGCTCGACGAGACCTGCGGGTCCGGCTGCGTTGAGGTGGCCGGGGGGAGCGCCGTCCACCTGCCCTTCCGGGCCGACCTCGCCGACGCCGCCCGGCGCCCGGTTTCGATGCCCGGCGACGCCGCTGCCGAATGCTCGGCCAGGGGTGCGGCGCTCATTGCGGCGCTGGCCGTCGACGGTGACTGGCCCGACGGCGCGTTCCCGGCCGCCGGGGTGGCGCTCGAGCCCGACGAGGCCCGAGCCAAGCTGTGGGATGAACTGTGGGCCGCTCACGAATCCGCTCGCGAGCGTCTTCATCCCGGTCTCAACGCCCTCGAAGCGCCGACCTGGTCTGCGCCCTAGGAGGAACCGGCCTCAGTGAGATGCATGACGCATTTGCCACCTTTACCACCATTTGGGGGTGCGCACGCCTGCGAACCATTAGAGTAACGTGGATTCTGCCGTACCAGTGCGCGCAAACTGGTTTACCGGGGAGGGTGCTATGCTGGTCGCGCAGCAGAGCCGGCTCCCGGTGGCCTCCGGGGCTGAGCGTCTCGATCCGCCGGGATCCCGGCAGCACGCCTGTCACGACCTGCCCGGAAGCACGCCTAGCAGTCCGGCCTCGGGCAAGATGTGAGCGGCATGGTCGTCGAAATCCTCCTCGTGTGCCTGGTGCTGGCTGTCGCCGTTCTCACGGCGGTCGATATGGCGAGGACACCGAGCGAAAGCCTGCACGGGCAGGCCGCCAGGCCGGCTTATGACGCCGGGCGAGCGTTCACCGGATCCCCTTCCGGTAGCACCGGGATTACCGCCTTCCGGTCGGAACCCGCGGCCTTGCGGTCGGAACCCGCGGCCTTGCGGTCGGAACCCGCCGCCTTCCGGTCGGAACCCGCGGCCTTGCGGTCGGAACCCGCGGCGCCGGGGATACCGGCCGCCGCCCGCGACGCCGCTGCGGCCCGGCCGCCCGAGAGCGCTGGCCACGCCGCGGGTAGCCGCGAGCCCGCCCGCACCGGCTCGCCGGCGGTTCGCCCGACGTCTAGCCGCGCGCTGAAGGACTGGCGGGTCGGCTCCCGCCTGTGGCTGCTGGCCGGCATCTCGGCCGTGGCCGCCGTCGTCGTCGCGTTCTGCGCCGTCCGCATCGTCGGCGCCCTGCACGGCTCGTCGATCAGCTCGCCGGTGACCTCGGTCCGCCACGGGGCGATCGCGTCCGCGATCGGGTACGGCGTGGCACTGGTCATCGTCCTGGCGCTGGCGGCGTGGTTCGCGATCGCCGTCGCCAGGTCGGTGTTGCGGCCGCTGGGCAGGCTGCGGGCCGGAGTCGTCGAGCTGCCCGAGGTGGTCCGCCGCATCAGCGAGGGCCGCACCCAGGGCAGGCTGCCCGCCGTGAAACCCGTCGACGTGGACTCCTCGGACGAACTGGGCGAGGTGGCGCGCGCCTTCGACCAGATGCGCACCCAGACGCTGCGGATGGCGGCCAACGAGGCCTCGGTCCGCGGCGCGCTCAGCACGATGTTCACGAACTTGTCCCACCGCAGTCAGTCCCTGGTGGAACGCCAGATCCGGCTCATCGAGAGCCTGGAGCAGGCCGAGCCTGACCCCGGGCACCTGGCCAGCTTGGCCAAGATGAATCGCATCGCGGCCCGGATGCACCGCAGCTCGCAGAACCTGCTCGTGCTGGCCGGCCATGAGCTGCCCAACCGCTGGAACGAGCCGGTGGCGCTGGGCGGCGTCATCAGGGCGGCGATGTCCGAGATCGAGGACCACGAACGCGTCTCGCTCAGCGGACAGCCGGATATCGCGGTGCGCGGGCCCGCGGTCAACGACGTGGCGCACCTGCTCGCCGAGCTCACCGAGAACGCGACGTCGTTCTCGGCGGGGGACATGCCGGTCGACGTCTCGAGCAGGCTCCTGACGACCGGGGGCGCCCTGATCGAGATCACCGACCGCGGCATCGGGATGGCCCCCAAGGACATGGCGTACGCGAACTGGCAACTGGAGAACGCGCAGGAGCCAGACGTGAACGTGCCCAAGTGGATGGGCCTGTTCGTGGTGGCCAGGCTCGCCGCCCGGCACGGGATCCGGGTCCGGTTGCAGCCGGCGGAGTTCGGCGGTCTGACCGCGCTGGTCTGGCTTCCCGATGACATCCTCACCCGCGGCGGCGCCACCGCGTCCCTGCGGCTCGGCGAGCTCGCCGCGCCACCGCCCGCCACCGCAGGCTCACGAAGCCAGACCGCGGTCGATCCGCGCTATGCCCCCGCCGGGCACCGCGCCGCCGCGGTGACGGCGACCGAGTTGGCTCCGCGGGGGGAGGCGGCGCGCGGCGGGTCGGGCGATTGGCAGCTGGCCGGTAACGCGGTCCCCGCGCCCGATCCCGCGTGGGCGGCCCACAGCCTGCGCCCCCAGGAGGCCGGGACCAGCACCGGCGGAACCGCCCCGGGCTCGCCCATGGCGAGCGAGGCCAACGGCCTACCGCTGTCCGGTCCTCCGCTCGGCACCGCGGCGCCCGGGAGCCAATGGACGGATTCCGCCAGCTCCGATGTGATCGTGCCGCCCGCGGAACGTCACGCGGATAGTCGCAGGCTGCCCATCTTCGACGAGATGGAGTCGCGCTGGTTCGGCGCCGGCTGGGCGGGACCCGGCCGGACCGAGGCGGGCGGCCGCTGGACGTCGCCGGCCGATGCGGGCTGGCAGGCCGCCCAGGCGGCCGACGTGCCGACCTCGGCGGGCTCGACGCCGCAAGGGTTGCCCAGGCGGACGCCGGCCGCGAACCTGATCCCCGGGGCCATCCCGAGCGCGCCGCCCTCCGCCCCGCCGACCCGGTCGGCGGCCGAGATCCGCGACCGGCTCACGAGATTCCAGCGCGGCGTCAGCGAGGGCCGGGCCGCGGCCGGCGAAGCCGCCAGCCAGGGCGAAGACGACCAGGCCTGAGCGAAAGTAGCTCGCGCCCGCACCGTTTCCATTTATCCGAACGACGGTGGTTTCTCCCCCGCATCCTCCCCAGTTCCCGGTGGCCGCGCTCCAGAGCCCGGCGGAGTGGCCACCCACTTGACCGTGAGCGAAAGTAGTCACTAACGTTAGCGATTACGAACGTTAGTGGGGAGCTGGAGTCATGGACGTCACGAGCATGCGCAAGTCCATCGGGGAATTCCTCGCGGTGGCGGAAGGCGGCGGCTTCGGCCCGCCGCCGGCCGGGGAGTGGGACGCAGAGCGCATCCTCGCCCACGTCGCGTCGGCCCTGGCCAGCGGAGCGGCGTCCGCCCTGGCCATCGCCTCCGGCCAGCGCCTGGTCTACGACAACCGGGTCAGCCTGGATGAGTGGAACCTCCAGCGGATCACCGCCGAGGCGGGCGGGCTGGCCGGCCTGGTCGATCTCGTCCGCCGGTACGGCGAGCTGCTCTGCGAGGTGGCCGCGGGGCTGACCGAGCGCGAACGGGGCGGCAGCCTGCACGTGCTGATCGTCTCCAAGGACCAGCTCCTCGTGGACACGCCCAGGCCGCTGGGGTCCCTGCTCGCCGGCCTGTGCGAGACCCACCTGCCTCCGCACGCGGACCAGCTACGCGGCCTGCGAGGATAGAAGACCGGCAGGACAGGGGGGTAAGCATGGCGAACGAGGGACGGGCGCAGCGGGCGGGGACGGTGCTGGCGCTGAAGCGCCCGCCGGTCCGGCAGTCGGTCATGGTCCGCAGCAACCGGCAGCACACCTTCGACACCTTCGTCCGCACCCTCGGCGCGTGGTGGCCGGTGACCCCGTTCTCGGCGGGTAAGGACCGGATCCGGGACGTGACGTTCGAGCGACGCGTGGGCGGCCGGGTCTACGAGACCTGGCAGGACGGCACCGAGGTCGACTGGGGCGAGGTGACCGCCTGGGAGCCGCCCGCCCGGTTCGTCATGTCCTGGAACATGACGCCGGTGCCGACCGAGATCGAGCTGACGTTCACCGAACTCGGTCCGG
>Ga0187801_10000441_pt1 | contig 11348 bp, 10 predicted proteins | sample NC_wetland_sal_i_10_FD_132465 | JGI IMG/M metagenome (GOLD analysis project Ga0187801, IMG submission 132465) | Wetland sediment microbial communities from Neuse River Estuary, North Carolina, USA - Control_1 | ecosystem: Environmental > Aquatic > Freshwater > Wetlands > Sediment | place: USA...
GAAGAAGCCGAAAAGCTCGGCATTGAGCGGTTTCGCATGATGCCTGCCGTTGGCGATTCGCCGCTGTTTATCGCCGCACTCAAGGACTTGGTGCTTCGTGCCGCGGGAATCGAGGCGCGATCATCGTCCGCGCCGTTGGCCTCGGCCCAAATGGGTAGCGCGGCGATTTGAGAGTGAAGTTCCTTACGTTTGCCTACGTTTGGAAGCTTCTTGCGGCGGCTGAAGCACCTCGCGGGCCTTTGCCGCGTCTTCCTCGCGCACAAGCAATCGAAACTTGGGGCTCCGCCAAACCAGGGCCTGGCCAACGCCGGCTGTATCGCTCTCAATCCACGCGACAATGCCCGCGGATAATAGCGCATCGCTTGCTCTGTTCGCCTCAGCCTGCGTTTCGAACCACTGAATGGCAACAGGGTCGCGCTCCTGGTAGGAGAATTCAAGCACCTCGCGCGCGGTCGCTACGTCCTCCTCGCGCACCAGCACCCGGAAACCGAAACCGCTCCAAGCCAGGTGAGGGCGCATGCGGCCCGCTGTATCGGCCAGGATCATCGCGTCAATGCCCGCGGACTCCAGCGCGCTCTTGGCAATGTCTGCCTCGGCCTCCGTCCCGAATGCCTGAACGACAACAAGATCGCTCTGCTGCATGCGGCCATTATATGCCCGAACGTAATTGCCAATTCCTGCGCTGGTCTTCCAACTGCAAGCATCTAAATGGTGGGCTCGATTTCGCAAATTGGCCCCGACTCAATGTATAATCCGCCGCTGGGACAGGGCATGACTTCCTCCTACAACGCGGGCGTGCACCGCTTTGCCGTCTTTGTTGTCTGCTGGACCGTGTTTCTGTTTGTTGCCGGAGCGCTGGTCACCTCTCGGGACGCTGCTCTATCCGTGCCAACCTGGCCGGGTCCCGCCATGCCACCGATGGTCGGGGGCGCCTTCTACGAGCATTCCCATCGCATGATTGCCGCCGCTCTTGGCGTGTTCACCCTGATCTTGGCGATTCTCGTTTGGTCCAAGGAAAAACGGTACTGGCTACGCTGGTTCAGCGCCATCGCCGTAGGCGGCGTCCTGGTGCAGGCGATTCTCGGCGGCCAAGTGGTTCTGCAGCTTCTTCATTACTGGTTGCCGGTCATTCACGCTTGTTTCGCGCAGATTGTATTTGCGGCGGTTTTGGGAATCGCTGTGTTCACGAGCAAATGGTGGGTTTCGGATCAGCCGCAACTCGAAGATACCGGCTCGCCTTCCATTCATTTCCTGACGCTGCTGAACGCCCTGATCATCTATCTGCAAGTCATTCTCGGGGCGGGCTTCCGGCACAAGGAAATTCCCATCTGGCCGCACATTGTTGGGGCGCTGATTGTTCTTGGCGTGGTCACGTGGACGGCTGTGATGCTGCGCAAGCGTTTTGGGCAGTCGCGGGAGCTTTCGAAAGCGCGGATTCTTCTTCACGCGATCTTTGGCCTGCAGTTTCTGCTGGGCTTCGGGGCCTATTGGTCGCGGCTAAGCACAGTGGACGCGCCGCAGCCCATGCCCGTAATGGTCTGGCTGACCGTGATTCACACCGTCGTGGGCGCCATTCTGTTCGCCTTTTCCGTTTTGATCGTCCTGCTGTGCTACCGCCTGATTCCGGGCAGCAGGGAAGCGGCGGAAATCGCGCCGAAGCAGGCGACTACTGCATGAGCACCGCGCGCACCACGGAACTGACGCTCTCGACCCGTGCGAACGCCTATGTGGCGCTCACGAAGCCGGATGTTTCCTTCCTGGTGCTAATGACTACCGCTGCCGGATATTACATGGGTGTGCGCGGCCCGGTGGGCTGGCTGCACATGATCCACGCCGTATTCGGCACCATGCTCATCGCGGCGGGCACGGCAGCGTTGAACCACTACATCGAGCGCGATAGTGACCGCTACATGCGCCGCACCGCCTCGCGCCCATTGCCCAGTGGCGCGCTTGAGCCAAAAGCGGCGCTGGTGTTTGGTGTGACGCTAGCGATTGCCGGAGCCGTCGATCTTTACATTGTGGCCGGCCCGCTAGCCTCCGGACTCGGCGTGGCCACGTGCCTCAGCTATTTGCTGGCCTACACGCCGCTGAAAAAGCGGACCGTTTGGGCTACGTTTGTTGGCGCGTTTCCCGGCGCCATTCCGCCCATGATCGGCTGGGTCGCGGCGACCGGCTCGCTCGACCGCGGCGCCTGGTTGCTGTTTGCCATTCTGTTTCTCTGGCAATTTCCCCACTTCCACGCCATCTCCTGGATGTACCGCGAGGACTACGCCCGCGCCGGGATCATGATGCTGCCCGTGGTGGACCGCGAAGGCACTCGCACCTTCCGGCAAATCATTCTGTACGCTGCGGGGCTCGTGGGCGTCAGTTTGCTCCCCGCGATTGTGGGATTGGCGGGCGTGACGTATTTCTTCGGCGCGCTGGTCACGTCAACGGCGCTCGTGCAGGTTTGTCTTTGGGCCGCCAGTAGCAAGACCAACGCGCGCGCCAAGTGGCTGATGCACGCCACCGTGCTCCACATTCCATTGCTTTTGGGATTGCTCGCGTACGACAAAATTCCGCGCTGATCTGGTCTCATCAGGGGCCGCCCAGGAAGGATTCCCTCTCACTCATGTTTTCACAAGCCGCACTGAATGCCTCTTTGAACGGCACCAGCGCCATCCTGCTGGCCTGCGGCTATGCGGCCATTCGCTCCGGGAAAATGGCCGTGCACAAGCGGTTCATGGTGGCCGCGTTCTGGGTGTCCGTGGCGTTTCTGATTTCCTATGTGATTTATCACATTCGCGTGGGCCACGTTATATTTCACGGGCAGGGATGGATCCGGCCGGTGTATTTCGTGCTGCTGACCTCGCACACGCTCCTGGCCATCGTGATTGTGCCGCTGATTCTGGTAACCTTGCGGCGTGCCTGGATGGAAAAGTACGACAAGCACCGCATCATCGCCCGCTGGACACTCCCGTTGTGGTTCTACGTCTGCGTTACTGGCGTAATCGTCTATCTCATGGTCTACCAGATTTACTAGAACCTCTGCTCAATGAGCGCGCAAGAACAAAGCGACCAACCGAAACGCAAAGAGATACGAGCGGTGATACTTGATTATGACCTCGTACTCTGTCAGCCCCCGCGAAAAGAACATATCGATCGGATGGCAACTGCGTTTGGCGTTGATCACCATACCTTTTGGCGTCTCTACGAACAGAATCGGGGGCCCTTGGATAAGGGTGAACTCACTCCGGCCGCCTACTGGAAGTCGCTGGCGCGGGACGCGGGTAGCAAAGTGGACGTGTTTACGATCGAGCGGCTGCAAGACCTGGATATCGACATGTGGGATACGCTCGAAGAGCCCTTATTGGAATGGGTGCAGACGCTGCAAGCCAATGGTTACAAGACCGCTCTGCTCTCTAATTCGCATCTTCGGTTTGTGGCACACCTTCGACAGAATCGCCCCTGGCTGCGATTGTTTGATGTTTGCGTGTTTTCCTCCGAGGTGCACCTGATCAAGCCAGACCCGGCGATCTTTCGCTATACGCTGGAGAAACTCGGAACAGACCCATCCGGCGCCCTGTTCATTGACGATCGCTTTTCCAACGTTAGCGTGGCGCAATCTTTGGGAATTGAGTCAATAAAATTCTCTACACTGGTCCAGCTGAATCGGCAACTTAAAGATGCTGGCTTCTCGCACCTGGTTAAGATTCCGTGAATTTGCGTGCCGGCTGGAACTCCCTCAACATTCGCCCTCTGCTGTCGCTTTCCCCATAAACCCAACTTGTCAAGTTGCCGCGCTAACTAAGCACTAGCAATTTTGATTTGCAGCCCCGCCTCGCCTCCTTGTTTAGATCCCGGTCTGCCGACCCACATCACGCGGCACAGCACCGTATTAGAGGTATCCTCGTCCAAAATGAGCTCGACAAATTGTCCTCGTTTGAGGCGGGAGGCGCCCCCTATTTTGAAACCGTTCTGCGAGTGATCAAGGACGAGGCAGGGGATTCTATGCGCTTGTGACCCATGCTTAACGATCAGACTGGCGCGCTTTTTCAGGGCTGTTCGCTTTAATCGTCGGCGCTCGGCATTGGCAAGAGTGGGCACGGCTCTTCTAAATACTAACGCTGAATCGACGCCTCCGTGCATCGAGTGGCCACGCGAGTTCGTTTCAGTACCCATTTGTCTCGTAAGCGCTTGAATCAAGACCTAGCCGAGGCATGCGACGCAAAGCTGCCGATCACTTCCGTACTTATGAACGAAGAGTGCTCAATTTCGGGCTACCCCGTTGATCACTCCTAGCGCCACGCCGGGAACAAGCGGTGGGTGTACAATGTCGGTAGGTCGAGCTGGAAAAGAATTCCGGTGCATGCCGGCAATGGAGAGGTCGCTCCAGGGCTGGCAGCAAGCGCTCGATCTGAGGTACTGAAATGAAAAAATCCTCCTTGTTTAGAGTCTTTTGCGTTGTCGTTGCGTGCGTCGCATTGGCATTGACGCCAAGGTCCGTTTTTGCCCAGCGAGGTGGTGGCGGGCACGGAGGCGGAGGGGGATTTCATGGTGGCGGAGGGGGGGCGTTCCACGGTGGCGGCGGAGGTTTCCACGGCGGTGGCGGCTCCTTTGCCCGCGGAGGCTTTGGCGGCGGTTTCTCTGGCCGCGGATTCGGGCGCGGCGGGTGGGGCTACCGGGGTTACGGTCGCGGTTATGGGTGGGGTTGGGGATGGGGGGGATTCGGCTTCGGCTGGGGATGGCCCTACTGGTATCCTTACGGCTACGATTACAGCCCTTGGGGGTACGCTCCCTATTACCCGTATTATTACCCCACGTATCCTCCTTACGGCTACCCATACGTTTACAACGGCGACGACCCTCCGCCGCAAGATCCTGGCGCGAGGCCCCGGGATTACGCCCCTCCAAGACCCTCAAGAGCTCCCGCGCCGCAAAGCGCCCCAAACGGGAATGCTCCTAACGCGAACCCAATGAACGCCCGCGTCGCGGCCTCTGGTCAGAGCGCGCGCGATTATCGGCCCGGACAAACTGGGCAACAACTTCCTCCGGCCCGCCGAGAGGTGCGGGACGCTGTGCGAGCCGCCTCCGAAATGCCGCCTTATGCTTTCCAGCGGCGAATCGACTCTGGCCGCTACCGTAACTTCACGCCCGAGGAGCGCGAGCTTGTAAACGACGCCGCGCAATTTCAACTGGCCTGGGAAAAACCGTAGCGCGAATTGGAGCATTTTAAAAGCCAGCTCTCCCCAATAAGCTGCAAGCATGCCAGAGAGCGCAATCTTGCGGGGAACTTCTGTCCTTTCCTAACGTATCACCTTGTCAGCCTCTCGGAACATTGAGCTTCTTGGACTGGCGCCTACACCAGGAGGTCCTGCTGATGGAATCTTTTCGCAACCAACTCAGGCAAGTCCTTCGCAGACTTTGGCGGGCGCCCATGTTCACCGCCATCACGCTGCTCACTCTGGCGGCGGGCGTCGGGGCTAACACAGCCATCTTCAGTGTTCTCGAAGGCGTTCTACTGAAGCCCCTGCCTTACCCCAGACCCGAAGAGCTTGTGGGCGTCTGGCACACGGCCCCCGGTTTCCAGATTAAAGATCTGAATATGTCCCCCTCCAACTACTTCATTTATCGCGAGCAGGGACGGACCCTTCAGGACATCGGCATGTACGCTCAGGATTCGGTCAGCGTCACAGGCATGGGCGAGCCCGAACAAGTGCAAGCCCTGCGGGTTACCGACGGCACGCTTCCCCTGCTCGGCATTCCGCCGATGCTGGGGCGTAGTTTTCGCAAGGAGGACGATACTCCGGGCACGCCGGAAACTATGATGCTCACCTACGGGTACTGGAGGAGGAAGTTCGGCGGCGATCCCAGCATCATTGGCCGAAACGTTATGGTAGACGGAGAAGCCCGCCAAATCATCGGCGTGCTGCCCCAGAGATTCCATTTCCTCGGCCCGGACGATCCCGCTGTGCTTTTCCCTTTCCAGTTTGACCGTAACAAGACCCACCTGGGCAACTTCAGCTACGAAGCCCTGGCCCGGCTCAAGCCCGGCGCATCCCTGGAGCAGGCTAATGTCGATGTTGCCCGCATGATTCCCACGGTCATGAGCAGTTTTCCGGCCCCGGAAGGGTTCAGCCTGAAGCTTTTCGAGGAGGCCCGCCTCGGGCCGAACGTTCGCCCGCTCAAACAGGACGTCATCGGAGACGTTGGCAACGCCTTGTGGGTGCTCATGGGCTCGATCGGCCTCGTGCTGCTGATCGCTTGCGCCAACGTCGCTAATTTGCTGCTGGTCCGCGTTGAAGGCCGTCGCCAGGAACTGGCCATCCGCGCAGCTCTAGGCGCGGGCCCCGGTCGCATTGCTGCAGAGTTGCTTATGGAGAGCCTGACTCTTGGGGTGCTGGGTGGGGTGATGGGCTTGGGGCTTGCCTACGGCGCGTTGCGCGTTTTGGTCGCCGTCGCCCCGGCGGGGCTTCCGCGCATTAACGAAATCGGAGTTGATGGCCCGGTCTTGCTTTTCACCTTGCTGATCTCCTTGCTGGCCAGCGTTCTTTTCGCGTTCATTCCTATTCTCAAGTATGCGGGAACGCATCTCAGCACCGGCATCCGTGAAGGTGGTCGCACGCTGAGCCAAAGCAAGGAACATCATCGCGCCCGCAGCACGCTGGTCGTCGTTCAGGTAGCCCTGGCGCTGGTTTTATTGATCTGCTCCGGCCTGATGATTCGCACCTTCCGCGCGCTTACGCTGGTCAATCCCGGTTTCGTCGCCCCCGCACAACTCCAAACCTTCCGCATTTCCATTCCCGAGGCTCAGGTGAAGGAGGAAGAACGGGTCTTGCGCATGGAAGAGGAGATCCTGCACAAGATTGCGGCTATTCCAGGTGTCTTCTCTGTTGCTATCAACACGAGAGTCCCCATGAGCGGCGGAGGATGGCACGACCCCATCTTCCCCGAGGACCGCTCTCTGGCAGAGGGCCAGCTTCCGCCACTTCGCAACTTCCATTTCATCTCCCCCGGGTTTCTTCAGACCTTGGGGACACCGCTGATTGCCGGCCGCGATCTCACCTGGGAGGACGCCTACAAGAAACTTCCCGTGGCCCTCGTTTCCGAAGATCTGGCCCGTGAGTATTGGCACGAACCGGCCGCTGCTTTGGGCAAACGCATCCGCCCCAGCACTAAAGATGACTGGCGGGAAATCGTCGGCGTCGTTGGCAACGCCTATTACGACGGCGTGAACAAGCCTGCAACTTCCTCTGTCTATTGGCCGTTGCTGCTAGACCGCTTCGCAGGCGACCCGACGCATGTCAGCCGGGACGTGGCCTTCTTCGTCCGTTGTTCCCGCGCGGGCTCGGAGAACTTTCTTACTGACGTTCGGCAGGCCGTGTGGGCCGTCAATGCGAATCTTCCCCTCGCCGATGTTCACACCCAGGACTTTCTCTACCGTAAGTCCATGGCCCGGACTTCTTTCATCTTGATCATGCTGGGGGTGGCCGGCAGCATGGCGCTTCTCCTGGGAGTCGTTGGCATCTATGGCGTGATTGCCTATTCGGTCTCCCAGCGCACCCGCGAAATCGGTATTCGCATGGCTCTCGGCGCGCAGCCGCAAACTCTTACCGGGATATTCGTTCGCCACGGCTTATCGCTGACGGCGCTCGGCGTGGTCATTGGTCTTGCCGCCGCCTTTGCCGTGATGCGGCTGATGTCTTCGCTGTTGTTTAAGGTGAGCCCTGCGGACCCAATGGCTTATGGCGGGGCTTCCGCGGGCCTTATCGTGACGGCCCTTCTGGCCAGCTATTTGCCCTCACGCCGCGCCGCCACCGTGGACCCCGTTGAAGCCCTCCGAGCCGAATAGGGGTCAGGCGGCTCGATCATATTGGTTGGAGTGCTTTCAGCCTTTAGATAGGTAACTGGTTACTTCGGGCCTACGTATTGCGCAGTACTGTCCTGGCGAAACCCGGGAGGAACCACCGTGCCCGTTGGTGTTTGAGAGAGAGAGCAGTGAAGCCACGTAGTGCCTGGCACGTTTGTAAGTGCTAAGATGCAAATCGCATCGTAGGCCCATGTAACCTCCGAGGAGTAACACCATGAAACAGCCACCCACCTCCTCTGGCCGTCGCGACTTTCTCAAGACAAGTGGTGCCGTTGCCGCGGGGCTTCTGACCAACGGCGCCGTGCTCGCGCGTCCCGCAGCCGCCATGTTTCCGCCCCTTCCAAGGAATAGTAATACGACGGCCGCAATGCCAACCCGCAACCTAGGCAAGACGGGATACAAGGTGGCCATCTTCAGCCTTGGGGGCCAGGCGGCGCTCGAAAAGGCCAACAACTTCGATATCGCGGTGCCCATCATTGAGCGTGCGCTGGACCTGGGCGTGAACTACATTGATACCTCTTCGATCTATGGTGGCCTTGAGCGCTGGAGCGAGCAGTATGTGGGCCGCGTGATGAAGACCCGGCGACAGGACGCTTTTCTTGCGACCAAGACGAAAGAACGCACGCGCGACGGTTCGCTGCGGATGATCGAAAAGTCGTTGCAACTCCTGAATACCGATCATGTGGACCTGTGGCAGTTGCATGATATTGGTTTGCTTGAGGACGTAAATGCGATCTTTGCCAAAGGCGGAGCCATGGAGGCCCTGGTCGAAATGCAGGAACAGAAGGTGGTGCGCTTTCTGGGCGTCACGGGCCACTACCGACCGGAAGCATTGATAGACGCGGTGAACCGCCATCCGTTCGACACCATCCTGATGTCGCTGAACGCGGCCGACACTCATATTCACAGTTTCACCGAGCAATTGCTGCCACTCGCGGTGGAGAAGCAAATGGGTATCATCGGCATGAAGGTGCCTGCACGAGGCAGATTGCTTTCGACATGGACTCCGCCTCCGCTCGAACAACAGCAGCATTCGTGGGAGGGATCGGCGATTGCCACGCGTTCGGGTGTGATGAATATGCGCCAAGCGGTGCACTTCACTCTTACGCACCCCGTCAGCACCGTGATCGTCGGATGCGACAGCATTGCCCAGCTTGAGGAGAACGTCCAGATTGCGCGCGAATTTACACCGCTCTCCAATTCCCAGATGGCGGCGCTCAACGAACTGGCCGCGCCTGTCGCGAAACAGTCGTTGTTCTTTCGTTTTACCGACCGCAGCAAGGGCTGATGCAAGAAACACTGCGGCCGGCACGCCAGGCAAGCATCATCTCCCGTCAGACCGGAGCCAGCAGATGAATTACCGATTCGGTCGAATCATTTCCGCCTTACTGCTTTCTTTGTGCCTTACTGCGGTTTCTCTTGCAGCCGCCTCCGACCTCCCAACGGTGCTTCCAACAAATGTAAAGATCGTCCATTTTCCGAGCGCTTCTCTCGGCGATGACCGCACCATGCTCGTCATGCTGCCGCTGGATTACGACAGTTCGGTCAGCCGCTATCCCACGCTGTATCTGCTGCACGGTTATGACGCCGACATCACCGATTGGGCCCGCGGCACCAATCTTTCCGCTTACGCCACGCGACACCATTTGATCATCGTGACCCCCGACGCGTCGCGGAGCTGGTACGTAAACAGTGTGGCCAATCCGAAGGCACGCTTCGACGATTACGTTGTTAAGGACGTCATCGAATATGTGGACGCGCACTTCCGCACCATCCCGGAACCTTTTGCGCGAGCCATCGCCGGTGTTTCCATGGGCGGATTTGGCGCAATGCTCCTTGGCCTGGAGCACCATGACATGTTTGCAGCCATCGGCAGCTTCAGCGGTGCTCTTGCTGCCGCACACCACGAGCCTCCTCCGCTGCCGGCGAACGCAACGGATGCACAGCGAAAGGAGCGGCAGGAAAACCTGGCCCTTGCCGGACCGTTCGGCTCACAAGAGCACAAGGATCGAGATCCCTTTGAGCTGGCCGCCAGGATCCCAGTGGAAGAAGTGCCTATGTTGTTCATCGTATGCGGTGGTGAGGATGGAAACGCCGAGGACACGCACGCCTTCCTTACGCTTCTGGCCAAGAGCCATATTCCTTATGAATACCGGGAAATCTCTCCCCGTGGGCATGACTGGAGAATATGGAATGAGGAAATCCCGGTCTTTCTCGACAAGCTCGATCATCTTGAGGGCTTCGGCTCCGCTCTGCAGGAACGCAGACCAAAGCACCACACGCCCTGATCGCGAAACTCCGTGTAGACGCCTTATTGGACAGGCAGTCTTGGAGTGGTTCCACTCCTCTGACTTACAACTTATTCTTTAGAACTTAGTACTGCGGAGTGTTGTCTTGGCGAAAGCCGGGGGGAACCAGCGCGCCGGTCTGGGCCGAGCGGATCGCCTGGCGCGTGCCGGACTTGGGAAACACGATGTGCCAGAAATCGAGATTGGGGGAGATAAAACTGATTCCAACAAACCTCCGGTCGCGCTTCTCGCGCAGGGAAGTGACGTGGCACTCGGCCATTTCCGAGGTCATTTCGTTGACGATACGCACGTTCTGGCCGGGCAGGAGCGGGGTGTCCATGAGCAACAGGGCGCCATGCTGGCTGACCACATAGGTGGAGGCCTTCAGGTCGATGGTTTCGCCCTCTGGCAGGCGGCAACGCACGGTCAAAGGAATTTGCAAAGAGAGCCGGGTAGTGCGACGACGTTCCGGATAGCGAGTTCTCTGCATCATAACCGCCCTTGGAGGGGACACTCGAGGCGAAGTCGAAAGATGGTGGCATGTATCGGCAAGAAAAGCAAGGGTTTAAATGATTCAGGACTCCTAGTACTTTTCAGTCCCGAGCCCTTTACTTTTTGCCCTTGAGCGCCGCAATCACCGCTTCCGCAAACTCCGCCGTATTCGCCCGGCCCCCAACGTCCTTGGTCTTGTGCTTACCGTCAAGATAAACTTTGTGCAGGGCGCCCTCGATCTGTCGTGCCGCGGAACGCTCCCCGAGGTGGTCGAGCATCAGGATGCTGCTCAGGAGTAACGCCGTGGGATTGGCCAGGCCTTTTCCCGCGATGTCTGGGGCGGTACCGTGCACGGCTTCGAACATAGCGGCTTCGTCACCAATATTGGCGCTGGGCACGACTCCCAACCCGCCCACCAGGCCGGCGGCAAGATCGCTCATCACGTCCCCGTACAGATTCGGCAGCAGAAGCACATCAAACTGTTGCGGGTCCATCACGATCTGCATGCAGGCGTTGTCCACAATCAGTTCCTTGTATTCGATCTCGGGGAACTGCTCCGCCACGGTGCGCACCGATTTGAGAAAGAGCCCGTCGGACAGCTTCATGATATTGGCCTTGTGGATGGCGTGAACTTTTTTGCGGGCGTGCCGTTTGGCGTATTCAAAGGCAAACTTGGCGATCCGCGTGGAGGCCTTTTCGGTGATGATCTTGAGGCTCTC
>Ga0187801_10000443_pt1 | contig 11324 bp, 11 predicted proteins | sample NC_wetland_sal_i_10_FD_132465 | JGI IMG/M metagenome (GOLD analysis project Ga0187801, IMG submission 132465) | Wetland sediment microbial communities from Neuse River Estuary, North Carolina, USA - Control_1 | ecosystem: Environmental > Aquatic > Freshwater > Wetlands > Sediment | place: USA...
TCCCCGGCGACGCAGGTCCGGTCTCGGCATGGTCTCCACCGCCTCGCGCGCCTTCTCGTAAGCTTCCTTGGCCTGCTCCTTGGCCTTTTCAAGCGCGGGGCCGGCTTCCTTCTTGATCTCCTCGTAGGTCTGCTTTGCCTGCTCGCGCGCCTTCTCGAGCGCCGGGCCCGCCCCCTCCTTGGCCTTGTCGTAGGCGTCCTTCGCGGTCACGCTGCCCTTGTCGGTCAGCTCCTTCGCCTTCTCGATGGCGCGATCGAGCAGCGACTTCGGCGGCGAGGTGCGCTTGAAGGGCTCGAGCGCGTCGAGCACCTCCTTCGTCGCCTGCGGCAGGCTGATCGTGATCTTGCCGTCCTCGTTCTTGATTTGCAGCGCCGACAGGACCACGGCGACGTGCTTCTCGCCGAAGCCGGCGAAGCCGCCGGTTCCCATCACCACGCCTTCGATCTGGTTGTTGCTGTTGAGGATCAGATCCTCGATGTCGCCGATGATCTTGCCTTCGGCGTTGTAAACCTTGCCGCCGAGCAGCAGGTCCTTGGCGAGATACTGGCCACCCCCCTGCGTCGGCAGGAAGATATTTGCCGGGACCGCCACCGGATCGGCTGCCGCTGCGACCGACCACATCGCCAGGGCCGCCGCGGTTGCCGCCAGCCTCAACACGCCTCTCGTCATCGAACTCTCCCTTGTGTTCAGCGGGTGTACCCGCCCCCAATGCGCGGCAACGCCAACCATGTTGAGGCGCGTTGCGGCATGTAGCGACCGGGGTCGCCACGGACAAGTCGCCGCTATGCCGCAAGGCTCGCGGCGGTGCTCAGTCAAGATATTGCTATATATAAGTTATTTATGCGGGACGGGAGATGCGGACAGGCGGCCGCGCGCATTGCTTCTCAAGCCCGTTTTGGGGTAGAATTCTGCGACTGATTTGCCCCTCGAAGCGCACGCCTTTGGCGTGCGTCGCCGTTCCAGCGGACCCCCTCCCGGCGGACCCCAGAAGTGGCCGACAACACCGACGAACAAAGACCCGGCGGCAAGGAGCCGAGCGACATCCGCCCGATCTCCATCGCCGAGGAGATGAAGCGCTCGTACCTCGAGTACGCGATGAGCGTCATCGTCTCTCGCGCGCTCCCCGACGTGCGCGACGGCTTGAAGCCGGTGCACCGGCGCATCCTCTACGCCATGCAGCGGCTCGGCGTCGACTGGAACAAGAAGCACGTGAAGTCGTCGAAGATCATCGGCGACACCATGGGCGACTTCCATCCGCACGGCGACATGGCCATCTATGATGCGCTCGTGCGCCTGGCGCAGGACTTCTCCATGCGCCTGCCGCTGATCGACGGCCAGGGCAACTTCGGTTCCGTCGATGGCGATCCGCCGGCGGCCTCCCGCTACACCGAAAGCCGCCTCGCCAAGGTAGCGCAGTACCTGCTCGACGACCTCGACAAGGACACCGTCGACTTCAAGCCGAACTACGACGACCGGCTGCTCGAGCCGAGCGTGCTCCCGGCCAAGTTTCCGAACCTGCTCGTCAACGGCGCCGGCGGCATCGCCGTCGGCATGGCGACCAACATCCCGCCGCATAATCTCGGCGAGGTGATCGATGCGTGCCTAGCGCACCTCGACAACCCCGAGATCTCGATCGACGAGCTGTGCCAGATCATCCAGGGGCCAGACTTCCCGACCGGCGGTCTAATCCTCGGTCGCAGCGGCATCCTTTCCGCCTACCACAAGGGCCGCGGCTCCATCCTGATGCGTGCCAAGGTCGAGGTGGAGGAGATCCGCAAGGACCGTGAGGCGCTGATCGTCTCGGCGATCCCCTATCAGGTCAACAAGCGCACGCTCATCGAGAAGATCGCCGACAATGTGCGCGAGAAGAAGATCGAGGGCATCTCCGACATCTGGGACGAGTCGAACCGCGAGGGTATGCGCATCGTCATCGAGCTGAAGCGCGATGCCGTGGCCGACGTCGTCCTCAACCAGCTCTGGCGCTTCTCCGACCTGCAGACGAGCTTCGGCGCCAACATGCTCGCGCTCAACGGCGGCCGCCCCGAGAGCCTCAACCTCAAGGACATGATCGAGGCCTTCACGACCTTCCGCGAGGATGTCGTGAGCCGCCGCACCAAGCACCTCCTATCGAAGGCGCGCGAGCGCGCGCACGTCCTCGTCGGCCTTGCCATCGCGGTCGCCAACATCGACGACGTGATCAAGCTCATCCGCCACGCGCCGAGCCCGGCGGAAGCGCGCGAGCAGTTGATGGCGCGCGATTGGCCCGCGCGCGACATTGCTCCGCTCGTGCTGCTCATCGCCGATCCGCGCCACAAGGTTTCGGACAAGGGCACCTACCGCCTCTCGGAAGAGCAGGCGAAAGCGATCCTCGAGCTGCGGCTCGCCCGCCTGACCGCGCTGGGGCGCGACGAGATCGCCGACGAATTGAAGAAGATCGGCGAGGAGATCAAGGAGTATCTGGCCATCCTCGCCTCGCGCCTGCGCGTCGTCGAGATCGTCAAGAGCGAGCTCAGCGCCCTAAAGAGCGAGTTCGCGACGCCGCGCAAGACCGAGATCGTCGAGATGGAAGGCGAGCTCGAGGACGAGGACCTCATCCAGCGCGAGGACTGCGTCGTCACCGTTTCGCTCAAGGGCTACGTCAAGCGCGTGCCGCTCGCGACCTATCGGGCGCAGCGCCGCGGCGGCAAGGGCCGCTCCGGCGTGTCGACGCGCGAGGAGGACGTCGTAACCAAGCTGTTCGTCGCCTCGACGCACACGCCAGTCTTGTTCTTCTCCTCGCGCGGCATGTGCTACCGCATGAAGGTGTGGCGGCTGCCGGCGGCGACGCCGCAGGCGACGGGCAAGGCGCTGGTCAACCTGTTGCCGCTGCAGCAGGGCGAAGTCATCACCTCGATCCTGCCGCTGCCGGAGGACCCGCAGACCTGGGGCGCGCTGCAGCTCGCCTTTGCCACGCGCTCGGGCAAGGTGCGGCGCAACGCCCTTTCCGACTTCGAGAACATCAACCGCAACGGCAAGATCGCCATGAAGCTCGACGACGGCGATGCCATCGTCGCGGTGCAGATCTGCACGCCCGAGAACGACGTGCTGCTCACGTCGGCGCAGGGCCGCTGCATCCGCTTCCTGCTTAAGGACGAGGTGCGCCTGTTCAAGGGCCGCGACTCCGACGGCGTGCGCGGCATCAAGCTCGAGGACGGGGACGCGGTCATCTCCATGACCATCCTCACCCACGTCGACGCCGACGCCTCCGAGCGCGCCGCGTATCTGAAACAGGCGACGATGCTGCGCCGCGCCCAGGGCGACGAGATCGCGGACGCCGTGCCCGACACGGAGAGCGACGAGGAGGTGGTTGGCGACGCCGAGCTGACGTCGGAGCGCTACGCCGAGCTTGGCGCCAAGGAGCAATTCGTGCTGACCGTGTCCGAGCGCGGTTTCGGCAAGCGCTCGTCGTCCTATGAGTACCGGACCTCGGGCCGCGGCGGCAAAGGGATCGTCGCCATGGTCGTCAACGAGCGCAACGGCCCGCTCATCGCCTCCTTCCCCGTGGCGCAGAGCGACCAGATCATGCTGGTGACGGACGGCGGCCAGCTCATCCGCTGTCCGGTCGACGACGTACGCATTGCCGGTCGCAACACGCAAGGCGTGCGCGTCTTCAAGACCGACGCCGAGGAGCGCGTCGTCTCGGTCGAGCATATCCCGGAGGAGAGCGGGGAGAGCGGGGACAACGGCGAAAGCGGCGCGGAGGGCCTACCCGCCGATTAGACGCGTGCCGGACTCGCAGTCGAGCGCGGGGCCTTTCCCCGTTTCAACGCGTCGGTTGCGTGCACCGCCACCAGCGCGCCGGCAACCGGGCTCAACGCACGCAGTCCATCCCAATCCGTGACCAGCGCGCGGTCACGGCCCGTGCGGCTTACGAGACCGCGGCCTTTGAGGCGCGACATGATGCGGCTCAGCGTGTCGGCGTTGAGTGCCAGATAGTCGGCGATCTCGGTGCGCGACAGCGGCACCGTAAAGGTGATCCCGGCGGCGCCCGGCGAGCCAAGCCGCAGCGCCAGCTCGATCAAGAATGAGGCCACGCGCTCCTCGCCGTTCATTCCGCCGACGATCGCAGTGTGCAGGACCGCGCGCGCGTGCTGATCGGCGACGCGGCGACAGACGTGCTGGACGATCTCCGCATCCTCGGCGAGCAGCGCCTCGAACGTTCGCGCCGGCAGGCGCCAGAATTCGGAGGCGGCAACCGCGCTCAAGACCGACCCTGGCAGCGGCGGGGCGAAAGCAGGAGCGAAGATGTCGTTGGGGTAGAGCAGCGTCAGCAGTTGGCGGCGCTGGCCCGGCGCCAGCGTCTGCAGGACGAGGAGGCCCGAGCGGACAATGTAGACATTTTCGGGCGCACCCGCGGCCGGAACGAGCTGCTGGCGCCGCCGGGCGCGCACTTTGGTGGCCCGCCGCTCGAGCGCGGCAAGGGAACGCTCGGTGGGGAGTGCAGCCGGAGACGTTGGGCCGTCCTGTCGCGGAGGTCGTGGAGGGCGGTGCGTGATCACAGGGTCGCGGTTCTCGGCTCTCAAGGTCGCTCCGCGTACGCTGGCGGCCGAACGCGCTTTGAGCCTTGATGCAGGTCAAGAACCGCGGATCTGCGACGAAGCGCTCGCCTGAGACTTGAGCCCCACGTCGCCTCTTGCTTTTGATCTCCATCAATAATTTGCGTGTCATGCGAGCCACATGAGCGCGAGGATGCGCCGCCCCCTGACCTGTATCAGCCGCAGGGCGCAGCAATCGCTCGGCATCGGCACGATTCGCGAAAAAGCTAACACCTCGATGTGGTCAGTCGCACGGACGCTAGGGACGTCCGCGCGGTGTTCGGCCGGAAACGGGGCTCATGATGAAGCGGATGAAGCTTTTGGCCGCCGCGGTGGCGCTCCTTGTCAGCGCGGTGTCGGCGCTACCCGCGCAGGCGGGCGACAACAACGGAAATTTTCAGGTCAAGATTGGCGTCTCCGGGGTGCTCACCGATGACCATACCTCGTCGCTAACGGCGAATGGGGCGAACATCCTGCCGGGGAATTGGGCCGATACGGATGACATGGTGCTGCCGACGCTGACCCTGACTTACTACTTCAATCACAACGTCGCGCTCGAGCTGTTCTGCTGCTTCGGCGAGACGAGTGTGGTGGGCGCGGGCGGGCTTCCGCACCAGGAGCTTGCCAACACGTGGCTGTTCCCGCCCATCCTCACCGCGCAGTACCACTTCGATGGCTTTGGGGCGTTCCGCCCTTACGTTGGTGCGGGCGTGGAATGGATCCACTACTTTGATGAAGGTCTCGGCGACAACGGCCTCGGCGCGACCAGCGTAAAGTTCCGGGACAGCGTCGGGCCGGCGGTACAGGTCGGCTTCGACTATGACCTAGGTGGCGGGTGGTCCTTCGGCGCCGACTTTAAGAAAGTTTGGGAGGACACCAAAATCACTTGGCAGGCGCCCGGCGCGACCATCGTTGCCGTGCACGACATCGATCCGGTCATCGTGACGGCGAACATCGGCTATCGCTTCAATTTGGAGGACATTTTCGGCCGCCGGGCGGCGGCGGTTCCGCTGAAATAGAGGCCGTTAGGCAACGCACGAGAGGCCCGGCCGAGCGCCGGGCCTTTTTTGTTTACGCCCATGCGATAGGATTTGCCAACATCAAGGTTTCGCCGCCGGCGGCAGCGCCACCATGTAGAGCTAGAGCGCCGCCATTGAAGCTGCTCTTGGCGAGTGCTCGGATATAGACGACGCCTTGCCCGCAATTATCGGCACCTTTTGATTGAGGCGCCTATGCCTTTCATCCTCGCATTTCGCAATCTCGTGCACGACAAGACGCGGCTCGCGGCAACGCTCGCCGGCCTCACTTTTGCAGTCTTCCTGGTCGGCGTGCAGCTCGGCCTCTACTTGGGCGTCCGCAAGATCATCACCGACATGATCGACCATACTGCCGCGCAGCTTTGGATTGTTCCCTTCGGTACGCAGAGCATCGAAGATTCATTCCCGTTGTTGGGAGACCATGAACGTCACGAGGCGCTGGCGACGCCCGGAGTCGAGCACGTCATGCCACTCGTTGTTTCCTTTGCGGACTGGGACCGTCCCGACGGTGGCATCACTCACGTCGTCGTGGTCGGATCAGATGCAGAAGATGGCGCCCTTGCGCCCTGGAATCTTCGCAGTGGTGATTGGACCGATATAAAGACCTTCAAGGGCGTCGGCGTAGATCGCACCTATCTCAGCGCACTCGGTGTCACGGGCATTGGGTCGCGCGCCGGGATCGACTTCGGGCCCCAATCCCATTCCCTGCGCGTCAAGGCCCTTACCGAGGGCATTCGGTCGTTCACTCAGGCGCCTTACGTATTCACCACAAACGCCCGCGCGCGAGAGTTCTTTGGGGTTCCGGAGGACAAAAGCACGTTCCTCTTGGTCAAAGCCGCTCCGGGGGCCGATTCAGCTCGTGTGCAACAGGAGATCGCGGCTCGCCTCCCGGACTTGGAGGTGCTCACTAGCACCGAGTTCCGCCGCCGCAGCATCTCGCACTGGATGTTTCGCACGGGGGTCGGCCTGGCGCTGATTTTCGGCACCATTCTTGGCGTTGTGATCGGCGCGGTGATCGAAGCGCAGACGCTCTATTCCGCCGCCCTCGATCATATCAAAGAGTTTGCCGTTCTGCGCATGCTTGGCTCTTCGGCGGCCTACGTCTATCGCATCATCTTGGTGCAAGCCTCGCTGATTTCGCTCGCAGGGTTTACCCTCGGAGCGCTTCTCGTCGCGCTCGTCGATCGTTTGAGCCAGCAGACTGCGCTGCCTATGGTCGTCCCGCCTTCGCTGTTTCTGGCCATGCTTATTGTTTCGCTGGCCATTGGCGCCTTTTCGACCATCATCGCCGTGGTGAAGGTGTTGCGTGTCGATCCCGCAGCGGTGCTCATGCGATGAACAAGAAGTCTCATCGATGCTGCAGGTATTGGGGTCGCGGGGACAGGCAACGCACTAGAGACTCTACTCGTCGCCGGGCCTTTTTTGTTTATCGTTTGCTTGATGGCTGAACCGGATCCCGCCAGGCCGAAGAAACGTTGTCCGTCCCGCAGAGCAGGCGTGGAGAGCAAGAATGGAAAGATCCACCGCGCAGGGGCTTGTCGCCGAGTATCTGAAGTATGGAGAGATACTCCATCGAATCACCGAGCTCTCTTACGAGATCGATGACGTCGAAACGCAAAACGGCGTTCGGCGCGCGGCCTCCGATGCCCAGTGCTACCTATATGAGGGGCTCGTTCAACCCATAGTGAAGGAGTACCCGGGCCTTGCCCCCCACGACCACCAATTGCTGGACGAAGCGCCCGCCGACGGCGGGGTGCGCAAAGCCTAGCCGCATTTGTTTACGCCGATGCGATAGAGCGTTGTCCGCGCCCCTCACCGCAGGTTAAGACGGACGGGCTCTGCAACCGGTCGGCGCCCAACAGCTCCCATGAAACGCATCGGCTTCTATTCCGGATCGTTCGACCCCGTGACGCTCGGGCACACCGATGTCATCGAGCGGGCATGCCGCCTCGTCGACAAGCTCGTCATCGGCGTCGGCCTTCACCCGCAGAAGGCGCCCTTGTTCGGCGCGGCCGAGCGCATCGACATGCTCAAGGGTGAGACGAAGGCAATAGCACAGCTAACCGGCACCGAGATCGAGATCGTGACCTTCGCCAACCTGGCGGTCGACGCGGCGGCCGAGCATAAGGCCGGCGTCATCTTCCGCGGGCTGCGCGACGGCACCGACTTCGACTACGAGATGCAGATGGCGGGCATGAACTGCGCCATGGCACCGCGCATCCAGACCGTGTTCGTCGCCGCCTCGCCCGGCGTCCGGCACATCGCCGCCAACCTCGTGCGGCAGATCGCGCTCATGGGCGGCGACGCTTCGACGTTCGTCTCTGCCGCCGTGGCCGAGCGACTGAAGGCGAAGGCCAAGCCGCGCAAGTAGTGCGCACGCAAGCGAAATCATCGCGCGAGTTGCGGAAAGCCTGCAAGGAGCGATAAGAAGAGCGCCTTGTGCGGAGGCCGCGGCGCCGCCGGCGTCTTTAGAACAACGACAAGGGGAAGGACCGCCATGCGATCGTTGACCTGCCTCGTGCTGGCGTTGTGCGTGATCTCGAGCGCTGCCTGCTCGGATCAGAAGAAGGCCACCGCCAGCGACGGCGACACGCTCGTCATCGAAACCAAGACGGGCAAGGTCCTCATCAAGCTGCGGCCTGACCTGGCGCCCAAGCACGTCGAACGCGTGAAGCAGCTCGCCAAGGAAGGCTTCTACGACGGCCTGAAGTTCCATCGCGTGATCCCGGGCTTCATGGCGCAGACGGGCGACCCGAAGGGGACGGGCGAGGGCGGCTCCAACTATTCCGACCTGCCGGCCGAGTTCTCGCAGGAGCCCTACAAGCGCGGCACCGTCGGCGCGGCGCGCACGCAGGACCCCAACAGCGCCAACAGTCAGTTCTTCATCTGCTTTAATGACACGGGCTGCGCCGGGCTCACCGGCCAATACACCGTGTGGGGTCAGGTCGTCGATGGCATGGATAACGTCGACAAGATCGCACCCGGCGAGCCGCCGCCCATTCCCGACGCCATGCAGAAGGTCTACCTGCAGAAGTGACGGCGAGCCGTGGGGTGCAAGCTTCGGCGCGCGGTGCAAACATGAAGGCGCAAGCGACGGCGCTCTATCCGTTTGTTCCCGCCGGCAGCGACTTCACACGGGCGCTGGCGTTTTTCACCGAGCTCGGGTTCGAAACGCTGTGGAAGCACGATGGCCTTGCCGGTTTGCGTTACGGGGCTGCGTTCTTCTTCCTGCAAGAGATCGATGTCCCCGCGTGGCAGAAGAACCAGATGTTGACGCTGGAGGTCGATGATTTCGACGGCTATTGGTCGGAGATCGAGGCGAAGGACCTCGCGCGCCGGTTCGAAGGCGCGCGCCTCAAGGCCCCGGCCGAGTACCCATGGGGCCGCGAGGTCCACATCGTCGATCCTGCCGGCGTGTGCTGGCACATTCGCCAAACGCAGAAGAGCTGAGAAGAAACTCTCTCACCCCCAAGGAGACAAGCATGCCCGCAGCCAACGATCCCGAGAACACCTTGATCCTGGAGACCAGCAAGGGGCGCGTTGTCATCGCGCTGCGCCCGGACCTCGCGCCCAAGCACGTCGAGCGCATCAAGCAGCTCGCGCGCGAAGGGTTCTACAACGGGCGCCCCTTTCACCGCGTAATCGAGGGCTTCATGGCGCAGACCGGCTGCCCCCACGGCACCGGCACCGGGGGCTCGAAGCACCCCAACCTCAAGGCTGAGTTCAACGCCGAGCCGCACGTGCGCGGCGTCTGCTCGATGGCGCGCGCGCAAAGCCCCGACAGCGCCAACAGCCAATTCTTCATCGTGTTCGACGATGCGACCTTCCTCGACAAGAAGTACACGGTGTGGGGCGAGGTCATCGAGGGCATGGAGAACGTGGACAAGATCAAGCGCGGTGAGCCGGTGCGCGACCCCGACAAGATCATCTCCATGAAGGTCGCGGCGGACGCGGCCTGAGGCGGGGAGCCGAGGAGCTAGGATGGACACACCGTCTGTGATGCAGGCCGCGGCAGCGATTGCCATCTATGCCGGGCTCGCGGGGGGCGCCGGCGTGGCGCTCGCGGCCGCGGGCGCTCACGGCGAGGCTCTCTCCGCCCTCACTCCGGCCGCACAGTTCCTGTTGATGCACGCGGCGGCGGCGCTCGCCATTGCAGGGATAGCGGTGCGGGCCGCTCATCCCGGCGCCTTCCTCCTCGCCGCGCTCGTCCTGCTGGTGGGTGTCTCGCTGTTCGGCGGCGACATCGCGGCGCGGACGTTCTGGGGCCACCGCCTCTTTCCCATGGCGGCGCCCCTCGGCGGCTCGACGATGATCGTGGGCTGGCTCGTGCTGTCGGCGGCCAGCCTCTGGGAGGTCTTGGCCCATCGCGGCTGACGGTTCAACGCAGATCTCAGCGGGCATTCTTGCCTAGAAAGAGGTATTCGCGATGATGGGGCTTGTCTGGTCGCTGCTCGGCATCCTGTCGGGCGCGTTCATCGCGCTGCAGGCGCCGATCAACGCGGCGCTGGCGCGCGGTCTCGGGCTGCCGGTGGCGGCCGCCGCGGCATCCTTCCTCGCCGGCAGCGTGCTGCTCGTCGCCATTGCGTTAGCCATTTGTCAGGCGCAAGGCATTTCGATCGGCTGGCGCGTGCCGCCCGTGTGGATGTTCGTTGCCGGCGGCATTCTTGGCGCCGCCTACGTGACCAGCGTGATCGTTCTCACCCCGAAACTCGGCACCGCCGCCACCATGGCCTTCAGCGTTGCGGGCCAGCTGCTCGCCGGACTAGCCCTCGATCAGATGGGCGTCTTCGGCTTCCTTGAGCGCGACATCACGCCGGGACGCATGGCAGGTGCGGTGCTGCTGGTTCTGGGGGCGCTGCTGATACGCGTCTACTGATGCGCACGAACCTTTTCGATTTCGAGCTGCCTGAGGACCGCATCGCGCTGCACCCAGTGGCTCCGCGCGACGCCGCGCGCTTGCTCGTCGTGCGGCCGCCCTCCCCCTCTCCCCGCTCACGGGAAGAGGCATGGGGAGAGGGGATATTCGAGGACCGCGTCGTGCGCGACCTGCCGCAGCTGCTGCGGGAAGGCGACGCACTCGTCTTCAACGACACGCGCGTGATCCCGGCCGCCCTCGAAGGCGTGCGCCGCCGCGGCGATTTGGAGGCGCACATTGCCGTGACGCTGATCGAGCGGATCGATGAGAGCCGCTGGCGCGCGCTGGCGCGGCCGGCCAAGCGCCTCAAGGAAGGCGACCGCCTGCACTTCGGCCACGACGCGAGCATGTGCCTCGCAGGCGCGCTCGACGCCACCGTCGAAGAGCGGGGCAAGGACGGCGAGGTGGCGCTCGCCTTCGATCTCGCGGGCGCCGATCTCGATGCGGCGATCGGAATCGTCGGACGCATGCCGCTGCCGCCGTACATCGCCGGGCGCCGGGAAGCGGACGACGCCGACCGCCGCGACTATCAGACGATTTACGCCGCGCACGATGGGGCGGTCGCCGCTCCAACCGCGGGCTTGCACTTCACGCCCGAGCTGATGGCGGCGCTGGAGGCGCGTGGGATCTCGCGCCATTTCGTGACGCTGCACGTGGGGGCAGGGACTTTCGTGCCGGTGAAGGCCGAGGATACGAGCGGCCACAGGATGCACCCAGAGTGGGGCGAGGTGTCGGGCACCACCGCGAAGGGTCTCAACGCCGCGCGCGCGGCCGGCGGCCGCATCGTCGCCGTGGGCA
>Ga0187801_10000444_pt1 | contig 11321 bp, 9 predicted proteins | sample NC_wetland_sal_i_10_FD_132465 | JGI IMG/M metagenome (GOLD analysis project Ga0187801, IMG submission 132465) | Wetland sediment microbial communities from Neuse River Estuary, North Carolina, USA - Control_1 | ecosystem: Environmental > Aquatic > Freshwater > Wetlands > Sediment | place: USA...
CATTTGGGTCTGGCCGGTCGCTCAAATCATAACGTTCGTTCAGCACGTTCATCTGCCGAGCGCGGACGTCCCGCTTATCGGCGCTGATCCGCTTGAAGAAAGAGGCAAAGTCTTCCTCAGCCACCGGAAACTGATAACTCGACTTGACCGGGACGCTTGGGCTCGCGGGGTCTTGAGCCTTCAGGCCTAAAACTGAAAGCAGGGACAAGGCAACGGCCATAGCGACCGATGTGCGAAAGTTGGAAACCATTATCGTCTCCTTCCGTGATGAGTGAGGTCACGAGACAACCCCACTGCGACCGTCAGAGAAGCAACTGGGCGTCCAAACTGAAGATCGTCGACTCGCGGATAGACCTTAAAAAGAAAAGCGTTAAACGAGGCCGGACGCCTTAAGGAAAATCGCGCAACAGTTTGTTGACGCCCGGTTGACACTTGTGTCCGCCACCCGTCCCATAATCCGGTTCCACCGGCTCAAGAAGTGCCGAGGCAGTGCTTGTGGTAGTCATCGATTGAGCGAATCTTCTTCATATGCCAATGGGGTGACGACTGACTGCATGTTTCATTCGCGTTGTCCAGGGGTGATCGCGTTGTACCGGGATTGGAACCGAGCTAAATTAAAGGCTCACAGAAATGCCCATTGATTGGTAGATTTGACAGTCGAAAAGGGCAATGAAGTTGAAGATTCCAAGACCTGGGAATCGCAAGGTTGGCCTTACTCGATCTTGGCGATGGCGTGCGTTCAACCTTGCCGGAACGGTGGGCATTTCATTGCTTGCTTTCGCTCTGTACAGTTGCCGGCCATCTTCCTCAGAACCGGTAACCGTAACGTTTCTCGATCCGGAATGGTTACATGACTCGAATACTGCGTCAGGCGGTCTAAGTGGCAGCTTGCGGCAAGGCCGTTTGATCTCGGACGAAGCGCTAGAGGAATTTACACGAAATACAGGAATTCGGGTCAAGCACCTTCCAACTCCTGAGAACCCTCAAGATCAACTAGCGCTAACCCGCGACTTGCTCCAGAAAGGAGCGGTCACCCCTGACGTGTATGCCATTGACGTGATTTGGCCCGGAATTCTGAGCGAATATGTCATCGACCTGAAACCATACTTCGCTTCTGAACTTCCGTCGGAACACCCGGAACTAGTTGCGAACTACACGGTTCAGGACAAGCTGGTGGCGATGCCCTATCACAGCAATATAGGAGTGCTATTTTATCGGACGGATCTGTTACTTAAGTACGGCTACCGCGAGCCACCCAGAACATGGGATGAGCTTGAGAGAATGGCCATCCGGATCCAGCAGGGCGAGCGCGCCAAAGGAGAGAAGGACTTTTGGGGTTTTGTTTGGCCGGGGGCGGCCAGCGAAGGATTGGCCTGTAATGCATTGGAATGGCAGGTGTCCGAGGGTGGAGGGCGGGTTATTGAAGACAACAAAAAGGTCAGCGTGAATAATTCGGCCGCCATACGTGCGTGGGAACGCGCTGCGCACTGGGTGGGTTGGATCTCGCCTCCCAGCGTGATTTCGTACCAAGAATTGGACGCGGGTAATATCTTCTGGATTTCAGGCAGAGCGGCATTCTTTCGTGGCTGGGCTTCGAATTATTTTCTGAGTCACCCAACCGACGTGCCGTTCCGCGACGAGGGTGGTGTAACCAGTGTCCCCGGCGGAAAGACTGGGCGAGTAGATACCTTGGGAGGATTCGGTCTAGCGGTTTCTCGGTGGTCAGCTCATCGACCTGAAGCGATCAAATTGATTGAGTTTCTCACCCGCAGAGAAGCCCAGATTGAGGCAGCCGGTTCGCATTCGCTACCCGAGCGATTGGAGCTGTATGAACTGCCCACTATATTGGCGGCGTATGCCGGGATGGATAAGCCAGGTGGCAGCGTACTATTACGCCCGTCTGGCGTTACTCGTGAAAAATACGGCGATGTGGTCCAAGCATATACCCTGGCGGTGCACTCCGTGTTGACGGGCAAATCCAAAGCGCCAGATGCGGCTGCGGCCTTAGAGAAGGAACTGGTCCGAATCACTGGTTTTGAAGCGGGGCACCCATAGGGAGACCATAGGACCGCCAAAGTGAGTTTCTTAATGGCTTCAGGTACGGTACGCCGCACCTCAGCCTTGGTTCAGTATGAGTGGTTCGGGGTGCAGCCATGGGAGTCAGGGTGTGACGACATATTCTGCCCGTTGGAGAGGACGCGCGGGAGAAGACACCCTGGGCGTCCATCGAATCAGTATCGGTAAGCGCCTAAGACTGTGCTTTTTCCTGATTATTTTGGTGATGTTAGTTGGTAATGGCCTTCTCCTCTGGCAGTTTCATCAGGTCCGTGTTCAAGCGGACCGTCTCAACAGCGTAGATCAAGAGTTGATTGCGGTTCTGCGCTTTCAGACGAGTCTTCGGTCGTTTCGCAATCAGGTTACTGAGCTTGCGCAATCCCAAGACACAAGCCGTCTTCTTGGGGAATTGGAAATACTTCGCGCCGCACTTATAGAGGACGCTCAGCAAACTCAAGCCACCTTCGACCGCTTGCCTCCCGAAGCCGGACCGGATTCAACCGTGCTGGCGACGCTGCAAACAATACAAAGCTCGCTGCCTGCGCATATTGAGGCGATGCGAACGTTGGCCACATCGGGTGATAGGACGGCGCTGCGTGATCGCCTGGCCAACCAGATTTCGCCACTCGAATTTCTGAGTTCCGAACTGGTTAAGGATGTTGACCGTGAAGTCGTGGCGGAAAGGGCACAAGCAGCCCTGAACGTCAGGCGCGCCGAACGAGGCATGGTCTTGATCGTGTCGACAACGGGGTTGATTACGCTGCTGATTGCCGTGCTTCTTGGCGTTGCCCTAACCCGCAGCGTCACGGAACCGCTCGAACGCTTGATGGAAGGGGCGAGAGCATTGGCACGCGGTGAGTTTCAGCATCAGATCGCCGTGATCGGGGACGACGAACTCGCTCACCTTGGACTTGTCTTCAACGATACAGCCGGGAAGCTGCGAGACCTGTACGAGAACCTGCGCAACCGGGAAGAGGATTTGCAGAGACAAAAAGAACATCTCAACGGATTGTTTGAGCTGGCTCCCGACGCCGTAATTCTGACAGATGAGAATTTCGTGGTGCTCCGAGTGAACAGAGAGTTCACTCGGGTTTTTGGCTACACGCCGGAAGAGGCCGTGGGCCACTCGCTTCCGGATTTAATCGTGCCCGAGGAGTTGCGCACCGATGCTCTTAAGAACAGGGTTAGGGTGGAGACGGGCGAGAGGGTTTACCTGGAGTCCGTGCGGCAGCGCAAAGATGGCGTTCGCTTGGACACTTCCGTGGTCGCCGCGCGCATCTCGCTTGGTCCCGGGCAGCTTGCCGTCTATTTCATCTATCGAGACATTACCGAGCGCAAGAAAGCCGGCGAGAAGCTGCGGCGCAGTGAAGCAAACCTGCTGGAAGGCCAAAGGCTAGCCCATATGGGTAGTTGGGCACAGGATGGTTCATCCGGGGCAGTGATGGTCTCTCCGGAAGTACATCGCATATTTGGCATCAAACCCGGTGAGGACGCGTCGACCCCGGAATACTTCTTTGGCAGGATTCATCCTGAGGATCGACTGGTCGCTGAGCAAGTCTATGGAAAAGCCCGACTCGAGAAAGCCCGTTATGAAGCAGACTATCGCCTCCTTCTTCCCGGCGGAACGATCAAATACATCCACAGTATCGGCCATCCTGTCCTGAACGAGTCAGGCGACATCGTGGAATTTGTCGGAACGGTGATTGACGTGACCGAGCAAAAGCAAGCCGAAGCGGCTTTGCAACGAGCTTTCAATGAAATCAAAGAATTAAAGGATCAACTCTATCGAGAAAACGTGGCCCTGAAAGAAGAGATCGACCAAACTTTCCTGTTCGAGGAAATCGTCGGCTCTTCGGAAATGCTTCGGCGGGTCTTGGCCCAAGTGGCTAAGGTGGCGCAAAGCGATTCCACTGTTCTTATTCTTGGCGAGACCGGGACGGGAAAAGAACTCATTGCCCGGGCGATTCACAAACGCTCGAATCGTTCAGCGAGGGCATTTATACGGGTGAATTGTGCGGCGATTCCTCCCTCCCTCATTGCTTCGGAACTTTTCGGGCACGAGAAAGGTGCCTTCACTGGGGCTTTGCAGCGGCGGGTAGGACGGTTCGAATCGGCTGACGGCGGGACCCTCTTCTTGGACGAGGTTGGTGAGCTTCCCGCGGAAACTCAAGTCGCTCTGCTGCGAGTGCTTCAGGAACGGGAGTTCGAACGTGTGGGGGGCACCCAGCCCATCTTCGTCGATGTACGCGTGCTTGCCGCAACCAATCGCGACCTGATGGCGGCCGTTAAAGCCGGATTTTTCAGACAAGACCTTTTTTACAGGCTCAACGTCTTCCCCATTACCGTGCCACCACTCCGGGAACGCCTGGACGATATTCCTTTGCTTGTTGAATATCTGATTGAACGCTATGCCAAGAAAGTGGGCAAGACGATAACCAACATCACCAAGAGAACCCTGGAAGCCCTCCAGGCCTACGACTGGCCAGGCAACATTCGCGAGTTGCAAAACGTTGTTGAGCGAGCCGTCGTGCTGTGCGAAGGCACCACGTTTTCGGTTGATGAAACATGGCTGAAACACAAGTTGCCTCAAGAACCCAGACATACAACGATGGTTGAACGAGGGCTTAGCCGACTGGATGCGGGCCGAGAAAAGGAAATCATCGAGGCAGCGCTGGCGGCATCGAAAGGCAGAATCGCAGGTCCGGGCGGCGCGGCCGCAAACCTCGGAATCCCGCGTTCGACCCTAGAGTCGAAGATAAGATCGCTGCGAATCAACAAGCACCTCTTCAAGTCTTGAGGGTCGTGAGCGCGAGGACTGCGTTTCGCCTGCCAGTCCGTGCGCCCTCACGGTCTCATTCCAAATTCAGGCGTTTTTCCCGGACATCCCAACTTGCGTAGCAGGCTCAGCACCTCCCCTGTCAATCCAGAAACTGGTGGAATTCGACAAATGGCGGAACTCGCCACTTCGGTCCGATTGTAAAGTGCGTGTATTCAACAGCTTGCTTGTGGCATCCGTATTGCACTTTCCACAGTGCGGGACCCCAAAAATGACTTTGAGAATCGAGACGACCTCCGAAGGTGAAAACTTGGTATTTCGGCTGAGCGGTCGAATTCGATCTGAAGAGCTTATGGAACTGAAGGAACAACTCGAAGGAATCACGGAGAAGGCCGTTTTGGATTTGAAAGAAGTGACACTGGTTGATCTGGAAGTGGTGCAGTTTCTTGGCCTCTGTGTAACCAGGGGCATGGAGCTCCGCAACTGCGCACCGTACATCCGCAAATGGATGGAAAGAGAAAAAGGATGAGGGAGCAGCGCGTGCCACTGGGGCAGAAGCGGATTTGAGGAGCAGGCGATGACTGTTTTATTAATAAGTGCGTTCACCCAAACAGAGAAAAACACCTGGGCAACCGGGGACCTGGCAGCGTGGAGCGAAGAGAAGCTGCTGGCGGCCGCGAAAAGCGGGCACGCCGCCGCGTTCGGAGAACTTTGTGAACGCCATACAAAGAAGATCTTCCGCACGGCGCAGCAGATCACGCGAAACCGCGAAGATGCGGAAGACGCGGTGCAAGACTCTTTCCTGAGCGCATTCGTGCATTTGAAGGATTTCGATGGAAGGTCCCGGTTTGCGACCTGGCTGACGCGCATCGCGGTCAATTCGGCGCTGGGAGTGCTTCGCAAAAAGGGCCGAAAACGAGAAGTGTCCATGGACGACGTGCCCAGTCCGGCGGCTGAACCGGGGCGGCACTTTGAAGTTCCGGACAAGGCTCCCAACCCGGAAGAGACCTATCGCCTGTGTGAGCGGAAAGAGATTGTGGGCACGGCGATTGGCGGACTGCGGCCGCGAACACGCAAGGTGGTTGAGTTCCACAGGTTGCAAGAGCATTCGATAAAAGAAACAGCGCAGATTCTGGGACTTTCCACCGCAGCGGTAAAGGCGCGGATGTTTCACGCGAGAGCCGCACTGCGTCGGATGCCCTTGCTTAGGAGTGTAGGCAGATCGACCTGCGCGAGCGCTGGGTGAGGATTCTGGGGGGGAAAAGGGCCCAACGAAGACTGGGGGGTAATGAACATGGCTTGGGAACATGCAGTTTTATCGGAAGATCCGTGTAGTGTCGAGGCGGACCGCACTGGGCGCGAACATCTAGCCGGCAGGCTCACAGCCGCGATGCCCGAATCCGCGTCTTCAGCATTGCTTACTACTGTCGGCTCCAGAAGCCGTCAGCTAATGAAGACCGAAGATGTGAATGGCGGCTTTGAGGGCATCGTGGGAGAAAGCGTGGTTCTCCGGGAGGTTTTAGATCTCGTTCGGACAGTCGCACCCACGAATTCCACTGCTCTCATCGAAGGTGAAACCGGGACAGGAAAGGAACTCATCGCGCGTGCCATTCATGAGCACAGCACGCGCCGGCATCACCCTTTCGTGAAACTGAATTGTGCCGCAATTCCTCTCGGACTTCTGGAGAGCGAGCTCTTCGGCCACGAGAGAGGAGCTTTCACCGGCGCAGTGGCGCGCAAGGTAGGCCGTTTCGAAGCTGCCGACGGCGGCACTCTGTTTCTGGACGAGGTCGGAGATATCCCGCTTGAACTGCAAACCAAGCTACTGCGCGTCCTGCAGGAGCACGAGTTCGAGAGGCTGGGCAGTACACAAACTCTACGCGTTAACGTACGCTTGGTGGCTGCAACTAACCGCGACCTAGCTGCATTGGTTTCCAAGAAGCGGTTCCGCAGCGATCTTTACTATCGGCTCAATGTGTTTCCCATCTCTGTCCCTCCGCTGAGAGATCGCCCGGAGGATATTCCCCTTCTGGCAATGCACTTCGTGAGGACATTCGCGGACAAAATGGGAAAGCAGATTGACGAAGTCCCCCCGGAAGTAATGAAGGCTCTTGTAAGTCATTCCTGGCCGGGAAATATTCGAGAGCTGCAAAATTTTATTGAGCGCAGCGTGATTCTCACCGCTGGAAACGTTCTGCATCCGCCACTTGCGGGCTTGAAACAGGCCAACGAACCAAAATTCCTGGGTGCTATTACGCTGGCGGACGCGGAGCGAGACCACATCCGGAAGACTCTCGACCAAACACGCGGGGTCGTCGGCGGTCCCAAAGGGGCTGCCGCACGCCTGGCAATCAAGAGGTCTACGCTTTACTCCCGCATGCAAAAGCTCGGCATCTCACGTTCCAATAGAAACTCCCTTCCCACGCAGTAGAGTTGCCATTCGTTTCCACCAGGCACACTCTACCTCGGCGCGGACGGACGGAATCAGCTCGCCATTAAAGATTCGAAGTTCTTCCAATCTTTGCAAACCAGAGGTCACCTGCCTTTCTCAGCTCATGGATTGTTGTAAGCCTTGTCCCGGGAACAGATGTGTGTCGAGCTGTTGACATCTACTCTTTTTGTCCCGACCTGCGATAGTCGCGGAATAGCTTGAAAACAAAGCTCAATCGAAGCCGAAAGGCTTTGGCCTGGCACATGCAATTCGACAAATGGATTTTATTTGTCTACCGAGAAAACCATCAGGGGAATGATGCGCAAAGAGGAAACTATCGAGGGCGGGCGCGTTCTTGCCGTTAGCCGGCGCCGCTTCGTTCAAGGATTAGCCGGCGGAGCAGTGATCGCCGGTCTCGACTGGGGTGGATGGCGTGCTTTCGCCGAGACCGGCCATGGCACACCCGCAACGCTTACGGGAACTCACTTCGAGCTTGTCATCGACTCCTTGCCTGTGAACTTCACGGGTAAGCCTTCGCTCGCGACTGCGGTAAATGGTTCCGTGCCGGGACCGACGCTAAGGTGGCGCGAGGGCGACGTAGTTACGCTGGCGGTGACCAATCGCTTGAAAGCGTCGACCTCCATACATTGGCACGGCATGCGCGTGCCCGCACACATGGATGGAGTTCCCGGCCTGAGCTTTCCCGGCATCGCCCCGAACGAGACGTTCGTCTACCGCATACCGGTGCTCCAGAGTGGCACTTACTGGTATCACAGCCACAGCCGCCTTCAGGAGCAAACCGGCTTACTAGGTGCTCTGATTGTTGAACGCCGGGATAAAGAAACCATCGAGTTCGACCGCGAATACGTGGTGCTGCTGACGGACTGGACGGATAAGAACCCGGCAACGATCTTCAGCAATCTGAAAGAGGAGAGTGAATACTACAACTACAATCAGCGCACTGCGGGCACCTTCTTCTCCGATGTTAAGAAGAACGGTTGGGGATCAACCATCTCTGATCGCTTGATGTGGGGGCGTATGAATATGACGCCTACAGATATCGCTGACGTATCGGGCGCGGTCTATACCTATCTTCTGAACGGAAACGCCCCGAATGCGAATTGGACTGGGCTGTTCAAGGCGGGCGAGCGCGTGCGTCTTCGTTTCATCAATGGCTCTGCGATGACCTTCTTTGACGTTCGCATCCCCGGTCAGGCGATGACGGTGGTGCAATCCGACGGTAATGACATTGAGCCGGTCACGGTCGACGAATTTCGCATTGGTATTGCTGAAACGTATGACGTCATTGTGCAGCCGCTCGACAACACCGCCTACACGATCTTCGCGCAGTCACAGGATCGCACTGGCTATGCACGTGGCACTCTTGCTCCGAGGGCGGGCATGACGGCAAAGGTACCTCCGATGGATCCGCGGCCGATGCGCACGATGATGGATATGGGCATGGGCGGCATGGCGGGCATGAAAATGGCCGGAATGGATGGCATGAAGGGGATGGACATGCCTACCAAGGGGAAGAGCGATGCGACGCAGCAGGGGATGATGGCAGGAATGGACATGGGCGATTCAAATATGGCCTCCATGTCGGCTATGAGCAACGCTCCGGCGGACATGGGTAATTCGCAAAGCATGGCGGGAATGATGATGGGCGATACGGCGGCGGGCAGAACGCCCTTCCCTCAGCCGGGTCCGCACACGATGCCACTGCCTGGTGCAGCCCATAGCGACGCCAAGCTCAAACACGCTGACCCTGTGCACATGCGCCTGGGTCCACAAGTGGATCAGGTTTCGATGAACGTGAGAGGTCGCCTTTCTGACCCCGGAGATGGCCTGACCGGTAATGGACGACGTGTGCTCACGTATGCCGATTTACGCGCTCGCTACCGCGGCGTGGATGGGCGCCCCCCTACCCGCGAGATCGAATTGCACATCTCCGGCAACATGGAGCGCTACATCTGGGGATTTAACGGCAAAAAGTTCTCAAGTTCCAAACCGATTGAGTTGAAGCTTGGCGAGCGGGTGCGCTTCGTTCTCATCAACGACACGATGATGGACCATCCCATTCATCTCCACGGGCTATGGAGTGAGCTGGAGAATGGACACGGAGCGTTCAATCCCTACAAACACACCATCATCGTCAAGCCGTCCGAACAGGTCAGCTATCTGGTCAGCGTGGACACACCCGGAAAATGGGCTTACCACTGCCATGTGATGTACCACATGGAAGCAGGAATGTTTCGAACCGTGGTGGTGTCGCCGTGAGCGCCCACGGGAGCTGCCTTTTCACCAGGAGCAGAGCCAGGATTATCTTGCACGTTTGCAGCGCGATTGCCATCTGGCTGGCGTCCGATCTGGGCGCGGAAGTGGCAAGTGCGCAAACGACGGCCTCAAATTCGAGTGCAAAGCTCGGCGCGGATGCGAATGGTTGGGAGCCTCCCGTATTGGATAACCAGATCTTTGCTCACGTGCTCTTCGATCAGTTCGAAGGCCGCACCAACGGACCAGACAACGAACTGCGTTGGGACGCTCAGGGCTGGATCGGAACCGATATGAACCGGTTTTGGTTCAAGTCGGAGGGGTTCGTGAACAACGGCACGGTAAGCGATGGCGATCAGGAGGCGCTGTACGATCGGCCAATCCCGCGTTTACGGTACTTCGACGTGCAAGTAGGCGTGCGGGAGGATCTGGATTCAGAACCGCGGCGTACTTGGGGTGCGCTGGGTATCGAAGGGCTCGCACCGCACTTTTTCCAGTTTGAGCCGACGTTTTACTTTCGCGACGGAGGTCACTTGGCGGGTCGCGTGGCGGGCTCTTATGATCTGATGATCACGCAGCGGCTAACTGTGCAGCCTCAGTTCGAGATGAACTTTTACAGCAAAAGCGATCCTGCGCGAGGGATTGGAACTGGTTTTTCGGATCTGGACGCCGGGATACGCCTCCGTTATGAGATTAGCCGGAAGCTGGCGCCATATGTTGGTTTTGCTTACAGCGGAAAGTTTGGCGAGACTGCAACCCTTTCGCGGCTGGCGGGAATGCCCGTGGCTGAACCACGATTCGTCTTCGGTCTCCGAGTCTGGTATTAAGAGATCGCGCTGGCGATGCTCTTCAAATCATTAATGGGAAAAAGGGTACATCGCCCATCCAATTCCGATTCCCACCAACAGAAACAGGAAGAACGACCAGAGAATGTACTTGATCCGGTCTTTTGGCTGACGGCGGCCCAAAAAGCCGAAAGCAACGGAAATGACCGCTGCGAAAAACAGGAACGCCTGGATGTGCGTGAAATTATTTCCGTTCAGCAAGCTCATGCCTTGCGGCCCCGCGCAGCTTCGTACGCATGCAGCGCCGCCAGTAAATTGAGTACCCCTGCCGTCGCCAGAAACCTTGTTCCGTAATCTCCTCCTGCGTGAGAAACGTCAGCTCCGTCCCGTTCCAACGCGCGCGCCAGGAAATAGAAACTGCCTGTGCCCAAATCCGCGACGTAGCCGAGGGTATCGAAAGCATCGTTTCCATTGGAAGTGAACAGATTGCCGCGCATGGAAGCGCCGGCAACCACCAGTAGTCCAACGCTGAGAAACACAACCACCGCGCGCCCCCACATTCGTTGCAGAGCATGCCCCAAACCAGGAAGCAACCAACCGGCCACCGCCACGTTCCAAGCATTGCTCTCTGAGGGCGGATTCGTGTCAGCGCTCGCTGGAGGCGTTTCGGGTGGCGTCGTTTGGTTCGTTTGGTTGGTTTCTTGGCTCATCCGTTTTGTACTGGTCCAATCTTCATGCGAGAAGCGGCAGAATTTCCTTTTGGACCGCGCCAGTTACACGGGCTTCCCTATCGTCCACATACACATCCACTTCCGTGCGCATTCCAAATTCGGGCAAGTAAATCCCCGGCTCCACGGAATTGCAGGTCTGGGGGATCAGGTGCCGTTCGTCCTGCGTTTCCAGTCCATCCATGTTGACACCGTTGCCATGGACCGCCGTGCCGATGTTATGGCCCGTGCGATGGAAAAAGTATTTTCCGTAACCCGCCTTCTCCACCACC
>Ga0187801_10000445_pt1 | contig 11317 bp, 7 predicted proteins | sample NC_wetland_sal_i_10_FD_132465 | JGI IMG/M metagenome (GOLD analysis project Ga0187801, IMG submission 132465) | Wetland sediment microbial communities from Neuse River Estuary, North Carolina, USA - Control_1 | ecosystem: Environmental > Aquatic > Freshwater > Wetlands > Sediment | place: USA...
ACTAACTTTGAGCGAGCGCTCAATCAAATCGTTCAGCGGCTTCGAATGAAATAATGTCCACCACTCCCCGGGAATATCCTGCGCGTCAACAAAGTGTTGCGCTTCGCCACCGGCAACGTTGCTTGTGCTGCTGGTCGTGGAAAGTGGAGCCGGCGTGTAGCCCCCATTTGCTGGGGCAGCAGGCCGCTTGAACTCTGGCCCAACCGCGCAACCTGCAGTAAGCAGGCAGGCAGAGATTGCGACGATGTGGGCAAGGCGCGATTTGGGAGTCAGTCTCATACGGATGCGTCCCTCAAGGCCTGCGGTGCAGGCCTGTTCCGTTGATCGCCCCGGCATTCCTGCTATGTGAGTTTGCCGGTCCACCGATGACGGGCGTGTTAAGACCGCGATGGCGCACATTGTTGAGCTGTGGCGCCGAGGGCCGGACCACACTGGGGAGGCGAGGAGGCGAGGTTGTTTCGTGCTGGATTAATCCGCCTTTTGCAGCACCACGGGATTTATCTGAACCCGGCTGATGGAGATTCCTGGCAATCCCGGATGAGGAACGCTGCTGGTTCTTCGGAATATGCTTAGTGCGATCCTTTGCAATGGTGGCGGGGCTACGCGGGTGATCCTTGTCAGAAACGTAACGGTGGTCTCGCCGTTCGTCAGAAGGCTTTCCGTCTTTCGGATGTTTGGTGCTGCCAGTCGGGATCGTCTGCTCGGCACCTTGCGGATGATCGCTGACTTTGATAGCGGCACTCTCGGGAGATGTTTGTCGGAAGGTTGACGTAGGCGGATCAGCGAAAGCTGTCCCCGGCGCCAGCGCAGCATAGCAAATCATTAAGAAGAAAAGACAGGGGTTCTTCATTTGGATTCCCCTGATGAATAGTGATTGTCACGGCCCAAGAAGATCATTCTCAGCGCGGGCACAGCGACGAGCAGCATAACGGGGCCGACCAGCATGCCGCCCACAATCACGGTGGCAAGTGGACGCTGTACCTGGCTGCCGATACCCGTGGAAATGGCTGCGGGAAGGAGACCAATGCAAGCCGACAGCGCCGTCATCAGCAGGGGGCGCATACGGGTGGACGCGGCACGGAACATCGCATCCTCTGGCGCAAAGCCGTGAAGTCTCTCCTGGTTATAAAACGTGATCATCAAGATGCCGTCCATCACGGACACGCCGAAGAGCGAGACGAAGCCGATCGCGGCTGAGATGCTGAAATTGAGACCGGAGAGATAAAGCGCAAGTATGCCGCCCACTATTGCGTCGGGGATACCCGCGAGCGCCAGAAGGCAGTCACGCAAATTATTGAACAAGGTGTAGAGCAGCCCGATAATCAGCACGAGGCTGATGGGCACAATGATTTCCAGACGTTTCTTGGCTTCCTGAAGGTCTCCGAACTCGCCGGCCCAAACCAACCTGTATCCGGGGGGAAGTTTCACGTTCTTCGCGATTTGCTGCTGAGCCTCCTCGACAGTGCCGCCAAGGTCGCGGCCACGGACGCTGAACTTCACCGGGATGAAGCGCTCCACGCTCTCGTGATAAATCCACGCCGCACCCGTATCCAATGAGATCGTGGCTAGTTCGCTTAACGGTATATAAGCAGTAGCGCCGCTGCTCGTTTGATAAGCCACCTTGATGTTGTGGATCTTTTCGATGCTGTCGCGGTACTCAGACGTGTAACGAACGACGAGATCGAACTGCCGGTCGCCCTCCAAGACCGAAGTCGCTACCGCTCCGCCCATTGCTGCTTGAATGACCGCGTTCACATCACCGGAATTGAGGCCATAGCGCGCGGCCTTGGCGCGGTCCACCTTGATGTTCAGGTTTGGCTGACCAAGGACCGGGAAGATGCCAAGGTCCGCAATGCCGCGAACCTGGCTCATTTGGTCGCGGACCTGCTCGGCGAGCTTCGTCAAAACTTCGAGATTGGGGCCGACAATCTTGACCGAATTAACGCCTTTGACGCCCGAGATCCCTTCCTCGATATTGTCCTCAATGTATTGAGAGAAGTTGAAGATGACCCCCGGCAGCTCGTTCTGAAACTCCGTTTGAACCTGTTCGGTTAGCTTTTCTTTGGTCAAGCCCCGTGGCCACTCGTCAAACGGTTTGAGTGGGGCGAATAATTCGACATTCGAAAATGGCGAAGCGTCGCTGCCATCGTCTGGCCGGCCATGCTGCGAAACTACCGTAATGACTTCGGGATGCCGCAGGAGAATCTCGCGCATTTTTCTGGAGGCAGCCTCACCATCTTGCAGCGAGAGCGTGGTCGGCATCGAAGCGCGAATCCAGAAATTGCCTTCTTCCAAATGCGGAAGGAACTCGCTGCCGAGTCGCGGCGCTATGAGCGTCAGAGTCCCGATGGTAAAGGCAAGTTCGATTCCCACCACAAGAGCACGGTGATTTAGTGCAAAACGCAACGCGGGAGTGTAGAGACGGTGCAACACACGGACGACGATCGTTTCGGTTTCTTTCAGGTGCTCAGGGAGCAGCATGGAAGCAAGCACAGGCGTGATGGTAAACGTGGCCAGCAAGGCTCCGGCCAGTGCGTATCCATAAGTGCGCGCCATTGGGCCGAAGATCTGACCCTCAACGCCCTGCATCGTGAAGAGCGGCACAAAACCGGCCACGAGGATGAGCGCCGAGAACAAAACCGCCTTGTCCACCTGAATCGCGCTGATCAGGATCAGCCGCAAACGATCCGTCCATCCGTGAGCTGACGTTAACTGTTCCGTGGTTCTCGTCGGGTCGGGCCCCCAGGAGCCTCCCGCCAGACGCTGGAGCAGACCCTGCCTTTCTTCGGGGTTGCGTTGAAAATTCCGGAAGACATTCTCGACCAGAATCACGGCCGAATCCACAATGATGCCGAAATCCACTGCGCCAACGGACAGCAGGTTTGCGCTTTCCCCCAGAATCACCAGGAGAATGGTGGCGAAGAACAGCGCGAATGGAATGTTCAACCCAACAATGACCGCGCTGCGCAGATTGCCCAGGAAAATCCATTGAATCAAGAAGACCAGCAGGCATCCGAATATCAAGTTGTGCAGAACCGTGTGCGTGGTGAGGGCAACGAGCGAGGAGCGGTCATAGAAAGGAACAACCTTGACGCCCGGCGGCAGACTTCCGTCATGATTCAGCTTTTCGATTTGCGCTTCGACCTTGGGAATCATGTCGGCGGTCTTCTCCGTGCGCCGCATCACCACGATCGCCCCAACGACATCATCCTGTCGGTCGCGGCCCAAAATGCCCAGTCTTGGCCTGTAGCCGACGGAGACTTTCCCGACATCCTTCATCAGCACGGGGACGCCATTGACTTGGGTCAGAACCACATTCTCGATGTCATTGACCTTATAACCCTGAGCCAAATCATCATTGCCGCCGTCATCGATCAGACCGACCCCCCGGATATTGATGGACTGCTGGCCGATGCGAATTTCGCGTCCCCCTACGTTGATGTTCGCGTTGCCCAGCGCGGTCAGGATTTGGGGCACGGTGACGCTGTAGGCTTCAAGCTTGTGAGGGTCCACTTCGACCTGGAATTCCTTAGTGGGGCCGCCCCAACTGTTGACGGCTGCGATGCCGGGAATGGTCAAGAGCCGGCGCAGGACGATCCAATCCTGAACAGTGCGCAGATTCGTGATCCCGAAATGTTTTGGTCCGATAACCTGATAACGGTAGATTTCGCTAGTCGAACTGTTGGCTTGGATGGAGGGTACTTGGCCGCCTGGCAGGTTCACGTTCTGCTGCATAGCAACGGCGGCCTGTGCGTAGGCGAAGTTATAGTCCACGCCGTATTTGAAGGTGACGCGCACAAAAGACAACCCATAAAACGAAGTGGAGCGGATGACGTCAATGCCGGGAGTCGTGTAGAGTCCAATCTCCGTGGGGCGCGTGTAGTAACGTTCCATCTCCTCGGCGGAAAGGCCCGGGGCCTGCGCTGTGATTTCCAGGATGACGGGGGTCGGGTTTGGATAGGCTTCGATGTTGAGTTGTTTAAAAGCAACGAGCCCGGCACCAACAAACAGCAGCAAACCCACCACCACAATCGGACGGCGGCTCAGGCAAAACGCGATCAGAGACTTGAACATGGCTTGTGGTCTTTCGTGGAATGGTTGGGCATTCGATCTAATCGATTGGCGGCGCTTCGAGCATATTGCTCAGGAACACGGCGCCGTCTGTGACGACCAGTTCTCCTTGCTGTAGGCCGTCGAGAACCTGAACCTGGTCGTCCGTTCGCAGGCCCGTCTTGACGACTCTTTGCACAAAATGGTGACGATCGGTTGTCACCCAAACCGTCATGGTGCCGTCGGCTTCGCGGACCACGCCATTAGCGGGTATGGCAGTCGCCTCGACGGGCTTCTGCACACGAATAACGAAGTTGGCGAGCATGCCGGGCCGCAGCTGATTCCTGGGATCCGTAATCTCGGAACGGATCGTTGCTCTATGGGTGTCCGGATCAACCGCCGCGTAGATTTTGGAAATCTTGCCGTGAAACACACGATCCGGATAAGCCATCACCTTGACCTGGACCAGCTGCCCTACGTGAAAAAGTGGAATGTCGCTTTCGACCACTTCCGCCAGCATCCATTTGATGGCGACGTTGGCAACCGTATAGGGTGCCGGAGGATTTCCGGGCTGCACCAAAAGCCCAGGCGGCCCGTTGAATGCTGTAATCTGCCCGGATATGGGGCTAGGCACGACCAGCACAGGGTCAATCCTGCGCGAGGCAATGATCTGATCTATTTCGGATTCCGATTTGCCGAACACGCGAACAGCATCGCGTGCGGCCTTGAGAGTGCCCTCTGCAGTTTGTTCATCGGAAATAGCCTGCTCCAACTCCCTTTGAGGGACGCCGACATTTGTTGTGTAAAGATCCTTGGCACGCGCCAGTTCCTTGCTGGTCAGTTCCAAAGCTGCCGCTGCGCCAATCAGCGTTGACTCAGCTTGGATGAGATCTGGGCTATCAATCGTATAGAGCGGCTGTCCCTTTTGAACTTCGTCTCCCAGTTCTACGAGGCTCTTGATGATCTTTCCCTGATAGGACGGGAAGACCTGAACTGACAGGTCGTCAGCAAAACTGATGTTCCCAACTGTTTCCTTCTCAACTGGAAACACGTAGCTCCCCACCGGTTCGATCTTGATCGAATTCAGTTGGCTCGACGACAAGTCCACGATTGCTTTGGACGGGGACGTTTTGGAATTTGCATCGGATTTTCCTTGCGCATTCGGGTTTGCAGCCTGACCATGACCGCGGCCGGATTCCAGAAGTCCCGTTGCGACGACAATCGCCGCGGCCATCACAAACACCACGGCAAATCTCTTGCTGATATGAACCGGATATTTCATCGTTATTCGTTCGACCGTTACCCTTGCAGGATTCGCCCCAGAGGGCAGCTGCAATTGCCCCAACTTGCTAACCCTCACAGGCCTCTACGCATGCTTTAGCGGGTGCAGCATTCGTTATTCTGAAACGCGCTCGCGGGAAAGAGAATCCTATCTTTTAGACTCTCAGGCTATCTTTTGACACGGGACCCTATCTTTCGGCCAGGCGCAGGTTATCTTTCGGCCTTTTCACCTACACTAGAGACGGTCAACCCGCGGCAATGCTTTGTACAGCGCGGACTTTAGCCATGGAATTTTCATCGATCTACTCGGAGAGCAATCGCAGGCGATTCCTGGTCGCCGCCGGGATCTTGATTGTTGCGATTGCGGTCGTCGACTGGCAAACAAAACCCTTCATTTCCATCGGGTTTCTGTATTTGTTTCCGATTCTTTTGGTCGCGGGCTTTCTGCCGCGTTGGCAAATCATATTCGTTGCTCTCATTTGCGCCGTTCTCCAGGAACTGTTCAGCGAACTCCCGTCCAGTGAAGCCATTTACCGTCTCCTGATGGCTTCCGCCGGATTTACTGGCACCGGCCTTTTTGTGTCAGAAATCATTCGGAACCGCCAGGTGGCGCTGAATCATCTAAGAGAAGTCGAAACGCAAATCGGACTCCGCAAGGAAATCGAAGAGCAATTACAGGTATTGGTTGAAAGTAGCCCGGTTGCCATCGTGACGATTGATTCGATGGGCGTCGTGCTTCTTGCCAACGAAGCCAGCCAGAATCTTTTGGCGCCTGAAAGCACAACCATTGTGGGCCAGCCAATTAGCGAGTTCCTTCCGGCATTGCAAGCTGCAGTACAAACGCAGCGCTCGCGACAGTTCCGCACAGAGCTGCGATGCCGCGGGAAGCGCAAAAATGGAGAGGTCTTCCTCGCTGCAGTTTGGTTCTCCACCTATACGACGGCTCGAGGGCCCCGATTGGCCGCGATTATTGTTGATCTTTCTGAGGATCTGCGGGACCGAGAAGACTTGAGCCTGGATCATCTTTTGAAAAATACGACGATTCTGATGAGCGCAATCGCGCACGAAATTCGAAATCTATCCGGCGCTGTACTCGTCGTCTACAAGAATCTCTCGCGACTGCCGGGCTTGCAGAGCAATGAAGATTTTCGGGCACTCGGAACCTTGATCGAGGGCCTTGGAAAACTTTCCGCCATGGAATTGAGGCCTGCCGTAGACCAGCAGTTGGCCGCCATCGAACTGTCTAGCGTCCTGGACGAATTGCGTGTGCTACTGGAACCGCCTTACCGCGAGGCAGGAATCGAGGTCATCTGGCGATTGTATGACGACTTGCCGCTGGTCGCCGGTGACCGCTACGGATTAGCACAAGTTTTCCTGAATCTAGCACTGAACAGTCGTCGGGCCATGCGGACAACGGACAAAAAGCAACTCACGATCAGCAGTGCATTAGAAAGTGATTCCGTGGTGATCCGTTTCGAAGACACCGGGGTGGGAGTCGCTTCGCCTGATGGGCTGTTCAGACCTTTTCAGCAGGGCGCGGATGCCACGGGATTAGGGTTGTATGTTTCTCGCGCCATTTTACGCAGCTTTGGCGGCGAGTTAGTATTTGAACCGCGCACCGAAGGCTGTTGCTTTGCGGTCAGGTTAACCAGAGGGAATAACAAGCAAGAATCCTCCGATGAGCAAGACTGAACAGAAGAGCATCCGTTTACTACTGATTGATGACCACGCACTCTTCCGTGAGAGCGTCGCGCGACTCCTACAGTCTGAGCCGGGATTCGAAGTAGTTGCTCATTGTGGCTCCGGCACTGAGGCCCTTCAGATCATAAAGTCATCGAGTGAAATCGACATTATTCTGTTGGACCTCGACCTCGGACAGGAACGGGGCGCAGACTTTCTCGACAGCCTTCGAAACACACGCTTCGGCGGAAAAGTGCTCCTCGTAACCGCCGACGTGAACGATAGTGAAGTTCCCAGTTTGATCCGCAAAGGAATCTCGGGGGTCTTCATGAAACATGGGTCCCCAGCCCTCTTGGTTCAGGGAATCCGCGAGACGATGGAGGGAAAAGCTCTGTTTGGACAGGATTTGCTTCGGCGAGCATTGGAACGAGCGGAAACGCCCATTGCAAATCAACGTCGCCCGACGCTCACCGAGCGCGAGAGACAGGTGCTTACTCTCGTCTTTGAAGGACTAGCCAACAAACAGATCGCAGATCGATTGCAGATTTCCGAAACCGCGGTCAAAGCTTCCTTGCAACAACTCTTCGCCAAAACTGGTGTCAGAACACGGAGCCAGTTGGTTCGAGTGGCGCTAGAACAATACCGAGATCAACTTTAAATCGAGTCGGTATCCTACTGGGACCTCTGGACACGCTACTCCACTAACTGGAGATTTAGCGCGATGCGCACTCCATTCACCAGCACCTGTCCTTTATCCAGGAGCTCCTGGTTCGTGATCTCAGAATTGGCGAATTTCTGCGCGAGATTCTTAGGCAGGAGAAACTCGATAGCCTCCGACCGCTCTTTGCCACCCGAACTGGAAACGAGAGGATTCACGACAGAGAAATCATAATAGTCCACAGGTAAATCGCTGGGAATCCCGTCTAACACGTCTTTCATCTTGGGTGCGAGAAACAGGTCAAACGTCAGGGCTGCGCGTTTGTACAGGGACGTTTTTTCTGGATCATAGCGCGTGGAGTTCTTCAGCGTCATCTGCAGTACCATTTGCTTGCTGACAACAACGAAAGTCGGCGGATCGTAATCCACGAAGCCAAACTTGGCCTGCCCCGCACTCGAAAGCGCGTCGAGTTGATGCTGGTATTGCGCCTGAAGCTTTTCGGCATCGGCCGGTGTTACCGCCGGTTTAGACTGCGACAGGTCAACCTTTGGCGCGGTCGAAGCGCTAGGATCCATGGGATTTCCCGCCGCGGCCGATGGCAAGAGATTTGGATTGCTGCGGATCAGGCGGCTTGCCGAGGTGGAGGAACTCGCTGTCGATGTCGCGTCAATCTTGGTGGACTTGGAGCGCGCCTGCGTGTCCACGACCATGGGATCCCGATCCAGCAAGGACAGTCCGTATTCCTGCCCGCCCAGATAAACCAGCGATCGGTTCAAAATCTCCTGGCGTGCGTTGTCATCCTTCTCCAGAACTATCTGGTATGCGTCCTTCCGGTCCAGCACAACCACCAGGATTTCCTTTCCCTCATAGTCATAGCTTTTTGCTACATCGCGCACGTGAAACGCCACTTCAATTCCGATCGCGTCGCAATCCACGTCCGGTGGGATATTCCGCGTGATACTTTGAAAGATCGGAAGGAACACATCGCGAAAGGTGCGCGCCGCCCGCTCATTCCTCGTAAACTGCTTCGAGTCATACGCTGCGTTGTAATTTCCCGTTGCTTTTAGGATCACACGGTCTTTGAATCGTCTAAACTCCAACCCGCGCGTATCAGCTTCGATCTGTTGAGAAGGGTCCAGCCCCACCACCCGATTGAGATTGAAAGGAAACGGGAATTGCGTCTTCGCGATCTCCTGGTTGACGGCCTTCAGCTGCGCAAAGTACTCTTTCTCAAGCGCTTTTAGCTGTGGGTCCAGGATTTCATTGGGACTTACCTGGGCGGCCGCGTTGATACCGCATCCAAAACTCAAGGCCGCGACCCACACATATTTGAGCAAACGCATCCCTGCGCCTGGGCGCATTGTTTTCATCCCCTGATCTTAGCATTCGCTATTTGGTTGTGTACTGCGATCCCGGTCGCCCCGGTTTCTGGTACGCCGGCTGCGCGATAGCGCGTGTAAATGCGATAACCGCCTTGATCTCCTCGGGGCTAAGTGTCTTGCCGTAGGGCGGCATCATCGCTGACTTTCCCAACGCGCTCCCTCCCAGTGTGATGATGTTCTGCATGTACTCGTCGCTCTCGCCATTCAGCTTCTCGCCATCGTTCAACAGGGGCGGCACAGGAGTCACATTGCTCCGGTTCGACGGGCCGGCAGGGCTGGCATCGGCGTGGCACCATACACAGTATTGGTAAAACACACGCTTGCCCTGCGCTTCCTGGTAACCAAGCTTCACCAGCTTGGTGCTGTCATTCCAATCGGGCTCTGTGTCGTAGGCGCCGAATGCCTGCTCGGGATTCACCACCGCCGCCGCCCTCTTACAGCCGGAAAGCGCCAGCACACAAAGCACACTGCACACCAGGAGTGCAACCATCAATAATTTGGCTTTCATCGGCCCGCTCCCAGCGCGACCGCGTGAGCATTTCCCGCGCTTTTCGAGGTCTGCGGTTTGATTCCCACGCGCAAGGTCATCAGATAAGCAGTTAGCGCCCGCACCTCTTCGTCCGTGAAGTTGCGCCGTGGTTCGATCGTGTCCGGTTGAAGTGCTTGCGGGTTTCGCAACCACGCTTCGATCCACGCCGGCGTAAGCCAGTTTCCCGCGTTATTCAGATTCGGCCCCACATACCCGCCGCTTCCTCCAATCGTGTGGCACGACTGGCACTGATATTTCACCTCGTATAATTGTTTGCCCATGGATGCCATCGCAGGCGTGAATTGCCGTGTGTCCACGCTATCGGGATCGACGTCCGGTTTCTGCACCGCCATCGACAGGTACTCCGCTGCAATCGCCGCTTCTTTGTCCGGCATGTTGAACTGTGGCATGCGCAGGGTCAGCGTCGGCCGAATGGTTTGCGGATTCTTAAGGAAGTCAGCGATCCACTTCCTCTGTGCCCGACTGCCTTCGTAGGAAAGATCCGGCGCCAGAGTTCCGCCAAAGCCGTTGAATCGATGGCAGGCATAACATTTGTACCGCTCGTAGACTTGCGCGAACGCTCCCACCGGCTGGAACGAGGTGTCCTTCTTTGGCACCACCAAGTGTTGCAGCGCGCTGGTCGGCGCCGGCCCAGTCTGGCTCAACAACGCCGTGGTGACCGCGTCGAGGTCGGCCTGATTCCAGCTATATTGCGGCATGCGCGCCGCCGGATTCACAGACACCGGGTCCTGCAACTTGGCTTGGATGTAAGACACCAGGTTGTGTTCCATTTTAGCCTTGCTAAATTCCAGCTCTGATGCATTCTTGGCGCCCAGCGCGGTCAGGTCGGGTCCAAAGTCTTTCTGCCTTCCCTCTCCATTCAGAGCGTGACAACTTGCACAGCCCTTTTCGGTAAACAGGCGCTTCCCTGTCTTCACTTCTTCATCGGTGGCGGCGCCGAGCTGTCCCACATTTGTTAACAGGTCGGTATCCGTCAGCTTGTTCATCACGTACTGCGAGACCTTATAAAGGTCTTCATCGCTCCAGCCGTACCGCGGCATGGTCGTATGGGGCAAGTACGCTTGGGGGTTACGCAGCCAGGGGACCAGCCACTCTTCGCTGACTTTGCTTCCCACCTTGGTCAGCTCCGGCCCGATGTCGCCCCCGATCAGTTTCGTTTCTCCGCCTCGCGTCACTGCCAACGAATGACATGTCGTGCACATCATTTGCCGGAACCGCACTTCCCCCTGGGATAGCAGGTCCGGCTTCTTGCTCCAGGCCGCGACTACCGCGGGATTAATCTTGTACGTCTCGATGGGTTTGGCCTTCTGCACGCTCAGGAACGCGGAAAGCGCTTTGATCTCCTCGTCCTTCAGCCGGAATTTCGGCATACGGGGTTCGTCTTCGTTCTCGTACCCGTTCACCGTGACGTTTCCATCTTTATCGAGGATCGTGCGCGGCTCTTTCAGCCATTTGTAAATCCACTCGCGCGAAACCTTGTAACCAACGCTCGAGAGATCCGGGCCGAGCATGGGCTGGTCCACATTGCTGAGTTTGTGGCAGCCCTGGCAGTTCAGGTGGGTCAGCAGTTCACGGCCCCGGGCAAGCTGAGGGGTCTCTTTGAGGTCGGCGTGGTGACAGCTCCCGCAGGAAGCCTGCAAAAAACGGGCTGGCAAAAAAGGTTGTTCCCAGGCGAGCGTGGTTTCGTGCGCTTCAGCCACTTCCGTCGCCGGCCCT
>Ga0187801_10000446_pt1 | contig 11311 bp, 9 predicted proteins | sample NC_wetland_sal_i_10_FD_132465 | JGI IMG/M metagenome (GOLD analysis project Ga0187801, IMG submission 132465) | Wetland sediment microbial communities from Neuse River Estuary, North Carolina, USA - Control_1 | ecosystem: Environmental > Aquatic > Freshwater > Wetlands > Sediment | place: USA...
CAAGACAAAAACGACGATAATCCAACGCGGCGTAGGCGCCGCTTCATAGAAATTGGTTTCGTTGCCGCTCGGTTCGGGAACATTCGGGGAAATACTCATCATCTCTCCTTGGCGGGCCATTCTGGGACTGGCAACGCCATTTAGCTGAGATTATCACGGAGCCGCAACGGGTTGTCTACGATTTGCGGGGACGGGTGTTTCTTGGCCAGCGCGATTCCACCGTCGTGGTCAAACCGCCGCGCGGCGTGAATTCGCCGCGCACGACGCACCAGGCCGGGTGAATCGCCTCCACGATGTCCCGCAACATGCGATTGACCGCATTTTCGTAAAAGATGCCGAGGTCGCGGTACGCCAGCAGATACATTTTCAGGGCCTTGAGTTCCAGGCAGGATTTTTTCGGCTCGTACTCGATCGTGATCGTTCCGTAGTCGGGCAATCCGGTTTTCGGGCACACCGAAGTGTACTCGGGGTAGCGCGTGACGATCCGGTATCCTGGGAACTGGTTCGGCCAGATCTCGAGGGGCGGAAGTTTCGTCTTGATCCCCGCGCGCGCATGCTCCGAAGTGTAATCAGCCATCCTGCACCTCTCCTTTCATTGTACATGTAGCCACAGCCTTGCGCAGATGGAACTTGCCACATCAATAAGCCTTCGCGTATCCTTTTTTCAGAGTTCCCGGGGAGAAGAAGACTTGCTGTGTCCGGTCTGTCATAGCGACAGTCCCCGCCGCTCCCGTAGACGAAGCACCAGGGATTTCCTGGTGGGAGTGGCAAGGCTGCGCCCCTGGCGTTGTCGGGTCTGCGAATCGCGCTTTTACGCCTGGGCGACTCCCATTGGATACTTCTGGTACGTGCATTGCGAAAAGTGCGGCAACATGGACCTGCCGCGGATTTCAAGCGAGCATGGGATTGGCATGCTCGGCTGGGTGTATCGCCTGTTTCGTGCACCTGCGTACCGCTGTGCCCCGTGCCGCAATCGCTTCTTCTCATTTCGGATTCACCGCCGCATCATTCCCACGCAGCAACCCCTGGAACCAAGGGCGGAGTCTCATTCCCTCCCGCACTAGCGCCGTTTCTCAATCCGGGTCAGAGCGGAAGCCGATGGTTGACTTCTATAACGCGAAACGTATCATTACCGCAGGCGATGGAGTTCGCCTTACAACCGCTGTCCTTTTGGCCGGACAGATGATGACTCCTGACAAGTTCTTTGTCGCGGAGTCATGTCCCCGGCGATGAGCAAGTCAAAAAAACGCAAAGTTCTTTGGTGTGTGGAGCACGGAACAGGAATGTCTTGCACGATTCCAGCTGTGGCCGTATTTCCATTTCGATTGTTTGGAATTATTTCATGAAGGCGGGGAAAATACAGGTCTTGCGAGAGCGTGAATGACTAAATACTGGATGGTTGGCCTCGGAGGATTTCTCGGATCGATTGCGCGTTTCTGGCTGGGGTCGTACATCACCTACCGGATGGGAGCGCGATTTCCGTACGGCACATTTGTCATCAATATGAGCGGATCATTCTTGATCGGGCTGGTTGTCACTCTGCTCGCCGAACGAGCCCACTGGAGTCCAAATTTGCTCTATTTGATCCCGATCGGTTTCATTGGAGCCTACACGACTTTTTCCACATTCGAGCTCGAAGCCTTTCGCAGTGTTCGGAACGGCGATCTTTTGTTGGCGTTTCTGAATGTGATCCTGAGCGTGACGGTGGGATTCATCGCGGTTTGGCTTGGAGTTGTCACCGGGAAGACGCTCGGATGAAGCCACGGAAACACCGTCCGCTTCAACCAGAAAAAGTTGGAAAGAGCCGGTAAATCTTGGCCTTCGCACTCTTGCGGAGGCGAGTCACCGCTTGATTCTTTCGCTTGTTCATATCAAAATGCAATTTGATTCGGCAGAGCCGTTTGAGTTTTCGCTTAAGCAGGAGTCGTTGGCTGGAGTTGAAGGACTGAGGGATTCGCTCTCCGGTTATCAAAGGCTCTCTCAAATTATTTAGGCCAGTGGAATCGGAGGGGGATTCCACTTGCTACGCGAGAATCGCGGGAGGACATGGAAGAGTGCGTACACCAGACAGCCATTTTTCGCGTTATTCGGCACTTATCGCCACGCTGATCTGCATTCTTGGTCTTGGAGTCATAGCCACGCCGTCAAAGAGCGGAACACAGGCCCGCGCTGAGGCGGGAGCCGCTTTGCCCGGCGCTCTGGTTCATCGGGTGCGTGCACTTCCCGCTGCAGCCCCGCGCTCAGCCGCCCCTCAGGACGCCGGACAACCTGCTCCTTCTGCAGCGCCAGCCGCGCCGAAACCCGTGGAGCTGCCCGAAGGCGACGGCAAGCCAATCGCGACCGAGTATTGCCAGATGTGCCATAAGCTGACGAATTTGACGAAAGCGCACAAAGATCTGGACGATTGGAAAGACACGATCCGCACCATGATCGACCGTGGCGCGAGCATTCCGGATGACAAGGTGGATGTTTTGGCGCAATACCTCGCCAAGAACTTTGGTCCCAAGGATCCCACTTCGGCTTCGGCTGCTTCCGCCACACCGGCTGCTTCGTCGGACGCGGCGGCCGCAAGCGCGCCCGCGCCTGCCAAGGCGGTGGTCGAACTACCGGACGGCGACGGGAAGGCAATCGCTACAGAAAATTGCCAAGCCTGCCACAAGCTTACGAATTTGACCAAGGCGCACAAGAGCCTGGACGATTGGAAAGAGACCGTGCAGACCATGATTGACCGCGGAGCGAATGTTCCCGCGGACCAGGTCGATACCCTCGTTCAGTACCTCGCCAAGAACTTTGGCCCGAAGGACGCATCCGCGCCGGCAGCCGCCGCACCTCCGTCCTCAACTCCGGCAAACTAATTGCGCGGGCAGTGCAACCGCATAAATTGAATAAACTGGCGATGTCCTCCCGGGAGTGCCATTTTCCGAAATGTCGCCATCCCGTTTTCCAATCGGGGAATTGGCGATCCCCGGTCATTCGTGTGTTTTCAGGCGTTGCTTGCGCCTGTGATGTGTCCGTGCGAAAATTACCTCTCATCAGCCTGCGCCAATCGCCTCAGGATGAACGAAGGTTTTCTAGTTCGCATGGGAGCATGCGCATGGCTCACGACGGCGATATCGTCTAAGGGTTAGGACGTGGCCCTCTCAAGGCCAAAATCCGGGTTCGAATCCCGGTATCGCTACCATCCTGGTAAACCTGCGTCACTCCAGGGATGGCGTAACCGGGGCTGGCTTGCGTACGTCAATCAATGTAGTCAGGTTCATTCATACAAACTGACAGGACAAATATGGCTATTCCTCATTCCTCGCAACAAAGCGATGCAGAGCATCAACCGGAACTGCATCCTCTCGGTGGCGGAACCGGCAAGCCGAAAAAGAGTGGCTGGCTGTGGGTCCTTGCGCTCATCGTCTTGGCCGGTGCCGGATATTACTATTACAAATCGCGCCCATCCTCCGAGAGCAAGGCTGCACCCGCGCCCGGCGGCAGGGCAGCGGCGCTCGGTCCTGTCTCGGTGGCTGTCACCGCCGCTCTGAAACAAAATGTTCCCTACTATCTTTCGGGCCTTGGGACCGTGACCGCGTTTAACACGGTTACGGTGAAGAGCCGCGTGGATGGTGAGCTGCAAAAGGTCAATTTCACTGAGGGACAATTCGTGCACGAAGGCGATCTCCTTGCCGAAATTGATCCACGCCCCTTTCAAGTGGCGCTGGAGCAAATGGAAGGACAACTCTTCCGCGATCAAGCGCAACTGGACAATGCCCGCGTCGATTTCAAGCGCTATGACAAGCTGGCGAAAGAGGGCGTCATCGCTTCGCAGCAGGTAGACACGCAGAACGCGACCGTGGGGCAACTGGAAGGCGCCGTGCGCGCCGATCAGGCGCAAATCGACAACGAAAAATTGCAATTGGTCTATTGCAAGATTACGGCGCCAATCAGCGGACGCGTCGGGCTGAGGCTCGTCGACCAAGGCAACATGATTCATGCCACCGACCCAAATGGACTGGTCGTCATCACGCAAGTGCAGCCCATTGCCGTACTTTTTACGCTGCCGGAAGACAACCTTCCGGAAGTCATCCAGCACATGAAAACTGAACAGTTGGGTGTCGAGGCGTACAGCCGCGACGATCAAACCATGCTCGCGACGGGCAAGCTCTTGACGGTCGACAATCAGATCGATCCCACCACGGGGACGGTTCGATTCAAAGCGGCTTTTGAAAACCGTGATTTGTCGCTGTGGCCCAATCAATTCGTGAACACGCGATTAATGCTTGCTGTGCGAAAAGATGCCATCGTGGTGCCGCTGGCGGCGATCCAGCGCGGAACGCAGGGTTCGTATGTCTATACTGTAAAGGCCGGCAAGGCGAACATGCAGCCCGTCAAAGTGGATCTGACGCAGGGAAATATCGCCTTGATCGCAACAGGCGTGTCGGTCGGCGATCAAGTGGTGGTGGACGGGCAGGAACGGTTACAGTCGGGCACTCCGGTGGAAGTGCATAACGCCTCGCCAGGCGGCCCCGCCGGCGGTTCCGGCGGAAGCGCTCCACCTCCCGGCAAAGATTCGGATCATTCCGGCGCACCGAAAGACAAGAAGCAGGGAAAACAGAGCTGATGAATCCGTCTCGGCCATTTATTCTGCGTCCGATCGCGACGTCGCTGCTGATGGCCGCAATTTTGCTCGCTGGGGCCGTGGCGTACCGGCAGCTCCCAGTTTCAGCTCTGCCGCAGGTTGACTATCCGACGATTCAGGTCCTCACCTTTTATCCGGGGGCAAGTCCCTCCGTGATGGCTTCGTCGGTCACCACGCCACTCGAGCGGCAATTCGGCCAGGTGCCCGGGCTCAATCAGATGACCTCGACGAGCTCATTCGGGGCGTCTCTCATCACACTGCAATTCGTGCTCGACCTGAATATCGACGTGGCCGAGCAACAGGTCCAGGCCGCGATCAACGCCGCGACCACGTATCTGCCCACAAATCTTCCCAATCCTCCGATTTACAGCAAGACCAATCCCGCGGATACGCCCGTCCTCACGCTCGCGCTGACCTCGGACACACTGCCTTTAACGAAACTGGAGGACATGGCGGACACGGTTCTGTCGCAGAAAATCGCGCAGCTGCCGGGCGTCGGCCTGGTGAGCATCAGTGGCGGCCAGAAGCCGTCGGTGCGGATTCAGGCGAACCCGACCGCTCTCGCGTCTTATGGATTAAGTCTGGAAGATTTGCGCACGGCGCTGGCGCAGGCCAACGTCAATCAGGCCAAAGGCAATCTGGACAGTTCCCAGCAGGCGTTCACGATTTGGGCGAACGACCAGCTGATGACTGCCGATTCGTACAAACCTATTGTCATCACTTACAAGAATGGCGCCCCTGTGCGCATCATGGACGTGGCGAACGTCATAGACAGCGCGGAAAACGTCAAACTGGCGGCTTGGGAAAACGATAAGCCCGCCGTGATCGTCAACATTCAAAGGCAGCCGGGCGCGAACATCATCAACGTGGTGGACCGCATCAAGAACCTGCTGCCTCAGCTTAAGGCATCGCTGCCTTCCTCGGTCAACGTTTCCATTCTGACCGACCGGACCACAACCATCCGAGCTTCCGTGTCAGACGTGCAATTCGAGCTGATGCTGACGGTGGCGCTGGTTGTGCTCGTCATCTTTTTGTTTCTGCGTAGCCTGGCGGCCACCGCCATCCCCAGCGTGGCTGTGCCTCTTTCCCTGGTGGGCACATTCGGCGTGATGTACCTGCTCGGATACAGTTTGGACAACCTTTCGTTGATGGCGCTGACGATTTCGACCGGGTTCGTTGTCGACGACGCGATCGTGATGATCGAAAACATCACGCGTTACATCGAAGAGGGCGACCCTCCGCTCCAGGCCGCGCTGAAAGGCTCCGAACAAATAGGCTTCACGATTCTTTCACTTACCGTGTCGCTGATTGCCGTGCTGATCCCACTCCTTTTTATGCAGGACGTCGTGGGCCGGCTGTTCCGGGAATTCGCTATCACGCTGAGCGTGACGATTCTGGTTTCGGCTGTCGTTTCCCTGACGCTCACTCCGATGATGTGCTCGAAAATCTTGCGCCATCAAAAAGAATCGGAAAAGAGCTGGTTCTACCGGGCTTCGGAGAAATCGCTGAATTGGATCATCGATCAGTATGCGGCGATCCTGCGATTTGTGCTGAAACATCAGCCGGCCACTCTGGTCGTCACGGTCGGAACCTTGGCGCTTACGATCTTTTTGTTTTTGGTCGTGCCCAAGGGCTTTTTTCCTGTGCAGGATACCGGAGTCCTACTCGGCATCTCCGAAGCCCCGGCCACTATTTCGTTTCCGGCCATGGGGGAACGACAGCAGGCACTCGCGAAAGTGATTTTGAAGGATCCGGAAGTTGTCAGCCTTTCATCATTCATCGGCGTCGACGGCGTGAACATGCTGCCGAACAGCGGGCGCATTCAAATCAACCTGAAATCGCGCGAAGAAAGAACGGATGACGCAGAAGCAGTGATTCGGCGACTGCAGGCCAGCCTGAACGACGTGAAGGGAATTACCCTCTATCTGCAGCCTGTGCAGGACCTGACGGTGGAAGACCGGATCAGCCGCACGCAATTCCAGTACACCATGGAAGACGCGGACGCGCAGGAACTTGCCGTGTGGGTGCCAAAGCTCATCGACAAACTGAGAAATTTGCCGCAGTTGACCGATGTGGCGAGCGACCAGCAGGAGCTTGGCACGCAGGCTTCTCTCGTGATTGACCGCGACACGGCGTCGCGGCTCGGAATCCTTCCGCAAGTTATTGACGACACGTTGTACGACGCGTTCGGCCAGCGGCAAGTCTCCACGATTTTCACGCAATTGAATCAGTACCACGTGGTGCTCGAAGTGAATCCGACGTTCCAGCAGAATCCCGACGCCCTCAAGGACATTTACGTTCACTCGTCGAATGGAACGCAGGTTCCGCTCAGCGCGTTCACACAGTACTCCTCGGAACTTGCTCCCATCGCCGTGAACCACCAGGGACAATTCCCCGTGGTGACTCTCTCCTTCAACTTGAAGCAGGGCGCTTCGCTCGGCCAGGCCGTGGACGCTATCAAACAGGCGCAGCAAGATCTCGGGTTCCCGGCGAGCATCCACGCGGGATTCCAGGGAACGGCGCAAGCGTTCCAGGCCGCTCTCGCGAATGAGCCGATCCTGGTTCTGGCCGCGCTCGTGACCGTGTACATCGTTCTCGGTGTGCTCTATGAAAGCTACATCCACCCCATTACGATTCTTTCAACGCTGCCCTCGGCGGGGGTCGGAGCGCTTCTCGCCTTGCTGATTTTTCACACCGACTTCAGCATCATTGCGCTCATAGGAATCATTCTGCTGATAGGAATCGTTCAGAAAAACGCGATCATGATGATCGACTTTGCGCTCGAGGCGGAGCGCAAGGGCGGCAAGAATCCGGTAGATGCTATTTATCAGGCTTGCCTGTTGCGATTCCGGCCCATCCTCATGACCACCATGGCCGCCATGCTCGGTGGCCTGCCGCTGGCTCTCGGCGGCGGCACCGGAGCGGAACTGCGCAGGCCGCTGGGTATCGCGATAGTGGGCGGGTTGATCTTCAGCCAGGCGCTGACCCTTTTCACGACCCCGGTCGTGTATCTCGCGTTTGACCGTTTGGCGAAACGTCTCGGGCACGGGACGACCATCGAGGCCACAACCCAAGCCAACGCCCCCGCGGATTGAGTAGGATAGGCTTTAGCCTGTCACCTCTGGCATAGTTCTGCAAAATCGAAATAGACAGGTTGAAACCTGTCCAACCTGAACAATTAATCCAAGAACCTACGTATTTTGTGGAGGACGCGCGCGAACATGGTCGGCGTCAGGCGCCCCGTCTGCGTATTTTGCTGGCTAGGATGATAAGCGGCGAAGAGGCGAGGGAGCTCCCCCGGTAGCGCAAAGCTCGCGCCATGCGAGAATGGGTATGCCGCCCGCGACGCGATCAAGCCCTGCCGCTTCAGCATTTCGAGATATGTGTTGAGCGCTATCCCGCCCAGCGCGAGGATGGCTCGCGGGCGGATTATTGCCAGCTCCTGTTCGAGATAAGGCAGGCAGTTCCGGATTTCTTCCGGTAGCGGCTTGTTAGCGGGCGGCGCGCAGCGAATCGCCGCAGAGATCAGCGCGTCCTTCAGGATCAGCCCGTCATTGGTCCGCTTCGAGTTTGGCTGATTCGCAAATCCCTCGCGATAGAGTTGATCATACAGAAAATCTCCCGAGCGGTCGCCGGTAAACCGTCTCCCCGTGCGGTTGGCCCCGTGCGCCGCGGGGGCAAGGCCGATGATCACGAGCCGGGCCTTCGGATCGCCAAACGCGGGTACGGGCCGCCCCCAGTAGGTCCACTCGCGGTAGGCGCGTCGCTTGGTGCGCGCTACTTCTTCGCGATAGTGCACCAGGCGCGGACACTTGCGGCAATCCGTAATCTCGCGTTCCAGGATCAGCAAATCTTCGACCGGCATTCCGCCTCGCCAAAGAGCCAAGTTTTTTCAATGACTCTTGGTTCAAAAGTATAGGATGCCCCTCTTCCTTTTTACCATTCTTGATCCGGCCAAAAATAAATCGAGTTTGACCGCAGGAACCGGATAGCGCCCGAACGAGGGTCACGGCTAACTTGATCGGAACGCGAGCCGTGCTTTGCCAAAGTGAGGCCGCGGCATTGGCGTCCAAATTGGCGTCATCCAAATTGGGCTGTGAGCCAATTTGGCTGCGTACCAATTTGAGTCTGGAGTTGATTTCTGCACGGGGCAGGATTGGAGGCGGTGAATCTACTGTACCAAAGGGTGCCTTCGATTACAGAAAACGAGGGGAGAGATGAAATTCAGATTCGCCATGTTGAATTTTATTTTGCTGACCGCGGGTTTCTCCGCATTGGCAAAAAAGAATCCGCAGCATCTCGTCTACTTGCATCCCGAGGCTACGCTTAACGGGGCCAAGGTTCCCGAGGGGATTTATGATTTCACTTGGGAATCCAAAGGCTCCGAGGTCCGTGTGTCGTTTTGGAAGGATGGAAAGTTCATCGCGTCCGCGCCGGGCGTCTGGGTGAAAAACGGGGTCAAATACACGGAGGACGCCCTCCTGCTGCGTGTGAACTCCGACGGGTCACGTTCCCTTATTGAGATTCGCCTGGCGGGGCTTGCAAAAACAATCGTCCTCGTCACCCCCGAATCCAAATTCCAACTTGGCGCGAAATAGCGCGGCGGGAAGCTGCCCGACTCAAGGGATCTGAGACGCTTCCCGCTTGGCTCTGAATGCCTGCACTCACAGTGCTTCCGCGTCATTGACTCCACTCCAAGCGGACGATAGCATGATGGATTCCTCATCCGATCCGATTGAAGGCGGAGAGACGCGCCCATGGCCGCAGAAACCAAATCCGGAACTGTGCTCGACCGCATCATCGAGGCGCGCCGCGCCGCGATCGCTCACCGCAAAAAATCCGTTCCGGAGACGGCGCTTCGGTTCGGGGTGAAGCACGCAAAGCCCGTGCGCGATTTTGCCGCCGCCCTGACGCGAGATTCCCTGAACGTGATCGCCGAACTCAAGAAGGCTTCGCCTTCGCGCGGCTTGATTCGCGCCGATTTCGACCCTGTGGCGCTGGCGAAGAGTTTCGAGGCTGCGGGAGCGGCAGCGCTCTCTGTGTTGACCGAAGAGGAATTCTTTCAGGGCGATTTGAAATACATGCGCGACGCGCGCGCGGCGGTGAGCTTGCCGGTGCTGCGCAAGGATTTCATCGTCGATCCGTGGCAGGTCTGGGAGGCGAGGGCGACGGACGCCGATTCGTTTCTGCTGATTGTTGCGGGACTCGGCGACGCGATTCTCAGCGAATTGCTAACGCTCGGCCGTGAATTGGGAATGGAACCTCTCGTGGAAGTGCACACGCGCGAGGAGCTGTCGCGGGCTTTGGCGGTGGGCGCGCGCATCCTGGGAGTGAACAACCGCGACCTGCGCACGCTCGAAGTGCGCGTCGAAATTTCGGACGAACTGATTGCGGCCATCCCCGACGAATGTGTCGCCGTGTGCGAATCGGGATTGCGCACTCACGCGGATTTGGCGCGACTTCGGGCCGCGGGATTTGACGCGTTTCTCATCGGCGAGCATCTCATGGCCCAGCCGGACCCGGCGGCGGCGCTGCGAACCTTGCTGGGCGCCTAGTTCTCATGCCAACTCGTGTTAAAATTTGCGGGATCACCACTTGGGACGACGCGCGCTTATCTATTGACCTGGGGGCTTCTGCGCTCGGATTCAATTTTTACCCGCCCAGCCCGCGTGCCATCAGCCCCGCGGACGCGTGGAACATCATTCGGCGTCTGCCGCCGTTTGTGGAGGCGGTGGGCGTGTTTGTCAATTGGCCGCCGCTGGTGGTGGATGCGCTTGCGCGTGCATTGCGGCTCGGGTCTGTGCAACTACATGGAGCGGAATCGCCCGGGGAAGTTGACGAGTTGGCCGGAAAGCACCGGGTGATCAAGGCGGTTCAGGTGAAGCGAGGATTCCGAGTCGCTTCGCTGGCCCGGTACCGGGCTGCCGGTGCGATACTGCTGGATGGATTCGCGAGCGGTTTGCACGGCGGCACAGGCCGCACGCTGGATTGGAAATTGGCGCGAGCTGCCAGCCGTTACGGACGGATCATCCTGGCGGGCGGCCTGACGCCGGAGAATATAGCCGAGGCCATTCGCATCGCCCAGCCGTTTGCCGTGGATGTGGCCAGCGGCGTTGAAGTGCGGCCTGGGCGCAAGGATCCTGCGCGGCTGCGCGCGCTTTTTGCCGCTGTCGAATCCGCGCAACGATAGGTTTTTGTAGCCCCCCTCTAATAAAGCGGGTTAAGGCGGAACTACTGCTCGATCGACAAAAGGAAATGATGAGCACCACCACACAAACCTGGCCGGACGCAAAGGGCCGCTTCGGTCCTTACGGGGGCCGCTATGTTCCGGAGACGCTTGTGGCGCCTCTCGAGGAACTCGAGCACGCGTACGAGGAAGCGCGCAAGGACCCGAGCTTCCAACGAGAACTCGACTACTTGCTCAAGAATTTTGCCGGCCGCCCCACGCCGCTGCAATTTGCTTCGCGGCTGACGGAGCATTTGGGCGGGCCGCGCATTTATATCAAGCGCGAAGACCTGCTTCACACCGGCGCGCACAAGATCAATAATTGCATTGGGCAAGGCTTGCTTGCTGTGCGCATGGGGAAACGCCGCATCATCGCGGAAACGGGCGCGGGCCAGCACGGAGTCGCGACGGCGACGGTTGCAGCGCGCCTGGGCCTCGAATGTGTGGTCTATATGGGCGTC
>Ga0187801_10000447_pt1 | contig 11308 bp, 10 predicted proteins | sample NC_wetland_sal_i_10_FD_132465 | JGI IMG/M metagenome (GOLD analysis project Ga0187801, IMG submission 132465) | Wetland sediment microbial communities from Neuse River Estuary, North Carolina, USA - Control_1 | ecosystem: Environmental > Aquatic > Freshwater > Wetlands > Sediment | place: USA...
GGCCTCAAGGAGGACATGGACAAAGGTCCGGCCTGGGCGGCGGCCAAGCTGAGCCCGGAGCGACTTGCCAGCATCAACAGGGTCATCGAGCTGCAAGGGCAGATCGAATTCAGATGCGGCGCTCCGTCCGGTCACAACGTGGCAAAGGCGCCCAACGCCAAGTCGCCGGGCGACAAGACCTCCCCGGACAAGCCCGCGGAGAACAAGGCCTCGACGGCGAAGTCCAACAACGAAGATTCAGACGACGGAGCACCGGCCACGAAACCGAAGGGTAGAACGCTGCGCCACAAGCGCGGCTCGGCTGCGACGAATCCGGACTTGCCCGCTGTCGTTCCAGCGTCGATGCAACCCCCGCGCGTCAACTCGCCGCCGGCGGTGCCCGCCGTGACGGCGGTGAAGGCGGCGCCAGAGGTCGCGGCGGGGGCGCCCGCCACTGCGACGCCGACGAAGCCCGCGCCCGAGCTGGAGAAAACCGCGGCCACGGCCCCGCCGGTCGCACCGTTGCCGCCACAGGCGAGCCGGGTCACGCCCGTCAGCACGACGCCGCAGGCCGCTTTCGAGGCTAAGGAGGCTAAGAAGGTGCCGACGGTGGCGCCCGTCACCGCGCCCAGGCCCGCGCTGGATCAGGCAGGAGCCACGGTTCCGGGCGCGCACAAGGCTGCCGCCAAGAAGCAGGCCTCGCGGCGCGACAGCAGCAGCGCGTACGTCTCGCCAAGAGACGTGAATACCTACGGGCTGCCGACCGGCAACTAGCGGTGTCCGCCGCAAAACGTGCCCATTTCCCGCCGACTAGCCTCGTGCCGGCTTCTGGTATAGAACGCTGCCCAATCCCCCGGTTACGGAGCTTGCGCGACCATGGCGACTGCCCTTCTCGTTCTACATCTGATGATCGCGGCGGCGCTCGTCGGCGTCGTGCTGCTGCAGCGGTCGGAGGGCGGCGCGCTCGGCATGGGTGGCGGCGGCGCTGGCGGATTTCTCACCGGGCGGGGCACAGCGAACCTGTTGACGCGCACCACGGCCGCCCTTGCCGCGGCATTCTTCACCACGAGCATTCTGCTGACGCTGCTCGCCCAGTCCTCGGCGCCTTCGGGCTCGATCCTCGATAGCACCACCCCGCCGGCCGGGACGGCCCCTGCCACCCCTGGTACGACGCCGCCGGCCGGGCAGCCAGCTGCGCCCGAGCCGGGCCGCGGCGGCATTCTCGACAAGCTGCAGCAGCCGCAGCCCGCCGTACCTCAATCGCGCTGACCTCGGGATCGCCGCTTCTGACAGTGGTCCTGTTGCCGCAGTGCACCGCACAAGCGAAGCATTTGGGCGCAAATTCGTCTCCGCGTCTGAGCCGGAGGATCACATGCCCCGCCGGCCTGCCCGCGTCGTCGCCCTATGCTGCTCGTCGGCGCTGATCGGCGGCCGCTCCGGGCTCACATCGCTTACATCGCTCGCGCCACCCGTTGCCGACTACACGGCCTCGTCTGTGTTCAGCCCAGCCGGCTACTCGCAGACCCAGATCGACGATACGCACTATCAGGTCGAAGCGTCCGGCACGGAGGCGACGCCCAAGGGCCGCGTCGAGAAGATCGCCCGCGCCCGCGCGGCCGAGATCGGCGTCGAGCAGAAGATGAAATTCTTCAAGGTTACGAGCGTGCAGCACGGCACCGCCTGCGGCCAGCGGAAGGAGGCGTACAAATCCGCCGCCACGCCGGCTTCTGCCCGCCCGTCCGTTGTGCTCGATGTCGTCTATGCCCAGGATGCGGTCGATCCGACGTACCAGAGCAGCGCCGACACACTGGCCGCCCTGAAGACCGATCTTGCCGCGGAGGAGGTGGCGCCCGAGGCCCGCGCGGTTGCCATTCAGGAGACGCGTGAGAGTTGCACGAAGGGATGAGCGCCGAAGGCTATAACCCGTTGCTCCCTTAAGCTAATCGGGGATTAGTGAGAAAGACCCTTCGAATCGCGGGCGCCTTCGTGTAAGGCTCAAAGCCCATGCAGCGGTACATCTTCATTACCGGCGGCGTGGTGTCCTCCCTCGGCAAAGGCCTCGCATCCGCCGCACTCGGCGCACTTCTCCAGGCGCGCGGCTATTCGGTGCGCCTGCGCAAGCTCGATCCCTACCTCAACGTCGACCCCGGCACGATGAGCCCCTACCAGCACGGTGAGGTGTTCGTCACGGACGACGGGGCGGAGACGGATCTCGATCTGGGGCACTACGAGCGCTTCACCGGCGTGCCGGCGCGCAAGTCGGACAACGTCACCACCGGGCGCATCTATCAGGACATCCTCGCCAAGGAGCGCCGCGGCGCCTTCCTCGGCGGCACCGTGCAGGTGATCCCGCACGTCACCGATGCCATCAAGGAGTTCGTGACCAGCGGCAACGAGGGAATCGATTTCGTGCTGGTCGAGATCGGCGGCACGGTCGGCGACATCGAGGGCCTGCCGTTCTTCGAGGCGATCCGCCAGCTCGGCAACGACTTGCCCGCGGGCGCCTCGATCTTCATCCATCTGACGCTCATGCCGTTCATCCCCTCGGCAGGCGAGCTCAAGACCAAGCCGACGCAGCACTCGGTCAAGGAGCTGCGCTCCATCGGCATCCAGCCGAACATTCTTCTGTGCCGCTCCGACCGCCAGGTGCCGGCTGCCGAGCGCCGCAAAATCGCACTGTTCTGCAACGTGCGCGAGGAAGCCGTGATCCAGGCGCTCGACGTTCCCTCGATCTATGAGGTGCCGCTCGCATACCACCGCGAAGGATTGGACGAGCAGGTCTTGAAGGCGTTCAACATCAGCGGCGCGCCGAAGCCGGACCTGTCGCGCTGGGAGACGATCACGCGCGCGATCGCGACTCCCGAGGGCGACGTCACCATCGCGGTTGTCGGCAAATACACGGGCCTGAAAGACGCCTACAAGTCGCTGATCGAGGCGCTCGTGCACGGCGGCATCGCCAACCGCGTGCGCGTCAAGCTGCAGTGGATCGAGAGCGAGATCTTCGAGCGCGAGGATCCCGCACCCTACCTCGAAGGCGTCAACGGCATTCTCGTGCCGGGCGGGTTCGGCGAGCGCGGCTCGGAGGGCAAGATCCTAGCTGCGAAATTCGCGCGCGAGCGCAACGTGCCCTATTTCGGCATCTGCTTTGGCATGCAGATGGCCTGCCTGGAGGCCGCCCGCAATCTCGTCGGCATCAAGAAGGCGAACTCGACCGAGTTTGGGCCGTCGCCGGAGCCGGTGATCGGCCTCATGACCGAATGGATGCGCGGCAACGAGCTCGAAAAGCGCCGGCAGGGCGGCGATCTCGGAGGCACCATGCGGCTCGGAGCCTACCCAGCCGTGCTGACCGAGGGGAGCCATATCGCTCGCATCTACGGCTCAAGCCATATCTCCGAGCGCCATCGCCACCGCTACGAGGTGAACACCAAATACCGGGCGCGGCTCGAGGCGGCGGGATTGCGCTTTGCCGGGCTGTCGCCGGACGGGCTCTTGCCGGAGACGGTCGAGTACCCCGACCATCCCTGGTTCATCGGCGTGCAGTACCACCCGGAGCTGAAAAGCCGCCCCTTCGAGCCGCACCCGCTGTTCCGCTCCTTCATCGCTGCGGCGGTGGAGCAGAGCCGCCTGGTGTAGCGGAGACCGGCCCGCACTCGGTGCAGCGCAATCGCGGTGTTTGCGCTGCGGTCGCCGACTTGTTTCGCCGTCAGCCGCTGCTCGGAATCTGTGCAGGCCGGGTGCCGTTGCCGCCCCATAGCGCAGGGCATCTCCTCGCCGTTTCCGGGAGAGATCGGCGTGATTTCAATGCGTTGGCTTGGCCGTTAAGCAATTGGCACAAGTCTTGAGTGCCATAGGGCCGTTAACCAAAAGCCGACTGAGAATAGGCCGGCGATGGAGCCCGATGTGGGCAAGGGACAGACACAAGGAGATGCTCCCCATGAAACTCGTCACAGCAATCATCAAGCCCTTCAAGATCGACGACGTGCGCGGCGCGCTGATGAAGCTCGGCGTCAACGGTATGACCGTCACCGAGGTCAAGGGCTTCGGCCGCCAGAAGGGCCACACCGAGGTCTATCGCGGCGCCGAGTATGCCGTGAACCTGCTTCCGAAGGTGAAAATCGAGATCGCCGTGGCGGACGCGCAGGTCGCGGGCCTCGTGAACGCGATCCGGCAGGCCGCCAACACCAACGCCATCGGCGACGGCAAGATCTTCGTGTCTCCGATCGAGCAGATGGTGCGCATTCGCACCGGCGAGACGGCTGAGGCCGCGATCTAACCGCCGGTTCGATGCGTGCCCCTGCCGGGGCCGCGAGGGCGCTCCGCTCTCGCGTTCCCGGCGGGCGCCCCGGCTGAACGCCGTGCGGCCAAGGCCTTCCAAAAACAAGCGGTTGCGGTGTGGCGAACACGCAACTACGTCTGAGCGTTTCGCAGGCTCCCGCCTAGCGCGCGTTTCGGAGCTGTTCCACACATATCGAAGCCCTGCGGCCCGAATCGGACCATAACGGGGACGCGGAGGGCGTAGGGGCTCTGGAACTACCTCCGAAAGATGCCGCGGGCATCACCCCGCGGCGCCAACAAAACTGATCGCGCTCAGGGGAGTCTTCGCAATGCCAATGGATGCACAATCGCTTATAATCCTACTCATCGTAGGTGCCATCGCCGGCTGGCTCGCCGGCATCATCGTCAAGGGCTATGGCTTCGGACTTATCGGGAACATCGTCGTCGGCGTCATCGGCGCCTTCATCGGCAACTGGCTGTTCCCCTCGCTCGGGTTGTGGGACATCCCGGGCATCGTCGGCGTCATCGTCTCGGCGACGCTGGGAGCCATTATCCTGCTCGTCATCATCGGCCTTATCCGCCGCGTGACCTGATTACGGCTAACGCCGTTCTTTCGAATGACCGCGCTCGTTAAGCGCGGTCATTTGCGTTCCGGCCGCCGTATTTGCCTTCGTGCTATAAGGCTGCATGAGCAAGCATGATCCCCTGAGGCCCAACCCGCGCGTCCTCGTCGGTGGCGTGGAAATTGCGAACGATGCGCCGATCGCCGTGTTCGCGGGCCCCTGCCAGATGGAGAGCCGCGCGCACGCGCTCGAGATGGCAGCCGCGCTCAAGGAGATCGCGGGCAAGCTCGGGTTCGGGCTGATCTTCAAGACCTCGTTCGACAAGGCGAACCGTACCTCGCTGTCAGGCAAACGCGGCATTGGCCTCGAGGCGGCGCTGCCGGTGTTCGCCGAGATCCGCGAGACGCTTCGGCTGCCGGTCGTCACCGACGTGCACGAGCCGGCGCAGTGCGCGGCCGTCGCGCCCGTCGTCGACGTGCTGCAGATTCCCGCCTTCCTCTGCCGCCAAACCGATCTTCTGGTCGCGGCAGCGAAGACGGGGTGCATCGTCAAGATCAAGAAAGGCCAGTTCCTCGCGCCCTGGGACATGAAGCAGGCCGTCACCAAGGTCGTCGCCTCAGGCAACCCCAACGTGCTCCTGACCGAGCGGGGTTCGTCGTTCGGCTACAACACGCTCGTCACCGACATGCGTGCGCTCCCCATCATGGCGGAGATGGGCGCGCCGGTGATCTTCGATGCCACCCACTCGGTGCAGCAGCCAGGCGGCCAGGGCACGAGCTCAGGCGGCGACCGCCGTTTCGTGCCGGTGTTGGCGCGCGCCGCCGTCGCCGTCGGCGTCGCCGGCGTCTTCATCGAGACGCACGACAGCCCCGACCGCGCGCCGTCCGACGGCCCGAACATGCTGCCACTTGAGGATTTCGCCCCGCTCATGGCGGAGCTAATGGCGATCGATGCGCTGATCAAGGCACCGCGGCGGGCGGGCACTTAAGAGCGCGCCGCTCCGACTACAAGTCTGAAAGTCTATCCGGCGCCTGCGGGGCTAGTCTTGCAGGAACGAGGCGGCCACCCACAGAGGCTCGGTGTCGCGGCCCTGGCCGGGCATCAGCTTCGGGCGGTGCTGGGCGACGGTAACGCAGCCCGTCTCGCCGCACATGGGGCCGGAGTTGAAGGTCACGGCGTTGAGGGCCGCGACGCTCATGGATGTGACGAAGTAGGCGACGGTGTAGAGGCAGGTGACTACCCCTAGCGTGCGCATGACGAGATCGAAGGACATCGCGCGACCCCCATAGTGAACTTTACGTTGCGATACAGTCCGCGAGACGCCGGGAAGCGGCTTTCGTCCGCGGGTCATTCACACTAGGGAAAGAGGGCTTAATGCGACGTTAAGGTTACGCCACTGTGAAGGCGATTCGGTTGCTGCAAGAGACCCTGACGCTGCCTGATCAATCGCCAATTGTTGCCGAACCGGCGAGCAACTCCACGCGAAATCGTCGCCGGCGGGAAATCCGTCGCGTTTCCTTCTTTCCGTAGAGGTCGCGCCCGCCGCATCGGATGTGCATATTGGCGGGGGAGAGGGTTAACGGGAAAGGCAGTCGATGCCTGGCGTCACGTTGCAGGAGACCGCTGTTCTGCTGGCCGCGCTCGCGATTGCGGCCCCGCTCGCGCGCTGGCTCGGCATCGGCAGCGTGCTGGGTTACCTCGTCGCCGGCATTCTGCTCGGCCCCTCGACCGTGGGCCGCATGTTTTCCGATTACGAGGCGAAGGAGCTTTTAGACTTCGCCGAGTTCGGCATCGTGCTCCTGCTGTTCGTGATCGGGCTCGAGCTGCGCCCCAAGCGGCTTTGGGCGATGCGCAACGCGGTGTTCGGCTTGGGGAGCGCGCAAGTTGGGGCTACCGGGCTCGTGCTGGCGGTGATCGCGCTCATCCTCGGATTCGCGTGGCAGACCGCGATCTTCGTCGGCTTCGCACTCGCGCTCTCATCGACCGCATTCGCGCTGCAAGTCATGGAGGAGACCGGCGACCTCAATACCCGTCACGGACGACTGGGCTTCGCGGTCTTGCTGTTCCAGGATCTCTCGGCAATCCCGCTGATCGCGCTCGCCCCGCTGTTCGCTGTCGTCGGCGTCGACAACGCGTCGAAGATGGACTTGCTCGCCGGCTTGAAGGGGCTCGGCATCATCGCGGTCGCGATCACTGCCGGGCACTATCTGCTCGATCATTTCGTGCGCCTCGTCGCTCTCGCGCGCGTCAAGGAGGCAATGACGGCGACAGCGCTTCTGACCGTGGTTGGCTTCGCCATCCTCATGCAGTACGCGGGCGTCCCGGCCTCGCTCGGCGCCTTCATCGCCGGCGCGCTGCTCGCTGAATCCTCCTACCGCCACCAGCTCGAGGCCGACATCCAGCCGTTCGAAGGGCTGCTGCTCGGGCTATTCTTCACTGCGATCGGCATGACCATCGACCTGCAGCTGCTTGTCGACGAGCCGGCCCTCATCCTCGGGCTCGTCGCCAGCCTCGTCGCCATCAAGGCGGTCGTGCTTTACGCGCTCGGGCGCTGGCAGGGGCTGGAGCAGGGTCCGGCGCGCCGGCTCGCATTGGCGCTGTCGCAGGGCGGCGAGTTTGCTTTCGTATTGCTCACCGTCGGCTATGCCGGGGGCGTGCTGACGTGGGAGACATCCGAGCTCTTGAGCATCGTCGTGACGCTGTCGATGGCGACGACGCCCATCCTGCTCAAGCTCGAGCAGATGCTGTCGCGCAAGAAGGAAGCGACACCCAACTACGAGACCCCGCCCGCCAACGACGGCCACGTCATCATTGCCGGCTTCGGCCGCTTCGGGCAGATCGTGGCGCGCATCCTGAGGGGAAAGCGCATTCCCTTCACCGCGCTCGACATCAGTGCCGAGCAGGTGGAGTTCGTCAAACGCTTCGGCAGCCAGGCCTTCTACGGCGACGCGAGCCGGCCCGAGATCCTCGATGCGGCGGGCGCGCATAGTGCGCGCGCGTTCGTGCTCGCCATCGACGACGTGGAAGCTTCCGTGCGCACGGCCGAGGTGGTGCGGAGCCGCTACCCCGAACTGCCGATTTACGCGCGGGCCCGCAACCGCGCGCACGCGCACCGGCTGCTCGACCTCGGCGTGACGCACCTGCAGCGCGAGACGTTGCTCTCGGCCATCGACGTAACAAAGGACCTGTTGATGGGGCTCGGCCTCTCCGAGCGCGAGGCCAATCGCATCACGCGCACGTTCCGCACGCACGACGAGCGGCGCCTGATCGAGGACTATAAGCTCGCGAGCGATCTGGAGAAGCTGCAGGAGCGCGCCCGCAGTGACGTTAAGACGCTCGAGAAGCTCTTCGAGGAGGACACCGCTGAGGAGGCGCGCCTGGAGGAGGGCTCGGGGGCCAAGGAGGCCGCTCAGTGAAACCCATCATCTGCGTCGGGCATGCGGCGCTCGACTTCGTCTATCGCATCGAGGCGTTCCCGCCCGTGCCAACGAAAGTGCGCTCGCTCGAGCACATCGAAAGCGGGGGCGGCATGGCCGCGAACGCCGCCGCCACGATCGCGCGGCTCGGAGGCCCGGTGGAGCTGTGGAGTCGCACGGGAGCCGACAGCGCGGGCAAACGCATCCACGCGCTCCTCGAGGCGGAGGGGGTCGACATTCGTTATGTGCGCACCCATGAGGGCGCCCGCTCGTCGACCGCGGCCGTGATCGTCGACGGCAAGGGCGAGCGGTTGATCATCGGCGAGCGCGACCATGCAATGTCGATGGACGCCGGCTGGCTGCCGCTCGAGCGTGTCGCGCAAGCTGCCGCGGTCCTGAGCGACCTGCGTTGGGTGGAGGGTACGCGGGCAGCCTTCACCGCGGCGCGCGCAGTCGGCGTTCCCACGCTGCTCGACGCCGACCTCGGGGGCGGGGGCTTTCTCGAGGAGTTCCTTTGCCTCGCCGACTACGCAATTTTCTCGGGGCCAGCGCTCGACGGTTTCGCCCCAGGCGATTCCGACCCCGAAAGGCTCGAGCGCGCTCTGGCCCTGGGCGTGAAGCACGCTGGCGTCACGCGGGGGGCTGCCGGCTACACTTGGGCGAGCGCGGGGCGGGAAACCGGCCACCAGCCCGCGTTCCCGACCGAGATCGTCGACACCACCGGAGCGGGTGACGCGTTCCACGGCGCCTTCGCCTGGGCCCTGGCCGGCGGCCACGCGCTCTCCGACTGCGCGCGCATCGCCGCCGCGGTCTCGGCGCTCAAATGCCGCCGGCTGGGCGCGCGCTCGGGGCTCCCGACGCTGGAAGAGCTCAATTCCTTCCTCAAGACCCATTGAGCACAAGCCCGCCGGGCAGGTGCCGCGGCAGCCGTAGACGAGGGGCGGCGGCATCGCTAAACGTGCGGGGGACATGAGCCGGCCCGCGCAACGGCCGCAATAGGGGACCGCAACATGACCGAGGCGCGCGAGAAGACCACGCCGTCGCAGGCCGTCGCGCACGCGGACATGGCGAATGCCATTCGGGCGCTGGCGATGGACGCCGTGCAGGCGGCGAAGTCGGGCCATCCCGGCATGCCGATGGGCATGGCGGACGTGGCCACGGTGCTCTTTCGCGAGGCGCTGCGCTTCGATGCCTCCGACCCCAAATGGCCCAACCGCGACCGCTTCATCCTGTCGGCGGGCCACGGCTCCATGCTGCTCTACGCGCTCCTCTACCTCACCGGCTATCCGGGCATGGACGTCGGCGAGCTAAAGCGCTTCCGCCAGATGGGCTCCAAGACCGCCGGCCACCCCGAGTACGGCCACGCCGCGGGCATCGAGACGACCACGGGTCCGCTGGGGCAGGGTCTCGCCAACGCCGTCGGCATGGCGATCGCGGAGCGCATGCTGAACGCACGCCTCGGCGGCGACGTCATCGACCACCACATCTACGTCATCGCCGGCGACGGGTGCCTGATGGAGGGCATCAGCCACGAGGCGATCTCGCTCGCAGGGCACCTCGGCCTCGGCAAGCTCATCGTGCTCTTCGACGACAACGGCATCTCCATCGACGGTCCCACCGGGCTTGCTGTGTCGGACGATCAGCCGGCGCGCTTCAAGGCGTCGGGCTGGAACACGATGACGATCGACGGCCACGACCGCAAGGCGATTTCGGCTGCGCTCGCCAAAGCTCGAGGCGACGACTCCAAACCATGGCTTATCGCCTGCAAGACGACCATCGGCTACGGTGCGCCGACCAAGGCCGGCAAGGCGTCCACGCACGGTGAGCCGCTTGGCGAGGACGAGATCAAGGGCGCGCGCGAGAAGCTTCATTGGCATTCGCCGCCATTCGAGATTCCGGAGCCGGTGCTGCTCGCGTGGCGCGCCGTCGGCCAGAAAGGTGCCAAGGAGCGCGCGGCCTGGAAGGCGAAGGTCGCAAAAAGCGATGCCGCGGCGCTCGCCGGCCCCGCGGGAGCATCGCGTCAGGCGGCCGTCGCCCAGGCGATAGCGCAGGCGAAGACGGCGTTCGCCAGCGACAAGACGAAGCGTGCGACCCGCGTGTGGTCGCAGATGGTGCTCGAAGGGCTCATCCCTGCGTTGCCGGAGTTGATCGGCGGCTCGGCCGACCTCACTGGCTCCAACGGCACCCGCACCAAGTCCGCGCACACGCCGATCGCCAAGGGCAGTTTTGCCGGGAACTACATCCATTATGGCGTGCGCGAGCATGCCATGGCCGCAGCCATGAACGGCATCGCGCTCAACGGCGGATTCATCCCCTACGGCGGAACGTTCCTCGTCTTCACGGACTATTGCCGCGCGGCGATTCGTTTGTCCGCGCTGATGCGCCAGCGCGTGATCTACGTGATGACTCACGATTCGATCGGCCTGGGCGAGGACGGCCCGACGCATCAGCCTATCGAGCATTTGGCTGCGCTGCGCGCGATCCCGCATCTTCTGGTGCTGCGGCCCGCGGACGGCGTGGAGACGGCCGAGTGCTGGGAGATCGCCCTGAAGCACACCGAGAACCCGTCCATGCTGGTGCTGTCGCGGCAGGCGGTGACGAACGTGCGCACCGAGCCGGCGGCCGAAAATCTGAGCGCCAAGGGAGCTTACGTGCTGCGCGCGCCGGACGGTGCCCGCGACGTGACGCTGATCGCGACCGGTGCAGAGGTTGGCATCGCGGTTGAAGCCGCCGATGCGCTCGCCAAGGAGGGTGTGCGCGCCGCGGTGGTGTCGATGCCCTCGATGGAGCTGTTTCGCGCTCAACCGGAGAGCTACCACGCTCAGGTATTGGGAAGCGCGCCCCGCGTCGCCATCGAGGCCGGCATCGTGCAGTGCTGGCACGAATGGCTGGGGCCGAGCGGCGGCTTCGTGGGCTTGAGCGATTTCGGCGCTTCCGCTCCGGCCGCCAAGCTGTTCGAGCACTTCGGGCTCACACCGGCCAAGACCGTCGCGACCGTGCGCGGGCTCCTCAAGAAATAGAACGCCACCGGAATGGACCTCGAGAAGCTCAAGTCAATCGCCAAGGCGGACGTGA
>Ga0187801_10000449_pt1 | contig 11296 bp, 10 predicted proteins | sample NC_wetland_sal_i_10_FD_132465 | JGI IMG/M metagenome (GOLD analysis project Ga0187801, IMG submission 132465) | Wetland sediment microbial communities from Neuse River Estuary, North Carolina, USA - Control_1 | ecosystem: Environmental > Aquatic > Freshwater > Wetlands > Sediment | place: USA...
AGGAACGCATGGTGGTGCTTTCCAGGAGCACCGTGCACGCACCGCATTGGCCCAGGCCGCATCCAAATCGAGGGCCATGCAGCGACAAGTTGTCGCGCAGGACATACAGAAGCGGCGTGTTGGGGTCCGCCTCAACGACTCTCGGCTTTCCATTCACTTTCAGCGAGATTCGCGCCATGGTGAAATTCCTTTCTCGGCGGGTCGGTCAAAATCTATGAGGTCTGATCCGCAACGCACGAATTCCAAGATCAGCATTCCATTTTTCCCCTGCTAATATACACCCACTCGCAGCGGGATGAAAATGCCGGGACAGTTTGGTAGTGACGTAGTTTAGTTTTCACCAAGAAAAGATTTGGTTGCACTGTGCGATCTGGGACGATTGAACGGCATAATGCCGCCAATTCCCAAAGCGAAATGAAAACCCGCCCCTACGGCTCGAGCGAAGTCAGGTAGGCCGCAATGTTCAGGATATCATCTGGACTAAGATTCTGAACGACCGGCCGCATCAGCTGGGTTCCCGGACCGTTGCGAGTGTACTGCTGGATATCATAGAGCTGCCGCGCGAGATAGCTTGGGGACCGGCCCGCCAGTGGCGGAAAATTGCCGTTGCCTTTTAGACCTTCGCCGTGGCATGCCGCGCACGAAACGGTTTTGCCCGAGCCGCCTTTCACGACGAGATCCTCGCCCTTCTTGACGCTGCCCATGGGCACGTAAGCGATGAACCCGGACCGTGGATTGCGATAAGTCTCGGTCGCTTCCGGATCAACTGTTACTTCGACGATCCGCTGGCCGATGGGCTCAGTCTGCCCCTCCAACGGGAGAAGAAGACCATTGATATTGCGGGTCTTCGGCACGGTTTCAGTTTCGACCACCTTGATCCACGGGGTCATCTTTAGCGAAGAAAAATACTCTGCCGCGGCCTCTGCCTCTTCATCGGTGATTCCCGCCGCGTTCCCGGCCATCACAGCGGTGTTTCTCTTCCCCGGATCCGCGGTTCTCCGCGCGCCATTTTTGAAGTCGGCAAGCTGTTCCAGGATGTAACCGGCGGGCAAACCCGCGACGGCGGCGTTCTCCGAGCGACCCTTGCCGTTCGGGTAGTGGCACAAACCGCAGCTGCCAATCCACGGATTCGCGCTCGGGGACCGGCGGTGCGCAACGATGGTTGGCATCGGCGGGTGGTCGTTCGGAAACCAGTCAACGGGGTTGGCGGTATCTCGAATCTGCGTCAACGTGAATGCCTGACTGCTTCCAGGAACGTGTAGGGGCTTTCCATCGTCTGGCGATGGGGGAGGTGGCGGGGCATCGGGCACGGCATATGCCCATGCCAGTGGACGCGGAGTGGCGTCCTTGCTTTGGTCCTGGCCCTGCGGAGGTGGCGCTGCCAACGCCGCCGCGGAAAACAGAGCCATCACAGCAAACGAAGCGACGATCTGCGGTCGAAAACAATTTGCCATAAACGCCTCCAAACGGGTGCGGGCTGTCGCCATTGCGACGAGCCTGCAAGAAAATTGTTCCGCGACACTGCAATCAACTGCAAATTCAATCACGATTGCCGGCAAACTTCAAGCCGTGGAACCGGGCCAATGGCTACTTTGACGCGGATCCTCGCGCCGATGCGGCTGCCGGCTTCGCGAATTTTGCCGCTGCGACCGGCGCGTTCGGTTGCACGTTCGATAGTTCCGTAGTGGATTGCCCGTCCACCCACGTCGTCGTCCACTTAAAGGGCATCTTGACTCCGGACACGGCGCGATAATCAGAGTAATCAACGTGCAAGGGGATCAGGCCCACCTTTGTGTTGATAAACCGGGTCTGCCGTACCAGCAGGCCCGACGTTTTGTCAAAAAATAGCTTCACGCGAGTTCCGCCCGCAGCGGTTCCCTCGACGACGTTGACGGCGCGATCATTGATGGTTGTTGGCGGAAATCCGGCATGCCATTTGCTTAAACTTTGTTTGACCATAGCCGGAAAGGACAGATCCGCGTCCAGCTTTGCGCCGTCGAGATCGCCTCCCGTCAGCAGGATGAACGGCAGCGGCCTGTCCGCTGCCGCGAGCCAACCCTCGCGACCGTCAAAGGTCGTCGTATTGTCTCCGCCGGGCAAATGATTGGTCATAGTTCGTTGATTCGGAGCCTTGGCGGAAATGTCCGAGGGGACCTTTTGAAAATCCGTGTCGAAACCGGAGTAAGTTCCCTTCGCGGTAAAGCTTGTGAGCTTGGCCAGTTGCTGCGCTCCGCCGACGGCCTGAATAAACTTGTCAAGAATTTGTTCGGCGGCGGCAGTCGAGTCGGGAGTATTCGGAAGAACTTCAACTCGATCCGGATCGGCTGGAGGCGGAGGTCCGTACTGCTCAAGAAGGCTCGGCGTGACCTCGGGATGCTGGACGCCGCGATGGCAGGTGTAACAGGTCACCATCCGTATTGCACCGAAGTCCGAGCGATTGATGAGGTTCTCCATCAAAACCATGCGGCGCGCAGTCTGCTTCAGCGGAGTGTCGTCGGCATAGCGATCCCAACTGCCGGCGCTTTCGTCGACGTGGCAATCCGTGCAGTTCATGCCCAGGGAAGCGGCGAAGAAACCCATCGTCCCCATGAATTCGTTCACGGGAATTCCCCGGAGCACCTGGATGTTCTTAAAAACTTCTTCCGACATTTGCGGCTTCTGATCCGCGCCAGCCATGGTGGACTGGCTGCGTGCCCAAGGGGTCCCCAGGAGGCACAAGATCATGGTTCCCATGGCACAACGGATCGCTCGCCTCGATTGAAACTTCATTGTTGCCTCCTTCTCTCGCCGTGCGCGAAGATCGCGGAGCCGTCTGGCGATCGAAGCAGATCGGAGCGTGCGCGGTCTCGTTCAATATTTCCATCCGCCGCGCATATCAATTTGAAGGGTCACTCCGGTTGGTTCGGCCCGCCGACACTATACGCTTGCCCGCTTCCGCACGCAATGGAAGGCTTCCTGTTTTTTGGAGTCGAAGAATTGGGACCCAGTCCTTCGGATTTTCTAGGGCGGTCTCTTCACTTCGTACTTGCGTCCCTATTCAACGAACGGGATTGAAGCGGACCAAATCCAACATCTAAGACACAAAGTGAACGAGGATTTATTCGAACGCAACAGCGTTGTTCTAGAAATGAAATTCTGCCGCGCGGTCCGGTTTTCCGAAGCAGATCTTTTATCGCCGGTCCTCCGTGGCCGCGTCATACACGTAACGTATGACAACGACCGAGCCGGACCGGCCGGTTTCGATGTGCCAGGTTTCGTAAAATTGGCGGCCGTCCGAGGAAAGCTCAAGCGTTCGGCTCATTTTCTTTCCCTGCGGACCTCTCTCATCCGTCACGAGTTGGCTGCCGTTCCAGTGGGCGGATATTTGCTGCAGAGAATCGTCCTTGGATTTTTGAATTTTCCTGCCGTCCGTGTAAAACACGAGTTTGTGGTCCCGGTCATTGGTCGCATCCACTTCGGCATCCTGCAACGCGATGGTTTGCCAATAGTCGGGACGAACCACGTCGACCAATTGCTCGTTGACATCGCCGTCCTCGCCGCCCATCCCCGGGCCACCCCCACCGTATGGTCCGTTTGGTCCCCCGCCCGGCATTGGAAAACCGATGCCCACGCGCGGGCCACCCATGCCGCCGCCTGGCCCTCCGCCCGATCCTCCTCCCGGCCTCCGGGCTTCCTCGAACTTCCTTCGCGGATCATCGCTCTGGTCGGCATTCAGCTTCCAAAATCCCGCGAGCGTTTTTCTCGGCTCTACCTCTGGCTTCTTTTTTGCAGGAGGAGCGGGTGGCGGTGGAGGCAGAGGGTGCGAGGGAGGCAAGGGCCCAGGAGGCGCTTGTGAAAACAGGCGTCCCGGGGGGAATAGGCAGACGCCGCAAAGAAACGCAACGCAAGCCATGGGTCTAAATTTAGGAAAATTCATATGTGCATTGCCTCCACGCAGCCGAGGTGTTGCGGTGCACCCCGATAGATGGCGAAAGATTCAGATCGAGTTGCTTCTCTATGGGTGTACAGAAGTATACTCTCAGGTCTAGGTACAGCCCATGGAAACGGTCCTGATTATCGAAGACAGCCGTCCGATGCAACGGACGCTGCAGCGTCTGTTCGAGGCGGACTCCTTGGGAGTCCGCATTGCCTCGGACGGAGAGGAAGGACTCGAAAGCTTTCGGCATGAGGCACCCACTGTGGTAGTCCTGGATTTGAAGCTGCCCGGCCTATCCGGCAAGGAGCTTTGCCGGTCCTTCAAAACAGAGATGCCTTCGGTGCCCATCGTGGTCTTGAGCGCCAATGCCGACGTCGACGACAAAGTGGTGCTGCTCGAATTGGGAGCGGATGACTACGTCACGAAGCCGTTTAGCCCCAAGGAGCTGCTCGCGCGCGTGCGCCGCGCGATGCGGCGTAACGTACGGAAGCAACAAGCCGCGGGAAGCGCGGAAGCGGCATCACCTCATGATCTGCTGATCTTTGGCGATGTCGAAATCGACTTCACCAGCATGGAAGCGAGACGCTCCGGCAAGCCCGTCGGCATGACGGCGCAGGAATTCAAATTGTTGAGATTTCTCTCGCGGTCCGCCGACCGCGTGGTATCACGCGAGGAATTGCTCAACGAGGTCTGGGGATATCAAAATTATCCATCTACCCGCACGGTGGACAACCACGTCCTGCGTCTTCGGCAGAAGCTTGAGCCCGATCCCGCGCATCCTCGCTTTTTTGTGACGGTGCACAGCGCGGGCTACAAATTCGTCCCCGGGAGTGCAGCCGTGGGCAAGAAAAGTTAATTCGATTCGCGGAGAGTTCGATGGCTCGCCTGCGGCTGCAATCGCAACTTCTACTTTCCACCCTGCTGATCATCTGCGCGCTGGCGGGCGCCATTCTCCTCATTATTCGCCATACCGTTCGCACCCAAATCGCGGATCAAGTGAGGTATAGCACGGAAGCGTCCGTCCAGGAGTTCGAAACGGTCCAGCGGGAATTGCAGCTCCAGTTGTCCCGGACAGCGTCGCTGCTGGCCGAGATTCCCACCTTGAAAGCGCTGATGACCACGCAGGACGCGCCGACCATCCAGGATGGATCCATTCCCTTCTGGAAGCTCGCGGGAAGCGACTTATTCCTGCTCGCCGATCCGGGAGGCCGCGTGGTTGCGCTGGACGTCACTCAGAAAGGGCTCAAACGAGAAGCGGCGGAAGATTACTTGAGAACCTCGTTGTACGCGGGGCAGGAATCAGCTTGGTGGTACTCGGGCGGCCGGCTTTATTGGGTCTTTCTCCACCCGATCCTCGCGGGGAGTGGAAACAATGCAAAGGTCCTGGGGCTTGCGGCCATTGGATATGAGACCAATTCCAGGATTGCCGAGCAGCTCGGGTTCGTCTCGGAAAGCAAGATCGTGCTTCTAGCGGACAATCGGATCATCGCGTCCACCTTTTCGCCTCAAGAGGAGGCTATCCTCCAGGGCCAAATTCTCGCCAAGGAATTCCTCCTCAGCGCAAGCACTTCCGATGTGGACCTGGGCGATGACTCCTACCAGGCGGCCAGAGTGACGCTGCAAGCCAATCCTCCGTTGCCGGTGGAGTGTTACGTGTTCGTTTCCCTGACGCGCCCGATGGCCTTTATGCGCGAGCTCAACCGCACGATTCTGGTGGTGGGTCTGACGACGATACTGCTTGCGTCCTTGTTGCTCCGCTTTGTCTCGCGAACGATCACGCATCCGCTTAACAATCTTGTAGCAGGCGTGCGGGCCCTTGCCGCCGGCGATTACACCTATTCGATCACGCCGCGCGGAAGCAGTGAAGCCGTGGAACTCGCGGAAGCCTTCTCGAAAATGCGCGGGGAATTGCTCGCGTTTCAAAGAAAGCAAATTGAGACGGAGCGGGTCGCTGCCGTGGGCCGGGCCGCGAATTCCATCTCGCACGATCTTCGCCACCACCTGGCCGCCCTGGTGGCCAACGCCGAATTTCTATACGAAGCGCAGAAACTCCGCCTCAATCGGGACGAAGTCTACAAGGAAATTCAGACGGCTTCGGAGCAGATGACCGAATTGCTCGACTCCCTGCGCGATTTGGCCCGCGAACAACGCAACATCTCCCCCGTGAACGCTTCCATGGATCAATGCGTCCGCCGCGCCATCGAAGCCGCGCGCGCGCGTCCCGAATGGCGTTTCCGAGACATTAGCGTTCACGAAACAGGCGATATGGCTGGAGTCTTTGATCCCAAAAAAATCGAGCGCGCACTGCTCAACCTCGCCCTAAATGCCTGCGAGGCCGCCCCAATCCGCCAGGGAAAAATTACTTTCGACATCGTATCCGCGGCGGAGATGTTCGAAATCCGAGTCTCGGATAACGGGCCGGGAATTCCGGTTGCCATTCGAAACAATTTGTTCGATCCCTTTGTCAGCGCTGGGAAGCCAAACGGCACGGGACTGGGACTGGCCATCGTAAGCAAAATCATTTCCGACCACGGAGGGACTGTCTCTGTCGAGAACACCTCAGAGAGCGGGACGACTTTCCTGGTCAAATTGCCGAGAGTACAGCTTTCGGCGAATGAAGTTCCGGAGAAAGTGACGACGTAAAGCGTCCTCCGTAGCGGACATGGCTGCACACTCAGGCCGAGCCGCCACGCAAACTTCTAAACCCCTAAGTAATCATGGGAATTTCGAGGAAGAATGCCCGGGCGCGCCCACAGCCCCCGCCGGGAAGAGTATCGAGACTTGGACCGCTCTCCCTCTGTGCAGTGAAGGAAACCGGAGGTCTCTATAACTCTCTAGCGCGCCCGGACCAGTCGCAGAATAAATCCGCGGCTGGCGAAATGTGTCTGTGCCATGTTGAACATTTGTCAAAAATTTGTAACAAAAACTGGGGGTCCAATTTGGCATGAGTTCAACTCGCGCGCCGACGTTCGGCCGGAAGCTTTACGAAACATTGCATCGCAATCGGCATTTGCGGTCGCCCGTGATGAGTTTGCAGGATGAGAGCGTTGAAGTTTTATGAGCTATGATGGTGCCGTTTGTTCTCCACAAAAATCGCTCGAAAAGAGGCTGGGTTGATGGAAATCAAAAAAGTTGGCGTGCTCGGCTGCGGCCTGATGGGTTCCGGAATCGCGCAGGTGTCCGCCTCGGCCGGATTCGACGTGACCGTCCTGGAAATCGAGCAGAAATATATTGAGAAAGGTTTTGCAGCGATCCGGCGATCGCTCGACAAACTCGCGGCGAAAGGAGCGGTCTCCGAACCGGCGGACGTGATCTTCTCGCGGCTGAAGGGCACAACGCGGAAGCAGGACCTCGCCGATTGCGATTTCATCGTCGAAGCCGTCATCGAGAATCTTGACGAAAAACGAAAGATGTTTGCGTCCATCGATCCCATCGTCAAACCTTCGGCCATTTTTGCGAGCAATACGTCCTCGATCTCGATCACGGAAATCATGACCTCGACCGGGCGTCAAGGCCGTTTCGTCGGCCTCCACTTCTTCAATCCCGTGCCGCTCATGAAGCTTGTGGAAGTCGCGCGAACCATCGTCACGACGGACGAAGTGTTTGAAGCGGCATGTGAATTTGGGAAAAAATTGGGGAAGGTTCCGGTACGCACGACCGATAAGACTGGGTTCATCGTGAACCGTTTGCTCCTGCCCTACTTGATGGACGCGATTCGCGCGCTCGAGGAAGGCGTAGGCTCGATAGCCGATATCGATGCATCGATGAAACTGGGATGCGGATACCCGATGGGGCCGTTTACCTTGCTCGATTTCGTGGGCCTCGATACGACGTACTACATTACGAATATCATGTTCGACGAATTCAAGGAAAAGCGGTTCGCTTCCCCTTCCTTGCTAAAGAGAATGGTGATGGCCGGCTGGTACGGCAAGAAAAATGGCAAAGGATTCTACGATTGGTCCAACCCTGCAACCCCTGTCCCCCAAGATGCTGCTCTGCGAGGGATCAGGAAGGAATAGCCCTCGACGGATCCGCTTCCGATTGCTGCGCACTTAGTGTATGATGAAATGTATTACTTTCTGTAAGAGGAATTGTGTGAGGCAAACGAGACAGAACTCGCGCGGGAGGGTGAGTGGAAGAACCTCCAAGCAAAGAAAGAGCTTCACCCTCTCCCGGGAATCCATCGCTCTGTTGAATGATTTGCGCGCGGCGCGCCGGGGTTCGGGACGCAGATCGGTATCTGCTGTGCTGGACGACCTGCTGCGCTCGCTCGACACACAGAGGAAACGAGACGCCGTGGACCAGGCGGTTACGAGTTTCTACGACGGCCGTTCGGAGCAAGCCCGCGGCGAGGAAAAAGAGTGGGGGGAATTCTCCCTGGCCCAATTCATGGACGAGCCTGGCTAGATGGCACCCGCCATCAAATCGCCGCTCCGCGGAGAGATTTGGTTCGTCCAATTGCCTGTCGATCCTCCGGAGAAGGGAAGACGCCCTGTCGTCATCGTTTCGCTCGACGCCCGCAATCGTCACGAGCGTGCGGACACGGTCCTCGTGATTCCGCTTTCCACGAGCATCCACAAGGCCGGCCATCCCACGCATCTTCTTCTCGCCGCCGGGGAGACCGGGCTGTCTGAAGATTCCATCGCACGAGCGGAGGATGTTACCGTAGTCCGGAAAGCATACTTAGTTGCGCCTCGCTCCAGCCTACGCACCGTGAGTCACCGCCGCATCTGTGAGCTAGCCGAAATGGTCAAGATCGCAATGGGCTGTTTCTAGGGAAGCGCTTCGCGATGGCTGGTATGAGCTGTCTCTCTTCTATTGCACTGCAAAAACACTGGTAAAACGCGCGCCAGAGAGCTCGACCCTTCTGCTAGGATGGGCATATGCCTGTCGAAAGAGAGCGGCTGGACGCGGATGTTCTGATCGTGGGCGCGGGCTCCGCGGGGCTCGCCTGTGCGCTGCATCTCTCGCGATTGATCGCGCAGCACAATGCCGCAGGCGCCAAGCCTGAACTTTCCGCTGAAAACATTTACGTCCTCGAAAAAGCGCGCGAAATCGGAGCGCATCAACTTTCCGGCGCCGTGATGGATCCGCGCGGGCTCGCTGAACTGGTGCCCGATTGGGAAAAAACCGCGCCACTCGAGTCGCCCGTGACCGATGACGCTGCGTTCGTTCTGACTTCCTCGCGCGCCTGGAAATTGCCGATCACGCCTCCCCCGCTGAGAAATCACGGGAACTACATCATCTCCCTGAACAAGCTGGTCAAATGGCTTGGCGGGCTGGTGGAAAAATCAGGCGTGAATTTGTTCACGCAATTTGCCGGCAGGAATCTGATTTACGAGGGCGGCGGCATCGCCGGCGTGATCACCGAGGACAAGGGCGTAGACAAGGAAGGCAAGCCGAAGGACAACTACACGCCGGGCTACGAACTGCGCGCAAAAGTGACCGTGCTGGCCGAAGGCCCGCGCGGATCGCTCACGAAAGAAATGGTGCACCGGCTGAAACTCGATGGCCTGAATCCGCAAGTGTACGGGATCGGGATCAAGGAACTCTGGGAGGTGCCGCCGGGGCGGATCAAGCCGGGGTATGTAGCGCACACGCTCGGCTGGCCGCTGGATTCCAGCATGTATGGCGGAGGATGGATCTATGGCCTGCCCGAAAATCGCGTTTCGACCGGCATGGTGATGGGCCTCGATTATCACGATCCGCGTTTCGATCCGCACGAGGCGTTTCAGAAATACAAGACGCATCCGTTCCTCAAGCGCGTTCTCGAAGGCGGCAAACTGGTGCGCTACGGCGCGAAGACCGTGCCGTACGGAGGATGGTATTCCATGCCGCGCCAATTTGTGGATGGCGGATTGATCATCGGCGATTCGGCAAGCCTGCTCAATTCGCAGCGGCTCAAGGGCATCCACACGGCGATCAAGAGCGGAATGCTGGCCGCTGAAACGGTTTTCGAGGCGCTGAAAACGGGCGATGCCTCGGCAAAAACTTTGTCAGCGTATCCGCGCAAAATCGAACAAAGCTGGATCAAAAAAGAGCTCTGGGCGGTGCGAAATTTCCATCAGGGTTTTCACCATGGGCTTTACGCGGGGTTGTTTCACGCAGGGATTCAATTTGTCACGGGCGGGCGCGGGCTCATTGACCCCATGAAGGCTCGGCCCGGCCACGAGGAGTATCACAAGCTGAACGGATCGGGGCCGGCGCCGGAGCGATTCAAGGGCGATGGAGCGCTGACGTTCGATCGTTTGACCGATGTCTATCATTCCGGCACGCGGCACGAAGAGGACCAGCCCTGCCATCTCATCGTCGCCAATCTGAACGTGTGCGCCACCAAGTGCGTGACCGAATACGGAAATCCCTGCCAGTATTTTTGTCCCGCCGCCGTCTATGAAATGGTGCAGGAAAAGGGCCAGCCCCGGCTGAAAATCAACGCGTCGAACTGCGTGCATTGCAAGACCTGCGACATCGCCGACCCCTACGAAATTATCACCTGGGTCCCTCCGGAAGGTGGCGGCGGGCCGAATTACGAGGGAATGTAGTCGGTTTTCTATAGGGGGTCATCGCGTCGGATCAAGTTCGTTCAGCAATACATTCCGCGAATGCCGGTTCAAATTCCGAACCTCAACTTCCGGGTAGCCGGCAATTCGTCCGGAACCCTGTCTTTCGTTTCCTACAACCCCGTTTCTAGCCCGCAACTTGGTACTTGTCCGGTAATCCGGATAACGAGGCGTCTGAGTGCGATTTGGGCAAAAGCCAGAAAAAGGTTCAATTTTTTTCCAGCCCAGGAACAGAGGATGCAACCACAACGAGCGCAGCCGACCAGGCCAGAATTAGCGGTCTTTACCTGCCTTTTCCGAACGCGCTTACTATGTCAGAGGGTCATTGCTTGACTGCAACCCCTGTCGCGACTACGGTGGCGTCCTGTTCCGCAATAAGAATTTCCTGCCCTCCGTTGACTAGAGCCAAACTGTAGTGCGCAGCCAGCGCCTGGCAGCCCTTGGCTGAAGAAGCTGCATCTTCGGTCAAGAACAGGGTGGCGTCCCCGGAGCCGTCAGCATTAATGGTGTAAGAACCGGATACAGTGCCGTGGCAAGAGAGTCCACCGGCATTTACAGTTTCCTGACCTGCTGTTATGCTTCCATTTCCGTCCGCCGTGATGACACCTGATGCGGCCGCGCCGAAAGTAAGAATCGAAAGGCCATATCCGCCGCTCACGTTCTTGGCCGTAAAGCCGGCTGCGAGCACGGTGCCACCGGCGGAAGACGAGCTTCGAGCTGCGGTTCCGCCGCACGCCGTGAGACACAAGCACAGGAAAGTTAGGCCGAGAGACTGAGGTTTCATCGAGATTCTCCTTTTCGTTAATTCACGCGAAAGATG
>Ga0187801_10000450_pt1 | contig 11289 bp, 9 predicted proteins | sample NC_wetland_sal_i_10_FD_132465 | JGI IMG/M metagenome (GOLD analysis project Ga0187801, IMG submission 132465) | Wetland sediment microbial communities from Neuse River Estuary, North Carolina, USA - Control_1 | ecosystem: Environmental > Aquatic > Freshwater > Wetlands > Sediment | place: USA...
GGTCTGGCTCTGCTCCGGCTTGAGATTGGGATTGCCGGGATAGCAGGGATCCGAGCCAAAGGATTGCTCGAGGGCTGGCTCCTTGATGCCTTCGCCGTAGGAAAAACGCAAGCGCGTGTCTCCCCAAAAGCCCTTGCCATGGCGCGCGGCATACACGATGCCGGCGCGAGGAACGGTGCGAATACCAAAGGTGGTGTTCGATTCGACGCGGAAACCAGCGCTCAGCGTGACACGGGGTATAGGGAACCAGCGGCCATCGGCGAATCCCGCCTGATTGTTGCGGCGCGCGTGCGTACCACCGACGATTCCGCTGGGGTACGCATTCTCAACTTCGTATTGATAGCCCAGCGCAAGCAGCCCTTTGACGAACGAATAGTTAGACTGTTCGTTGAAGCCGGCCACGTTATATTGATCGATGTAAGGCGGCCCATAACCCGGAATGAAATTGGTATCGACGATGCGAGAATCCCAGCCCGAGAGCCGATTCTGCCAGTGCTCTCCGGTGTTAAACACCCACGACAGATTTGCGGTGAGATCCTGGAGGGCATCGTACTGGCCGACTGTTGGAGGCTCCAGAAGCGTGGGTCCGGGCAGAGCGGCCCAACTGGAATTGCTGCGAACTGTCAAGCGAAGTTGATCGGTGTCCGAGAAGCTATAACCGAAATTACCGGCTAGGGTGCGATTGATGTAGCTATCGTCTGGCCCCTGCCCCGAAGTGGTGAGGTAAGAACCTGCGCCCGAATAGTCGAATCGGCCAAGAAGGCCGCTGATCTGACCGCCCCCGTGCGCGGAAGAGAGGTCGCCGCCATCGGTGTACAACTGGAACGCCGGAATCCGCGTCGAGCCCTGATGAGAGAAAAGCTGGATGACGCCAGACATGGCGTCGGAGCCGTACAGCGCGCTCTCCGCGCCGTGAACCACCTCTACCTTGTCGACATTGTCCAAGGAAAGGCTGGAGAAATTGAAATTGCCGCCGGGTTCGTTGGCCGGCGTGCCGTCGACGAAGATTTTGGTGTAGTTCGAGTTCCCGCCGTCAAGGAACAGCGTGGTCAAACCGCCAATCGGGCCGGTGCGGGCAATGCTTATGCCGGGCTGCGTGTAAAGAAGGTCGGGAAGCGTGACCGCCTGCCGCTGAGTGATTTGTTCACTCGTGAGAATAGAGCTGGGCGCGGGCGATTGGTCCTCAATGATCGGAGCGGATTGGCCGGTGACCAGCACGCTGGAAGACATGGGGGCAAGTTCCATTCGAAAGCTCAACGCGCGCGATTCCCCGGACTGCAGCGTGAGCTCGGTTTCCCTGGTGACAAACGACTCCTTCGTGATGACGATGCGATAGCGGCCGGGAGGGAGAGCGAGCGAGTAGGCGCCATCGGCAGCGGAGTCGACGATTAAAGGTTTTACCGTCGCATCACTTTGTGGCTGAGCCGTAATCCGGGCGCCATCGACACTCGCACCAGAAGGATCAGTCAAAGTACCCGTCAAATGCACATCCGATGTTGGAGATTGAGGAAATGCAGGAAAAGCGCGGACGAGAATGAGTAGGGCTAAAAGAGAAAAGGCGAACTTCGAATTTTTCATGGTTCCTCCGCTCCCTCACGCGCGGGAGAGTAAAGGTCGACCAGCGCAACAGGACGTTGAGCTGGCTGCGGGCTTCGCCGGTCTCCTGGCTTGGCGTCGATTCGCTGCGCACGAAATGGATTCGCGCGCAGCAGGCTTGCGGCCTTCCCGCAGAAAAAAAACACTGCAGTGGCGCGCAAGCGAAAAGTTCGCCTTACAGTCGCGCGGCGGCGACGGCATTGCACCGTCTTCCCGAGCACGAAGTCCGCGGTTGATGTGGAGGGGCGAGGCCCGCTGTGGGTTGCGAAGTCGGCGGCGCGGAGCCACCGGGTTGGGGTTGACGAGTAAGACTTCTACTTCTTTGCAAAAAGCGTGACGCGCGGCCGGCCGGAGGAGGTCATCTCCACAGACAGAGGCGCCTGAAAAACCTGTTCGAGCAAGTCCCGCTGGAAGACAGTGGCGGGTGGTCCAACGCGCAGGCATTTCCCTTTCTGCAACAGGACCACCTGATCCGCGTATTCTCCGGTGAGGTTCAATTCGTGCGTGACCACGACGACGGTGTAGCGATTCTCCGCCGCGAGCCGCCGCAGCGAGTCAAGCAGATCGACCTGAGCCCCGATGTCGAGATGCAGCGTAGGCTCGTCCAGTAGAAGCAGGAGCGGCTGTTGCGCCAGCGCGCGAGCCAGTATCACCCGCTGTTTCTCGCCGCCGGAGATTTTGTCCATCCAGCGATCCATGAGATGCAACGCTCCCACTTGCGCGAGGGCATTTTTGGCAATGGTGACATCGTCCTCGGATTCAAAGCGCAGGCTGCGGCCGTGGGCATGACGGCCCTGCAAAGCAAACTCCCATACACGCGAAGGAAAGAGCAGCCGACTTTCCTGTTGAACCAGCGCGATGCGTTGAGCGCGTGTCTTCGGCGGAAGAGAGTGGGTCGCAAATCCGTTCAGGAAGATGCGGCCGGAAAGAGGCGCGAGTTCGCCGGAAATCAGCTTAAGAAGAGTGGATTTGCCGCTGGCGTTCGGGCCAAGAATCGCGACGATCTCTCCGGGCTTTGCCTGAAAACTGAGCGCTTCCAGAGTGAATAGCGGCGCTTGCGTCGGATTCGGGGCATAAACATAGCTGGCCTGCTCGACGCTCAGGCGCAAATCAGGATTCGCAGCAGATGGCATAGGCGTTCGAAGGGGCGTGCTCATGTGAGCCTCCTGCGAAGCAAATAAATGAACAGGGGCGCGCCAGCCATGGCGGTCATGGCGCCGACCGGCAATTCGGATGGAGCAACGACAGTGCGCGCCAGAGTGTCTGCGATCACCAGCGCAATGGCGCCGCCCAGGGCGGAAACAGGAAGGAGCAAGCGATGGTCCGAACCAAAAATCAAGCGCATGACGTGCGGCACGAGCAGGCCAACGTAGCCGATGGCGCCGCTTACAGAAACGGCAAGGCCGGTGAGAATGGAAGCCGCTATATACACAACGATGCGTACGCGTGGCACATCAACGCCGAGATGCATCGCTTCTTTTTCACCAGCGAGGAGGAGGTTGAGATCAGACGCGGTGGTGTAAATGACACCCGCGGCAACCAAAAAGCCGACGAACAGAAAACCCAGAAGCTTGACATCCGGGATGGTGGACAAATCACCCATCAGCCAATAGACCGCTCCGCGAAGATTGCCGCCTGCGGGAACCGTCAAAAGAAACATGATGACCGCGTTGAGAAAGGAGGCGGTGATGATCCCACCGAGCAACAGCGTGCCGCTGTCAATCTGTCCTTCGCGGCGGCCGAGCACATAAACAGCGGCAATAGTGACTGCAGCGCCCACAAAAGCGCACAGCGGTGTGAGGAGTCCTGCCAATTCCGGCGAAAGCGAAAGATGATTTTCCGCGATCAAAGCCATAATGGCTCCAACAGCGGCGCCTGAGGAAACACCGAGGACATAAGGATCCGCAAGGGGGTTACGCAAGAGCGCCTGGAAGCTGGTGCCGGCTACCGACAAGGAAGCGCCAACAACAATGCCAAGAAGGATGCGCGGGAGCCGGATGTCCAGGACAATCATGCCGTAGTCCGTGGAAATCGCGCTGCTCTGGCGCAACATGACGCGAATCAAGTCGCGCCCCAGGCCGTAAAGAGAAACCTGGACGGCGCCCAGTTTGAGTGCAATCACGACGACGACAAAGAGAATGACGGCGAGTATTCCGCAGCGCAGGAACAGCCGGCCGAGTGTCAACGGGCGCATGGAGACTCCAGGGAGCAGGGCGAAGTCAGGAAGCGCAAGGCAAGGGGTTTTGGCTGCGGATGAGATGACGCTGGGAAGTCCGTGGGAGTCGTTGATTTCTCCGGCCCAGGCGTTTCGGGAAAGACTTCAGGATGCAACTGGCGGGCAAGATCCTCGATGACGGAGACGATGCGCGGTGCCGGACGGACGATGGCGTCGCTAACGCTTGCAAAATGACGGTTGCGTACCGCGTCAAGGATACGCCAGCCGGGACGATTCGCCAGTGACTCAAAATCGTCAGCGCCAGATTCGGAATGGGTTGGGGCAAACACAAGATACTCTGGTTGTAAGCGAGCCACTTCTTCGAGATTGACTTGCGGCCAATCCTGGCTGGAATCGACGATGGAGACTGCTCCGGCTCGGTGCAGTGCGTCGGCAATGAACGTGTTCTTTCCAATCGATATGAGCGGTTCGGGCCAGACGATGAAGAGCACACGTTTGGGCGGCACTCCACTGAGTTTCGCTTGCAACACGGCCAGGCGCCGCCGCAAATCCTCGGCGAGAACCTTGCCGGCCGCAGAGACGCTCAGAACATCAGCAAGCTTTTGCGTCGAGGAAATAATCTCATCGATGGTGTGGGCATCGGTCGCATAACTCGAAATGCCTAAAGCGTCCAGGGAACGAACCGTGGCTAGCTGGTTGCCTTCCTTGGTCATAAGAACGAGATCCGGATGCAGGGCGGCAATCTGTTCGAGATTCGGATTGATGACGCCGCCTACCTTGGGCTTCTTCTGGGCCTCCGGCGGATAATCACAGTAGTCCGTGTCGCCCACGAGGCGATCCTCAACTCCAAGCGCATAAAGGGTTTCTGTCAGGCTCGGGGCCAGAGAAACGATTCGCGAAGGATTGAGCGGTACACGGACCGTGCGCCCATAACCATCGGTAATCTCGCGCATGACCGGTGGAGCGGGCGAGCCCGGCGAAGTGGCTTGCGCGGCCATTTGCATGGTGCAGAGGAAAAGGAGGCTAGCGCAAAAAAACAAGGCGCGCGGCACAAAGTTGAACTTTGAATCGGGCACGAATCTCCCCTGACGAGAGTTTCGCGAGAATAAACCAATAAAAAAGCCCCGCACGAGGCCGGGGCAATTTTGGACCGTGTTCTCTCTCGCGAAGGACACGCGGCCGCTGCAGCTTGGGAGGGTAGCCTGGCTTACGGCGACTTTGCCGATCACAGTGGCGGGACCGCGGCCGGTTTACACGGCACTTCCCCACTTCCCTAGCCTGCAAATTGTAAATTTAGTTTACGGCTCCCGTCCAGGGCTGTCAATGAAACGAAAAAACTTCTCCGCGAAAGTTCAGCGGTTTTTCCAATTGGGTTTGCGCTTTTCGACGAGCGCGCGGAGGCCCTCTTGGGAGTCTTCCAGGCGATAGAGTTCGTTGAGAAATATGTTCATGGAATTTTTCAGGCCATCGCGGAGTGACAGCCCCATGCCGCCAAGGATTGCTTTTTTAGCCATGGTCAGTACGGGACCGGAGTGGCCGGTGATCCGCGCGATGAGGTCATTCACCGTGGATTCCAATTTAGCTTCGGGCACCAGGCGGTTAATGAGGCCGAGTTCCAGGGCGCGTTCGGCCGTGACGGGCTCGCCCAAAAGCACCAGCTCCAGGGCTACTTTGGGACCGACGAGGAACGGCAGGATAGTGGAGGCCAGCGGCGGAAAAACGCCAATGGTGATTTCCGGTTGCGCGAATCGCGCCTTTGGCGTGGCCACGACGAGGTCGCCGAATGCCGCCAACTCTGCGCCGCCACCAATTGCCGGACCATTCACGATGGTCAGTACGGGCTTGGACGACTCCAGAATGCCGGAGAAAACCGAATGGAAAGCATCCAGCATCTGGAAAACGCGCTCGGAAGTGTATTCGTCCACATCGATGCCGCCACAGAAAACCTTACCAGCAGAGTCGAGCACGATCAGTTTCACGTCGCTGCGTTCGGCGACAGAAACGATACCGTCGGCGAGCTCTCGAAGCATGGTTTCGTTCAGGAGATTGTGTTCCGGGCGGTTCAACGTCATGCGGGCGACGCCGGATTCGATGCGATATTTAATGAATTGGAATTCTTCGGGACTGCGGCGCTTGGGTTCAGTCCGAACCTCAACGGAGTGACGGGCTATCAAGGTAGAATTCTCCTTCCAGAACACGCGAATCAAGCTTCAAAGTCGATGCTAGCACGCGCCGGAGGCTGCGTTTGGCTGCATTCGGGGCATGGTGCGCAATCAGTCTGCTGGCCGGGCAGTCAGCCTAGCGTGACTTGGCAGGAATCACTTTGAGTCATTATTCTGGTGATCATGAACTGGAGATTTCTGCTCCTTGCTGCTTCTTTGTTGGCACCTGGCTCTCTTTTGCTGAGTTGCCTGCCGGGGCTGAATTACACTATCAGCGACATGAATTTGCCCGAGCACGATAATCCCCGACCCACTCCGACTGCCGTTGCAGCGCGCCTGACGGAAAAAACCGATAGCGATGGATTTCCGCCAAATTCGGCGTGGCTGAAGGCGCCATCGTTTCGCTTTGAACAAGACTGGAGGGGAGAAAATTCGGACCCTCTGCGAGCTACCGAGGTCCGCCTGGCCTGGACACGGGACACCTTGTTCCTGCGTTTTCATTGCAACTATCGGAACATTTTTGTTTTTCCCGAGGCGCGCGCGGATGGCTGGCGGTATGAATTGTGGGACCGGGATGTGGCGGAAACGTTCCTGCAGCCGGATTCCAGCGACCCGCTGGTGTACCGCGAGTTTGAGGTGAGCCCGAACGGGTATTGGATTGACCTGGCAGTCTTTCATGGCAAGATCGAGGAGTTGCATAGCGGGTTGCGCCGCCGCGTGGTGCTGGATGAAAAGACCAAAACGTGGACGGCGGAGATGGCGATACCGATGAAATATCTCACGGCAAAATTTGATCCAGAGCGCCCCTGGAGAGCGAATTTCTTTCGAATCGAGGGAGACAAAGAGCCGAGATTTTATTCGGCGTGGAGCCCGACTTATTCGCCAAAGCCGAATTTTCACGTCCCCTCTGCCTTCGGGATGCTAGTGTTTCGTGAGGATGAATGAAAACTCTTCCCTGCCGAAACCAGGCCTGGTTCTGCTAAGCTCGCCAATTGATTGCCATGAGTTCAAGCCTGCTGATTCGCAAACGCAATGTTCCCCGCTCCTTTCGCGTGATCCTGCTTGCAGTTTCGTTCGTTTTCTTCTGCGAACCCCGAATCCGTGCGCAGGAACCCGCTGACCCAAACGCGCCCGTGGTCAAGAAAGTGGAGCCGCCGAATTGGTGGGTCGGCTTGACGTCGGATGTTGTGGTCTTGCTGTCCGGCAGAAATCTGCAGGCGACGCATGCGGGATGCAATCTGCCGGAGGTGATTGTAAGCAGGACGCAATCGTCAGTGGGCGGAGATTATCTTTTCGTATGGTTGAAATTGTCTCCGCAGCTAAAGAGCGGGACAGCCGTCTGCCGCATTACGACCGCCAAAGGTCAAACCTCTTTTGAGTTTCCAATTGCCGCCCGAAAACAGATTCTTGGCAGAAATCAGGGGCTTGCGCCAAGCGACGTGATCTATCTGATCATGCCGGACCGCTTCGCCGACGGCGATCCCACAAATGATGAGCCCGCGGAATTTCCGGGCTCGCACGACCGGTCAAAACCGCGGTCGTATCACGGCGGCGACTTGCGGGGGATCAAGGCGCACCTTCCCTACTTGAAGGAGCTGGGAGTCACAACCCTGTGGCTCACGCCTATTGTCAAGAATGGCGCGCCCGCGGACTATCATGGCTATGGCGCCGTGGATCTCTACGCGGTGGATCCGCACCTGGGAACGCTGAGAGATTATCAGGATCTGGTGGAAGCGGCGCACCAGCAGCATATGAAAGTGTTTTTCGACGTGGTACCGAATCACGTGGGCCCTCTTCATCCCTGGGTGAAGGATCCGCCAATGGCAGACTGGTTCCACGGCACGGCGGAGCACCATCTGACTTCCTTTTCGCCCTTGAACGGCGGGTTTTACGGACAGCCGGAGAAAGAAGGCCATGCCAACGATCCGTTCGAAGCACTGGTGGACCCACACACTCCGAGGCAGATGACGAAAAACCTGACGGACGGCTGGTTCTTCAACATGTTGCCGGACATGAACACGGAGAACCCGCTTGTCATTCAATATCTGGTCCAGAACAGCATCTGGTGGGCAGAGGCATCCGGGCTGGATGGATACCGGATCGACACGTTTCCCTATGTTTCGCGAGCCTTCTGGGCGCAATGGCATCAGGAGTTGCGGAGGATTTACCCACGCCTCTCAACCATCGGAGAAGTGTTTCATCCGGATCCGACGGTCACTTCCTTTTTTGCCGGTGGCCGCAAGGGGTGGGACGGAATCGACACGCAGCTCACGACGGTGTTCGATTATCCGCTCTATTTTGCGTTGCGCGATGTTCTGCTGAATGGCGCGCCAGCGGGGCGCATCACCAATGCGCTCCGGCAGGACTCGCTTTATCTGCATCCGGAATATCTGGTGCCTTTCTTTGGGAATCATGACGTGACTCGCTTTGCAGGCGCAACGGGAGCGTCTCCTGAACGATTGAAACTGGCTTTTGGCTTGACCCTGACGCTCCGAGGAATCCCCGAACTCTATTATGGCGATGAACTCGGGATGTCCGGCGGGGGCGATCCTGACAATCGCCGTGATTTTCCGGGCGGTTGGCCGGAGGATGAACGTAACGCGTTCACACGCGTGGGTAGAACCCACGAGCAGCAGGAGATCTTCGAATACGTGCAAGCCTTGCTGCGCCTGAAGCGTGAACATGATTCTCTGCGCGGCGGAAAGCTCTGGCACCTGGCTTCCGATGAATCCAGTTACATTTTTCTTCGGGAATCCGACGAAGAGAAGCTCGTGGTCGCCTTCAACAATGGCGCGAGCCCGAAGACAATAAACCTCTCCCTGCAAGACACACCGGCAGAAACCGCAGCTGGCATTGTCGCTCTCTTCGGCGATGCGCAGGCGGATCTTGCGGGACAACAGCTCAAGCTGGTTCTGCCGCCACAGAGTCTCTCGATCTTTGCGTTGCAGTAGATTCCTTTCTGTCAAAAACCTGCCGCGTGTTATGCGGCGAGGCGTGGGCATCGGAGCGAGGATAAAAGACTTGTTCGCCGACGGGCTTGGCCTCCTTTATAGTTATAGGCGCGGGAAAATGCGGTTTGTGGCTTTTGGGGGAATGGAAATGAAAAAACTTATTGTGCTGATGGCACTCGTGGGGATGAGCGTGATGGCAGCGGACAAAACGATCTACGACTTCACACTGAATTCGATTGATGGGCATCCCACCCCGCTTTCCTCCTTCAAGGGGAAGGTGGTTCTGCTCGTGAATGTGGCCAGCCGGTGCGGATTCACGCCGCAGTACACGGCGCTGGAATCGATTTACGAGAAATATAAGGATCGCGGATTTGTGATCATCGGAATACCGGCGAACAATTTCGGAGGACAGGAGCCCGGGACGAACCAGGAGATCAAGACGTTCTGCACCGCGAAATATCATGTCAGCTTTCCGATGATGGCGAAGGTATCCGTTAAGGGAGACGACATCACACCGTTGTACGCATTTCTGACGGACAAAAGCGCGCATCCGGATACGGGCGGAGAAATTGGATGGAACTTCACGAAATTCCTGGTGGGACCAGACGGCAACGTGATCGCGCGATTTGATTCCAAGGTGGAACCGGATTCGCCGCAAGTAACCTCGGCGATTGAAAAGGCCTTGGCGGGGCTGAAGAAGTAGGGGGCGGAGAGTCCACACTTCACAGTTGACAGTTCACAGGCCGAAGAAAGGGTGGGCGGGGATTAACCGTTGACGATAGATTCGAGACCCTGTTTGCTCTTAATGAGCAGGGTTGAGCCGGTTACCTGGAGAAGCTGCTTTTTGCGGAAATCAGCGAGGAGGCGGGTGACCGTCTCGCGGGAAGAGCCGATCATCTGGGCGATTTCCTCGTGGGTAAGGGTGAGCTTGATGCGCACCTGGCCCTTTTCCTCCGGATAGTTGGCGGCCCATTCCAGGAGGAAACGCGCGAGCTTTTCGCCGGCGGAATGCGAAAGGCCGATGGTACGCATTTCGGAGATGGCGGAATGATAGGTTTCGCCGAGCTGCTGCGCAACGCGAAGAGCGGCCTCGCCGTTGTCCTTCAGGAAACCAAGGAATTCATTGCGGCCGATGAAGTTGGCCTGGGCGGGTTCGATCACATCGGCGGTGAGCTCATAACAGGTGCCGGTGACCGTGGCGGGGAGACCGAGGACTTCGCCGGGTTCGGCGATGCGCAGGATCAGGGTCTTACCGTCAGCGGAAGAGGTGGAAAGCTTGACGCGACCGCTGCAAAGAATGAAAACACCGCGGGCGGGCTGACCTTCAACGAAGAGGGTGGCCCCTTTGGGATAGGCGGCGGAAGAAGTGATTGCGGCCATGGCCTTGACGCCTGCTTCGGATAAATTGCAAAAGAGCCGCTCTTCGCGATGCGGGCAAGCGAGACAGTTCTCGATGATTTCCAGCCCGTAGGGGGTTCGCGTACTTGATCCGTCGGGTAGCATGGCCCCTTCAGTCTTGGTCACAAATTGAAAGCGATTGCCGTTGCGGCGCCAGCCAGTAAGCATGAAATCACCTGCATATGTGATCTTGTACATGGGGAGGGCGGCAGTTCCTGTGACCCATGGCACTCTTAAATGTGACATTAGTCACGGACACTGTGGTCCCTCTAGGTGAACTGTAGGTTGGGGTTATAGCCATGCAGGACACCGAGAAACTGGTGGCCATTCTCAGGGCTGAGCTGGTTTTCCTGGAACAAGGCGGATATCGGCGGAGGCCACGGTATCCATGGCGGCCCAATTTCGTGTTTGAAGATTCCCCCACGTGCATCAACTTTCAGGTCAAAGAGGGGCGTCAAGCCTGCACAGAATGCCCTCTGATTGAGTTCGTGCCGCAGGAACGATGGGAAACGCAGTTCCCATGCCGGCATATTCAGCTGACAGAGCGCGGTGAAACGGTCAATTCGTTCTACGAATGGGGGACGGAAGAGGAGCTGGAAACCGCGGTGAGCGAATGGTTAAGGCGAACGATCCGAGACCTGGAGACCGGAGAAAGAGCGCGAACGCAGAAGGCTGGAAAAACAATAGAGTAATCCAAGCGATCAAGGGACCCACCGGGCTGTGGGTGTGTCCGCGAGAGTGACCGGCACGGTGGGAGTGCCGAAATCCACGCCTGCCACGACGGCCATAAGTTTGCCTCATCCGAATCGCCGCCAGTCGCCTAGGCCGAAGTTCTTAGCGGAGAACCCAAGGGGTCGGCAGGAAAGCCGGCACGGCATTGAAGAGTAAGGAGAAAAAGCCGCATTAGGCGGAATGGGCGTACATATTCCAGCCAAGGTAGCGGGTGGCGGCTTCGTGAACCGCGGGTGCTACCGAGGAGAAGTTCGCGGCCACGTGATGTTCGAAA
>Ga0187801_10000451_pt1 | contig 11285 bp, 10 predicted proteins | sample NC_wetland_sal_i_10_FD_132465 | JGI IMG/M metagenome (GOLD analysis project Ga0187801, IMG submission 132465) | Wetland sediment microbial communities from Neuse River Estuary, North Carolina, USA - Control_1 | ecosystem: Environmental > Aquatic > Freshwater > Wetlands > Sediment | place: USA...
GAGTGGGCCCTGGCAGTGGATTTCGTGCTGTTCATCCTGGTGCTTTCTTTAAAGCCGAGTGGAATCTTTGGGAGCCAGCGCGCATGAGAAAGTGGCAAGTGCTCATCGCCGCTGTCTTCTTGTTTGCCGCGCTGTTCGTTCCCCTGTTAGTTCCTACCGACTACACGCTGCAAATTCTGTTCCGCGTCTTTCTTTTCGCGGCCCTGGGGCTGGCGTGGAACCTGGTCGGAGGATATGCCGGGCAGCTGTCTCTGGGCCACGCCGCGTACTTTGGAGTGGGTGCATACGGATTGGCGCTGTTCTCCAAGCTGGGGATTTCGCCGTGGGTCTCGGTTTTATTGGCTGTGGTGGTAGCGATGATTTGTGCGGCAGCCATCGGCAGCGTTTCTTTTCGCCTGCGCGGCCCTTATTTCGTGCTCTGCACCATCGCTTTCGCGGAAGTGTTGCGGCTGGTGGCCAAGAACCTTACCAACGTCACCGGTGGCGATGTGGGAGTGCAGGTGCCGCTGCTGTTCACGCACTCGCCGATTCGCTCCTTCTACTGGTCGGGAGTTCTGCTGACCGCCATGGCGTTCATTCTCACCGTGTGGATCGAGCGCTCGCGATTCGGCTATTACCTGATGGCCATCCGGGAAGACCAGGACACCGCACTCTCCGTTGGCGTGAACGCCACTCGGTCCAAACTCTGGGCGTTGCTGATCAGTGCCGCGATTACCGGCCTCGGCGGCGCCCTCTACGCCAGCATGTTTCTTTTTATTGTGCCGGATCAGGTTCTGGCGATGGATATTTCGACGGAGATCGCCATCGTGGCCATGCTTGGCGGCGCAGGCACCTTGCTCGGTCCGTTGGTCGGTTCTGTCGTGCTGGAGAGCGCCGCCGAGATTTTCAAGAATGTGTTCAAGGAAGCGCATCTGCTGATCTACGGCGTGCTTATTGTTGTTGTGGTGCTGTTCATGCCCGATGGAATCGTCGGTACCTGCATCCGGAAGCTCTCTCTCTTGAAGAAGCCGCCTGCCGCGCCCATCGGAACACCAGTGCTGGCGAGTACCGAAAAAGAGCCGCAGCACCTGGCCATAAACGAGTAGGATAGGAAAAATGTCGCTCCTGGAAGTGAAGCACGTCAGCAAACGGTTCGGCGGACTGAAGGCCATCAACGACGTGTCGTTTTCGGTGAAGCCCGGTGAGGTGACCTTTATTGTCGGTCCCAACGGAGCGGGAAAAACGACGCTGTTCAATCTCATCACCAGCGTCTTTCATGCCGACAGCGGCAGCATCTGTTTTGACGGGCGGGACATCTCGTACTTGACACCCAACGCTGCCGCTCAACTCGGTATCGGCCGCACTTTCCAACTGGTGAAGCCGCTTCGCAACCTGACAGTACTCGAAAATGTGATGCTGGGGGCCTTTCTTCGTACTTCCAGCACTGCCAAGGCGGAGAAAGAAGCCGCGAACGTTCTCCGTTTTCTTGGCATGGAGAAAGTTTTGCATCTACCGGCGCGAGGCATGGGGTTGCCCATGCTGAAGCGACTGGAAATTGCACGCGCCTTGGCGACGCAACCTAAGCTCATCTTGCTCGACGAAGTTGTCGCGGGATTGACAACCTCGGAGGCCATCGCGCTGGCTATGCTGCTGAAGAGATTGCCCGAATGGGGAATCTCTACAATCGGAGGCATTGAGCATGTGATGCAAGTGGTCATGCGGATCGCCGACCGGCTCATCGTGCTCGACCACGGAAATTTGATCGCCGATGGTCAGCCACAGGAAGTCGTTCATCGCCCCGAGGTCATCGAGGCCTACTTGGGCAGCAAGTACAAGGAGATTGCCACGTGAGTACCGCTCTGCTCGCTCTGGATAGTGTACGCGCCGGCTATGGCGATTTTGAGGCGCTCTTCAATATCACCCTGGAAATCCGAGCCGGAGAAATTGTTACGCTGATCGGCGCCAATGGAGCGGGCAAGACGACGACTCTTCGCGTCATTTCCGGACTGTTACGCAGCCAGCACGGGCAGTTGAGGTTGGAAGGGCAGGACATCTCCAAACTCCAGCCCCATGAGATCGTGATGGGCGGGGTGAGCCATGTTCCCGAAGGGCGGCAACTTTTTCCCCACATGAGTGTCGAGGAGAACTTGGCGCTCGGTGCTTACATTGGACGGGTGCGCCCCAGATTGAAGGAGGTCATGGAGGAACAGTTCGAATTATTTCCCCGCCTGAAAGAACGCCGTAGGCAATTGGCAGGCACACTCTCCGGTGGCGAACAGCAAATGGTCGCCATTGCGCGCGGGCTGATGGCTGTCCCTAGACTGCTTCTGTTGGACGAGCCTTCCTTGGGACTGGCCCCCAAAACCGTCGAAGAGGTTTTTGCCAAGGTGCAGCAAATCTGCAAGTCGGGGGTCACTGTGCTGATCGTCGAGCAAAATGTCGTGGACGGGCTCAGCATTTCGGATCGCGGTTACGTCGTGGAGAATGGCAAGATTACCCTTCAAGGAACCGCGAGAGAGTTGCTCGGCAACGAGAAGATTAGGGCGGCATATCTAGGTTTGTAGTTCGGCGCCATTTGTCACCGCTGCCCTGCCTCAGAGTCTCGCTGGAGCAAATTTCAGTACAAGCTCTACTTCGCGGAGGCAACGCACCCCTGGCAGTGTTCGCCTGGCATCCAGTTATGCCAGGCGAAAGGGTGTTTCCTTTTTCTCCAACATATAAACCCGCTCGAACAGTGTGTTGACGCTTGGGCAAGGATTCAGTAGCCTCACTTTGCTTGTATCGGGGACATTTCGGTCCGGGGGTGGGATTCATGGCCCATGACAAAGAATCGGGAATTTCCCGCCGGGAATTCGCGCGGCGTGCGGCGTTCGTTTCGGCTGCCGCGTCCCTGGCGCCCGCAAACCTGCTTCGCGCGGAAGAAGCAAAGGTAGAAACGCATCCCCAGCAAGCTCCCGCAGCCGCCAATCTCTCCTCGCAGAGCCAAGCCGAAGTCGATTCGCGCATTCAGTCGATTCTTGCACAGTACGGCAGCCGGTTGTCTGACGCGCAAAAGACCGACCTGCGCAGGCTGGCCACGGAAGCACAGCCGCCGCTCGACCGGCTGCGGGCTTTCACCGTAGCCAACGGCGACGGGCCGGCCCTTTACTTAAGGCCCTTGATCGAACGCGAGAAACCTCCAGCGGCCAAGTCCTCGGCTCCCGCAGCGGCGACCGCGGCGAAGAAATCGTGAGGAGCGAGCGGATGCCCGGCGAAGAAATCTTCTATCTTTCGGTCACAGAACTCGCAAAACGGATCGAATCCAAAAAACTTTCGCCTGTGGAGTTGACGCAACTTTATCTCGACCGCAGCCAAAAGTTCGGCCCGCGCTTCAACGCTTACGCCCTTCTGAATCCGGAAACCGCGCTGGAGCAGGCGAAAGCCGCGGAAAAAGAGATCCAGCACGGACATTACCGCGGGCCTCTGCACGGCATGCCGTATGCGGCCAAAGATTTGCTGGCCGTCAAGGGACAGACAACCACATGGGGCGCAAAGCCTTATGCGAACCAGGTTTTCGACTACGACGCCACGGTGATCGAGCATCTCCATCGTGTTGGCGCAGTGTTGCTCGGCAAAGCGGCGATGATCGAGCTTGCGGGCGGCATGGGCTATCGCTTCGCATCCGCATCGCTGCAAGGCGAGGCCAAAAACCCATGGGACACCAGCTGCTGGACGTGCGGGTCGTCTTCCGGTTCCGGAGCAATTGTTGCCGCCGGGCTCGCGGCGTTCGCGATTGGGACAGAAACGTGGGGCTCGATCGTTTGTCCCTCCGCCTATTGCGGCGTGAGCGGGCTACGGCCAACCTATGGCCGGGTCAGTCGCTACGGAGCGATGGCCCTGGCGCCGTCCATGGACAAGATCGGGCCGATGGCACGGTCCGCGGAAGATTGCGCGCGCATCTTTGCCGCCATCGCCGGCCACGACCCGAAAGATCGCGGCACTTTGCCGGTCGATAGAGCCGCGTTCACCTACTCGCCATCGATGGAATTGCGTTCGCGCCCCTTGAAGCTGGGTTGGCTGACGAATGCGTGGAAAACGCTGGATGCCGGCGTGGCGAAACCGGTCGCGGCGGCAGAACGCGTGATCAAGAAATTCTTTCCGGGCACGAAAGAGGCGAGCTTGCCGGTAGGGCCGTGGGAAGATGCGGGAAATATTGTGGTGGCCGTGGAAAGCGCTGCGTCCTTTCGACCGTTGATTCGTTCGGGCAGCGTGAGCGAGCTGGCCGATCCGTTGGGACAAATCGCCGGCTACGTGAATGAACAATTTTCGGCCGCGGACTATCTCCAGGCTCTGAAGGTACGCGAGATCCTGCAAAAGAAAATGGATGCGCTGTTCGAGTCCTTCGATGTGCTGGTGACGGCTTCCCAACCGGTGGCGGCGACGCCTCTGGAGCTGAATCTCGAAACCGGACTGGTCTTCCCGGACCCGTTGGGAGGCATTGGCAATCTGTGCGGCCTTCCCGCACTGTCCGTCCCATGCGGATTCACGGAGAAAAATCTTCCGGTTGGGTTGCAGTTTGTGGCAAAAGCCGGCGACGACATTGCTGTAATTCAGGCGGGGCGGACTTTTCAGCTGCACACGGACTGGCACAAAAGACATCCGAAGATTCATTGATTCATTGCTTGGCGTGTCAAAACCGAAAGACCAACGGGAGTCCTAAGAGCGTTTCAAGAGCTCTTTCACCGCGCGGAGAAGCGCGGAGCGGCTGAAGGGTTTTGTCAGCAGGCGGACGGAAGAATCACTCAGCGCGGAGTTCAAGGCCGCGCCATCACTGTAGCCGGACATGTAGAGCATTCGAAGATTTGGGCGTATCTCGCGCAGGCGGAGGGCAAGCTCTTGCCCGGTGATTCCCGGCATCACCATGTCGGTGATGAGGAGGTCGATGTCGCCCTGATGTTTTTCCACCAAGCCGACGGCTTCCGTGCCGTCCTTTGCCTCGAGAACGGTATAACCGCCGGATTCGAGGAATTCGCGGGCAACTTCTCGCACATCTTGTTCGTCCTCGGCAAGAAGAATGGTTTCGGTGCCACGCGGGGCATCGGAGACGGTTAGCGCCGTCCCCGGCTGGTCGAGAGGCTGATCGATTCGCGGAAGGTAGATTTTGAAGGAAGTTCCGCGGCGCAGTTCGCTGTACACCCAGATGAAGCCGCCGCTCTGCTTCACCACGCCGTACACGGTGGCCAAGCCCAGGCCAGTGCCCTTGCCCTGTTCCTTGGTGGTGAAAAAAGGCTCAAAAATGCGGGCTTGCGTTTCGGCGTCCATGCCGATGCCGTTGTCCGAGACGGCGAGGAGAACGTAGCGGCCCTGGCGCACGATCGGATGCACGTCGTTATAGGTGCTGTCGAGATCGGTGTTCGATGTCTCGATCAACAGTTTGCCGCCGCCCGGCATGGCGTCGCGGGCATTCACCGCCAGGTTCATGATGACCTGCTCCATCTGGCCGGCATCCGCGCGAATGGCGCCCAGATCCGGGGCGGTTCGAATGACCAGCTCGATGTCCTCGCCGATCAGGCGGGGAAGCAGCTTGCCCATGTCCTCGACGACGTCGTTCAAATTCATCACGCGCGGCTGAAGCACCTGCATACGGCTGAAGGCCAGAAGCTGGCGTGTCAGCGAAGAAGCGCGGTCCGCGGCGCGCTCGATCTGTTCAATCTTGCGTTTGGCCTGATCGGCCGAAGGGAGGTTGTTCAACAACAGCTCCGTGTGGCCCTTGATTACCATCAGCAGATTGTTGAAGTCGTGGGCGACGCCGCCGGCCAGCCGTCCGACGGCTTCCATTTTTTGCGACTGACGAAGCTGCTGTTCGAGAAGATGGCGTTCGGTGATGTCCTGTGCCACCAGCAGGTGCACGCGCTTCCCGTCGTAGTTGAGTTCGTGCGCGATGGTCTCGACCTTGATCACCTTGCCATCTTTTTTGCGATGTCTCCAATTCCCATGGTGCCGTGGCTCGCCGTCGTGTTCCCGGAGATATTCGAGGAAAGTTGCTTTATCCTCTTCGGGGCGTAAATCCAGAACGCTCATATTCCGGAATTCCTGCAAGGAGTATCCGTATTGGCGGACAGCAGCGTTGTTTACCTCTAGAAATCGCAGTGTTTCCGGATCGACGACCCAGGTTGGGAGCGGGTTGCTGCTAAAGAGCAACCGGAACATTTCTTCTTTCTTCCGAAGGGCTTCTTCTGCACGGCGACGCTCGATGGCCAGGGCGATGTGCCCTCCGACCGAATCCAGGAACTCCAGATCGCGCATGTCGTAGGCGTTTTCATTTTCGTAATGCTGTACGACGAGCACGCCGATGGTGGCGTTGGGTGTCTTGAGCGGGACACCAAGCCATGCCGGCGCGGGCGAACCTACGAGTTCCACTTCTCCCTGCGCCGCCAGCCGGTCAAATTCGCTCTGCGGGATGAGCATCGCCGATCCGGTACGGAACACGAACGCTGTGCAGCTCCGGCCAACTCTTTGTGGCGGAGGGGCAACGTCCACTTGATCGACAAAAAACGGAAAGGTGAAAGAGTCGGTCACCGCATCATGTAACGCGACAAAACAATTGTCCGCGGAGAGAACTTTTTTCAGTGCCTGGTGGATGCCCGCGAGTAATTCATCCAGGTTTGCCGTTTCATTGAGCGAATGAACGACCTCAGAGATCACCTGGCGCTCCGACTCCATGCGTTGCTGGTCGGTGACATCACACAGGCTGACGGCGATTCCCTCGACGCCTGGAACACTGGTCAAATCGCGGGACTTCGCCTCAAACCACCGCCAGCTGCCGTCCTTGCACTGCATCCGGCAGCGCCAGGTGGACGATTTTAGGCCTTGGCTGAATTGCTCGCGAAGGTGACCGCGGATCACGCCGGAATCGTTCGGATGAAAGAGGGACGCCAGCGAATTACCCGAAAGCTCCTGCGCGGGACGGCCAAGAATTTGCCGGCTGCTCGGACTCGCATAAGCGATAATTCCGTCCAGCGTGACAAGGAAGATGAGTTCGCAAACGGAGTCCAGGAGCGTGGAAAGCAGCTCCGGGCTCAAGAGGGCGGTTTGTTCGGAAGGCGCCTGTTGTGACATGGGACCGCTGCTCGCGACACCAGCCTGCGCAGAGAGCACCGCGGGCGAGGGTGAGTCCTCAATCCTCCGTTAGAAATTTGCGTGCGAAAAGGCCGGATCACGGACGCGCCGGACCATTTTCATCTTACGAAATCCCTGTGCCCGGGAGGGCTGGTCTTTGGGAGAGTGCCGCGAAACGATGACTGTACGAAAGGACAGGTACACCGGTGGACAGGCGCCTTTTCCACCCGCTTGGCCCGTGCTACGCTCCATCCCCTGCCGGGCCGTGCCGGGTCATCGGCGAGAACTCTTCGAAATATGATCCGCGAGCCCAGTCTTGGAGGTGATTTCGGAATGCACGAGATATGGAAAGACATGTTCGTCATGGGACTTCCCTTGCTGGAGAAGATCCTCCGGCCCGTCATTGTCTACATTTTTCTTGTCATCAGCCTTCGGCTTTCTGGAAAGCGGGAGCTCGTTCAGCTGAACCCGTTCGACTTGGTGGTCTTGTTGACGCTTTCGAACACCGTGCAAAACGCCATCATTGGCGAAGACAACAGCGTTCTGGGCGGGCTCATCGGAGCTACTTCCCTGCTGCTCACTAACTATCTGGTGGTGCGTTTTCTTTATGACCATCGGAAGATCGACCAGATCGTGGAAGGAAGCGCCGACGTTTTGATCGAGAACGGCAAATTGCGAACGCAACACCTCAAAAAAGAATTGATCACCATGGCGCAACTGGAAGCGGCCGCCCGCAAGCAGGGCTTCGCGTCACTCCGTGAAGTGGAGCAGTGCATTCTCGAACCGGGCGGAACGCTTACGTTTCTCGGCAAGAAACCAAGCGGCGAGGACGTGAGGCACCAGGAGTTGCTCGGGCGTTTGGAACTTCTGGCGCAAGAACTCGCCGCGCTGCGCGGATCTCAACCGCCGGCGAGAGCGTAACTCAATGCATGACGAAGCCCATCACAGCTAGCACGATTCCAACCGCCGCGATAAGCATGCCTCCGAACCAATAGGCCTTGCGTTTGGTCAGCAGGGTAATCGAACAAATGACGAGTCCGATGGCCAAAAATTCCGCTGCGGCATCAAAGCGGTCCGCCTGATTGCCGGCGCGGTCGCGTTCGTCTTCCAACTTCTTCGCCTCGTTCGAGACATCCTCTTTGTCGCTCTCGTAGTGCTCAACTTCCTTGGCGTATTTCTCTTTAAGTTTGTCGCCTTTTTCTTTGTCCATGGACGCCACGAGGTTGACAATGTCGGAAAACCCGTGTGCTTCGTGCAGCCGGATGCTTTTCGCCTGGTATTGCGTCCAGCGGCTGGCAGCGCGCGTCTCAAAGCGCAGGGATTCCGTGTGCGCGCGATGGCTCAGCAGCGATACCGTGGCCAACAGCACGGCCATGATCGATACGGTAAGCGACACCGGCAACACCATCGGATCGTTATCGTGTCCGTGATGACTCTCGGGAAGTTCTATGCCTTCGCTCATTCCTTCTCTCTCCCTTTGAAGTTAGCCAATGGATTCCGCGGCGATCGCCTGAAGGGACTCTCTCGCAGCGGCGATGGTGCGATCGATGTCGGCAGGAGTGTGCGCAGCGGAGAGGAACGCCGCTTCGAATTGTGAAGGCGCAAGAAAAATCCCGCGATCCAACATCTCGCGAAAAAACTTCGCGTACCGCTTAGTGTCCGAGAGTTTGGCACCGGTGTAATTCCGCACCGGCTTGTCGCAAAAGAAAATTGTGGAAAGAGAACCGGCAGTATTGAGCTGCGCGGGAATGTTCGCCTTAGCCAGTTCGCTTCGTAGGCCGTTCACAAGTTTTTCGGCCATGCGTTGCAGGCCTTCATAGAGTCCCGGCCGCGAGAGTTGCTTCAATGCCGCGATGCCTGCCCGCATGGCTAAGGGATTTCCCGCCAGAGTTCCAGCCTGATACACCGGACCCAAAGGCGCGACTTGATTCATCAGTTCCGCGCGCCCTCCATAAGCCGCGACGGGCACGCCTCCGCCGATGATCTTCCCGAGCGTCGTCAGGTCCGCCTCGATCGCGTATAGTTCCTGGACCGATCCATTCCGCAGGCGAAATCCAGTAATCACTTCATCGACAATCAGCAACGCGCCTTCGCGGCGGGCGATCTCGCGCAGTCCTTTGAGGAATCCGTCCTCGGGAGGGACCACACCCATGTTTGCAGCGATCGGCTCGACGATGACGGCCGCGATTTGCCCACGATGTTTGGAAAACACTTCTTCGACGGCGCGCAGATCGTTGTACGGAACATTCACCGTTAGTGCGGCGAGCGCTTCCGGGACGCCAGGACATTCCGCGATCCCGAGTGTGGCCAATCCTGATCCTGCCTGCGAAAGAAAGCTGTCCGCATGTCCGTGGTAGCAGCCTTCGAATTTGACGATGAAGTCGCGCTTGGTGACTCCCCTGGCCAATCGCACGGCGCTCATCGTGGCTTCGGTACCGCTGGACACGAAACGGATTTTTTCGATAAACGGGATGGCTTGTGTAATGAGCGTCGCGAGCTCCAGCTCCAGCTCTGTGGTCACGCCAAAGCTCGTGCCCTTGAGCGCCTGGTCGGCAATCGCCGCGCCGATCGCGGGATTCGCGTGGCCCAGAATCATCGCTCCCCAAGAGCACACGTAATCGAGCAATTCATTTCCATCGGCGTCGTAGAGAAACTGCCCGTTGCCGCGTTCGATGATCAGCGGCTCGCCGCCGACGGAACGAAACGCCCGGACAGGGCTGTTCACGCCGCCAACTAGGACCCTTTCGGCGCGCTCGAAAATCTCGCGCGAACGCTTGCGCTCGCGTTTCAAGCTTGGTTGTGTTGCGGTCATTTTTTCTCAGCTAAATTAGCACGCCTTCAGCCAGCGTGCGACATCCTTGGCATGGTAGGTGAGGATGATTCCTGCTCCCGCCCGCTGGATCGCGGTAAGAATTTCCAGGACCACGCGTTTTTCGTCGACCCAGCCGTTGCGCGCCGCCGCCTTCACCATCGAGAACTCGCCGCTCACGTTGTAGGCCCCGACTGGAACATCGAATGTATCTCGAACCCTTCGAATAATGTCCAGATACGGTAACGCTGGCTTGACCATCACCATGTCCGCGCCTTCGTCCAAATCCAGCGCGACTTCCCGCAACGCTTCGCGCGCATTCGCGGGATCCATTTGATAGCTGCGCCGGTCGCCGAACTGTGGAGCCGACTGCGCCGCTTCCCGGAACGGCCCGTAAAAGCCCGAGCAATATTTCGCGGCGTACGAAAGAATGGCAATGCTTTCGAACTTGTGCTCATCGAGCATATCTCGAATCGCCGCCACGCGCCCGTCCATCATGTCCGAGGGTGCAACGATGTCCGCCCCGGCGCGCGCGTGAGACAGCGCCTGCTTGGCAAGAATGGCGAGCGTAGGGTCGTTCGCCACTTCTCCGTTTTCGATCACGCCGCAGTGCCCATGATCCGTATATTCACAAAGGCAAACATCGGTGATGACCAGCAGTTTCAGATTAGCTTTGCGAATGGCCTCGATGGCTCGTTGGACTGGGCCGTGCGAAAGCAGTGAGCTTGCGCCTTGCGGATCCTTCGTTTCCGGCAATCCAAAAAGAATGATGCCCGGAATCCCCAGCCCTTCGATCTCGCGGCACTCTTCCACAATCTGGTCGGCCGACTGCTGATAGATCCCCGGCATCGAGCTAACTTCCTGCCTTGCCTTCGTTCCCGGGCACACAAACATCGGGTAGATCAGTCCCGCCGTGGAAAGGCGCGTCTCCTGAACCAGGCTCCGCAGGGCCCCGCTGCGCCGCAATCGCCGCGGCCGTTGTGTCGGAAAACTCATCCTTTTTTCACTCCCGCGTGTGGCTGCATGCGTTCTTCCGTGAAATGCATCTCCAGTGCTTCGAGAATGGACGCCGTGCTGGTATCGGCCGAGGTGAAGATGCGGCGCACTCCGGTTTTTCGCAAAGCGTTCGCGGTGACGGGTCCGACCGCTGTCAGAGCCATTGTATGCTCAAGCGCGCCCAGTTTTCCTTTGCCGATCAACTCCTCAAAATGTTGCACTGCGGAAGGGCTAAAGAAAAGAACCGCATCCGCCTCACCGCCAGCCACGTTTTGCAAGGTTCGCTGATCGATATCGGCAGTGTGCAGCGTGCGATAGGCGACCACTTCCGTAACTTTCGCGCCGCGCCGCTTCAACGCCGCCGGCAAATCCGGATTCGCGCGATCGCTCCGCGGCAAAAGCA
>Ga0187801_10000454_pt1 | contig 11277 bp, 8 predicted proteins | sample NC_wetland_sal_i_10_FD_132465 | JGI IMG/M metagenome (GOLD analysis project Ga0187801, IMG submission 132465) | Wetland sediment microbial communities from Neuse River Estuary, North Carolina, USA - Control_1 | ecosystem: Environmental > Aquatic > Freshwater > Wetlands > Sediment | place: USA...
TCTTCATCTTGAAGACAATATCCTCAAGTGCCTTAGAGAGCTCGCCGCGTTTATACACCCCCAGAAAACCGCCCTGCTGCGCGGTTTCGCCGTCGGAGAAACGCTTGGCCAGCTCGGCAAAATCTTCGCCATCCTTGACGCGATCGTGCAGCTTTTGCGCCTTGGCCTTTAACTCCGGAATTTCAGACTCCTTCTTGCCTTCCGTTTTTATCTCAATGGCCCGCATAACCACTTGTTCGGGCCGTATGTAATCTTGTTTGTGCTGTTCGTAATACTTCATCGCATCCTCGTGGCCAATCGTGATGTGAGCACCCACTTCCCGGCGAATTACTTCCTGCGTGAGGAGGCGGTTTTCGATGTTGTTTTTGAAATCGTCCCAGTTGACGCCCTGGGCCGTGACCGCTTTTTCCATCTCGTCCAGGTCTTTGATTTTGTTTTTCTGGCGAATCTCGTCCAACTGCTTGACCACTTCTGGCTTGACGTTGATGCCCATGTCCTTGCCGCGTTGCGCCAGAAGCGATTGGTCAATTAAATCGCGCAGAGCGTATTTCTGGCGGTCTTCAATGGCGACCTGGAGTTGTTCCGGAGTGCAGCGCCCACTGCACTCCTGCTGGGCATCCTCAGCCGCCGCGCCGCGCGCCTTGTCCAACTCGGATTTAGTGATGATCTCATTATTGACGCGCGCAACGATCTCTTCGACGACCTTGCCTTCGCCTTCGACGGGCTTCTTCGCGACAGCCGCCTTCTGCGGAGGAGCCTCGGCCTTCTTTGGCTCTGCTGGTTCCGGTTCCGCCATCTGTGGCTTTTCCAGCGTAGGAGGTGGCTGCGTGGGCGGATTTTGCGCCGGAGGATTCTGCGCGGGTGGATTCTGTGCAGGCGGATTCTGGCCCAGGAGCGGCCAAGCAATCAAAAGTCCGGCTAGCAACACTACTTTTTTCATGAAATTCCCCATTGCGAAAGTTTAACTTGGATTCTTCGCCCTGTCAGCCTTCGGTTTCACCGCGCAACCCGGAGAGCACCTTCCTAATCGCGCCTGTCACGGACTCCCCGCGCTGTAGCTCCATCCATAGGACGCCGCTAGGATCCAGCTTAATTCCCTTTCGAGAGCGCACGACCTTGACTACCGCGGCAGGCTCGAGTGTGGTTTCCGGATGGAACCGCAGAGCAATCTTGCTTCCCTGGCGCTCCACGGCGGCAATCCGCAACCGCTCACATAGGGATTTGAGGGCAGCAAACTCCAGAAGGTTTTCCACCGCCTTAGGAAGAGCCCCGAACCTGTCTTCCAGCTCCTTGTGGACGTCCTGCCTCTCCGCTTCACTGGCAATGGAAGAGATTCGCTTGTAGGTACGCAGGCGCAGGTTTTCGCTGGGAATGTATTCTGGCGGGATGCGAACATCCATGCCTAGGCTCAGCGTGGTGCGCAACTCTGGAGCCGCTTCTTCACCCTTCAGTTTGGCGACGGCACGCTCCAACATCTGCACGTACATGTCAAAACCGATAGCCTCAATGTGGCCGTGCTGCTGGCGGCCGAGCATGTTGCCCGCGCCGCGCAGTTCCAGATCGAGGGCCGCGATGCGGAAGCCGGCACCGAGTTCGCTGAACTCCTTCATGGCTGCAAGCCGCTTGCGGGCGACGTCGGAGAGGACAGTCTCCGGGGGTACGAGCAGGTAGGCATAGGCGCGTTGATGCGACCGGCCGACGCGTCCGCGCAGCTGATAGAGCTCGGCAAGACCGAGGCGGTCGGCGCGATTGATCAGGATGGTGTTGGCGCGGGGGATGTCCAGGCCATTTTCGACGATGGTGGTCGCCACTAGCACGTCAGCTTCATCGCGGATGAACTTGAGCATGACTTGCTCCAATTCGCGTTCGCCCAACTGGCCATGACCGACGACGACGCGCGCTTTGGGAACGAGCTTGGCCACCAGGTTTCCCAGCGAATAGATGGACTCCACGCGGTTGTGGATGAAGTAGACCTGGCCCTCGCGCGCCAGTTCATTTTCGATGGCCTTTTTCACCGTCTCTTCGTTGAATGGGGCGACGACGGTTTGAATAGCCAAGCGGTCTCGGGGCGGGGTCTCAATCACGGACATGTCGCGCAGGCCTACCAGGGACATGTGCAAGGTGCGCGGAATCGGCGTGGCAGAAAGCGCAAGGGCATGCACGTTTTTGCGCATTTCCTTCAGTCGCTCCTTATGCGCAACGCCGAAGCGTTGCTCCTCGTCCACAACGAGCAGGCCCAAATCCTGAAACTTCACGTCCTTTGAGAGCAAGCGATGCGTGCCGATAACGATATCGGCCTTTCCCGCTTCCAGGTCCGCAAGAACCTTCTTTTGCTCCGCGGTGGTTCGAAAACGGCTCAGCATCTCGATCCGAGCAGGAAATGCAGCGAAGCGTTTCTTGAAGGTCTCAAAATGCTGGAAAGCGAGCACGGTGGTGGGCGTCAGCACCGCGACCTGTTTTCCCTCGGTGATGGCTTTGAAGGCCGCCCGCATGGCCACCTCGGTCTTGCCGTAGCCCACGTCGCCGCAGAGCAGGCGATCCATGGGCGAGGATTTTTCGAGGTCGCGCTTCACGTCGGTGATGGCGGCGTTCTGATCGGGGGTCTCTTCAAATTCAAAGGCATCCTCAAACTCGCGCTGCCAGTTTCCATCGGGCGAGAAGGCAAAGCCCTTCGCGGTTTTGCGCTCCGCGTAAAGAACGAGCAACTGGTCGGCCATGTCCTCGAGAGATTTCCGCACGCGAGTCTTGCGCGTGGCCCACGCGGTGCCGCCCAGTTTATCCAGCGCCGCGTGTGATCCTTCCACAACGCGGTAGTTTTGGACCAGGTCCATGCGCTCGAGGGGGACATACAAACGAGCGTCCTCGGCGTAACGCAAGAGCATGAACTCGCCCCTGTGGCCATCGGATTCGATCACGCGCAGGCCTTCGAACTGGCCGATGCCGTGGTCTACGTGAACGACGAAATCTCCAGGCTTCAACTCCGCAAAATCCGCGAAAAACCCTGACGTGCGGATCTTGTGGCTGGGGCGCTCGACAGCGGGAGTGACGTCGAACAGGTCCCCGTTGCCATAGATAGTGAGCTTTACTTCCGGAAAGGCCACGCCGGCGGCGAAGGGCGCGCGCATCAGGAGCAGGCGTGCGGTTTCCGAGGCGCTCTCCGCGGTGAACCCAGCGGCGGCTTCTTCGGTCTCGCCCAGAACGTAAGGCACCTCGTACTCGCGGCAGATGTCGGCGTAACGCTCGAGTTCGCCAGTGCTGGCCGCGGTGAGGAAAACCGTGCCGCCGGCGGAAATCTGAGACTTCACATCGCCGAGACAGGCCACCACGTCTCCGTGGAAACGCGTGCTTGGGCGCGCGCTCAGTTCAAAGCGTTGGCCGCCGGACTGCGCAAGGTTGAGCTGCTCCAACTCGAGGCGCGATGTTTTGTTCAGCGCCTTTTCCCACTGCTCTTCGTTCCAAAAGAAGTCGGAAACCAGGGGAGCATTCGCCTTCCCATGGCGCTCGTAGTTTTCGGTGGCGGCTTCCAGGAGCCTCTTGCGCGCTTCGCGAAGATTCTCCGGCTCGTCGAGGAACACGATCGGTTTCAGCGAACTCTCCGCAAGTTCAAACAGCGCGCTCCCGGCCGGTTCTTTGGTGGCGCCAAACCAGCCCGCGGGCTCCCATTCCTCCGCCTCGCGGCTGCCGGGCGCGGGAACGCTCCACTCGGTTAGCGGCAGAATTGTAGTTTTCACCACCGGCGCAATGGAGCGTTGCGTGCGCGGGTCGAATTCGCGCACCGATTCAACAGTGTCGCCTAGCAGCTCGATACGCACGGGACGCAAAGCTTCCGGCGAGAAAACGTCCACGATTCCTCCGCGAACCGCAAACTGGCCGGGCAGTTCAACCATCTCAGTGCGAGCGTAGCCGGTGCTGGCGAGATGCGTGATCAGCTCCTCGTGGTTCGCCTGGGAATCTTTCGCGAAGGTGCGGGCCAGTGTCAGATAGACGTACGGATCCTGGTAGCGCCAGAGTGCCGCAGGCGCCGGCGCAATCACCAAAGAAACTTCTCCGTTTGCCAAGCGGTAAAGAGTAGCGGCTCTCCGTTCCAGGATGTCTGGGTGAGGAGTTTGCGAGTCCCAGGGGAGGCTGTCGAACGCAGGGAGCACCGCGATGCCGCCCGTAGGACCGGGAAAAATCTGAGCGAAAAACCGCAGGCTCTCGGCTAACTCCTCGGCGCGGCGGTTGTTCTCCGTAATGAAGAAGGCTGGGCGGCGCAATTCGTGGGAAACATGGGACGCCACCAGCGGTTTTGCCACATCTTGCAGGCCGGAGAGCCCGACCAGGTTGGCGCCGGCACGCACCTCTCCCACTACGCCCTCCATTGCAGGGTGGCGCAGGAGTGCTTCCAATCGCTCTCTCACCGCCGGCAGTATCATTTCTATCTGTGGGCGGGTCCTATTGCTCGGCGCGCCAGTTCAACTGTTTCCTTCTGCTCCAGTAAACCCTTTTAGCCGCGAATCTTTTTCAGTATGTCGGTGGTCGAATAACTGGGCACCACATCCACCAGTACTACTTTTCCGCCAGCCGCTTCTACTTCCTCCCGGCCCACGATCTGATTGTCGGGCCAGTCGCCGCCTTTCACGAGGATGTCCGGCAGGAGCGAGGCGATCACTTTCTGCGGCGTCAGATCGTCGAAGATCAGAACGGCGTCAACACATTCCAGGCTGGCCAGAATCTCGGCGCGCTCTTCAGCCGGGATCACCGGCCTGCCGGGTCCTTTCAGCGTACGCACACTTTCGTCGCCATTCATTCCTACGATCAACACGTCACCGAGAGAGCGCGCCGCCTCCAAGGTGCGAATGTGGCCTGGATGGAGCAGATCGAAACACCCATTGGTGAAGACGACGCGCTTGCCGTTGCGTTTCTCTCGGCCAAACCGCACAATCGTTTGTTCCAATGTCAGAACCGCTGGATGCAAAGGCTCTCCATGTCCGCTGAACTAGGCAGGACGGCCATCAAGATCGAAAACTCAGTCTATCACGCCCGCAGATGGGGCTGTTTCCGGGGGCTGGTGCTTTGAATAAGAAAAAACAGTTTCTGCAGGCGCTTGCGGGAATACTTTGCCTGATTGTCGGAGCGGCGATTGCGCTGTATTCTTCACGGCGATACTCGGAACGGCGTTACATTGTGGATGCCGCCTCCTGCCGCATGGATCTGATGGTTGTGAACCGCGGAGACTTGCCCACAAACCCCGAAACCGGTTCGGTGGTGCTGCTGCACGGAATTTCCGCGAACCGCATCATCATGCAATACCTGGCACGGAGTTTCGCCGAGTTGGGACTAACCGTTTATGTTCCGGATCTTCCCGGCCATGGGCGCTCTCCCGGCCCTTTCACTCCGGAACAGGCGGAGACTTGCTCCGCGTCCCTCCTGCGTGGCCTTGCCGCTCGCGGGATGGTTGTGCCGGGGCGCACGATCCTTGCAGGGCACTCGATGGGAGGGGCCATCGCCATCCGGATCGCGGAGAAATTTCGCCCGGCAGGGGTGATCGCCATTTCTCCGGCGCCGATGCAACCGGATCACGGCGTGATCCCTGAAAATCTGTTGTTCCACAATCTGCCGCATGTGGTGCCCAATACGCGGATCCTAGCAGCCCAGTTCGAGCCAAAAGGCCTGAGGGACAACGCAGCGGATCTTGCCGCTGGCAGCGGTGATCCCTCGGTGCAATTCACGCTGGTACCGCTCAACACGCACGTCAGCATGCTGTTTTCGACCACCGTGGCGCGCGAATCGCAAGCCTGGGCGTCACGAGTACTTTCTCTGCACAATGACGCGAGATTACCTTGGCGTGTAAATATTCTCGGATGCCTTCTGGGACTCGCAGGGATCTTGCTGCTTGGCGGGCCGTTCATCCGGGAAATGACCGGGAAGGAGACACGCCCGGATTTGGAAGCCGGGAACATTCCATCGCGCCTGCGTGGGGCGGTCGAAGTTGTACTGCTCTCGGTATTCGCTCTGAACGTGCTGCACTTCTGGCAACCTCTTCGCGTCTTGCATCTGTTTGAAGGCGACTACCTGGCCAGTTTTTTCCTGATCGTTGGCCTGGGGCTAATCTTGTTGCATTACAGGCTTGTGCGCACGCAATTTCGCACTCTGCCCAGCGTGCTATTTGGCGCGGCCTTCGCGGCGATCCTGCTGCACTTTCTGATCACCGGTTGGTTCGAACTGACGGCCACAGGGGCGTGGCTGACCTTGCAGCGGTGGGAGCGGTTTCCGCTTTTCTTCCTGGCCACGTTTTTGTTTCTACATGGGGTCGAGCTGCTTGCGGGCCCCGTCGCGGATGGACGCACACGCTATGGTTTCTGGCTCTTGCTGGCCGTGCTCGCGTGGCTCGCGCTTGCTTTCGGAGTGCTCTACCTAAAGAGCGGCGAAATCCTTCTCGTCCTGCTGTCGCCTTATTTTGCGCTGCAGTTTGTGCTCTCTGGGCTAGGTACACAATTGGTACGCCGCCAAACAGGCTCGGCCACGGCGGCTGCTTTGTTCGGTGCTATACTGCTCGCAGGGTTTTGTCTGGTGCTCTTTCCTCTGTCCTAAAAGTCGCCAGGCCCCGATCAGTTGCCCATCCCTCCTGCGCGGAGATGGAAATAAGCGATTTTTGCGGATGAAGAATGGCTGACTATGTCATTGTCGGTGGGGGGCCCTCGGGTGCCATGTGCGGAGAACAGCTCGCGCGCGCGGGGCACTCCGTGGACATTTTCGACGAGCATCTTGCCTGGGAGAAACCTTGCGGCGGGGGGCTAACTTATAAGGCCACGCAGTGCTTCCCCTTTCTCCTCGACAATCCGCATCCGAAGAAATTGATTCGGAACGTGGAAATCATCAGCGCGGAGAATCAGCGCGCGCGGCTGGACCTGCAGCATCCCATCGTCATTTATTCGCGAACGATTCTGAACGGTTTGCTGCTGGACCGGGCCCGCGACGCCGGCTGCCGGATTCATCACTCCCACGTCCAGCACGTGGACACATCGATGGACAAACCGCGCTATTCGGTCGACGGCGAATGGCGCGCAACCGATTTTGTCGTTCTGGCAGGAGGCGCGAAAAATCATTTCCTGTCTGGCACACGCGCCCTGACGCGCGACGAACTGGAAATGACTCAGGGATACTTCGTCCCGCAAACCGCCGAACAGATCATCATCAAGTTCTTGCCGGAGTTCGAAGGCTATATCTGGTCGTTTCCGCGCGCGGACCACGTCTCGCTGGGCATTTGCGGAAGCATGGCTGCGCACACCAGCACGGAACTGCGCGGACACTTGCACCAGTTTGCCTTGACGGAAAAAATCGAAACCGGAAATGCGAAATTCTACAGCCATGTCCTCCCTTCCCCACAGGTGCGCACGCTGTCTGACCGCGCGGTGATTGGCCGGAATTGGGCTCTCTGCGGGGATGCGGCCGCGTGGGTGGATCCACTGACCGGCGAAGGACTGTTTTACGCAATGCGCTCGGGCGAAATCCTGGGACGCTCGCTAGCGGAGGGCTGCCCGGAGAAATACCCTGCTCGAGTGCGGGCCTCGTTCTCTTTGGAACTGGAATTTGCCGCGCGGATCGTGCGGCGCTTTTATCGCGGATCTTTCCTGGGCACAGCGGTTACGACGCGGATGGTGCAATTCCTGCAACGCAATGCGGTTTTCCGGCAGCTTTTGTCGGATTTGTTCTGTGGAACGCAGGACTACACGACGCTGAAGCAGCGCGTACTCAGCCACCTTGGCGGAACGCTCAGTCAATTCGTGAACAGCGTGCTTCATTTCGATCGGCCAGCGGCCAAAGTGCCGGCGTCGGACGCTGCCGCGGATTAAGAGGGATTTCTCACAAGAAAACCCAAGAGGCTGGCATGAAAGCCAGCGCTAGCGGAGATGTGACGGCATTGGCTGCGTGTAGGTTGCGGACCGCCTCGGAAGGCGGCCCCTACAAAGAAGACCCAGGAGCCGGCCCTTCGAAGCTCAAGGTAAACAAGAGGCCGGCGTCACAGGTGGCAACAACTGGTCACTCTGGGGATTACTGTAGGACCTTCTGGAAGCGCTCGAAGGCCCAGTCGATCTCGTCGCGTTGAATGACCAGCGGGGGCGCGATGCGGATGATCTTGGCGTGCGTTTCCTTGCAGAGCACGCCCTCTTCTTTAAGGGCTTCGCAGTATTTGCGTGCCTCGGAATTGAGCTCGACCCCAATCCACAGGCCACGGCCACGCACTTCCCGAATGAGCGAGCTGCGCAGGGATCGGAGTTTAGCAAGAAAATACGCGCCCAACTCCGCCGAGCGCTCGACCAGCTTTTCTTCCACGATGACGCGCAAGGACGCTCGAGCTACGGCGCAAGCCAGTGGATTGCCGCCAAACGTGCTCCCGTGGTCGCCCGGTTCGAAAACGCCGAGAATCTCCTTGGACGCTAGGACGGCGGAGACGGGATAGAAGCCGCCTCCGAGGGCCTTGCCGATAATCAGTACATCCGGTTGAGCGGTTTCATACATGTAGGTGAAGAGTTTGCCTGTGCGGCCGAGTCCCGATTGAATTTCGTCCAGCACGAACAACACGCGATTTTCACGGCAAATGGTGGCGGCTTCGCGCAAGAACCCCTCGGGCGGGATAACGATGCCTGCTTCGCCCTGAATTGGTTCGCAGAGGAAGGCGCAGGTGTTCGGCGTGATGGCCTCGCGAACAGCGCGAGCATCGCCAAACGGAATAATGCGGAAGCCCGGTGTGAACGGGCCGAAGCCCCTGCGATATTGCTCGTCGCTGGAGAAGCTGATCGTGGTTACAGTTCGCCCATGAAAGTTCCCCGCACAAACGATGATCTCCGCCTTCCCGTCGGGGATGCGCTTCTGCGTATAGCCCCACTTGCGCGCGGCTTTCACGGCGGTTTCGACGGCTTCGGCACCGGAATTCATCGGCAGGGTCATTTCCATGCCGGTCAGATCGTGCAGGTCCTTGTATAGCAGGGGAAGCTGAGCATTGCGAAAGGCACGCGATGTTAAAGTGACCTTGCGAGCTTGCTCGAAAAGCGCTTCCGTTATTCTGGGATGGCAATGACCCTGATTCAACGCAGAATAAGCAGCAAGACAATCGAGATACCGTTTCCCCTCGACGTCATACACCCAGACGCCCTCGGCGCGTTCAATAACGACATCGAGCGGGAGATAGTTGTGGGCCCCGTAGGTTGCTTCGAGGGCAATGAAGTCTTTTGTGCTGAGCAATTCGTCGTCTGCGGTGCGCATAGGTCCACCTTGCATCCGCTCCGCGCTGCCCTGGTTCAACTCCTGAAGGTAGTGCTCCTTGAAACACTTCCGGGAGTGCGGGGAGAGCACCACGCCTCCAGAAATACCCTCGTGGAACCATCCGATGACAGGGAGCGAAGGGACAAAACCGAGACCTGCATCGAGCGTTACGGCTTGCGGAACAGCCTGTTTAAATCATGTCATTGGGCCGGGGGTTCTGCAATAGGGTGTTCCCCGAGAGGGACCTCCTCCGGAGGCTTGGGGGAAAGGCTTGCATGTATCCCTAGAGTTGCTTGGTACGTCGAAGAAAGAGGACCTCGCGCTGGGCGCATTTCTGCGATAGCTTTGCAATGGCAGGAGGCTGCTATGAAGAACCGGACTCTTGGGATTTTGGCACTCGTTTTGGTGGGGGTCTTTATGGCGCTGGCCTCGCCGAGACATCATCCGCCTACGCAGCCGGGGGACGTCGCCGAGCTAAAAGTGACGATTCGGGAATGGGCTGTGCCGACGAAAGGCGCGCACCCGCACGATCCGGCGGTGGGGCCGGATGGAGCGCTGTGGTTCACCGAACAGATGGCGAACAAGCTGGGGCGGCTGGATACCAAAACGGGGGAGTTTAAGGAATATCCGCTGGCTGAAGGAAAGAACTCCGGACCTCACGGCCTGGTAGCCGATAGCGAGGGGAACATCTGGTTCACCGCGAACTTTGGCGGGTATATCGGAAAGCTGGATCCTCGCACAGGCAAAGTGACGGAATACAAAATGCCAAGCGAAAAGGCGGACGATCCACACACCGCCGTCTTTGATGCACACGGAATCTTGTGGTTCACCACGCAGGGCGGAAACATGGTGGGGCGCCTGGATCCCAAAACCGGGAAGATCGAACTGAAGGAAGTGCCGACGGAAAGCGCGCTGCCGTACGGAATCCAGGTCAACAGCAAGGGCGTGCCGGTTTTCTGCGAATTGGGTACGAACAAGATGGCCACGATCGATCCAAGGACACTGAAGATTACGGAATATGTTCTGCCGGAATCCGCGCGGCCTCGGCGGCTGGCGATTGCTTCGGACGACACGGTATATTTCACAGATTTTAAGAGCGGGCATTTGGGCGTGCTCGACACAACGACGGGCGCCGTGAAAATGTATGCTTCGCCGGGCGGAGCAGAATCGAATCCTTACGGAATCACGATCACGCCGGATGGGATGGTGTGGTACAGCGAATCGGGCGTGAAACCGAACACGATTGTTCGATTTGATCCGAAGACAGAGACGTTTGCGCGGGCGAATATTCCGTCGGGCGGCGGAGTGGTGCGCAATATGGCGGCTACGCCAGACGGCCGCGTATATATTGCCTGCAGTGGCGTCGATAAAGTGGGAGTTGTGGAAGCCGCCAAGTAGACGGCGAAATTGCGCCTTTCAGCCATGAACTCATTCTTGCGTTTCTTCTTCAAGCCATCTCAGGGTCCGGCAAGCATTTTCCTCATCCGGCTTGCGGTGGGCCTAATTTTTTTCTCGCAGGGGGTCCTTAAATTCATTGATCCGAAGATGGGTGTCGATCGGTTTGTGCGCATCGGCTTTGCGCATCCGTATTTCACGGCTCACTTCGTAGGCAGTTTTGAGATTGTTTGCGGTTTGCTGGTTCTGCTGGGACTGTGGACCCGCGCTGCGTCCGTGCCCCTCCTGATTGTCATTACGACCGCAATTGTGACGACCAAACTTCCCGAGCTATCTCGCCCGGCCCAGGGGTTCTGGTATATGGTCAGTGACGCCCGCACGGATTTAGCGATGCTTTGCTCACTTGTGTTCCTCATCCTCGTGGGTGGCGGAGCCTGGGCGCTGGAGGGGCGGGGTGAAAAATCCTCTTGAAGGGAATTCCATGAAGTGTTCGCCAGTTTCGCGGCGTGCCTTTTTGCAAACGAGTGGTCTTGCCGCTGGGGCCATGCTTCTGAGTAAAACGCATTCCCTGGCTGCGACCGCGGCTCTCGATGAACAAGCGAGTCCCGGGTCTGCTGATTACACGTTGCACATTAA
>Ga0187801_10000457_pt1 | contig 11267 bp, 9 predicted proteins | sample NC_wetland_sal_i_10_FD_132465 | JGI IMG/M metagenome (GOLD analysis project Ga0187801, IMG submission 132465) | Wetland sediment microbial communities from Neuse River Estuary, North Carolina, USA - Control_1 | ecosystem: Environmental > Aquatic > Freshwater > Wetlands > Sediment | place: USA...
ACTGTCAACCGGGACCTGGATATTCGCGATCTGTACAACCAGGAGGACGCGTTTAAGCTAGGACAGTCATACCTCGGTGCGTATCGCGCGCGGATGAACGCGAATCTCCCCTTCTGGGATGGCCTCGACAAGAAAACCGACTGGCCGCCGGACGCGGACGGGAACCACCCCTTGACCGAGCTGCTGCTGGCGGATTTCATGGTGGTCGATGGCTCGAAGCCATACACCGAGGATAGCTACCTCGAGATCGAACGTGCGTTGCTGAAGGGAGCCAGCCACGAGACTTGTGGCGGCCGAACACCCAATGACGACATCGCAGATACTTTTCTCACAATGCTGGTCAACGCCGGCAACGGCCCCCGGATTAGCGACGGTGTCGACGGGCAGGCTGTCCCGGCCTCGCGCGCCTTCCCGTATCTCGCTCCTCCGGAACTGAACCCGCCGGCCAAGATACAGCTTTCGCTTGACAAGCCCACGTGATGAGGCAAGTGATGACAAGACGCGGTAATTCGGCGGTCGCAAGCGGCGAGGTGATCGGTCCCGACTTTCGCACCACGGCAGGTGCCCTGGCACTGGTGAACCTGGAAGCACAAATCGATGGCCTGGAGCGCCAGGCCATTGCAGGACGGCTGGATGTTGGCGGTCGCGCCGAGCTCATTGAGCTCGTCGACATGCGGGGGCACGTCCTCGGTTGCATTGCCGGATACGAATGGGCTGAAGCGCTGGCGGAGCAACTCGTCAGTGATGCCCCGGCCGACGGTGTGGCCTTCCTCGCGCGCGCCCGTGCACGGGCCACATTCCATCGCTTCACGGATGCACTGACCGACCTCGACGAGGCGCAGCGGCTCGGGGCGGATCCCATGGTTGTGGACGCCGAGCGCGCCGCGATCTTGCAGGCGATTGGACAATACGAGCAGGCCCTCACAATCTTCCGCGACGCGGCAGAGCGTCGCGTCGATTTCAATTCCCTCGGGGCCTTGGCTACGCATTACGCCGAGCGTGGCGAGACCGCCGATGCAGAGTACTTTTTCGACGAAAGTCGAAAACACTACCGTGGGGTCTCGCCGTTTCCACTAGCACTGCTCGAATTCCGTCACGCCATGATGTGGCTCGCACAGGGCGACCTGATTCGCGCGCGGGCGTGGCTCGCAGCCGCGCATTGCCGCCTGCCAGCCTACGCCCCCGCGCAGGGCCATCTGGCAGAGGTCGAGGCCGCCCTGGGCGACACCGACTCTGCGATCGCTCGACTGCGCCCGCTGACGATCTCCTCCGACGATCCCGATTACGCAGCACAGCTTGCCCGAATCCTGGGCGACCTCGGCCGCGGGGAGGAGGCGCTTGAGTGGCGGGACAAGGCGGCAACGCGCTACGAGGAGCTGATTGCAAGGCACGCCGCAGCCTTTGCGGATCACGCGGCGGAATTCTGGCTGGAAGCCGGCGCCGACCCTCAACGGGCGCTCCGGCTCGCCCAAAAAAATGTTGAAGTGCGACAGACGCCGCGTGCGTACGAACTCCTCATGCGCGCGACGCAGGCAACCGGCGGCGCAGCAACTGTTCTAACGTCGTAACAATCGCTGTCGCAGGTTAAGCCGCAATTGTGAGAGGCATGGATGTCATTGTCATTGGCGCTGGACCAGCCGGACTAAAAGCCGCCCTTCAAGCTGCAGAGCTGGGCGCGCAAACCACGCTGGCGACCAGCGGTGATTTCGGTGGCATGGCGGCCAACGACGGACCAATCCCTGTCCGGACTCTTGCCCATGCAGCGCGGTTGATGCGGGACGCGCGTCAGCTAAACGAATATGGCATCGTCGTCAGCGAACCCGTTCTCGACTATCCGCGATTGCTGACGCGAGTGCGTGAAGTTGTCGGGGACGCTCAAGCGCATTCCTATCGTCGTAAGGACTTTGATGCGCTGGGAATCACGGTCCACGAACGCGTCGGGATCACCCGGTTCACCGGACCGAACACGATGGAAACGGCCACTGGGCTCCGACTTCATGCGGACAGAATCATTTTGTGTACCGGCGGCGTAAGTCGTCGCCTTCCCATTCCGGGGTTCGAACTTACCTGCACTCATAGCGATGCGTGGGGTTTGAAAGCCGTTCCGGAGTCGATGCTCGTGATCGGTGCTGGTGCTACTGGCGCGCAAGTCGCATCGATCTTCAATGCCTTTGGCACCCGTATTCAACTCTTCCAGGCGGGTAAGCGAATCCTACCAACCGAAGACGAAAGCGTATCTGCGGAAGTGGCCACGCAATTCCGAGCCGCGGGAATCGATGTCCACGAAGACTTCGGTTCGATTGACTCCTTTGAGAACACCGCGACCGGCATCCGAATGAACTTCTCCAAGGATGGAATGCGGGACAGCGTGGAAGCGGCGCTTGCGGTCATTGCCGTTGGCTGGGTGGCAAACACATCCGGCATGGATCTCTCCGCGGCGGGGGTCGAACTCAATGAGCGTGGCTTCGTGAAAGTCAATGAATACCTACAGACCACGGCGCCGCAGATTTTTGCAGCAGGCGACGTGATTGGCGGGCAGATGCTGGTTCCTCAGGCACTGCAAGGCGGCTTTATCGCGGCAACGAATGCGGTGCAAGGCCCGAGTGAAGCCTTCTGGAATGAAGTTAGTCCCATCGGCAGCTTTACGGATCCCGAGTACGCACAGGTTGGTCTTAGCGAAGCGAAGGCACGTGAATCCCACGATGTTCTGACTACGATCGCGCGCTTCGACTCTGTCGCGCGAACGATCATCGACGGCCATAAAGCCGGATTCTGCAAGCTCATCACCGACCGCAATACGTATCAGATCCTGGGATGCCACATCGTTGGAGAACGCGCGGTCGACATTGCACAAGTGGCCGCGATCGCGATTTTCGCGGAGATGAAAGTGAATGATTTCCTGCGCATTCCACTGTCGTTCCCAACCTACACAGGCGTCCTTGTTCGCGCGGTCTCTGCAGCTGCTCAAGGACTCCACTTGCCGATTGGGTTGGGGGATGAAAACACCTGACTCCAGGCGAAGCTGGCGCGTCAAGAAGTTGTCGCAAATCGCCGAGAAGAGAAGCTCGCGAGCTTCTCGATCTGGGTGACGAGCAAACTTCGAATGGAATGGAAGGAGTCCAATGACCAAGGAAAAATCAAAGAAGAGTCTGAAAGCAAGGGCTGCCTACGAGGTCCGAGAACTCATCATGGTCGTACTTTATTTGATGTTCTTCTTTTGCACCCTCGTAACATACAGCATGGTGTTGCAAAAGGCCTATGACTCCGCGATGGCGAACTATGGGAGGCCCTCATCAAGGCGCTCGTGATTGGGAAAATCATTCTGATCGGCGAGGCACTCAAGGTCGGCAGAAAGTTCGAGAGCCAGCCGCTCCTGCCTTTTTCCGCGGTGAAGGCATTTGCCTATACACTCATTGTTTTTGCTTTTCACATCGTCGAGCTACTGGTCGTGAGTCTATTCCACGGTAGCGGACTCGATTCTGCATTTCATAACGTGCGATTGTATGATCTGCTTGCGAAGTCATTTGTGGTCTTTAGTACGTTCATTCCATTCTTTGCGTTCAGAGAATTGGGGCGACGCCTCGGCGAGGACAAGTTCAAATCCTTGGTGTTCAGTCGATGGGAAACTCCGGGCGACTGAAAGATGCAGTGGCGGGCCTGCTTTGCCCACCGCAGGTGGCATTTGAATCCGCGCACATCGGACCCAACAACTGGCGTCTTACGATGAATATTTCCAACGCAGACTCCAGCCCACATTGAGATCGGTCTTCTATAGTTGGGCAAGCGTCCGCTCCATCTCTGGGGATTTCTCTGGCGGTGGCCGTCCGGTTCTCGAGACACTCGGGTTCGAGAGCGAGTCTCAGCTGGTAAGTTAGGCGCTGCGTGCTTCGGGCACCCAGTCTCCCATCCGACCCTAGGCCCTCTCGGATAACCAGAAAAAGCTATAGGCCACGAGTCTCCGATAGAACTATGGTTGGCACCTGACCACCGTTCTGCTTTCTGGTTTCGGAACTGACAGGCTTCGTCGCGCACGAGCGATGAAAAACCGCTCGTAGAGAAAACCCAAACTACAGGGGCACAGTCCCTCGATACCGAGCACCTGGCGCGGAAGGTCAGAACAGATCTCGCTCGATCAAGTGGGCTGCGAAGCAAGAAAAATCCCAGCCGATGCAGGAGTCTTTTTTCTTGACTTCGACCCTTATAGAACTTACCAGGAGTTGCGACAACCACTTTCTGGCGACGCGCGGCGACTGCCAAGAGTATACTGCCCGCACGAGGAGGGGAAATGTTGCAACAAGTGAATCAAACAGAAGCCCGGAACCTCGAGCGGTCTTGTCAGGCCGTTTCGCCCCTGGATGAGCCCTGCGATTCTGCCGCAACTTTCCACTGTGGTATCTGCGGGCGTTGGTTCTGTGCCGCCCACGCCGAGGATGAGACCTGGCACACCTGCGCCCTCGAGCCGGGCGACGAAGGGGACGAGTCGTAGCTGTCTTCGCCAACCGGAAAGAAGCCAAGCCAGCGATCCGAGGGGATGTCCGGCCTTGCAAACCGGATTTGTCCGGTTATCCGGCAAACCAGGAGTTGCCCGAATCGCAATAAAAGGGTCCTCCAAATCCACTGGTACTTTTGCCAGTACCCGGCGAGGCCATCATCATCCATTATTTCGGCTGGGAAGAATTGTCTCAAGAAACCTGGCATGCGAGCTCCGAATAGATTACTCTCGCACGAAAAAGAAGGAGAGGTACAAGAGCCATGAATAAAAGAGCCCCTCGGTCGATGTTCCTGAAGCAGTTTCTTCGCAGTGCCGTGGTGACTTTATGCGTGGCGCTCCTCGCGACCGGCGATCCAGTTCTGCTCGCTGGAGTGAGGCAACCACAAGGCTCTGGGACTCAGCAGGAGGCGCCGAAGATTCCCAACGATCAATTGGATTCTTTGGTCGCCCCCATCGCGCTCTATCCGGACCCGCTGCTCGCTCAAGTGCTCGCCGCCTCCACCTACCCGTTGGAAATCATCCAGCTCCAGCAGTGGCTGGTGCAGCATAAAGACCTTAAAGACAAAGCACTGGAAGATGCGGTGATGCGGCAGGACTGGGATCCCAGCGTCCAGTCCCTGGCGGCCCTTCCAGATGTTGTCAAGCGGCTGGCGGACGACATCAAGTGGACCACCGACCTCGGGAACGCCTTCTTGGCACAGGAATCGGACGTCATGGATGCTGTCCAACGTATGCGCGCGAAGGCCCAGGGCCAGGGAAACCTCAAATCCAGCGAACAGATGAAAGTCGAGACGCAAGTGGTGGAAAGCAAGCAGGTGATCGTAATCCAGCAGGCCAATCCGCAAGTGATCTACGTCCCGACATACAATCCGGTTGTTGTGTACGGCCCACCGGTCTATCCCTATCCGGCCATTTACTATCCGCCGCCGAGCTACTACGCCGCGGGTATGGTGTTCGCATTCGGCGCCGGGGTGGCCATGGGAGCATGGTGGTCTGGTGGCTGGGGCTATAACACCAGATGGTACGGATACGGCGGGAAGACCAACATCACAATCAACAACAACAACACCTTCATTCGAAACTCCAATACAAACATAAACCGGCCGTCCACTCTTCCTGCCAACAGGGGCGGGAGCGGTAACAACTGGCAGCACAATCCGCAGCACCGCGGCGGTGCGCCTTACGCGAATCAAAACACGGCGAACAAGTATGGCGGTACAACGCGAGGCTCTTCCCAGGCAGCACGCCAAGAGAGCGCCCGCCAGCAACAGTCAAGACAGCCGGGAGGCGGTGCCAATCGTGGCGGCGCAGGCGGCGCGCAGGCCGGAGCACGACCAAGCCAAGGCCAACTTGGCGGTGGCCAGTCGGGTAGCCGCCCAGGGGCGGGTGGCGCACAGGCTGGGACACGCCCGAGCCAAGGTCAGGGCCAACTCGGTGGCGGGCAAGGCCAAGCCGGCAATCGTGGCGGAGCCGCTGGTGGTGGTGCACAGGCCGGCACCGCGAACCGCGGGGGCGCGGGAGCAGCAGGTGGAGGCGCGGACCGCGTCGGCAACCGCACCGTTCCGCCGAGCACTGGCGGTGGCGCCGGGCCCAAACCAACTAGCGGTGGCGCCTTCAGTGGCACATCTGGAGGAGGGAACGCGACACGAACCGGCAGTTCGCGCGGCGCATCGAGCATGGGCGGCGGTGCACGCGGCGGCGGGGGGAGGAGGTAGACCATGACAAAGGAGACACCAATGAGCAAAAGAGGATTGATCGGCTTTGTCGCGGTCGTATTTTTCACGTTCCTGATGATCGCCTTCTCCCTTGTTTCTGCCGCCTCGATTGATGGGCAGCCGCAATCACAGCCAGGGGCAGAGGGCTTCGCCACACCGAAAGCAGCAGCCGATGCTTTGATCCAGGCAGCAGCGAACTACGACCTTTCCGCGATGCTGAAAATTCTCGGCAAAGACGGCGAAGATTTAGTCGAGTCTGCCGACACTGTTGCGGATAAGAACCGCGCAGAAGGGTTTGCGGCCTTGGCCAAAGAGAAAACTGAAGTGACTAGAGACCCGAAAAACAAGGCGCGTGCCACGGTCATCGTCGGCAACGACGATTGGCCGCTCCCCATCCCCATCGTGATGAGGAACGGGAAGTGGTATTTCGATGCGAAGGCTGGCCGCGATGAAATCTTGCAGCGACGCATCGGCTCCAACGAGCTCGACGCCATCACTATCTGCCGTGGTTTCGTCGAGGCCCAGGAGGAGTACGCCGAAACGATTCACGACGATTCGGGCGTAAACCAGTACGCCCAGAAGATCGTCAGCACGCCTGGAAAACAAGACGGCTTGGCCTGGCAAAATCCCGATGGAACTTGGGGAGGCCCGGTCGGCGAGGGGGTGGCCAAAGCCATCGGGCAGGGCTATACGAGTCAAACCGAACCTTTCCATGGCTACTACTTCAAAGTTCTGAAGGGCCAGGGTCCTTCCGCGCGCCTGGGGCAACTGGATTACGTTATTAACGGCTCGATGATCGGCGGCTTTGCGCTGGTAGGCTGGCCGGCGGAATACCGCGTGACCGGAGTACAAACTTTCATCGTCAGCTACGACGGCGTCGTCTATCAGAAAGACCTGGGCGCGGATACAGCGAAGATTGCATCGGCAATGGAGCGCTACGATCCCGACAAGACCTGGCGTGAAACCGACGACAATTGGTGACATCTGTCGGTCCGTTTTCGAGCAGTGGGGCAAAGAAGAAGTTCGGGTATTTCAATCCTCGTCTGGACCGTTACCTTCATGCGAAAATCGTCGAGGAAGTCGCGAAAAGCAACGGGAGGCTCGAATGGGCGTCGACAGCGGTCGGTGCCGTGACTTAGCCGGCCACGCTGGACGCCATCGAATCTCGCCCGTCATTTACGTTTGGTCGTCCCGGCGGATAACCGCCCCAAACTGTGCACGAATCGGGCGTTTTCAGGGCATTGGGGTTAGCTTTGAGCGAAAAGCAGATTCCCCGGATTGTTGTAAACATTCGAAATTAGAATAACCGATGCAATTGTTGTAACTGACTGTCGTGCTGTGCAAGCAGGGAGTCACCGGTTCGATCCCGGTCACGTCCACCAATCGCTGATTCAACAGATCATCTTGGAACAACTTCGGAACAATTGAGGGAGAAGATTGGCTTCCCGATAACCCCAAGCGACGGTTGAGCAACGACTTGTGGTTTTGAAATCGAACCTGTTAACCGAAGGGTTGCTAGTTCGAATCTAGCCCGGGGAGCCAAACTCCTGGTCGTCTCCCGTCAGTTAGAGACGGCGTCTGCTCCTTCTTTTTTCGCGTTGGGGCGCGCTTCTATTGACGCGTGGCTTCCTCGAGCAAGAAGAGGAAGGAGCGGTAGACATGGCCGGTGGCGCGTGTCATGCCGATCTCGCAGGTGCGGCTGCTCGAAAAATAGCCATCATGTTCAGCGGTTTGCAATTCTGCCGCTTCACGCCGCGTGGCGGATTCGGTGAGCTCGGGAAACAGGAAACCGCGATCGCCGGCGAAGCCGCAGCAACCCGCGCTCATGGGGACAAATGCAGTGTTGCTGCACGCCTGCGCTATTTTTTCCAGCTTAGGTGAGAGGTTCATTTTCACCACTGAGCACACCGGATGCAACGCGACCGATTTCAACTTCCGGTGAATCGTGAGCCGGGATAGGAACTGGTCGTGGACAAAAGCCACGGCATCGAGAATCTTGAGCCCCTCGAATTTTTTCTGATTTTCCGGGCGGAGCGAAGCCCGGCAGCTCAGAAGCCCGTATGTGCACGGGCTGGTATCCACCACCACAGGCAATCGTCCTCCCTCCGACCATTCCCAGAAGCGCTCGATGGTCCTATTCACCACGACGTCATGCCCCTGGTCGTAGCCTTTGGAGGAAAACGGCACGCCACAACAGCTTCCTTCGACATCCTCCGGGATGAAGACGGGAACTCCCGCGCGGGCCGCCACGGTCACAAATGCCTCCATGGGAGAGAGGTCCGCGGGTTCATCCGGCAGAGTTCCCATCACACGCGCGATGCAGCTCGGGAAATATACTGCCTGAGCGCCGGCGCGGTCCGTGGCAGGGCGGCGTTTTGCCGGGCGTGGCATATCCGCCGTCCACTGCGGAATTGCCTTACCGGCGATTGATCGGATCATGTGCGTGATTCCATCCATTGCGCCTGAGCCGAGAACCGACTGAACCGCGTGCCCCAGCCTCAAACCAAAGCGAATTGCATGCTCGGCCGTGCTGAAGTTTGCCGCAATTCCCCGCGCCATGTTCTGCGCAGCAGCCGAATGCTGTAGCCGACGGAAGCGCTTGGTGAGTTGCCCAGTGTCAATTCCCACGGGACACGCCGTTGCGCACAACCCGTCGACGGCGCAGGTGTCCAGGGCCGCATAGGGGAAGTCAGATTCCAGCTCCGCCAGAAACTCCGAATTCCCACGCTCGCTTTGCAACCGCGTCATTTCCCGACGCAATACAATTCTTTGCCGGGGCGTGGTCGTGAGATCGCGACTGGGACATTTAACCTCGCAGTAGCCGCATTCAATGCACTTATCAACTTCCTCTTCGACCGATGGAGTGGGCTTCAGGTTCTTGAGGTGGGAATTCGGGTCGGGATTGATGATGACCCCGGGATTGAGCAGGTTTTCGGGATCCGCCAGCTCTTTCAGGCGCTTCATGATGCGGTACGCTTCGACGCCCCATTCCTTCTCGACAAACGGCGCCATATTGCGTCCCGTGCCGTGCTCGGCCTTAAGCGCCCCGTCGTAGCGCTCCACAACCAGGTGGACAACATCGTCGAGGAAGCGCGCGTATTGATCGATGGCGGCCTGGTCGTTGAAGGATTGGGTGATGACAAAATGCAGGTTCCCGTCCTTGGCATGCCCAAAGATGATTCCGTTGTCGTACCCATGCTTGGCAAAAAGCTTGGTCAGGTCGATCGTCGCATCCGCGAGTCGTTCGACGGGGAACGCCACGTCTTCGATGATCACGGTCGTTCCACTCTTCCGCACGGCTCCCACGGACGGAAAAGTCCCCTGCCGGATCCTCCACAGCAACGCCTGCTCGGCGGGGTCGTGGGTGAACGACGCGGGCTCGAGCAATTGCAGCCCCTGGACGGCGTCGCGCGCCAGCTTTTCCAATTGCGCGCGGTCGGATGCGTTGGCGCTTTGAAACTCGGCGAGGAGCCCGGCCGCCGGGAGTGGCAGCTTCTTGATCGATGGCGGGATGCCCGGCTGATCTTCCACGGAGCGCAGCGAGGCGCGGTCCATCAGTTCGAGGGCTTTGGCGCCCGCATCGCGCAGCGGGACGATCGCGGCACAGGCCGCGTAGAGATCGGGAAACAGGAGCAGGCCTGTGTATTTCTCCGGCAAATCGGGGACGGTATTGAGCACCGCTTCGGCCAGAAATGCGAGTGTGCCCTCGGATCCAATCAGCAGGTGTTGAAAAATATCGATGGGCCGCTCGAAATCCACGAACGCATTGAGCGAATACCCGGTGGTGTTCTTCATCCGGTATTTGGCCCGGATGCGGTCGCTCAGCTTGGGATTGGCGGCGATTTCAGACTTTAGATCCAGGATGCCCTGCGCAAGCCGCGGCTCGCGCGCGCGGAACATTTCATTCGCGTTGGGATCGGCTGTATCAAGCATGGTCCCTGAAGGCAGGACGAACTTCAGCGACTCCAGCGTGTGATAAGCGTTTTGCGCCACTCCGCAACACATGCCGCTGGAGTTGTTGGAGAGGATGCCGCCCATCATGCACGCGTTGATGGAGGCCGGATCGGGCCCCAACTTCACGCCGTAGGGCCTCAGCAATTGATTCACGTGACCCCCAATTACGCCGGGCTGCACGCGAACTTTCCTGCCGCCGTCCTCGACCTTCACGCCGCGCCAGTGGCGCGCGACTTCCACGAGAATGCCCTCGGTAATGGCTTGCCCGGAGAGGCTCGTGCCCGCAGCGCGAAACGTCAGCGGAATGCGCTGCTCGTGGCTGAAACGGAAAAGCGCTCGAATCTCCTCCGCCCCGCTTGCCAGCACCACCGCTTTTGGCACCAAACGATAAAAGCTGGCGTCCGCCGCGAAGGCAATCCGCTCGATGGCGCGGGTTAAGACACGGTCTGGACTGGCGATGCGGAGGAGAGCTGTTCGAAGCTCACTTGAGGACACGCTGGTGAGTGCGCGGACAGTTGCGGATGCCATGGTCGGTCTTAAGACATGTTCCGCGCGAGCCTGCAGTAGCCGGCCGGCGAACATCGGCGGAACCGCTCACTTCTCGCTATATTACGGTATCACGACTCAGATAATTGGGAGCAGATATGCTTGCAGGGTGCCCACGCAGCAATTCGCGCGCCAATTGTCCTATCAGATGCGGGAACGTGGAAAGCGCTTACGCGCATGCCGCCCGTATCTGCTCTACCTTTTCGTTTGCGGCTCAAGTCGTCGCAGGCCGGCTTCAAGGTTATCCAACTTCTTCTAGGCTCGTGGCGGGATTCGAATGACTTTCAGATGGAATCGAAAACGGAAAGACATGCCACTTAACCTTCCGTCACGGTGCAGCGCCAAGACCGGACGCTAAATCTTGGTGTCTCGTCCTGCCCAATAAGGCTCTCGCATGAGTCGTTTCAGGGTCTTGCCAGCGGTACTGCGCGGGAATTCTTCCATGGCGCGCTCGATTTTGACCTTGTTCTTCTCGAAGGTGCCGTGAAGGAGCTTGGGCATTTGTTTGGGAGCCTGTTGCCTGTATGGCTTACAACCAAAGCGAGCGCTCGCTCTCTTTA
>Ga0187801_10000458_pt1 | contig 11260 bp, 11 predicted proteins | sample NC_wetland_sal_i_10_FD_132465 | JGI IMG/M metagenome (GOLD analysis project Ga0187801, IMG submission 132465) | Wetland sediment microbial communities from Neuse River Estuary, North Carolina, USA - Control_1 | ecosystem: Environmental > Aquatic > Freshwater > Wetlands > Sediment | place: USA...
AGCGGTGCGGTTAAGAACCGCACCGTTACGCGGAGAACCAAGATAAACCAAATCCGTTCCCGGCTAGCGATCCCACTCCCGATCTGCGAGGCGCAGGAAGCCGTGACTTACACCGTTTGCATCAATGAAAACGCCCGTGATTGCGCCCTCGGGGCTGATGTAATACGGGATGGTGCCCTGGCCGCTGCCGAGGCCTGCACCCGGAGCGTCGAACGATGTAATTCCTCCGTCGGGTGAAAGGACATAGCCGTGGTTGGCGCCATTCGCGTCAATATAGTTGCCTGTGACAACCCCTTCGTCGTTATTGGCCTCAGGCTGCGTACCTTGATAGGCGCCCGTGCCAGCAAATGGAACATCGATTGTGGTGATCTTCCCCTCCTTGGTGCGCAGGAAGCCGTGGTAGAGGTTAGCCGCGTCCAGGTAGGTTCCTACGGCCGCACCCTGCGAGTTGACGCCGGACGCAAGCGTGAACTGCACGGCTACGCCCGGGCCATCGAAAGTGGCGATGTTGCCGTCCGGTGTGCGCACATAGGCATGATAGGTATAGGTTCCGTCGATGTACCATCCGGCGATCGAACCCTGCGCGGCGAGCCCCGCCTCAAAGGAGATCCAGGTTCCCTGGAACGGCCCTATGCCCGCACCGGGAGCATCGACGATTATGAACTTGCCGCGTGGTGAGCGCAGAAAGACGTGATACACATTGTTCGTGTCCAAAGTGATTCCTGCAATCTCGCCGGCAGGGTTAATATTTGCGGGTATCGTGCCTTGAACTCCATTTGGTGTGCACGGCACGCTGGGAATTGTGCCCGCCCCCGGGGCTTCAAACGAGATGAACTCCCCGTCAGGTTCGCGGATGAATCCGTGCTCCAAGCAGCTGACATCAACATAGTCCCCCGTAATCACTCCTGCGGGGTTGATGCCCCAGCCTCCAGACCCTTGGTAGGTTCCTGTGCCTGCGCCCGGGGGGCTGAAGGTGATGATCTTGCCATGGGGCGTACGCAGAAAGCTGTAATAGGTATTGTTGGGATCGAGATACCAACCTGTGACCACCCCCGCGGGGTTTACGACGTTGGCCGAGGTGCCCTGGCCAGATGCCGTGCCGGCGCCGGGAGCGTCAATCACGATGATTTGCGGCTTACCGTGTTCAAATGCCTGCGGCCAAGCGGTGGAAACAAAACAGAAGAAGACAGCCAAAAGGAGAATACCGATGCGTTTCATCCTATCCCTCCTGGAGTTCGGCTTGCTTTGATTTATTGGCCCAATGGAACTGGTTACGGTTCTTGCCTCAGGGGGTGCTGCGTTCCGGGAAGGGATTGCTCTTCGGGGAGGCGACGATGGCCTTAAGGAAGTACACAACGACCCAATGCGTGGGGTGTACTTCACCGTGAGGGACAAGTCTGTGCTGGGAGTCACCTGGCCGTGCCCGGATAAACAGCCTTAATACGCAATTCTCAAAAGGTGTTCCCGTGGCGAACGGACTGAGCTATCCCGCTGCGTCGTGGGGCTGCGCCACTTCCTGCCAAATGGTCTCTGCTGTTTCCGGCAATGATTATTGCGGCTTTAACGTCAATAGCTAGAGGAAGCGGAGACCTCACTGATTCTCTCCATCGTGTCGTTCAAACTGTGGCGGCACCATTCCCGGTACGCCGAGGTTGACCTTCACAACGCTCGGATTTGCTCCGGTGATAAAAACCGTAGTGCCCAAGTCGCGGAAGCCAAAGACGGGTTGGTGGGCCAGTAAAATCCGTTGAATTGTGCAGCTGTGATCATGATTTCCGGCACGCCCTCCGGACTCACGCGAACGAGATTTCCGTTTCCAATGTCACCAACCCACAAGTTACCGCATGCGTCGAAGTTGTCATCGTCCGGATAGCCAAGCAGCGGGTACTGCACGAATGTGCTTGGTTTACCTGCGCTTCCATCCCTTTCAATCGGTATCTGAATGATGCTCGCCGTGTCCGAGTTGACGACCCAGAGGCTGTGGTTGCGGTATGCGGCGCCATTTGCACCGAAGTTCGGAGCGGGCATCAACAGACTGTCCTGCACCCACTCCCGGATGTCGCCATCCCGTCCCAGTCGCCACACCGAGCCATAACCTGAATCGGTGGCGTAAAGGTTGCCGTCTTCGTCGAAGACCAGATTGTTCGGCTTTGAACGCTCGTTTGCGGCTAAGTGCCCGGTAGGTCCGGCAATCGGAAACTAAGCCAATGGCGGGTTTCTTGACTTAGCTGCGCGGCAGTCGCAAACTGAAATCATGGCTCACATTTATTTGCTCTTTGATTTTGCCAAGGACGAAGAGAAGGTCCAGCAGGCGCGCCACAAATTGGAAGGCTGGAAACAGGCTTTTCGCCTGGACAAAAAGCTTCTCTATAAATTGGAGCGCACGGCCGCGACACCCGTCGACGGCGATGCGAAGCCGCCCAAAGCGGAAAAGGCGAAGGGGAAGGGCAAAGCCGCAGCCAAAACAGAAGCCGCACCCCCGCCACCTGCTTCGAACGACGACATCAAGCTCCTTGTCCGGCTTGCGTTTTCCGGGCATGAAAAGCTATCCGAGCAGCGCTGGGTGCAACGCATCCCCTCGGAAGAGCCGTTCAAGGAGGCTTCGCCGGGGGTGGTCAAGCCGGGAGACGCGAGTTTTGAGGCCACCGAGAAGCAATTCGATGACCTGGCCTAGTACCAAAGATTTTCACAACCCCGCAGTGGTTCTGTTGCCCAGCCGGAATCGACCTCCGGTATAATTAAAGATTGAGTCCGGAGTCACTTCCACTTCCCACGCGAGGTGAGACTGAATGGCAGTGCAGACGCGCGTCAAAGCAGCCAAGGTGGAAACTCAGAAGTACCAAGGCCTCGAACGCGACACGCTTGTTCGTTTGTACCGCACGATGTACCTCTCGCGGCGCCTGGACGACCGGGAAATCCAGTTTAAACGCCAGAACAAGATTTACTTTCAGATTTCCAGTGCCGGCCACGAAGCCGTCACGGCGGCTGCGGCCTTGCTCTTACGTCCGGGGGTAGACTGGCTCTACCCCTACTACCGCGACCGGGCGCTGTGCCTCATGCTCGGCGTGACCCCCCTCGAAACCCTCCTGCAAGGCGTCGGCGCAAAAGATGATCCCAGTTCCGGTGGACGGCAAATGCCGTCGCACTGGGGACACCCCAAGTGGAACATCGTGAGTAAGTCTTCCTGCACCGGTACGCAATTCGTGCAGGCGGTGGGCGCTGCGGAAGCGACGCTCTATTACGAGCGCCATCCGAAAGCGCTTGCGCAGGCGAAGAAAGCCCCGCTCGGCGAATATGTTGCCCACGAACCAGAGGAAATCGTTTATGTCTCTGGCGGCGACGGCGCCACCAGTGAAGGTGAATTTTGGGAATCGCTGAACGTCGCGTGCGCCAAGAAGTTGCCGCTCTTTTATCTCGTCGAAGACAATGGCTATGCCATTTCTGTTCCTGTTGAGGTGCAGACCGCAGGCGGCAGCATTTCGCGGCTGGTAAAGGGATTCCCCGGCTTGCATATCGCCGAATGCGATGGCACCGATCCGCTGGAGAGTTACGCAATTTGCAAGGATGCCATTAGCTATGTGCGCGAGCGGCGCGGTCCGGCGCTGGTACATGCGCGAGTTACGCGACCCTATTCGCACTCGCTTTCGGACGACGAAAAACTTTACAAGACCCCGGAAGAACGCGAAGCGGAAGCTCGCCGTGATCCGCTTTCGAAATTTTCGCTTTTCCTGATCCGCGAAGGCTTGATGGACCAAAAGGAAATTGAAACTCTAGAGGCCGGAGTCGATCGGGAAGTGCGCGAGGCTGCCGATCTGGCGCTTGCTGCGGAGTCACCGGAAGTTTCGTCCATCGACTTGAATATCTATTCACCGGACATCGACCCCACGTCCCTGGCGTTCGCTGCACAGCCGCAGGCCCACGGTGCGCCGAAGACCATGGTGGAAATGGTGGCGGTCACGCTGCTTGACGAAATGGCCCGCGACGAACGAATCACTGTTTTCGGCGAAGATGTCGCCGACGTCAGCCGCGAAGAGAATCTGCGGGAAGTGAAAGGGAAGGGCGGCGTTTTTAAGGCTACCGCTGGACTGCAACGCAAGTACGGCGCCGACCGCGTGTTCAACACGCCGCTCGCCGAAGCCAGCATCGTGGGACGCGCAATCGGCATGGCCACCCGCGGTTTGAAGCCGGTGGCGGAAATTCAGTTCTTCGATTACATCTGGCCCGCCATGATGCAGATTCGCGACGAACTTTGCGTGCTACGGTGGCGATCAAATGGCGTGTTCAAAGCCCCGGCGGTGCTTCGCGTGGCCATCGGCGGCTACTTGACGGGCGGCGCCGTATACCACAGCCAGAGCGGCGAATCGATTTTCACGCATTGTCCGGGCCTGCGCGTGGTCATGCCTTCTACTGCCTTGGATGTCGCGGGACTTCTGCGCACGGCAATCCGCTGCGATGACCCCGTGATGTTTCTGGAGCACAAGCATCTCTACCGGCAGCCTTACAATCGCTCCGAATATCCGGGACCAGATTTCACGATTCCGTTCGGCAAGGCCCGCCTGGTCAAGGAAGGCAACCAGGTCAGTATCATTACGTATGGCGCCGTCGTGCATCGCGCGGAAGTGGCTGCGGCAGCACTGGAGCGCGAGGGAGTTTCCGTCGAAATCATCGACCTGCGTTCGCTCTCTCCTTTCGATTGGGAAGCCATTTGTGCCACCGTGCGCAAGACGCACCGCGTGATTATGGCCTATGAAGACATGTTGAGCTGGGGTTATGGCGCCGAAATTGCCGCGCGCATCGCGGAGGAACTTTTCGACGAGCTCGACGCCCCGGTGAAGCGCGTGGCCGCCAGGGACTCCTTCTGCGCTTACCATCCGAAGCTGGAAGACGCCATCCTGCCGCAGACCGACGACATCGCGGCGGCGGTTCGCCATCTTCTCCAGTACTAACTGGACCATAACAGTCCAGAACTTCTGCCCCCATTATTGCGACGTGCTATCTGCTAAGGTCTAATGTCGTAGTAAATCAGGCGTTGCCCCCGCAGCAGCGGCCATTGGTGACAAAGGGTAGGATTAAGGGGCGGTTGAATTGGCGGGCCGCCTCCCTCCTGCGGCGGGCGTGCAGAAGGCGTTCCTAGGCGGAGAACCCCAAGAGCCGGCAAGATGCCGGCGCTACAAGAAACATTTTGCTTCCTTCTTTCGTACTTCCGTTTAGAATCGCAATTGAGTAGTACTTCGCGGGGGTGCATCTATGCTTTGCCCGAACTGCCAGAAAGAAATCGCTGATGGCTCCAAGTTCTGCTACAACTGCGGCACCCAGCTCTCAACTGGAACGGCTGCGCCCGCACCTGCTGCCGCGCCACCGGCGAAGCGCCTGATGCGCTCCAGCCGGGATAAGAAAATTGGCGGTGTATGCGCCGGCCTCGCGGATTATTTCGACCTGGATCCGACTATTGTCCGTGTGGTTTGGTTGCTCGCTATTTTCTTTGCCGGGACTGGCTTTCTCGCTTACGTCATCCTGTGGATTGTGCTGCCGCTGGCGCCAGCCGGTGTGCCAGTTGTCGTGCCTCCAACGACGGCGCATGTTTGAGCGCCGCGAACACTAATCCTTGCTGCTCCTCGACGCCCGGCGGCTCTTGCCGCCTTCGCCGAAGACCAAGTGATCCAGCGAGACCAAACCCGCGCCAATCGTAGCCAGCGCGAAACATCCGGCGGCCAATGCCAACGGGAATTCATAGTCTCTCACCACCATGATGCCGTGTGTGCTATGGACTTTCCAAATCGCCACCGCCATCTCCCCTGCCAGAAGCAGCGCCGCCGGCCGCGTGAATAGCCCCGCGAACAAGAGTAGCGCCCCAAAGCACTCCAGGATCCCCGACACTCCCAGGAAGTAACCCGGGAAGCCGTGGGACACGAAAAACTCGTGCATGGCATCGGTAGGGTGCACCAATTTGGGATAGCCGTGATACAGGAAAATCACTCCCAAGACCACTCGCAACACCAATAAAGCTAGCGGTTCCAACCCCTTCATGAATTTCATCTACCGTCTCCCTCTGTTTCACCTTACTACGGTCCGATTTTTCTGTCAGTTACAGGGCTACAAAGGGGTGGCAGGGACGAAGGATTGAGTGTGGGTGTGGTTTAGTTGGCGGACCGCCTCAGAAGGCGGTCCCTACACGGAAACCCCAACGGCCGAAAGATGCTGGCGCTACAAAGGGGTTGAATTGAAAGAGAGAATCTACACCGAAGAATGAGGAGAGATGAGAACAGTGCCCGTCGTGAGAAATGCGGGCCAGTGTCGTATGTCACGTTGGACATGGCCCGCAATCAGGTACAATTTTGCTATTGTTATCGAGGTTCTCATGAAACCTATTCGCACCGTTGGCATAGTGAACGGCGGAGGAGATGCTCCCGGCTTGAATCCGGTTATCCGCGCCATTGTCCGCGCCTCCATCAACGAGCACAACATGCGCGTCATCGGCATTCGCAATGGCTTCGACGGCCTCATTTGGCCCGAAGGTGCCAAGGAAATGACCGAAGAAACGGTCAGCGGGATTCTGCCGCGCGGCGGCACCATTCTGGGCACCACCAATCGCGGCAACCCCTTCGCCTACAAAGCGATCGAAAACAACAAGGAGGTTGTCTACGACTATTCTTCGCTCTGCATGGATAACGCGCGCCGGCTTGGCATCGACGCCATGATCGTCATCGGAGGAGACGGCACACAGCACATTGCTCGCGATTTTTTCCGCAAGGGCGTGAACATTGTGGGCGTCCCGAAAACCATCGACAACGATTTGGACGCCACTGAGGTGACATTCGGTTTCGACACTGCTTTGTGGATCGCCACCGAAGCCATCGACCGGCTGCACACTACCGCGGAAAGCCATCACCGCGTAATGCTTATCGAAGTGATGGGCCGCGACGCCGGCTGGATCGCGCTGCACTCCGGAATCGCCGGTGGGGCGCATATCATCCTGGTACCCGAAATCCCATTCAAGTTCGAAAGCATATGTGATGCCGTTCGCGCGCGGGAACTGCGTGGCAAGCAATACAGCTTGATCGTGGTCGCGGAAGGCGTGAAACTGCCGCCTACTGACCCCAACGGTAAGCCCATTCCACAGGCTGGCCCGGGCGAAGTTGCCAACACCATTGGCTTCACCCTTCGCGAATTGCTGCAGAAGGAAATCCGCGTCACGGTCCTCGGCCACGTCCAGCGCGGCGGTTCGCCCACGCCTTTCGATCGTATTTTGGGCACCCGCTTCGGGGTCGCGGCTACCGACTTGATCGCCCACCAACAATTCGGCCGCATGGTTTGCCTAAAAGCTGGCAAAATGGAATCGGTGTCACTCGACGAAGCTCTTGAAAAGATGAAATACATCGATCCCAATAGCGAAATCGTTCATGCCGCGCGCGCCGTCGGAGCCACCTTCGGGGACTCTGCATGAAGCGAAAATTGTTGGTCGCGGTGCCGCTACTCTGTATGGTGGCACTGCTGGCCTGGATCTTCCGGCCCAAACACGAATCGCTCGGCGAGGCATATGTCAGCGAGCGAAGTCTCACTCTATTGAGCAGCATCGCTCAGGTTCGCGAACAGGTGGGAATCCTGTACTACGGCGAACGTGTTGAGGTCCTGGCTCGGCGGAACGACTATGTGAAAGTGCGCACCACCGCGGGAGTGGAAGGCTGGGTCGATGGCCGCTACCTGATGGACCCCGACCTCTGGCAGCGCAGTGAAAAACTCCTCGAACAAGCCAAGACCATGAGCGTGCAAGCGCGCGGCCGCACCAAGACCACCACCAACCTTCGGGTTCAGCCGGGCCGTAGCGAGCCGCGACTCTACCAGTTCATGCGTGGCGCTGAAGTGGAAATCCTGGGCCGCGCGGTTGAGGACTGGGTCCAGGTGACCGACGAGAAAGAAGCCGCTGAAAAAGAGGCCGCCGAAGGTGAAGTGAGCAAGAAGGAAGACTGGTACCTGGTTCGTGGACTTGCCACCAGGCCTCCTGGCGAAGGCACGATTCGAAATTCCGCGGTCATGAATACGACGCAGCCCGGCGACCAGACCATCCCCATTGCGGGATGGGTGGTGGCCCGGTTCATTTCGTTGGATCTGCCGGATCCGGTGCGCGATGGCACCAGCGCCGCCAATGTGCGCCCCATTGCCTGGTTCGAACTCAATCGCGTGACCGACGACGCGGGGGAACATTCCCAATACCTGGTGGCCGGCACGCGCAGTCCTGAAGGCCAGCCTTGCGATTTCACCACTCTGCGCGTGTTCACCTGGAATCCCAAGAAATCGCGCTACGAAACCGCTTACATCGAAAATGATCTTTGCGGCGCGCTCCCCATTCGTGTTGCCAAAGGTCCCAAGGGCGAGCCCGAATTCCGGTTCCATGTCATGGACGGCGCAAAGGAAGAGCGCGTCTATCACCTCATCCAGACCGTCGTTCGCCGCGTCCGCGAAGAAGGCACAAAGGGATCTGCTGGAGCGCGAAAAACAGGAAAAGGGAAACGCTGAACCGGAGAGATCCGCAGTCCAAGGACCGAAGCCATGACGCTGCACATCAACGAAGCGGAAGTGCGCCAACTCCTCACTATGCCGATGGCCATCGCTGCCGTCGAGGAAGTTTCGCGCAAGCAAGCCGAAGGCACGGTCACCTTCCATCCCCGGCGCCGCTTTGAGTTGCCGGGCCACGGATTCTTCCATTACATGGCCGCTCTCGATACCGCCGCAGGCTACGTGGGCATGAAGCAGTACACCTACGTGAAAGGAAAGCTGTGTTTTCTCGTCCCGCTTTACTCGGTCGCTTCTGGAGAATTGCTCGCCTTGATTGAAGCCGACTTCATGGGCCAACTCCGCACCGGTGCTGCCTCCGGCGTGGCCACCAAATATCTGGCGCGGAAACTTGCGAAAGTGGCCGCTATCCTTGGCACCGGTGGGCAGGCGCGCACGCAACTCGAAGCGATTCACAATGTGCGCATGCTCGATGCGGTTTACGCGTACGGGCGCGATCCGCAGCGTAGGAACCGCTTTTCCGAGGAAATGTCCGAGCGGCTGGGAATCAACGTTTATCCGGTCGATTCCTCTGCCGCCGCCGTCCGCAACGCCGAAATCATTTGCACGGCGACAACATCCCCTCACCCGGTGCTGCATGGGGAGGACCTAGCTCAGGGCGTTCACGTCAACGCCATCGGCGCAAATCACGCCCACAAGCAGGAACTCGACGAGGCCGCCGTCGCCAAAGCCAATCTGATCTTTGTGGATTCGCTGGCGCAATCGCAGCAGGAAGCCGGCGACCTCGTCATCCCCTTCACCAAGAAACCTCAGCGCTGGACCGCAGTCCACGAACTTTCCGAGTTAGTTGCAGGCAAAGTTCCGGGCCGGGCCAACGACGCGCAAATCACGCTGTTTAAGTCCAACGGTATCGCCGCATGGGACCTTGCCGTCGCCGAAAAGGTCTACACGCTCGCAAAGGAAAAGGGGCTCGGTCGGGAACTACCATTGTTCACGGAGGGCCATTAAACCAGCTTGACAGGCGGTTGAAGCGAAACTAGAGTTGTTGAACGAACGTTCGAGAACGCCATGGTTAGTCCCGTCCCTACTCCTCGCGATTCGGAAGCCAAGCTCCAGCATATTCTCCTTCATTCCGCTCGAATCTTCGCTGAGCAGGGCTTTGAGGGCACTTCGATCCGCGATATCAGTCGAGCGACGGGAGTTTCCCTCTCTGGCCTGTACTACTACTTTGAGAGCAAGCAAAAACTCCTCTATCTTATTCAATATAATGCGTTTACTTTTATCCTGGAACGGCTCCGCTCCCGTCTCCACCAGGTGCATGAGCCACAAGCCCGCCTTCGGGTCCTCGTTCAGAACCACATCGAGTATTTCCTCTCCCACCCGCACGAGATGAAGGTCCTCTCGCACGAGGAGGAGGCCTTAGAACCGCCCTATCGCGATGAGGTGGCAGCCATCAAGCGTCGCTACTATGCCCTGGCAAGGGAGATCTTTGACGCCGTGGCGGCCGAGGGCCTCGCACCGGGTTTAAACCCCCGTGTGGCCGTCCTGAGCCTCTTTGGCATGATGAACTGGGTCTATAAATGGCATAACCCCAAAGTGGACCCCGACACGGACGAACTTACCGATGCGATCGTAGGCATTTTTCTGCATGGCGTTTTGACGGCTCCGGCAGAGGAAAAATCGCTGTCTGCCGCGGGATCCCCCGCCATCACTTCGGATTAAGGACCATCAGGCTGGCCAGGAAATTCTGACGGAGAGTCGAGGAGAGCGGATTATGGCAACCAGCACCATCGCGACAAAAGAACTTGTGAAATACCGCGTCGAAGAGGGTGTGGCGATCTTCGAGATGGATGATCCCCCTGCCAACACCTACACCTACGAGATGATGCAGCAGCTCGACGCCGCCATCCTGACCGCGCGCATGGATGAGTCCGTCCATGTCATCGTGATTCGTGGCGGCGGCGAAAAGTTCTTCTCTGCTGGGGCGAGCATACCGATGCTTGCCAAGGTCGATCCGCAGTTCAAATATTATTTCTGCCTGCACGCCAACGAAACACTTTGCCGCCTGGAGCAAACGCCCAAGTTGGTGATCGCCGCCCTCAATGGACATACGGTAGGCGGCGGCCTGGAAATCGCGCTGGCCTGCGACATCCGCATCGCCAAGAAGGAAGGCGGCAAGATCGGGCTGCCGGAGGTGAACCTCGGAGTGCTCCCCGGCACAGGAGGCACACAGCGGTTTGCCCGCGCCGTCGGCCGCGCGCACGCCATTGAGCTCATGGCCACCGGTCGAACATTCAGCTTTGAAGAGGCCCTCGAAATGGGCCTCATCCACTACATCTACGAGAAAGAGTCTTTCTGGGAGGACGTGATGGCCTACGCCAAGCAGTTCTGTCCGCCCAACAAAGCTTCGCGAGCGGTCGGCCGTATCAAGCGCGCCGTCGTGACCGGCAGCGAGATTCCGTTTGCCGAAGCTCTTGGCCTTGAACGCGAATTGCAGCAGCTTCTCTTCACCAGCGAAGATGCCAAGGAAGGTCTTGCGGCCTATGTGGAAAAACGCGCCGCAAACTTCAAAGGGAAGTAAACTTCTGGGTGAGGTTTATTTCTGAGGTCTGAGATCGAGCGAAGAGCGAATGAAAACACTGCCTGACTATCTTCGAAAGGGAATGAAGCTCATCATCGTGGGCTGCAACCCCAGCGAGTCTTCTGTGCGCGCGGGCCACTATTATGCCGGCCGGGGCAACCTGTTCTG
>Ga0187801_10000459_pt1 | contig 11254 bp, 9 predicted proteins | sample NC_wetland_sal_i_10_FD_132465 | JGI IMG/M metagenome (GOLD analysis project Ga0187801, IMG submission 132465) | Wetland sediment microbial communities from Neuse River Estuary, North Carolina, USA - Control_1 | ecosystem: Environmental > Aquatic > Freshwater > Wetlands > Sediment | place: USA...
CGGCAAGAACGCGCTCGACCTTGCCGCTCTTTGGCGAGCGGATTTCGTTTTGCATTTTCATGGCTTCGACGACAAAAAGCCCCTGGCCGGCTTTCACTTGGTCGCCCTGTTTGACAAGTACTCGCACTACTTTGCCCGGCATGGGAGCGAGGATTTGCTGGCGGCCCTCGGCTTCGGCCCCGGCACGCCGCCCGGCGCGCCAGGCGCGCGGATCGATGACCTCGGCGGTGGATTCGCACGAGCCAGTCTGGAGCTTCAGCGTGCCACCGGCTAAGGGCGTCACGCGAATCTCATGCGATTGGCCGTTCAATAAAACTGAAAACGTGTGCGAATCGATTTCGGCGACATCCACGGCCACCTGCCGATCATCGAGCGTCACTCGCCACGCGCCTGACTCGCGTTGCAGCCCAACGCGGCGTGTTTTGCCGGAAATGACGATCTCGAATGTCATGGCATGCGATCCACTTGTTGCTTGCGGCCCTCCAGTTTCCAGCGCGAGGGCGTGGTATTGGAGGCGCCGGCGGATGCGGCCGGCGCGGCAGCTTGCTCGGCATACCAAATCGCAGCGGCAATGGCGGTTGCATCTTCGAGCGAGTCTGTCGATGACTGCTCACTGGGGCTCTCAATCTTCGAACTCGGCCGCTGCAGCAATTCATCCAGCCACTTCGTGTGAATCTCGCCGCGCAGGAAATCGGGTTCGGAAAGCACGCGGCGGAACAGGCTGACATTCGTCTTGATTCCCGTGATCGTGTACTCCTCGAGCGCGCGGCGCAGACGGGCGATCGCTTCCTCGCGGCTGTTGCCCCAGGCGATCAACTTGCTCAGCAGCGGATCGTAGTCGTTGGGCACGGTCCAGCCTTCATAAACGCCTTCATCGAGGCGGATGCCCGGTCCCGTGGGCGCGTGGCGTGAGAGAATTTTTCCGGGCGACGGGAAAAAGTTGTTGTCGGGATCCTCGGCGTACAAGCGCACTTCCATGGCGTGGCCGCGCGGCGTGATGGTTTCCCAGGCGAACGGCAGACGATGGCCTGCGGCGATGGCGATCTGCAGCTTGACGAGATCGAGGCCGGTGACTTGTTCGGTGACGGGATGCTCGACCTGAAGCCGCGCGTTCACTTCCAAAAAATAAAAATTAAGATAGCCGTCCACCAGGAACTCGACCGTGCCCGCGTTAATGTACCCGCCGGCCCGCGCGAGGCGCACCGCCGCGTCTCCCATTTTCCTGCGAAGATCCGGTGTGACGAGCGGTGACGGCGATTCCTCGATGACTTTTTGATGCCGCCGCTGGACCGAGCATTCGCGCTCGCCGAGCGAAACGACCCGGCCGTGCGCATCCGCAAAAATCTGAATCTCGACGTGATGCGGCCGCTCGAGATATTTTTCCAAGTAAACCCGATCGTCCCCGAACGCATTCATGGCTTCGGACGAGGCATCGCGGAACGCCGTTTCGAACTCGGCGCCGCTTTGCACAACGCGCATCCCTTTTCCGCCGCCTCCCGCGACCGCTTTTAGAAGCACGGGGTAGCCCATGTTGCAAGCAAGAGCCTGCGCTTCCGACAGGTTTTCGATGGGATCGTTCGTGCCGGGAACAATCGGGACATCCGCGCGGCGCGCGAGTTGGCGGGCCGCGGTCTTCGATCCAAGCGATTCCATTGCATCGGCCGGAGGCCCGATGAAGGTGAGCCCTGCGTCGCTGCATGCTCGAGGCAATGCCGGATTTTCCGCGAGAAAGCCATAGCCCGGGTGCAGCGCGTCGCATCCGCTGCGCTTCGCGACATCCATCAGCTTATCGATCCGCAGATAGCTTTCGCGCGAAGGCGCCGGGCCAATAGGATAGGCTTCATCTGCCAGCCGCACGTGCAGCGATTTGCGGTCGACATCGTTGAAAACGCACACGTAGTTGATGTTGAGCTCGCGGCAGGCGCGGATTATCCGAGCAGCAATCTCGCCGCGGTTGGCAATCAGAATTTTCTTGAACATAGAAAAGAGGAGCGAGAAGCGAGTGTAGCATGAAGCAGGAAGGGCGCCGGCGATTCCGCGAAGCGTTTGTGCACCATTGCAACTAGTTCAAGAGTTTTCTCAAGTCCTTCCATTTCACGAGAATGATGTGATTCTCCTGCAACGCTTTCTGGAAATCCGGGCTGGTCATCACGGCGTAGTCCCGCTGCCGCCAGGCCGAGCCGTAGTCCGGATGATCGACCGTGACCGCTTGCAATTCGGCGTCGTCATGGCCCAGGTGGACGATCATTTCGGTGAGCCCCGGCTTGAGGTTTTTCACTGCGTTGCCATAAAAATCCAGCCATTCGTTCGGGCGAACTGTTGGACTGGCAATGACCACCGCGTCCAGAACGATGTCTTTGTGGGAAAGCAAGGCGAGCATCGGAGTTGGTGCGTTGGGAGTCAACGCAGCAAGGAAAGGCAATTTATATTCCCTGGCGACTTTGGCGTACACGCCGAAAAGCTCCGGCGTCGCGAACAGCACCCCCATGTGGCTGTCCAGATGCGTGGGATGAATTCCGAATGCAATCGCTCGTTCGATCTGCGCGCGAATCTCGCGTTCCGTCTCCTCAGGCTTTTCGTGTTGCACCGCAGGGACCGTTTCCGGCCACAAATACCCACTGGGGTCGAGCAGAGTCGCCACTTTATCTTTCGATTCCACTGGGCCCCAGCGATCGACTTTCCACTCGCTGGTCAGCGTCAGATGCAAACCCAGATCCGCGTCCGGATGCTCCTTCGCGTAGGCTGCAACCTCCGTAAGCCAGGCGCATGGGACCATGATGCTGGCGGAGGTCACGGCATTTTTGTTGAGAGCGTCGAAGCTCGCGGCATCCACGGAATGCGCCACCGCGAGATCGTCGGCATGAACGATGAGTAGTTTCGCATCGGCCGGATAGCCCAGGCGTTCAGCTACCGTCTTACTCTGTGCGTGCGTCCCCGTAGCTGAGAAAAACAAGAACAGGCAGGCGGCAACATATTTTCGACAGACCATGAACGGGCTCCGCAAACAGATTTGGCGGGTCAAGCCTAGCACGATTTCGATAGCGCCTTGAGACCTGCGAAGAATCCTTTCGCGCTCCCGGTCTCCATGGTGTATACAGGAAACCCTGCGTGAACCGATTTGGAGGAAATCCGAAATGAAGCGTCTTTGCTTATTGTTTGCCCTGGCAATCTTTGCGCTCGCTCCCGCACGCGCACAGGATTCCGTCATTCCCCCCGCCGACAATCTTGTGGTGGATGGCGTGCCGAAGATTCCGGCCTCGATCGCGGAAACGGCCGGCCGCTACGCGGCGTATCGCAGCGCGAACCTCGCGGACTGGCATCCGTCGAGACACGAGATGTTGATCGCCACGCGTTTTGGGGATACTCCGCAGCTTCACCTGGTCAAGATGTCGGGCGGCTCCCGCCAGCAGTTGACCTTTTTCGTGGATTCCGTGGGCGCGGGCCGGTTTCATCCGGACGGCGGCGACTACATTGTCTTTTCAAAGGATATCGGTGGCGGTGAATGGTTTCAGCTCTACCGCTATGACATGAAGACCGGCGACGTCAAGCTGCTGACGGACGGGAAAGCGCGAAACTTGATGGGGCCGTGGTCGTCCGCCGGGGACCGCATCGCATATATGTCCACGCGGCGCACCGGGAAAGACACAGATATGTGGGTGATGAATCCCGCCGACCCGAAGTCCGATCACCTGCTGCTGCAACTCAGCGGTGGTGGCTGGCAGCCGCAGGACTGGTCCCCGGACGACGCAAAGATTTTGCTGCAAGAGGGGCTCTCCATCAATGAGTCCTACCTCTGGCTTGTGGACACCAAGACCGGCGAGAAAACGGAACTGACGCCGCGGAATACTGCTGAAAAAGTGTCCTTTGGCGAGGCGCAGTTCAGCAAGGACAGCAAAGGCATTTACGTCACGACGGACAAGGATTCAGAGTTCCACCGCTTGGCGTACATCGATCTTGCGACGAAGCAGCCACAGTACCTGACCACCTACATCCCTTGGGACGTCGAGGGGTTTGATCTCTCCCACGACGGCAAGCGCATTGCCTTCGTCACGAACGAAGAAGGCGTCAGCGTCATTCACGTGATGGACGCTACTACAAGAAAGGAATTGCCGCTGCCGAAGTTGCCCGTGGGAGTTTTAGGTTCGCTTCGCTGGCATAAAAATGGGACTGAACTTGGATTCTCGATCAGCAATGCGCGGGAGCCCGGCGACGTGTATTCGCTCGACGTCGCCTCCGGGAAACTCGAGCGCTGGACGTACAGCGAGACAGCCGTCAAAACCGAAGCTTTTCCGGAAGCCGAGCTGGTGCGCTGGAAAAGTTTCGATGGAAGGATGATTTCAGGATTTTTGTATCGCCCACCGGCAAAATTCTCGGGCAAGCGCCCGGTGCTCGTGGACATTCACGGAGGCCCGGAAGGGCAATCGCAGCCGCGTTTTCTGGGGCGCACCAATTACCTGTTGAATGAATTGGGCATCGCGCTGATTTATCCGAACGTGCGCGGCTCCACGGGATACGGAAAAACATTCACGATGCTCGACAATGGGTTCAAACGCGAAGACACCTACAAGGACATCAACGCGCTCTTCGATTGGATCGCCATGCAGCCGGAGCTAGATAGCAGCCGCATCGCTGTGACCGGCGGCAGCTATGGCGGCCACATGACGCTCGCGGTTTCCACGTTTTACAGCGATCGCATCCGCTGCTCCGTGGACATCGTGGGCATGTCGAATCTCGTGACGTTCCTCGAGCACACCGAAGCGTACCGGCGCGATTTGCGGCGCGTGGAATACGGCGACGAACGCGACCCGAAGATGCGTGAATTCCTCGAGAAAATCGCGCCAATGAACAACATCGAGAAAATCAAGAAACCGATGTTTGTGATTGCCGGCAAGAATGACCCGCGCGTGCCGGTGAGCGAATCGCAGCAAGTTGCCGACGCCTTGAAAAAGCAAGGTACGCCCGTCTGGCTGCTAATCGCCAAAGACGAAGGCCACGGCTATCGAAAAAAATCCAACCAGGATTTTCTCTTCTACGCCACCGTGGAATTCCTGCAGGAGAATCTGCTGCAGTAGGTTGAGTCAGACGTGGCGGAAGATTAGGCTTCGACAAAAATAAGCTCGCCGAAAGCTTCGGGGACATGAAAGTTCGGCTCCCGTGTGGTTGTGGGTCTCCACGCCGAATAGAAACGTGTTTCCGCGGGGCCTTCGACGCGGAAAAAGTTCAGTTTCCACTTTGCCGCGGGATCGAAGCGCGGCATCAGGCACTTCATCGGAAGCGCAAGCTCGGCGACCCAAGTCCGATTGCCCTCGTGCAACATTACTCGACGCTGCAATCCGCTCTTCAAATCGCGTTTCTGGCCCGGCGCGATGTCCAAATCAATCCAGAAGCCATTGGGACTGACTTCGAATTCCTTGTAACGGCGGGGATTTGAAGGGTCTGGCTGGAGAAAGGCCTCGGCAACGTCACGATCCCAGAGTTGGTCGCGGCGACCATTGGCCTCGGCATCGGGGAAAACGGTAATCGTGCGATATTTTGCGACGAACCGCACATACAGCGCTTCCGGAGTCCACAGCAGACACACCTCTGTCTGTCTTTGCGGATCCGGGTTCTTCCCTTGCCAGTCCGTGTCAAAACGCAGCGCTGTAGCCGACTCCCACGCGGATGCTGGCGGGAATCCTTCGCCATCCGGTGGCGCCGTCATGCGCAGAGCCTTAGCGACTTTCCCGCTCGTTGCAGTCTGCCCGTTGACGGAAACTCTTTCTTGGACTATTTTCGCCAACTGCTATTCCCTTCACCCGGAATGATTCTCCGGCGCACCCCCACAGCATAACTTCAGCCATCGGATTCACAAGAAAAAACCGGGGAAAAGCGAGCGGTGTTTCTCATGCAACATCCTATCGTTGTTTCGAGCCGCCCACCGGCCGGAAGTCCAGAACACTTTTGGGCACCAAATCCTTTCGCCGGCCCGGCCCGCCGTGTCCGGCGTGTTAGCCTTAACTTTAGACCAGTCTGATTTTCACCCGCGATTCTCGAAGCCGGGTGCAACCAGGAGCGCCGAACATGATGGAGCGTGTCGCCAGCCAGGAAATCTTATCGCAGCCGTTGCGGCGCAGGCCGGAAGAATTTCAATACGTGAAGATGCGCATCGAATCAGGCGCGGCGCGGTTACTTCTTAATCGTCCGGAGCACAACCTGCTCAATGAGGCGATGTTGCGCGAGATGGCCGACGGCATTGGCCACGCAGGCGATCGCGAGGACGTCAAGCTCATTCTCATCGAGTCGGCTTGCAGGGTGTTTTGCGGTGGGATCGACATCGGCGAATACACTTCGCAACGCGTGTTCCAGATGCTCGACGCGTTTCACGCCACCTTTGCGGGCATGCTCGAGGTCGGCAAGCCCGTGGTTTGCGTCGTGAATGGGCCGGCCATCGGCGGGGGCGCGGAGCTGGCCGCGTTTGGCGATCTGGTTATTGCCACGCCCAAGGCGCGCTTCGCCCAGCCGGAAATCACCATCGGCGTTTTTCCTCCCCTGGCGTCAACGATTTTGCCGTTCCTCGTGGGACCCAAGGTTGCCCTCGAGCTTGTGCTCACGGGCGAAGCCGTTACCGCGGAGCGCGCGCTTGAGCTCGGCATGGTCAACCGTCTCGTGCCGGAAGTGCAGCTCGAACAAACGGTGAACGAACTCGTGGAACGCATCAGCGGCCACTCCGGACCGGTGCTGACCATGGCCAAAAAGGCCATTCTGGGCGGCATGGGCCTCTCACTGCGCGAAGGCTTGAAGCACTCGATGAATATTTTCTTGAACGAGCTCTACCGCCTCGAGGATTCGCAGGAAGGCCTGCGCGCGCTGGTCGAAAAACGAAAACCCAACTGGAAAAACCGCTGAGGCGGAGCGGGCCGGCTATTTTTTCACAAGCGGACTTGCGCGGCCGCATTGACACCTCGCCAGACGCGGCTTACACTCAGTTTTCAATTTGCAGGCAGGGGAAGCGGGGAAGGCCGTGTGAATCGGCCGCGGTCCCGCCACTGTGATCGGCGCTATCGCCGTAAGCCAGGCCACCCTCCCTTGCCGCAGAGGGCCGCGCTTTCCGCGAGAGAAGGCGTTGCCGGAAGCCCCAGGGTGTCTCGTGGGGCTTTTTTATTGGACGGCCAAGATGACGGGAGTGGGAAAAGTTTCGAACGGTCTTTCGCGCGCGCGCGTGAGAATTGCCGCGGCTGTTTCAGTTGGTGCACTCTTCCTGCTGGCCCCATCTCTGCCCGCTCAGTCAGCTTCTCCAATTTCCACGACTTCACCTTTTTTCCGCGAAGTCACCGATGAAGCGGGCCGCGCAGTCAGAATTCCTCAGCCGGTTCGCCGCGTGGTTTCGCTTGCTCCAAGCCTCACCGAAACAATCTACGCGCTCGGCTTGCAAGATCTCCTCGTCGGAGACACAGACTATTGCGACTACCCTCCAGACGCTCAGAAAAAAACGAAGGTCGGCGGCGCGATCAATCCCAGCCTGGAAGAGATTGCCGCGCTTCATCCGGATCTCGTGCTTGTGGCGAAAGGCTTCAATCGCCTGGAGACGGTCCACGCTTTAGAGGAGCTCGGAATTTCCTCCTACGCCACCGATCCCCACACCGTTGAGGAGATCACCACGTCCTCGAAGAAGCTGGCCGCTGTTCTTGGCGCTCCTGGCGCCGGTGACGCGCTCGCCGAAGACCTGCAGCGCAGGCTTGCCGATCTTCATCAGCGAATCGGAGCTTTGCCGCCTAAAAAGGTTCTTTTCGTGGTGTGGACCCAACCGCTGATCTCCGCGGGAAAGCACACGTTCATCGCGGACGCGTTGCGTCTGGCCGGCGCGCGCAACATCGTGGATTCCGACCCGGACTGGCCGCAAGTGAATCTCGAGGAGGTCGCGCGACAGCAGCCCGACTATCTGGTCTTTGCTCCCTCGCATTCCGATAGCACCCCTCGCGAAATCGAAGAATTCTCAAGCCTCCCCGGATGGGAAATGCTGGATGCGGTGGCAAATCACCACTACGTAATGATCAGTGATGCGGTGAACCGGCCCGCGCCGCGGATCGTCGCTGCCATAGAGGAGCTGGCACGCGAGATTCATCCAGAGGCTTTCGTGGAAAAACCGGAGGGCGGTAAAGACAAGCTCGATAACGGTGCCACCCCGCCCAAGCCTCCGCTTTTGTCGCAACTCTTTTTCCAGTGGCGCAGCACGGAGAAAAACTCATGACGCGCGGAGGCCGGTCATGCGCCCGCTAACCTTCCGCCGCGTCTTCTTGCAGTGCTCTTTGCTGCTCGTCATTCTATTTTTCGTAGTGGTGGTCGCTTTGAAATTCGGCGCCGTGCCCGTCTCTCTTTACGCGCTGGGCCGCGACTTGCTCCGCGTTCTCTTTGGCCAGAGTAGCCAAATCTCCACGGATTACGGGCTAATCATCGTCAACATCCGCCTGCCGCGCATTCTTCTTGGCATTCTGGTCGGCGCTTCGCTTTCCGTTGCCGGCACGAGCTTTCAGGCGCTCTTGCGCAATCCCCTCGCCGATCCTTACGTACTGGGCGTCTCGAGCGGCGCCGCTCTTGGCGCCATCGTGGCTTTGATCGCGGAGCCGCATCTGACGCTCTCGCCTGCTTTCAGTGCTCTCCTCACTCCTCTTGGAGCGTTCCTGGGAGCTGCCGCGACGATCACCGCCGTATATTTCCTCGGGCGACGCGAAGGCCAGATTGACAGCGCCACGCTTCTTCTTGGCGGCGTCATCACCGCGTCTTTTCTTTCCGCCATCATCATGTTCCTGATGAATACGCTGACCGGCAATCTTCGCGGGCTTTCTTTTTGGCTGATGGGCGATCTCTCGACTCCGCTGCAAAAAAATCTCTATTGGTTTTTGGGCTTGGGCTTCTTCGTAGCGGCTGGCGCCATCTATACGACGGCCAACGATTTGAATTTGCTCCTCGCCGGCGAAAAAGAAGCCATGCACCTGGGCGTCGATGTGCCGCGCGTGCGGCTTGTTGTGTATATCGCCGCGTCACTGCTCACGGGTCTGGCAGTCTCCGTGAGCGGGGCCATCGGCTACGTCGGTTTGATCGTGCCGCACGCGATGCGCCTAATTTTCGGCTCGGATCATCGCGTCTTGTTGCCGACCGCGGCGCTCGGCGGGGCCATCGCCGTCGTGTTTGCGGATACGCTGGCGCGCACGGTTGTCGCGCCTTCGGAGCTTGCCGTCGGCGCCGTAACCGCGGTTGTCGGCGCCCCGCTATTCATTTACCTGCTGCGCCGGAGGCTCACATGAGCACTTCCGCGCTCCCACGCAATCCCGGCGAAGCAGCCCGCTCTTCCGGCGACGTTCGTCTCAGTGTCGAGCAAGTCAGCTACGCCTATTCCGCGAATCCGTCGCAAGCCCCACTCTTCACTTTGGAAACCACCAGTTTCCAGGCCAAGCCCGGCGAAATCGTCGCGATTCTCGGCCCTAACGCCAGCGGAAAATCCACACTGCTCAATTTAATTGTGGGAGCGCTGGAGCCGCTTTCCGGCCGCATCCTTCTGGACGGTTTCGTGACGCATTCATTGCCGCCGCGCACGCGCGCACAGCGCATCGCCATGGTCCAGCAGGAAAGCCGCTTGCTCTTCCCCGCCCGCGTCTGGGAATTTGTCTTGCAGGGCCGGCACTCCCGCGGGCGCTCGCTGCGCTTCGAGTCCGAAGACGACGTCCGGATCGCCGAGAACGCTCTAGCCCAGGTCGGCGCCGCGGATCTCGGTAACCGCTGGATGAACCAAATCTCCGGCGGCGAAAAACAACGCGTGATTCTCGCACGCGCTTTAGCGCAGCAGCCACTCCTTCTGCTACTCGACGAACCGACTCTTCATCTCGACATTGCCGCGCAAGTCGGCCTGCTGGATTCCCTGCGCAGGCTCGCCGGAGAGAATCGATACACCGTGGTGGTCGTCACGCACGAACTCAATCTCGCCGCGGAGTACGCCGATCAAGTCGTGCTGATGCAGCGGGGCCGGTGCTTGCGCGTGGGACCTCCGGCCACCATCTACCAGCGCGAATTGCTCGAACAGGTTTTTCAAACGCCGCTCAGCGTCGAGGTCCGGGCGTCCGGGCGGCCGCGCGTCACCGTTTTGTCTGGAACATAGTGTAGGGGCGCCCGCCCGGCGGGTACCCTTCTTCTCGTCAACCCCAACCCTGCGGCCTTCGGCTGCAGACCACAATCACCGCAGACTTCGTGCTCGGGAAGACGGGCAACCGCTGATCGGTTGCACTTGATGGGAAGGCTTCGCGATTCTGTTTGAATTCCCGTTTCCTCCTCAAGAAAAGCCGTCGCCGCCGCGCGACTGTAAGGCGGGGTCAATTGCCCCAGCGATCGCAGTGAAAAGATCGCCCGGTAATTGCGCTCGAATTGTTAGCTCGCAGACCACTGTAGCAAGCCGTTCGTAGTGGCGGCCCATCACGGCCCCACGCACCAATAACGGGCGGCGCTGCGGGAAGGCTGTGCGCTGGTAATACCGCCAAGCCAGGAGACCGGCGAAGTCTGCAGCCTGTGCGATCTCCATCCGCGCACAGGACAACCTTCAACTCCCGCGCGTGAGGGAGCGGAGGACAAAATGAAAACGACCCTTCTGCGAACCGTTTTTCTTTCTCTCGCCGTACTCGCTCTGAGCTTTGCCTCTCTTGGACAAAATCAAAAAGAAAACGCACGTCTCTCAGGAACGCTCACGGATCAATCCGGCTACGGAGTCGGCAACGTCAAAGTCACGGCGCAACTTGACGACGATACCGCCGCTTCGGTCCTCTCGGCTGTTTCCAATCCTGAGGGCTCGTATCAGCTCGCACTCCCGCCGGGCCGCTACCGGGTCCGGTTTCAACATCCGTCTTTTGTTGCCCGAGACGCCCTTGTGACTCTGGCCTCTGCGGAGAATAAAAATCTCGATCTGCGGCTGGATATCGCGCGCGTTTCGGAAAACGTGGTGGTCACAGCGAACACCCAGCCGACCGAAGTTGCGCACACAGCTGCTCCCGTCGATATCGTCGGTCCCCAGGAAATCGAGCAGCGCCAGGCCGTTTCGCTTCCCAATCTTCTCGCCGCGGAAACGGGCATCAGTCTCGCGCGAACCGGGCCGATCGGGGGACTGGCTACCATCTTCATCGACGGTGGCAATTCCGAATTCACCAAGGTGCTCATCGACGGCATTCCCATCAATCTTCCCGGCGGCGATATGAATTTTTCCAATTTGACGCTCGACAACGTTGACAAAGTCGAG
>Ga0187801_10000461_pt1 | contig 11191 bp, 9 predicted proteins | sample NC_wetland_sal_i_10_FD_132465 | JGI IMG/M metagenome (GOLD analysis project Ga0187801, IMG submission 132465) | Wetland sediment microbial communities from Neuse River Estuary, North Carolina, USA - Control_1 | ecosystem: Environmental > Aquatic > Freshwater > Wetlands > Sediment | place: USA...
GCCGCGCACCTGGATGCCATTCCACTGCAGCAGAAAAATCGCGGTTACACCACGGGATTTATTGTGACCAATCCAAACTGTTCGACGGCCGGCCTGGTGCTGGTGCTAAAGCCGCTGGCGGACGCGTTTGGGCTCGAAAAGATTTTTGTGGTCACGCTGCAGGCGATTTCCGGAGCGGGCTATCCCGGCGTCCCTTCGATGGACATCCAGGGCAACGTCGTTCCGTTCATCAGCGGCGAAGAGGAAAAAATGGAAGCGGAGCCGCAGAAGCTGCTGGGGAAATGGGATGGCTCGCGGTTTGTGGATGCCGGGCTTGGCCTCAGCGCGCATTGCAACCGCGTGCCGGTCGTGGACGGCCACCTCGAATGCGTTTCGGTGGGGCTGAAAAAAATCGCCTCCCTCGGCGAAGTCCGCGAAGCCCTGCGCCATTTTGCCGTGAACTCTGAGCTGGCCTCGCTGCCGACCGCCCTCCGGAATCCCGTGGTGGTCCTCGACGAGGAGAGCCGCCCGCAGCCACGCCGCGACGTCAACGCCGGCCACGGCATGGCCGCCGTCGTCGGCCGTGTCCGCGAATGCCCGCTCCTCGACGTAAAGCTGACGCTTCTTTCTCACAACCTGGTCCGCGGCGCCGCCGGAGCTGCATTGCTCAACGCCGAACTCCTCGCGGCCCGCGGCTTCCTCCATCGCCGCGCCGCTCCGAGCGAGTCCCATCTCGCCGAACCCGTCTCGCGGTAACCCGTGTTCCGTTTTGTTTTGAAGTATTGTAGGGGTGCAGCCCGCCTGCGGCAGGCATGCTGCGCCCCTACGTGCCAAACCTGCGTCCGCTAGCCGACATTTCCTTGTTTGCGTGTCTTATCTGCGGTTATACTCTGGGTATGAAAACGGCCGTGTCCATTCCCGACGATGTCTTTGAAGGTGTGGAGCGCCTCGCCCGACGTACCAAGAGGTCGCGCAGCAGACTATTCAGCGACGCCTTGAAGGAATATCTTGCGCGTCACACGCCGGACAAAGTAACCGAGGCAATGAACAGGGCGCTTGCCGAAGTCGGCGATGAGGCGCACTCCTTTATCTCCTCCGCGGCTCGGGCTGTCCTTGAGCGATCCGAGTGGTAATCTCACAAGGCGAAATCTGGTGGGCCGATCTTCCGGCGCCAACGGGCTCTGGCCCCGGTTTCCGCAGGCCTGTCGCAATTGTGCAATCGGATGCGCTGAACTGCAGTCGCATCGCTACCGTCGTGTGTGTGCCTTTGGCCAGCAACCTTAAGTGGGAATTGGCGCCGGGCAACGTTCGGCTCTCCGCCCGCCTTACAGGTCTGCCCAAGGATTCCGTTGCCAACGTCTCCCAAATCGTCACCGTGGACAAAGCCATCCTCACCAAGCGCGTCGGAAAACTGCCGCCCCTCAAACTTGAGTTATTGCTGGCAGGAATCGATGTGGTCCTAGGCAAGTAGTTTTTCCTGCCCGCGCAATCCGAAATGCCGAGCTCCTCGGACTGAAACCCCTAGAGCACGATGCGCGTGACGATTTGGTTGCCGGCGGCGTACTGCTGCAGGAGCGACGCGAGCCGTTGCGCCCAGCGATCGAGATTTTCCGGGCCGCCAAACGAAACAATGATGGCCAACACTTGTTTCGTCTCCGCCGTGACCATGGTGCGTTCCGAATCGCTGGTGGGGCTGCCGTGCGGCCCGGCGTTGTCGCTGAACACCGGCAAGCCCTCGAGATTCAAGTCGAATTTGCCGATGCCCTTGTACGTTTCACCCGGAAGCCCGGCGCGAAACACGATATCTCCCGTGACGTGCGCGAGGTCATACAAGCCCACAGGCAGGCGGCTCTCGACGGAAACCAGATTGATCGCGTCCACAACGGAATTGATTTCCGGCAGCCCTTTTCCCGCCACCACGCGCCGCAACAACGATTCCGCCGAGCCGCGATAGCGCGCCGGATCTTTCCCAAGCGCTTTGTAAGCCGCGCGCGTGGCCAGAATCGGCGGCGACTCGAGGACGCCCCGCGGGAAGGGCAACTTCTGAATTTCCGTGTCGCGTTTTTTCAATTCGTCGAGCAGACTCGGGGCGGATGCGCCCGCTTCGACATTTGCAGTTACGCACCCCAGTGTTGTCCGCGGACACTTCTTCTTCAACGCCGGATCGATCTTTACAACGATATTGGGAGCATTCCCACTTGGCTGGACGAGTTGAGGCATGCCGCATTTTACAGCCAGAAGCCCAAAAATGGCGAAGCACGAAAACAGAATTGCCGTTGTTCGCCGGAGTTAAGGTTCGAGCTTCGGAGGCTTTGCGCCCGGTGGATCATCCAGGACTTCACCCGCAGCCGCTTTGCCCGGCCCAGCATTCGCGGCTTCTGCTAGTTGGAGCGCTCTCAGATAAGCGGGCCGCGTGTGCCGGTAATGGTCCGCGGGGACTTTGCCGTTCAGCCACGCGAGATCCATTGGATAGACCAGTGGGTCGAAGATCACGATGTAAAAATGCCAGAGGAGAATCGAGAACGTCGCCAGCAACGCTTCATACCAGTGCACGGCCGTAGCCGCATCGGTAATCCACTTCGGAAAATGCCGCAGCGCGAAATTATTGAACCACAGGAGAAACCCCGAAACTCCCATGACCACCGTGCCCCAGAGGAATGCCCAGTATTCCAGTTTCTCCGCGTAGTTGAATTTCTCGAATTGCGGCGCGTCTTTTCGCAAGCCGAGGTTATAGCGCAACACGTGAACCAGGTCGGTCGCATCCTTCATCTTCGGCAGCATCGCCCACAACAACGCCCGGTCGCGCCGGTTCACAGCCAGATGCACCAAGTGGTACAGCGTCGCAACGATCAGAACCACCGCGGCGGTGCGATGCAAGCGTCCGCGGAAGGCGTCGTGTTTTCCCCAAAGCAAAAATGGCGCCGACCACCAGCTATCCGGATACTTCAACGCAAATCCCGTAAACACCAGAGTCGGAAAACTCAGCATCACGCCCCAGTGCGCGATGCGGAACCACAGATTCATGCGCACCACTTGCGGCCCGGACTCATGCCGCTCCGGCTTCCGCACCAGCTTGGCTACAAAATCCAGCAGGTTGTGGAAGATCATGAAGCCAAGAGTCAACGGGATCAGCAGCAGATAAATCTCGCGGATCCATTGAACGACCGGATGGGCTGGCCCGGCGGTGATGCGCACGTGCACTGGTCCAATAGCGAACTTCTCGTTCACTCCCGTGTGGCATTGCCCGCAAGTTCTCGCCAGGTTCGCGGGGTTGACCGTCGAGCGCGAGTCGCTTGACGGAAGAATGTCATGCACCCCGTGGCACGACGCGCAATTTGCCGCCGTGAGCGAGCCTTCCCGCATCGCGAGGCCATGATAGCTGTCCGCATAGGACGGCACGCGGTCCGCTGGAAGCCCGTACCGCAGCGCGAGCCGCGCGTCGCCGTGGCATCGCGCGCAGGTTTGCGCGGAAACGTTTGCCGCGTTGAGCGCCGACGCCGGATTCCTGGGATCCAGGATCAAGTGCTCGCCATGACAGTTGGTGCAATCTGGCGCATCGCGGGCCCCGTTCTTCAACGCCGCTCCATGCACGCTCTCATTGAATTGCCGGGCAATCTCCTTGTGACACTGCGCGCAAGTTCCCACGACATTCCAATGGCTGACTTTCGATTGGGCCTCCCACGCGGGCAGAATGCCGTGACTCCCGTGGCAATCGGAGCAGGTGGCGGCATCCTTGCCTTGCAGCGCGGCGCGGCCGTGCACGCTCTGAAGATATTGCTCGACGGGATGCAGCACGGGAATCTTGTGCCGGGACACAAACCCCGCATCCGCATGACATTTGGCGCAAGCGGCAGGCTGATTTCGCCTCGCAACGGCCGAGCGTGGTTCGTCTGAGGCCTGAATCGCGTGGACCGGGCCGTGGCAGGAGGTGCAAGTCGGTGCGTCGGGGTCTCCAGCTTTCGCAGCGCGCCCGTGGATGCTTTGGGCAAACTCCTTGAGTTCATTGGCGTGGCATTCCGCGCATTTTCCCGGCTGTAGTTTTGCCGGGAGCGCGATTTCGTGAACATTTCCGTGGCAGGAGGAGCACGCCGCGTCGCCAAGGACGGCGTGCACGCTCTTGGCTGCGTCTGCCGCTTGTTCCGCGTGGCAGGTAGCGCACTCCACTTTGGGAATCTTCGCGGCATGCGGGAAATCCTTGATGGCCGTGTGGCAGTCCGTACAGCCAAGAATCCCGTGAACGCTCGCGGCGTGCTTCTCCGGATGAATCGATATGTCCTTGCCCTTTTCCGACTTCATTCCTTCCTGACCATGGCACGCCAGGCAAGCTTCATCTTGCTTGAGAGGCTGGACCGGTTTTTCCTGCTTGGCGGCTACGCAGGGAACGCAAGAACAGGCCAGCAGGAAAAAGAGCAGCAGGATGTAGGGGTGTTGTCTCATGCAAAAGGTTCGTTTTGCGCGGTTCGGTGGCGCTTCCCGGGCTCCCAAGCCGGGATTTGGTTCTGTGCGGGACGTGATGTTTTTCGCCAACCTATTTCACCCCAAGATCCGCCAGAATCTTGGGATTCTGCTCTTCTATGGCGAGCAGATTGTGGCAGGCCGCGCAGTCGTTCGTGATCACTTGGCCATCCGCACTGACGTGGCTGCCGTCGTGACATCGAAAGCACCCGGGAGAATCGTTGTGGCCGATGTTGTTGGGATGCACGCCCCAGTTCACTTTCATTTCAGGGAAAACATTCCGCAGATAAATATTCGCGATGCTCTCCGCCGATTGCTCGACGAGCGCGCGACGCGAATTGTACACGTCGGGATAATTCGTGTGATAAAAGGTTTTCACGCCATCGACAATCCGTTGCCGTGCCGTGTCCCGGTCGGGATAGTCCGCTTTCAGCAATTCCACCGCCTTTTTCCGGATAAACGGCAGCTCCGCGCTGATTCGCCCTGTGGCCATTTGCGCATTCACAGCATTTTCCGGCAGTTCGAACGCATGCGTCGGCCGGTTGTGGCAATCCACGCAGTCCATCGAGCGGTGCTCTCCCGCGGCGAGCTGCTGCTTCGTGGCCTGAATGTCGCTCGAAACGTATTCGGTGACTTTTCCCTGGTCGTCCGTGTAGTAGACGACAGGGATGACTTGCCGCTGGTCGTCGATCGAGATGTAGCGGATACGCTCGCCTTGATCGAGATGCCGCCCGTGAATGCCCACGGCGCCTTGCCACGTTCGCCCGCCCACTTTCAGCAGCAGGACGGTCGTCTGCGGCGTGTTTTTCTCGTCGTCTTTGTAGCTGGTCTTTACCACGAACTTGTCGCCCGTAAAGCGCTGGGGCCAGTGGCATTGTTCGCAGGTTTCGCGCGCGGGCCGCAGATATTTCACGGGGGCGTGGATGGGACGCGAATAGGTGTGGAATGTCACGGCAAAGACTTGCCGGACCCCGGAGAGTTTCGAACGCACAAACCAGCCAGCACCCGGACCGATATGACATTCCACGCAGTTCACCCGGGAGTGCGGAGAGCCCTGGTAAGCCGTGAACTCCGGGATCATCACGGTATGGCAAGTCTCGCCGCAGAACTGCGTCGAGTCCATGTAAGCGACACCACGGTAAGAGGCCGTTCCAAAAATGACGACGTTCACAAACGTGAGCAGCGCCACAAGGATGGCGCCATGCCGCACCATGGGCTGGCGGAGATTGATCTCCGGATAGATGTCCAGCAATTGGCCTCGGACAAGAAGCTGGTGCCTTCTGAGCAGAATGCCGATGGGCATGAGCACCAGGCCGAGAACGAAAATACCCGGCAGGATCAGAAAAAGCAGAATGCCGATGTAAGGATGCGGGGGCCCGGGCAAGAGAAAGTCGTAAAACCAGAAGGCGATCAATGTTCCCGCGCTGCTGGTCGTCAGCACCGCTCCGGTCAACGAGATCGGATTCTGGCCAAGGAAATAGAGGAACCTCAGCCAGCTGCGAAAAGCTCCGGGTTGATTCACCTCACTCGGCATTCTGCAGTGCTTCTCCCGCGATGAAAGATGAACCGGCCAAACCCCAAGCCATGGCGCGGGATTTGCGGGAACATATCCCCGACGAACGAATTGTCGCGCACGTCTGAGAAGTCAGGCGCACCCGCGAACTTGTTTACTTCTTCAGTGTGCCTAGATACGCAGCGAGTTCCTTGATCTGGTCCGGTGTCAGGCTCTTTGCGCTGGCGTGTTTCGGCGAAGTCGAGATCTGCTTCTGGATATCCTCGGCAGTCTTGCCCTTGATTGGCGGTGATTTCATCGCTTCCTTGCCTTCCGCGTTCGCACCGTGGCAAGCCGCGCACTTCGCCTTATACGTTTTCTCGCCGTTGGCCGCGTCCTGAGCGCGCGCAACGTAGCCAACGAGACACAAGACTGCTGCGATTGCAATCGCTGACAAAACTCTCTTCATGTACTTCCTCCTTGGTTGTTTCGTGTTGCGGGAAGCGCGTCGGAGCGTCCGCGCCTGCCCCAGAAATCCCGGGCGAAGTCTCGCCCGCTATTTTTTGAACGAGCGGATATACGCGACCAAGTCTTTGACTTGATCTGGAGTCATGGATTTGTAGGCCGGCATCGGTGGCTTGCCATTCGTGATCACTCCGCCCAGATCCGCGTCGCTCATCTTCTGCACTTCAGCCGAGGCCAGATCCTTGGTTTTCATGGCCGCTTTTCCCTTGCCGTCCGCGCCATGGCATCCGGCACACTTCGCCTTGTACGTTGCTTCAGCGGCGGCGGTGTCGGCTTTTGCCGGTAGACTCAGGAAGGCGATCGTTGCCAGCACAGCTGCAGCCACCGTCATCCTTTCGATCCAACCATTTGTTTTCCGCATGATCATCTCCCTGTTGATATAGGCGCAGGATTCGTGCATGCCTGGACGCCGTCTTAGACGCGTATCATACCCGAACCACGAGCCCAGCGGGTGCTTAGTTCATGCTTAGAGCGTGCCGGACAGAAGGTCGAGAATTCTAAGCTGTTCTCCCGTCACGAACCGGCTCGATTGAGCCTGCTCTCATATTCCTAATAGGCAGCCCATTTCCAGGCCGTGACCTCCATCACGCAAAAACGTGACGGAGTTCCTACCCTGGGAAGGCCGACCCCTTCCAAAAGGGGACAGCTGGCCGCTTTGCGGCCTTTGCAATGCCCCCACCTAGAACGAATAGCGGAACGAGAATGTCGCATTGCTGCCGTTAAAGTCCTGCAGCGGAATCGTTGCTAGTCCAAATGGGTTCGTGTTTCCCGTTTGATTGAACCCGTAATAATTCCAGGACATCTTGTAGGTGAACCCTCGAGCGATATCGATGGCGATCGAAGCGTAGGGCCGCTGGTAATTGAAGTCGAGCGTGCCGGACGGCGTGAGAGGGTTCAGGAAAATCGTGTTGCCGCGGACGAAGCTACCGCCATAACCCACCATCGTCGTCACCCGCTTCTTGGGCTTCCAGATCACGGCGGCGTGGGCGAAATGATCCGTGCTGCTATAGGTCGAAAGCGCTCCCAGGGGCGACGACGCTCCCGTAATCGGGCATGCCGTCCCGGTCGGCAGCACCGGCACGCCCACGGGGAACGCAGAGGCAGTCACCGTTGCGGGCGGGGGCGCGGGGTTTGCGGCAGTTTCGGAGAACGCAAAGCAGATCAACGATTGGGTATAGACATCCCAATAGTTGTAGCCGAAATCGACGGACAAGCGCGGGCTCGCCGTCAATAGCGTGGCGAAGCTGTAGGAGCGATCGTGCTCCAGGTTGTCCACGTTCGAAATGTTGTCGCGATTTTCATGAATCTCCACCGCGCCATCCAGATTCGCCCACGGCCGCGGTTTGTAATTCGCATGAATCTTGTAGGACTGCACTTGCCGTGGATCGATTCGCGTATAGGATTGGTCGTTGTAGCCAAACTCAAAATTGCTGGTGATCCGAAGAGCATCGATGGGTCGCGCGATGAAGCCCAGCAGCACCGCTTGTTCATTAATGGTGGTGATATTCCGTGAGGTGTCGTTCCCTGCTTCTGCAATAGGGTTTGTGGCCGAACCCTCCACAACTGCGCCAGCCATGGGGCCGGTCGTTACCAACGTGCAACCAGCCGGAAGCGTGGGCGGTGTCGTCGCCGGTGTCAGAGGGGCGCAATCACCACGCGCGGCAAGAAAATCGTTCGCCGCCGTGCCCGTGGCGCCGCCCGGAAAGTAGAACTCTCCGGTGTCAAAAACCGCGGACATACTGGCGATCGTCCGGTTGGTGTAGAGATAGCCGATATCGGCGCTGTATCGCTTGGTGAAATCGTATTGAACCTCGAACGTATTCGACTTCAAGTTTTGCGCAAGGAACTGCGATGAAATCTCGTTGGTCAAATCGGCGGCGGAGCTTGCCGTGTGTTGCGGACAAGTTGCCTGGTTATAATGGCCGACCGCCGTGCAGCTCGTAGAATTAAACACTCCGGGTGCCAGCAACAAGCCGACAACACCCGCCGCCGGTGAGGGGGTTCCGTAGACCGCGGTGTCGAGCGTGTCCCACACGCCCGGGATTCGCCAGTTGTCATAGCGGAAGGAATCGAGGATGCGGAGCTTGCTGGTTATGGAATATACCCCTGACCAATCGGCGTTCACGGAGACGCGCTTGGCATTCGCGGGGCCGCCCGTGGTGCTTCCGCGCTCGGTCGTGCGCGCGGTCCATCCGTTTACGGTTTCAAGGAAATCCGGGATCTTATTGTCGCTGGTGCTGTAGCCCACCGAGCCGGACATTTCGAAATTCTTGAAATAATTTGACTGGAAGCGCAAGCGCTCCGTCGGCATGAAATCCCGTGGATTGCCCACTTGGCTATAAGACAGGTAGGCGTTGCAAGTGGGAGTGGCGGTGTTGACGGTGCCGGCGACGATCGGAGTCGCGCAGGGAAGGGCCTCGGCCGCCGTTTGCGTGCTCCAGATGTTTCCCAGGTCTACCGGTGTGCCGGCCGGCGTGGCCTGACCCGGGACGGTTCCGAGAACGAATCCAAAATTCCCCGGGTTGACGGCGGGGTTATCGAGGACAACGTTGTCCTGCTTGTAGTAGCTGAGGAACTCGTCGAAAGAGAGTGTCGTCCGGGGGAAGAGCCGGACATCGACGCCCGCGCGATAGGCGTTGGTCGTATAGCTATACATCTCATCGAAGGCGGATATCGTCCCGCCATCTGTCGTGAAGGAACCAGGCCCCTGATCGCGGTTACGGGAATATCCCAACCGGAACCGGATCTTTGAAGTTGGAAACAGAGTGAGATCATAGTCCTGCATGCGGCGCGTGAGATACAGGCTGTCCAGTGAATTGTTTTGCGGGACGGCGGGGTTCGAGCAGAAGGCGGGAGCACCCTGCGGGAAAGCTGCCGTAGGCTTTCCCACGTAGCAGCCCGTCGTCAAAGACCCAGCCGGATTCAGCGCGGCGGGGTTCAACGGATTGGCAAAGAGGTTATAGTCCCAAAAATTCTTGTCGCGGCGGAACAGCACCCGGAAGTCGTAGCGTTTGTTCTTCTCGACGTGCATGCGCGACACGTTGTTTGGATCGCCGCCATACCCGAAGTTGCTGAACGTCAGGGTGTCGAACAACAGTGCGTGGTGGTCGAGCGAGCGCATCTGGAGATCAAAATCGAAGAGACGCACACCGGAACCAAGGTTCTCAAACGTATTGTAGGTGTTCATGTTGCCGTTGATGTTGCTCGACCTGTAGCCGAATTCGATGGTCTGGTGGATGTTGTAACCGCCCGAATCCACTCCTTTCGATTCCTCGGGGGTATCTTGGGCGCGCGCACTCGGCGAAAGGAAGAACGCCAAGCTAAGGATGACGAAAGAAATCGAGTGAACTCCCAGGCGGCTTTTCATAGCGTTTCTCCCTCCCCATTCGGAAGCCTCATTCCGGGCTTGCCTTCTCTTCTCCGTGACGGAAACAGGCTCATGGCTGCTCCTATTTGAAGAAGGTGGCATCGAAGTTCGACCCGTGGATTTGCGAGTGACACAACACGCAGGACTGGAAGAAGCTTGCCTGGTTGTGGAAAGAAGGCATGCCTGGTGCGCTGCTAAACGTAGAAGTCGTATGGCATTGCAGGCAGAGCAGATTGACGTTGCTGACCTTCAGCATGTGCGGATTCGGTCCGCCGTGCGTCAGATGGCACGATTGGCATCCCTCGATCTTTATGGCTGCATGCTCGTACACAAAAGGTCCCTGCTTGTCCGTGTGGCATTTGAAGCAGATGGCATCCTGCGTGGAGGAAGTGCGCACCTGGTTGGCCCTCACAGTGCCGTGCACGTTGTGGCAATCACTGCATTGGACCAGCCCTTCATTCACCCGGTGATGGAACGGCATGTCGAACTGAGCTTTTTGCTGGAGATGGCAGGAGTAGCAGAGCTCGGGTTGGGACTTCACAAGCAAAAACTCCGACTCTTTCGCATGGTGCGGCGAATGGCACGAGATGCAGCTGACGTCATTCTTCAAATGCACCGAATTGATGGCATTCATGTGCTGCGGGCCACCGGCATGGCAGTCCAGGCAGCGCGCGCTTATCGCTTGTGCGGATGCATCTTTGAAGGTGAAAATCTTGGTCTTGTCCCCGCCGCCCTCGACGTGCGCCTTGCCCGGCCCGTGACACGCCTCACACCCATGCCATTCCGGGCCCTTCTTCGTGTCCATCGTGGTCGCAAAGTGTGGTGAGTCTTCGAACCTCTTGAAGAAGCCCTTCGAAGGCATGTCTTCGTGACACGTCTTGCACGTCTCTGAACCCACGTACAAGGACGCGTCCGTGGGCCGCACATACTTCTTCTCCTGGGCGTCGGGCTTGGTCTTGTCCGTGGCCGCCGCCCCGGTGACGAGTGTCAACAGCAGAAGTGCCTGGGCAGGAAGGAACTGCCTTCTGCGGATGCCTGAGATGTGCATGAGAATTTCTCCCTCAGCTCAATGGATCGAGAACTATCACCGCTTCACCCAACCAACCGAGTTTTTGACGATTCCGTGTATTAGAAATGGTTAAGGTTGTGACGTTTCTCGCAGTTCGCTGCAACGAGTCTCTCTTCGAGAAGCGTTTGGTATTGTGATTTCATTTTCAGTCCCCCGGCGGACCGCCCCCACATCATGGGAAGGTAACGTACTGAGTTCCTATGACTGCTGCACCGCACGTCGAGGGCCCTCGGGGTTTTGGGCGAGTGGATCACCAGAAAAGTACACCAAATACGTGGCTTGTCAAATGAAAATGAATTGAACC
>Ga0187801_10000463_pt1 | contig 11190 bp, 9 predicted proteins | sample NC_wetland_sal_i_10_FD_132465 | JGI IMG/M metagenome (GOLD analysis project Ga0187801, IMG submission 132465) | Wetland sediment microbial communities from Neuse River Estuary, North Carolina, USA - Control_1 | ecosystem: Environmental > Aquatic > Freshwater > Wetlands > Sediment | place: USA...
AAGACGAGAGCTAAAGGGCCTGACCGCCTGTCAGCCGGTGCGCCGACGATGCTGCGCCTGGTGCTTGCGGGAAGGGGCACCACCGCTCGTTCGGCTAAAAAGGGAACTTCTGCCACCGTGGCGGGATGGGTGGTTACGGTGGGGTGCGGGTGAGGGCTAGGTCTGGCGCAGGCGGGACCAGGCGTCGGCGCCGACGGCTAGGAGCAGGATGCCGCCGAGGGCGATCTGCTCATACAGGGGGTTGAGGCCGAGGAGGTCGAAGCCGTTGCCGATCAGCGCGATGAACAGGACGCCGATTACCATGCGCCACATCGCGCCCTCGCCGCCGAGGATGCTCGTACCGCCCACCACGATGCCGGCGAGCACGGTGAAGGTGAGCGTGGTCTCGCCGTTGGACGCCTGGGCGCTCAGCACGCGCGAGGCGTCGATCACCCCGCCGAGCGCCGCGGCACCGCCGCTGAGCACGAAGGTGACCGTCCTGATGCCTGGCACGCGGACGCCGGACAGGCGCGCCGCCTCCGCGTTGCTGCCGCTCGCGTACATGTAACGCCCGGCCGTGGTCCGGCCTAGCAGGACGGCGAGGGCCACGACGACGGCGAGCATCGTCCAGGTCGAGGTGTTCACGGTCAGGAACGACGTGCGGGCCAGGTCGGCGAAGCCGGGACGGCTGTAGTCGATGACGAGGTTCCCGCCGGTGACCAGGCTGGCCAGGCCGCTGACCACGAAGGACATGGCGAGCGTCGCGATCAGGGCGTTGATCCTGAACGCCGTGACGATGAGCCCGTTGACGAGCCCGACGCCCAGTCCGACGGCGATCCCGGCCGCGATGGCCACGGTCGGCGAGGCGAACAGCGCGAGGTGCGCGGCCGTCACCCCGGCCAGCGCGTAGACGGCCCCGACAGACAGGTCGATCCCCCCGGCCACCAGGACCAGCGTGCCCGCCGCCGCGATGATCAGCGTCGAGGCCTGCTGGTCGAGGATGTCGAGCAGGTTGACCTTGGTGAAGAACGGCCCGCTCCACACCGACAGCACGATGAACAAGATGATGAACGGGTAGAGGATCCCGGCCCGGAGCAGGCCGCTTCTGAGCGCCTTTGATGGCAGCAGTCGTGGATTGCGGCTCGCGGGCGCGGGCGCCCGGGCGATGTCTGGCTGGTCCATCACGCACCTCTTCCGCTGCCTAGTTCCGGCGCACCGAACGCCGCCGCGAGGACGGCCGCCTCGGTCATGGCGTCGCCGGTGAGTTCGGCTTTGATCTGGCCTCCGCGCATCACCAGCACGCGGTGTGCGAGCCCGAGGATCTCCTCGGTGTCCTCGGAGATGAACAAGATGCCGAGGCCCTCGGCGGCGAGTTCGGTCAGGAGGTCGTAGATCGCGCGCTTCGCGCCGACGTCCACGCCCCTGGTCGGCTCGTCGGCGACCAGGACCCGCGGCGCGGCCAGCAGCATCCGGGCGAACAGCGCCTTCTGCTGGTTGCCGCCGGACAGCGTGGTGACCGGTGCGCTTTGGGCGGGGACTTTGACGCCGACCTGGCTGAGGACGTTCGCCACGGCGTTCCGTTCTTTGGTGCGCCGGACCAGGCCGAGCTCGCTGAGGCGGCTCAGGCTGGCCAGGCTCACGTTCTCCACGATCGGGCGGCCGAGCAGGAGGCCCTGCTCCTTGCGTGACTCGGGGATCATGGCCAGGCCTTTTCGCAGTGCGGTGCGCGGGGTGCTTCTGCGGCCGGGGCTGGGCCTGGACCGGAGGGGGCCGGCGTCGGCGAGCTGGTCGCCTTGGGTCGCCACCGTCCCTGCGGTGATCCGTTGCGCCTGGCATAGCGCGCGGGCGAGCTCGGTCCGGCCCGAGCCCACCAGGCCGGCGAGGCCGACGATCTCGCCTGCCTTTACCTTTATGGACACGTTGTGCACGCCCGGCGCGGACAGGTTGCGCGCTTCGAGGACCACCTTGGCCTCCGGCATTACCGGGCGGCGGGCGGGGAACGCGGTGCCCAGGGACCGGCCGAGCATGGCGCTCAGCATCGTTTCCACGGTCTCCTGGGCGGCGGGCGCGGTGCGCACGAGGCGCCCGTCGCGCAGGATCGTGACCTCGTCGGCGAGTTCGGCCACCTCGCGGAGGAAGTGCGAGACCAGGACCACGGTGGTGCCGCCGGACGCTAGCCGCCTGATGACCTGGTGCAGCCGCTCGGCGTCGGGCCTGGACAGGGCGGCCGTTGGCTCGTCCATGACGATCAGTTCCGCGTTCCGGCTCAGCGCGCGCAGGATCTCTACCTTCTGCTGGTCAGCGGTCTTCAGGCCGCGGCCCCTCAGGTCACCGGCGAGATCGAATCCAGCCGTGGCGGCGAGATCGGCGTACCTTCTCCGGAGGGCGCGGCGTGCGACGAAGCCCGCCCGTTGGGGCTCCGTGCCGAGGAACACGTTCTCCGCGACCGACAGCGCGGGCACCACCGACAGTTCCTGGGCGATCAGGACGATCCCCCTGGTGATGGCCTCCCGTGGGGAGTGGAACGTGACCGGCTCTGTTTCGATCAGCAGCTGGCCCCGATCCGGGGTGAGGACGCCCGAGATGATCTTCCCGAGGGTCGACTTGCCCGCGCCGTTCTCGCCGACCAGCGCGTGGATCGAGCCCCGGGTGATCTTCAGGCTGACCTCATCCAGGGCACGCACGCCGCCGAAGGACTTGCTGATGTCCACCAGCTCGACGTGCGTGCCCCTGCGATCCGGGGGCTGGGGCACGGTCAGCCCGGCCACTCGGCGGTGAACTGAGACACGTTGGCCTTGGTCACGATGCCGTTGGCGGGGAGTTCGGCCACCGGGTCGATGCCGCCACTGTCCTGGCCCGTGCGCAGGGCCTTGACGAGCGCCTGCACGGCGAGGCGTCCCTCGCTGGCCGGGGCCTGGGCGACGTCGCCGTACCAGGCGCCGGACGCCACGCCCGCCAGTGCCGCGGCGCTCGCCCCGTAGCCGACCAGGATGACCTGGCCCACTCGGTGCTTGGCCGCCACCGCCTGGACGCCGCCCTCGATGCCCTGGTCAGACCCGACGATCAGGTTCAGGTCGGGCTTGGCCGTCAGCATGTCCTGCACCGCCGTCAGCCCGACGGTGGGGCTGAAGAAGCTCTGGCCCTGCGCGACGATCTTCACGCCCGGGTCGGCCGCGATCGCCTTGTCGAACGCGCCAGAGATCGCCACGTCCAGCGCGGATGCCTTGATGTCGTAGAGGTAACCGACGTGGCACGGATTGAGGTTCTTCGACTGGCAGGCCTGGACCACCATGTTGCCGAGCTTGGTGCCGATCTCGGTCGGCACGAACATCACGTTGGCCGCGAGGCCCGCGACCTGGGGCGCGTCGGTGTTGTAGTTCGGGCCCAGGACCTGGTCCATGTTCACGACCTTGATGCCCTTGGCGATCGCCTGCTGGACCAGGGTGATCAGCCCGGTGCCGAAGATCGGCTGCAGGATGATGCCGTCGTACTGGCCCGAGGTGATGACGTCCTGGAGCTGGGAGTACTGCGTCTGCGGGCTGTTGTTCGCGTCGAAGACCTTGAGCGTCGCGTTGTTGTCGCTGGCCACGGCCTGCGCCGCCGCGAGCATCGGCGCGTCGTAGCTGTTCTCGACGGCGAACGAGAGGTAGGCGATGTTCAGGTGCTTGCTGGAGGAGGCGTTCGCCGATTGGGTCGAGGTGCTTGAGGAGCTCGAGGAGCTAGAGGAGCTAGAGCTGCAGGCCGCGAGCATGAGCGCCGCGGTCGCCATGGCTACGCCGCGGCGCCAGTGCCGCGACAGGAATGGGATGGGTGGCACGGCCAGACTCCTTGTCCCTAGGACTGATCCGTGACGGTCCGCCGCGGGGATGTCGGTTCCGGCAGCCGTCGGGTGGTGCGCTTTTGTCAGGTGCGGAGCCAGGGCCGGCCCGTGGTGCCCTTTGTCTGGGCTTCGAGGCGCTGCCACGGTCCGGTCCAGCGGTAGGAATGGCGGCCGGGCGGCTGCGGGGCCTGGGTTTCGATCCAGCGCACCCGCCCGCTGCCGGTGTTGTAGAAGCCGTGCGTCGAGCCGACGCCGGCGAACAGGACATCGCCTGCGCCCAGCTTGTAGGCGATGCCGTCGAGTTCCGCGTCGATCTCCCCCTCGAGGAAGAAGTACGCCTCCTCGAAGGGGTGGTCATGAGCCTGCGCGGCCCCGCCCGGCTCGTAGTCGACCATGAACATCACGAGCAGTTCGGCGCCCAGCCCACGGTCGACCATCAGCTTGACCGAGATCCCGCTGTAGGCGAGCAGGGCGGTGTCCATGCCGGCCGGCTCCCTGTCCCTGACCCGGCTGTCCACCCGCAGCGCCTCCTGCTGCGGCGGGGTGCCCGCGGAGTGACCGAGGTACCTTTTGAGCGGGTTGTTCGGGTTGTTCGAGGCGGGTGGCGCCTCGGTTCCTTGGGCAGCGGGCAGGAAGAAGGTGTCGCCTGGGCGCTGCCCGGGCGGGCGGCGCTGCGGCGTGCTGTGGACCAGCAGGCGGGCCTGCTCGCCGGCGGGGTTCGCCCAGCCGTGCGGCATCCCGATGGGCAGCAGCGCGTAATCGCCGGCGCGTAGCTGGTGGTGGTGACCGTCGATGTTGAGTGCCGGAGTGCCGGCCAGGACGTAGACGGCTGACTCGAAGGAGTGCAGGTGCAGGCCGGTCCACCCGCCCGGCTCAAGCTTGCTGACGGAAAGGTCGGTGTGCACCGCGGCGGTGTGGCTGCCGACCAGGACAGAACTCGCGTAGCCCTCCGCGGACCCGGCGTAGCCCGCTGGCGGCTCCGAGAAGGCCCAGTCGACGCGCCCGACATAGTGCATGCCGCATCTCCTCGCGTGATCGACCTGCACACCCAGCCGCCCTGGACGATGAACCCGGTTGAGGCTGGAGTTTTAGTAATACTAAATAAAATGACCAAGATCACTACACATCTGGCGGGACACGGGTAAGTAACGTTTAACTCTCGCGGTGCGAGGCGGGCGTTCGGGCCGGTGCGGGACAGGCGGCTGGGCAGGTGCGGGACGGGCGTCCGGGCAGAGGTCGTCCCGTGCGTCACGGCCTCGCGGAGCCAGCTCTTAGGCTGCCTCGGCACTACCGGCGTGGCGGCTTGGATGCGGGGCGGCTACGTGTGGGAGGGCTCAGCGCGTGCGGTTGATGATGACCCAGATCGCCCGGGCCGGGACGTCTCCCGCGTTCCAGAACCGGTGCGGGATCGTGGAGTCGAACGTCAGCGAGTCGCCGACCTCGAGGACGTAGCGATCGAAGCCGATCTGCGTGGACAGAGCACCCTCGATGATGACCGCGTACTCCTGGCCGGTGTGCTGGATGGCGTGCTCGGCCTCGGGCACGCTCTCCCCGACGCCGTAACACACCTCGAGGAATTCCATGTCTTTCCCGGCGGCGGCGGTGAGCCTCTCCCAGACGACACCGCGCTCCAGCGTGATCCGTGGTCGGGCGTTCCGCCGCAGCACGGGCCGGCCGACCTCGATCTCCTCCGCAGCCGGCTCGTCGTCCCCGGCACCGGCCGGGCCGTCCTGGGCCGGGTCGAACAGCCGGTCCATCGAGATCCGCAGCGCGGTGACCAGCGCCCAGAGCGTACTTACCGAGGGAACGGCCCGGCCCCGCTCCACCTGCGAGATCAGGCTGGGCGAGCAGTCCACCCGCCGGGCGAGCTCGCGCGCCGTCATGCCGAGTTCCAGCCTGCGGTGGCGCAGCCTCGGGCCGATGAGCATGCCGCGATCGAGTGAGGGAGGGTCGGCGTTTCCTTCCGCGAACACTCGTGGGGCCACGCGTGCCATCCTACGGCGTGGGAACCTGTCGCCCTGGCCCGCGGTGGTCGCGCCGGGCAAATATGTTAAGCATTGCTTCACGCTGTGAACGGTTCTGACCGACCCTGGTCGCGGGGCGCGATTACGTGGCATGGTTGCCTGCTCCTGAGCCGGCGCGGTGTAATCAGGTCAGATCGTCGGCTTGGGGAGGATAGCCGTGGGTGGCGATTCCGGCGGCCGCCGCCTGCACGCCTTCCGCTCGCTGGCGGGCAACCGGGTGCTGGTGCGCGTACTGAGCGGGTACGGCCTGTTCATCCTCACCGAATACGCGGTCTGGCTCGCGATGATCATCTACGCCTACAGCCACGGCGGCGCCACGACCGCCGGGCTGGTAGCGGTGGTGCAGCTGGTGCCCGCGGCGGTGCTGGCGCCGGTCGCGGCGGCCGTCGCGGACCGGCGATCACCGGTGTTCCTGCTCGCCGGGGGGTACCTGGCGCTGGCGGTGGTGGTGGGCGCGATCACCGCCGCAGTCTTGCTGGACGCGCCGTTGGCGGCGTACGGGTGCGCCGCGGTCGCCTTTGTCGCGGTGACCACCACTCGCCCGGCGCAGTCGGCGGTCATCCCGTCGGCGGCCGTGACCGCCGATCAGCTCACGGCGGCCAACGTGGTCGTGAGCTGGCTCGAGGCGGCCGGCCTGGTCGTGGCCGGGCTCCTGACCGGGGTACTGATCTCGCTGGCCGGCGTGGCGAGCGTATTCGCCGTGTGCGCGGGTCTGACCGTGGGCGCCCTCCTCCTAGTCGCCGGGCTGCGGGTGCCGACGCTGGCGGCCGCTCCGGAGGATGGCAGTCCCTCGGTGCTGGCCGGCCTGGCCGAGGGGGTGCGGCTGGCGGTCGGGCGGCCGCGGTTGCGGCTGATGCTGGCGCTGCTGACGGCCGAGGCCATCGTGTCGGGTGCGCTGGACCTGCTGATCGTTATCCTCGCCATCGGAGTCCTGCACCGCTCGCAGGCGTGGGCCGGGTACCTGAACAGCGCGTGGGGCGTGGGCGCACTGCTGGCCGCCACCGCGAGCGCGGTGCTGATCGGCCGCCGGTTGGGGGTGCCGATCCTGGCGGCCGCCCTCATGCTCAGCGTCGTGATGGCGGCCCTCGCATTCGGTCTCGGCCTGGCCGGGACGGTAGCCCTCCTCGCCGTGGCCGGGGCGGCCAGCACCATGCTGAACGTCGCCCTCCGCTCGATGCTGCAGCGTTCGGTTCCGCCGCAGCTGATAGGCCGGATCTTCGGCGTCCTCGAGGGACTCATGTTTGCCGGGTACGCCGTGGGAGCGCTGCTCGTTCCCTTGCTCGTGCACCTGGGCGGCAACCGGCTCGCACTGCTGGGGAGCGCGGTCGTGCTGCCGCTCGCAGCCGCCGTCGGCGGGCGAGCGCTGTTCGCTCTGGACGCGGGGGTTCCGGTGCCGGTGGTGGAGATCGCGCTGCTGCGCTCGCTCCCGTTGTTCGGCGAACTGCCCGCCCCCGCGATCGAAGGCCTCGCCGCGGCCCTGACCGAGGTTCGCCTGCCAGTCGGCGGGGTCCTGATCCAGCAGGGTGACCAGGGGGATGCCTACTACGCCGTCGCCTCCGGTGAGCTCGATGCCCTGCAGGACGGTCATTTCCTGCGACGCGTCGGGCGCGGCGAGGGAGTCGGGGAAATCGCCCTGCTGCGCGCCATCCCGCGCACGGCCAGCGTGGTCGCCCACACGGACGCCACCGTGTACGAGCTGAACCGGGACCTGTTCCTGACCGCGGTGGTGGGCCACGCCGCCACCCAGAGACGGGCGGACGACATCGCTGATACGCGTTTGGCCACTGGCTCCGCTGCTGACGGCGACGGGGGCGCGGGAACCGCCGCGGCGGAGCCGGGCTAGGTCCACCTGGCTCCTGTTCTGCATCCCCCGGCCGACCCGTGATGTCGGTCAGGCGGACGAACTCGGGCCAGCCGACTGATCACAGTCCGGTGACTGCACGCACCCGTCGGCGGACTGTACCCAGGGAACCGGGTAGTGGTAGATCATCTTCTTGCCCTTCAAGGTGACAGCCAGGACGGTGAACCGCCCGTGCCGGACCGCTGACAACGTCAGGGTGGCCGGGTACTTGATCACCGGGCCCTGGACGCAGTTCGGGAGGCACGTCCGGAGATACCATGAGCCACTCCCGGTAGCGCCGGATGCGTTCCAGGATGACCAGGTGATCTGGCGTATCGAGAGGCTGGCGTCGCCGCTGAAGAAGATCTGCGTCGGCTTGATGCCGCAGTACGGAGGCGAGCCTGCTGCGAAGCCGGCATGGCAGAACGTAACGGTCGGCGGGAGTGCGGCTGACCCGGGTGTCGTCGCGGACGAAGAGCTCGCTGGCCCGGCCGAGCATGCGGTTGTCCCCGACACCAGGGCTGCCATGGCCATGGCGGCGACGGTCAGCTTCGCGATCGTGTTCATGACTTCCTCCTCCGGGGACAGCGCGCGACACCCGAGGTTTGAGACGGCCGGGGAGCCAGGCTGGTTGTGCCTGCGTGCGGCTGGGTGCGCGACACGCCTACAGGGAGGCCGGGGAGGGCCAGGACGCACCTAACCAGATGCCGCCGTCATGCGTCTCTAGGGTGAAAGGCGGCCAGGCGCCACCGCGTCGACCGGCAGCACGGTCAGCATCGCCGAGTCCGGCGAGGGCGGCCAGGTGGTCTGGCAGCCCAGTGGTCGGCATATCGCGGGGGGCTGCACCGCGAGCGCGAATGGCTCACCCTACTCGCCACCGGCTTGCGGCGCGCCCGCCGCAGCGGCCTGACCAGTCCCGGAGCCGGTCTGCGCCCCGACTGGCCGTCCCGACCCCGCCGAGCCGGGAACCCGGACAAGCCGCAGAACACGCGAGTGGCGGCACGGCCACGCCCAGACTCACCTGAGGAACTCCTGTGCGCGAATCAAGCCCGAAAGCGGTTTACCGGGAACCGGTCGGCGGATTCAGGCTAAGCAGTCTTCGCGTAGTTCAATGTGTGACATTGCAGTCACGGATTGTCTTACGGACTTCTGACATCCCGAACTGCGCGCCCGGCGGAGCCGTTGCGATGGGTGCCAGCAACGGCAGCGCGAGCACGCGGTGCCCGTGCGCGAGCCCAGCGGAAAGGGAAGGCTTGTGCCGAACGTCAATGTCATCTACGAGGAGATGCAGGCCGCTGCGCGGCGGCTGCAGGTACCGGTAATCAGGCTGAGAGTGGCGACAGCGATGGGGGCGGCCGTTGTGGTCGCGCTGTCGTGTGTTCTATCCGGCACCGATGGCCGCAACGGCACCAGCGCGTGTTGGCCCCATGCCGGTTACGACGGGGGCCAGCGCGTGGTATGTCGCGTCCGCTCCCGTCATCGCGGCTGCCCCCGGCTGCGGGAAGGGCGCCGACGTCCGCAAGGTCGTCGCCACGTAAAAGGCCAGGAAGTACGATACCGGTGGAGCGTCAGATGACTCGTCAGCTCGCTTCCATCAAGTTCTTCGAGAAGACTATCGGATGGGTGGCGATTATTATCGTCATGCTTTTTCTCATAAGTTCTTCGACGGCAATCTCAGCAACCGCAGAGGCTTTCCATGGAAGCTTCAGCACGGTTCAATACGGTCAGGTCCAGATCTCTGTAGGACGCGCCGGATCTTCCTGTCCGCTATATTACAGGAACCATCTATGTTACCAGATTCCTACGGAGGTGGTTCTCGCAAGGCTTCTTCCTCCTGCGAAGGAGGTGTGGAAGCTTGATCTGTACTTGGGGATTTTCCTGTCCTCAAGTTCGACAAACATCGGTCTCAGTCTCTCGGTTTCCGACATTCATTCGTCGGGATCGTCGCTCGGCATCCCGAATCTTCGGATTTCGGGCGGTTGCTCGACCTGCAGTCCTTCTTCGCAAGTCATAGCGAATGCTTCAATTACCGCTATCGCCGGCACAGCTACCACTTTCGTGCCAGTATCGTTCAATCAGGTCGTCCACCCCGACCTACAATTGCACACCACTTCATATCTCTCGGGGTTTTCTGTTCCTGGCTCGACTTCAGTGTCGCTTCCAATGGCGGTTCGGTGTGACCATCTATCTCAGCTAGGCAACTATCCAGGATGTGTTATTCCATCATTTATCCCCGAGGTCGACCTGTCAGGGTTGCCGACCATTAGCAAGAATATCGCCCAAGTGCAGAACCGGGGTAGTCACCTCGGGCAGCCGGGGTCAGGAAATCCCCTGTACCGGAATTCTGGCGGTGCCGAGAAGGATTACAATCGTCAGATCTCATGTCCCAAGGCGCTTAAGCGCCCGACTGGCTATGAGTGCGACGAGTATCCATTCGCCTCGACAACGATGGGCGGCGGAAAAGCGGCGCCTGCTGACCGATATGTCGGTTGGGTTCCGGCTGCAGAAAACCACCTGCAAGGAGGTCTTCTGTCGACGTTCTTCTCAACCGACAGAGTTTTCCCAGCATTCACGTACGGCGGGCAAGGGGATCCCTTCTATGTCTATGTATGAAGGTTTCAAATGGATGGACCCCTGGGTGTCGCAGCATCTTACAGGTTCATTTACGTGCGTAGTCACATCGATCACGGACACATCCAAGATCTTCGAGGTTCTTGGTGTAGAGCCGGACCTCGATCGTCTACACGGCGTTGCCGAGCTTCAAGATGGAACCTCTTCGGAAGAAGCTCTCGTCGGCGTCAATATAACCTCGGGATCTGCCTGGTGTTTCCTGGCCGATGTCATGGGTATTGGTCTTGCCCGCGTTTCAGAGCTATCTCAAGGCGGGATGGCAGTGTGTATGTCAGGAAACGAGAACAGCGGCGTCTGGTTTACAGTCGTCCGCTCAAGGGTTATCCTTGCCGAGTGTAGTTTGTCTGATGGTGGCGGGGTCAGTGGAGAATCTCCAGAACTTCTCACGCAGGGCATCCACGAAGTCGGGCTCGGTCCTGCGGAGCTTGAAGATGGATCCAACCACCCATTCGCCACCGCTGCCGCGCTCGTTCATCTGTTTACGGGCGTGGCAATCACCCGGATCCTTCTCACCGATACGGACTTCCTCGTAGGCTGTATCCCCCGAGCAGCCTGGCTGTAACAAGGAGCCATGGTTCTTGTTACGCGGCAGCGCCTGGAGCGAAGCCTCCTCAGATACACCGTTTTATATACCTCGTCTTGAAGGTATACCTTTGATACCCGTCGCTTTTGCGAGAGGAAGAGAGTCAATGAGGCTTGCCCATAATATGATTTACGTGCTTAGGCACAGCCGCGCCAGACGCAGGAAGGAGCTTCGTGGGACGCATGGAATTCGGGTCAAGTGTGGTGCCCGAGTTGCGGGAGATCTTGCTCTCAACGGGCGAAGGGAAGTTTTTCGGTCCTGACGGCAGGCTGACTGCGGTCCGGGAGGTGCCATTCCTGGAGAAATGGCACCT
>Ga0187801_10000464_pt1 | contig 11184 bp, 8 predicted proteins | sample NC_wetland_sal_i_10_FD_132465 | JGI IMG/M metagenome (GOLD analysis project Ga0187801, IMG submission 132465) | Wetland sediment microbial communities from Neuse River Estuary, North Carolina, USA - Control_1 | ecosystem: Environmental > Aquatic > Freshwater > Wetlands > Sediment | place: USA...
AAGTCGAACAAGAATGTCCTTTGTTTATCGATGGAATAGTCACAAGCAGTGAAAAACAGGAGAACTGGGATAGCAGTCAGGAGCAAGCCATGTCCAGCGCGGGTCAAGCGCTGGGTTGCAGAATTCACCGCGATGCCAGCCAAAAGCGCGATCACGGGCAGCATCTGGATGAAGTAGTGTTCCCGGAAGAAGAATCCGGGGCAGACCGCCAGAAAGGAAAAGAGCAGAAGACCGCCGACAAAAAAGGCGCGAGGACGGTTCTCCCTGTGCCATAGAAATGCCGTGACACCCACAGCTGCAATGATCCATAGCCAGAGGGCGGGGCTAACTACATTGAGGAAATTGTATTTGAAAATTCGAAATCCAAGAGAAACACCGATCTCGGAAGCGTATTGTCGCGCGTAATCAAGGGTCCAGAACCAGAAGGTCCTGGACACACCGGCGGCAGCTAGGATCAGACAAGTTACGACAAAAGGCAGTATGACGCCGAGCGCAAAGCCACCGACTCCGGCCGCCAGGGTTCGCCAGTCAACCGGCCGTTTCCACTGGCTCTTGATGAGAAAACAGCCGCCGAAGGCGGCGAACGCGAGTCCGGACTGTTTCATGAGATAGGCCAGCCCGAACAACAGGCCGCTGGCGAAAAAAAGCCAGCTCCGATTGGTCTCAAGGGCCTTCAGCAAAAGCAGGATCCCTCCGAGCGCTCCGAGCACAACGAGGTTCGTAGCGTGGCCGGCAAAACCCAGGACCGAAGTACTGGTGGAAAGCAAAGCGTAAGAAGCAGCCGCGACCAAGCCAGCCAATCTGCCTGATAGCCGCACTGCCAGGAAGTAGATCAGGATGATTGTGGCCGCATTGACCAGAAGAAAGCCAAGATGGATCCCGGCTGGAGTTTGGCCGAAGACCGCCATAATCACAGCATAGGCGGCGAAGGTTCCAGGAAGCTTCATGGTGTACGCAAGCTTGTAAGGCGGTATGCCCTGTAGCATGAGCTGTCCGGCGTAGGCATACTCTCCCTCATCGCGTTCCAGGGGCATGTCGCGCAGGCGAAAGCGGATCGCTGCGAAAAAGAGAATTACTAGAAGAAGTAGCGCGTAGTACCAGTATGCGGGAGGCGAAAACCTCCCGTCGTTTGGCGGTGCCGACCTGCTTGTCTTTTGCTTACCCATAATCAGCCATTTGCCACACTACTACAAAATCAGCTGATGGCAACTTCCCTGACCTTCTCCGGCCTTGCTGAGGCACAGTTTCCAGCTGTTGGTGCAATGTGTCGCGGTAGCTGCCGATAGCAGGAAACAGCCCCACTGTTCATCCTTGCCAGTTTGACACCTGTTTGCGACGGCTCCTATACTTGCTCGGCGCCGCGAATTCCCCGTCCAGAAAGGGCCTCCCATGTTGAAACGTTCGCTGGCTGTTTTCCTGATTGCCGCCTCCGCAACCTTCGGCTTTGCACAAGAGCAGTGGAAGGGTCATCAACCCAAGCTGACTCCGCAAAAGAGCGGCACTACGCAACTGCTCATTGCGGTCAGTCCGGTGAATCCCCGTGTGGTCTGGGCAGCCGGGACTGGCGGTACGTATGTCGTCACCACCGACGGTGGAGAACACTGGAAAGCCGCTGTGGTGCCGGGAGCGGAAGAATTGCAATTCCGCGATGTGTACGGCGTGAGCGATAAGGTGGCGTATTTACTGTCCGTACCATCCACCACCGGGACTAAAGATTTTCGTATCTACAAAACCGTCGATGGCGGCGCGACGTGGACGATAGAGTTCAAGAACGAGCTTAAGAAGGCATTCTATGATTGTTTTGCCTTCTGGACTCCGAACCGGGGCATTGCGCAGAGCGACTCGGTGAATGGAGTATTCCCGGATATTCGAACGACTGATGGAAAGACGTGGCAGAGCATCGCCAATCAGATGCCGCCGGCATTGATGGGAGAAGCCTCGTTCGCGGCCAGTGGAACCTGCGTAGCAACTCAGGGTGGACAGAATGCATGGATCGCTACCGGCGGGGCAACCGTCGCGAGGATCCTAGCCACGAGAGATGGGGGCGACACCTGGAACGCGTATGACACTCCGCTGGTCAGTTCGTCCACAGCAGGCGCGATCACGGTGGCGTTCCGCGACCCATGGAATGGCATCGTGGGGGGGGGTGATTTGGCCTCAAACAAAAGCGCCGACCTGGCTACGTCGCAAGATGGCGGTAAAACCTGGCAGTTGACGAACAAGCCTCCAGTGAAGGGAGCCATTTTCTGCCTGAGCTATGTGCATGGCACCGGCCATGGCGGGGTTAAAGAAGGAGACGATCACGGCGGCCACGCGGTTGTAATCACGGCCGAGACCGAGCCAAACTTTACCTCAGGAGCGGGGGCCTGGACTCCCGACGAAGGACGCACCTGGTTCAAACTGCCCAAGGTAGTGAGCGGCTACTGGGCGGTGGCTTTTGCCAGTCCGAAAGCAGGATGGTTCGTGGGCAACGGAGGGAAGATCCTGAAGATCAGTTTCTAACCACAATCTGACGTGTCTTGGTGCAGCGTGGTACTGCCCGACCTCGTTCCCGGCAAGGAAGAGTTGAGGCGATCGGGTTCAGACGTGTTTACGTGAATTTCGGTCGTCTCTCAGGGGCTTAAATCATTTCTCTAACTTTTCCCAGCGCTGCGCCGTGGGCTGCATTCTTACGCCGCTTAGCGGCTAATAACGCGGAGCTCTTTCCACCGCGTGGCCGAAATTTTAGTTCTTACGCGCAAACCCCGAAGTCTTGTTTGTTTTGCAATGAGTTCGCACTGCTCGGTGCGACTTTCCCTTGCTTTGACGTCTTTTGAACCGGACGAAATCACATAACAGTCTGTCCCTGTACAGGCATGTCAAATTCTTTGAAGCTAGACCTGCCTAGCGGAAGTCACATTTTTTTTACCAGCCTTTAAACATCCCCGAGGGTAAAATGTTTGCCGCCGTTTGTTGTTCCAGCGAGCCGTCAGGAGGTAAGCATCATGAAGCGGTTATGGTTTGTGGCATGTTTAGTCGTTCCGCTCGCAGCGCTGATGGCGGGCGAGCTGCCGTCCGGTGATTCCTGGCCACAGTGGGCGAAGAATCCTCAGCATACGGGGTTCATTCAGGTAAGCGGGCAGGCGGCGAGCAATAAGCTTGCTGAGATTCGCTACGATCCTTTCGTGGATCAGGAAAAACACGACACCGGAGGCGAATTGCTGGTGCATTACCAGGTGCCGTTGACCGAGGGCAACAGCGTATACATGGAATTCAAGACGGGCAAGTGGACCCCATGCAACCCTCCTACCGCCTGGGAGACGGGAACCGCCTGTGGTCCCAATACCTGGGACAAAGAAATCTGGAATGAGAAGCGCCTGGACTGGCAGCAAGGGAAGCTGGTGGAGAAGTGGAATTATCAGAGCGACTGGAAGCCCGAGCCGAATGCGGCCACTACCAATCTCACCGGCTGGGAGCCGGTTTTCCATCCTGTACTGACTGGGGAGTTCATGTATGTGCCCGGCTTCGGCGGCACTGTCTGGAAAGTGAGCAAGAGCGATGGCAAGGCGGTTGCGCAGATCAATCCGTTTGGGACATCCATCGATAAAAATAAATACGTTGCCGGTCCGCTCACTGCGGATTTGCACGGCAGCGTTTACTACAACGTAATGAAGCTCGACCCGGTGAATCCGTGGACGGCAGATGTCCTCGGATCGTGGCTGGTCAAGGTAGCAGCCGACGATACCACTTCAACGGTAACGTTCAAGAAGTTGACCAAGGGAGCGCCAAAGGGAACGGATAACTGTCCTTTGTTCTTTTATCAGGAGAAGACACTTCCGTGGCCGCCAAGCAAGCATGCCAAGCCTGTCGACATACCGTGCGGGACCCAACGGCCGGGCGTGAACGTGGCGCCAGCCATCGCGCCGGACGGAACGATTTACACCGTCAGCCGGACACATATTGATCTCACCGTCGGGTACCTAGTGGCTGCGAATCCAGACTTGACGCCGAAATGGCACGCCTCGCTGGCAAGGCGTTTGCATGATGGCTGCGGTTTTCTGGTACCCATCGCGAAACGCAAGAACCAGCCCAATGCATGCCGTGAGGGCACGACACCCGGAGTTGATCCGACGACTAACGACTGGGGTTCGGGCTGGGTTGCTGATCAAGCTTCGTCGACTCCCACGGTTTTACCGGACGGAAGTGTGCTCATGGGGATAATTGGGCAGTACAACTCGGGACGCGGTCACGTGATGAAGTTCAGCGATGCCGGCGAGTTTGTGGGCGCTTACGATTTCGGCTGGGATTCCACCCCGGCGGTTTATCCGCACGACGGCACCTACTCGATTGTGATTAAAGACAACCATTATCCGGGCGGGCTCTATTGCAACTTCGCCGGCAATCCCATTTGCAAGCCGCTTCCGCCGGGGCCATACGACGTGACCCAGATTAGCGCTGATTTGAAGCCGGAATGGAAGTTCAAGAACACGACGATTGACAAGAATCATCCCAACGGTTACGAGTGGTGCATCAACGCGCCTGCCATCGACGCCAACGGAGTGGTTTACGTCAACAGTGAAGACGGGAATGTGTATGTTCTTGAGCAGGGCGGGAAGCTGCAGTCGAAGCTCTTTCTGCAGTTAGCGCTGGGTGCGGCTTACACTCCGCTGTCGCTCGGACCGGATGGCAAGATCTACACGCAGAATGACGGCGAACTATTTGTCGTCGGTCAGTGAGGTCGGGACTGGCCAGAGTCGTACACAGCAGGGGTTACGGAGCAAGGATGAGGAAGCGAGCTTGCAGGGGAATTAGTGTCACGGTGTGGTTGTGTCTGGCATCCGCGGCGCATGCACAGATCCAGAATCCGAATTCGGGTCCAAATGCGGTCCAGAAAGGCGTGGCTGTGGCGGCACATGCGAATGGAACTTTTGAAGTGAACCTGAATCCTCAGGCCCCCGAAGACAAGGCCGAGGGCTCAACCCTGGGCAGGATGGCGATTGACAAACAGTTTCACGGCGATCTCGAAGGGACGGCCAAAGGGCAGATGCTGACCGCCGGCACGGACGTCAAGGGCTCGGCTGGTTATGTCGCGATGGAGCGGGTCACGGGAATGCTGCATGGACGGTGCGGCAGCTTCGTCCTGCAGCATAGTGGCACCTTGACTAGGGGCGCGCCGCAACAGTCCATCACGGTGGTGCCAGACTCGGGTAGTGGTCAGTTGGTTGGTCTTGCTGGAACGATGACGGTCACGATTGCTGATGGAAAGCATTCGTACGACTTCGAGTACACGCTGCCCGCTGCTCCTTGAGCTGACAACCAGTTGCTCGTTTGGATTGCTCACTACGAAATGTGCTGGATTGCTGGCCCGGACGAGGCGTCCGGGGCTACGTGATTCTTGCCTGCCGACGGACTACGCAATCCCCCGCAGAACGACTAAACTAATCAGTTAGACGAGTGTGGTCGTTCCGGTCTGTTTTCGCCTTGCCGGGGGCGCATCTATTTTTCAGGAAGGCAATCCTCCATGAACAGCTTTGGCAGCCGTTCCACGCTTCGCGTCGCTGGCCACGACTATGAAATCTATCGCATTGACGCACTGGATAAGCAGGGCATTTCGACCAGGCATCTTCCGTTTTCGCTGCGCATTCTTCTGGAGAATTTACTGCGCACCGAAGACGGCCGCAGTGTGACCAAGGAGGATATTCGGGCGCTGGCGGCATGGAACAGCAAGTCGAAGCCGGACAAGGAAATCGCCTTTACGCCGAGCCGCGTCTTGATGCAGGACTTCACGGGCGTGCCGGCGGTGGTCGATCTGGCTGCCATGCGCGATGCTATGAAGCAACTTTCGGGCGATCCCGCGTTGATTAATCCCTTGCAACCTGCCGAGTTGGTCATCGACCACTCGGTGCAAGTGGATGAATTTGGTACGCCACAGGCATTCCAATTGAATGCCGAGCTTGAGTTCCTGCGTAACAAGGAACGTTATGGATTCCTGCGCTGGGGGCAGACCGCTTTCCGCAATCTGGCGATCGTTCCGCCGGACACCGGTATCGTGCATCAAGTCAACCTTGAGTTTCTGGCGCGGGTGGTTTATGTGCAGGGTTTGAATGGAAAGCGCGTGGCTTATCCGGATACGCTCGTGGGCACTGACTCGCACACTACCATGATCAACGGTCTGGGCGTGCTGGGCTGGGGCGTGGGCGGAATTGAAGCTGAGGCGGCGATGCTGGGGCAGGCCGTGTCCATGCTGATTCCGCAAGTGGTGGGCGTAAAGTTGACTGGCAAATTGCGGGAGGGCGCCACCGCTACTGATCTGGTGCTGACTGTTACCGAGATGCTGCGCAAGCATGGCGTGGTTGGGAAGTTTGTCGAGTATTTTGGACCCGGCTTGCTGGAACTTCCGTTGGCCGACCGCGCCACTATTGCGAATATGTCTCCTGAATATGGCGCGACTTGCGGCATTTTCCCGGTGGACAAAGAAACTCTTGCCTACTTGCGGCTGACCGGGCGAGCCGAGGAACAGATCGCGTTGGTTGAGGCTTACTGCCGCGAGCAGGGGTTGTTCCACGACGAGAAAACGCCGGAGGCGCAATATTCCGAGTTGCTGGCTCTTGATTTGGGCACCGTAGAATCCAGCTTAGCCGGCCCGAAGCGTCCGCAGGATCGTGTGCCATTGCAAAAGGCGCGCGAATCGTTTGAGCAGGCATTGCCTTCATTGATTCGGCCAGGCAAGAGCGGCACGCAACCAACTGGGACAAGTACGGGCAATGGACATCTTCACCACGGCAGCGTGGTGATTGCCGCCATCACGAGTTGCACAAACACTTCCAATCCTTCGGTGATGGTGGCGGCTGGCTTGCTCGCGAAGAAGGCGGTCGAGCGCGGATTGCAGGTTCCACCGTGGGTGAAGACTTCGCTGGCTCCGGGATCCAAAGTGGTGCGCGATTACCTGGAGCGGGCTGGGCTGACTCCGTATTTGGAGAAATTGAAGTTTCACATTGTGGGCTACGGTTGCACTACCTGCATCGGAAACTCGGGGCCGCTAGCGGAAGAGATTTCGAAGGCGATCGATGAACAGAATCTGGTGGTTGCGTCGGTGCTCTCCGGCAATCGCAACTTCGAGGGGCGGATCAATCCCGACGTGCGCGCTAACTATTTGATGTCACCGCCGCTGGTGGTGGCGTTCGCATTGGCCGGGCGTATCGATCTCGACTTGCGCAAGGATGCTATCGCGAACGACAAGCAGGGGCAGCCGGTTTATTTGGCGGATATTTGGCCGTCGCGCAGTGAAGTGGATGAGGCGATCAAGAAATCGATTTCGGCGGACATGTTCAGGCGCAGCTACGGCGAGGTTTATCACGGCGACGAGCGCTGGCGCGGCTTGCCCGTGCCTAAGGGTGAGACCTATGCGTGGGATAAAGATTCGACTTACATCCGCCGCGCGCCCTACTTCGATGGCATGACGCTGAAGCCAGGGGCGGTGGACGATATCAGAAATGCGCGCGTGTTGGCGGTGCTCGGCGACAGTGTCACCACCGATCACATTTCGCCGGCCGGTTCTATCAAAAAAGATAGCCCGGCGGGAAAGTATTTGATCGAGCACGGCATCAAGCCTGCCGATTTCAACTCCTATGGGTCACGGCGGGGCAATCACGAGGTAATGGTGCGTGGAACATTCGCCAACGTCCGCTTGCGCAACAAGATGGTCCCCAATCTTGAGGGCGGGTTCACGCGTTACCTGCCCAGTGGCGCGGAGATGAGCATCTTCGAAGCGTCGGAGAAGTACATTGCGGAGAAGGTTCCGCTGGTGATCCTTGCGGGTAAAGAGTACGGTTCGGGTTCATCTCGCGATTGGGCCGCAAAGGGGCCGCTCTTGCTGGGAGTACGGGCCGTCATCGCGGAAAGTTATGAGCGTATCCATCGCTCTAATCTGGTGGGGATGGGCATTCTTCCGCTGCAATTCCATGACGGAGAGACGGCGCACTCACTGGGCTTGACGGGCGAAGAAATCTTCGAGATCGCGGGCATTCGCGATCTGATCGGAAGCTTCGCGGCGGGGCGGCAGGTGAAAGTGCGCGCCAGCGCGAACGGCAAGACGACGGAGTTCAGGGCGCTGGTGCGGATCGACACTCCGCAGGAAGCGCAGTACTACGCCAACGGCGGCATCCTGCAATTCGTGCTGCGGCAATTGCTGTCCGCCAAGCCGGCTGTGCACGCGTAGCATTGTCGCCCGTGACTTTCGGTTGTGCACAATGCGCTGCCGAGTTTCACTCGGCCCGACGGCCGGGGGCGGCCGTCTCCACGTGATTCTCGCTGGTAAGCAGGGAGGCTGGAGATGAGCGAACGTCTCTCGAAACGGGCCCCGCTCCTCCGCGAAATTCTGCGATACATCAACGACGGAGACTATAAACAAGCGGGGGAGGGCTGGTCATTCGGGATCGGCCGGGGGGCCTCGCGTGCCGATGCCAACGGGGACGAAGCCATTTTCGAGAAGATGCGCCACCTGGTTTACGACCACGTTGCGCGTACTGTCGCCATTCAGCGGACTTCGCTGTCAACTCCTCCTACGGTCGATTTGCTGGCGAGCGAGTTCAAGAAATTAATGGATGAACTGACGCCGCAAACCCGGGAAGCGTTGGGCCAAGCATTTGGTCCGATCGCAGCCGGACAGGATTCGCCGATATCGGAGGCTGCTGCTGAGCGCGCGGAAGTTGGATGCGCTTGATCGGTACTACTCAGCGGAGATTCTCGAAAAGCTGTATGGCATAGTTTCCCGGGCGTCGGCGCTGGACAGCCTGGGCCTGGAAATCGTGCCCAACCGCAGGGTCCAGTTTCTTTTTGAAGAGGCGCATCGCTGTTATCTCTATGGTTTTCACTTAGCTTGTTCGGTGTTCTGCCGCGCCATCCTGGAGGGGGCGCTCAAGGAAGTCGCCGATCCGCAGAGCGAGAGCAGTCAGTCGATTCATGACATGATTGCAATGGCCGTGGAGAAAGGCTTTCTAACCGACGACCTTCCGCGCTGCGCTCGCGAAGTGGCGAAGGCGGGCAATCGGGCAATTCATGATCCGGAAATGTTTGACCGGGATTATTCTCCGGAGAAGGTCGAAAAGATTTTGATAAACACGCGGAAGGTGCTGGAGAAATTGTACCGGCTGCCGTCCTGACTCGGATTCTCTTTCACACAGAGTCACAGAGAAAACCACGGCGACTCTGTCGCAAACAATTCTTGGGGCTTGCCAATTTGAGGCTCTGGACCTGGGCGCTATTCTTGATTTTTCGGTGTCTCTCTGAAAACACAAAGGGATGTCATGGTCTAAAAGGTTTTTGTGGAATCCAGCAGAATTGTTACCGGACCGTCGTTCACCAGTTCTACTTGCATCATTTCCTGGAAGCGGCCAGTGTGGCACGGTAGATTGGCGGCTCGAAGGCGTTCCACGAAGTATTCGTAGAGCTGGCGGGCGCGCTCCGGTGGGGCTGCGGCGTCGAACGATGGTCGTTTGCCGCGGCGAACGTCGCCGTAGAGGGTGAACTGCGAGACTACTAGAATTCCCCCGCCAACCACCGCTGTGTCCAAGTTCATCTTTGCGTCCTGGTCTTCGAAAATACGTAGACCGGCGATTTTGGCGGCCAGATAGTCGGCGTCCGCCTCAGTGTCTGCATGGGTTACACCGAGGAGCACCAGCAGACCGCGACCGATCTCGCTCACGACCTCATGGGCTACCGTGACTTGAGCTCGGCTGACACGTTGTACGACAGCGCGCATGGGATTTTAGCGAAGCCTTACTACGGTGTGTTGCCTTTTTCTCGTCCTTGACCGGAGATGATCATACCGCTTGACGGGTGATGGCTTTCTCTGCCTGTTCAAAAGCTTCTCTTGAGCACGTTCTGGCTACACTGAAATACTAACTGCTGCCATCGCGGGCGAGAGCGCCCGCCTCACAGGCCACGCGGCCACGTTGACCGCGGCAACGGCGAGCGGTTAGGATTCTTGTGGGCCTTCTTTGGAGTCGACCGCAGTCGAGTTCGGTTGCGGCAGGACTCGCCTTTACAGCGATTCGTGCTGGCCAGTACACTACTCGTTCCCTTTTTTCATTCTTCGGGAGGTGGATTGCTATGGCCGCGGGAGACAAATTGAAAGAGACGACTGAGAAAGTAAAGCAGATTGTCAGCGAGCAACTGGGAGTCGATGAAGCCGAGGTGACGCCCAGCGCTTCGTTCGTGGATGACTTAGGTGCCGATTCGCTGGATCAGGTGGAACTGGTGATGGCGCTCGAAGAAGCATTCGATCTGGAGATTCCGGATGAGGATGCGGAGAAGATCCGCTCCGTGCAAGATGCGATCGATTACATCGACAAGCACGCCAAAGTGGCCAAGTAAGTTGCAGCTCTTCGATGGAGTCCTGGCGTCGCCGGCCGGACGGGCGAGACGCCTGTCCTCCATCGTGGATCGTGGCAGCTTCGTCCTTATACGAAACCGCAAGGAGAACTCATGGCAGCCGTTGACGAAAAGGTGAAACAGATTATTGTGGAACAACTGGGAGTTGATGAGGGCGAAGTAACCCAGAATGCCTCGTTTGTGGATGATCTAGGAGCCGACTCATTGGACACAGTGGAACTGGTGATGGCTTTTGAAGAAGCCTTTGAGATCGAGATTCCCGACGAGGATGCCGAGAAGATCCGCACCGTGCAGGATGCGGTGGATTACATCGGCAAGCATGCGAAAGGCGGGAAGTAGTTGGCGAGACGGGTCGTAGTCACTGGCATTGGCCTGATCTGCGGGGTGGGCAACACCACGGAGGAGATTTGGCGAAACCTGCTCGCGGGCAAGAGCGGGGTGGCCCGCATCACTCACTTCGATGCGGGGCAGTTTGCCTGCCAGATCGCGGCTGAAGTTAAGAACTTCGATCCGCTGCAATTCGTCGAAAGAAAAGAACTGAAGAAGATGGGCCGCTTCATCCACCTGGCGCTGGCGGCAGCGGATGAGGCCATGAAGGCAGCGGGCCTGCAGGTTACGGAGGAGATTTCGACCCGAACGGGGGTGCACATCGGCTCCGGAATCGGCGGCTTCGACGTGATTGAGCGCGAGCATATCAATTTGCTCAATGGCGGTCCCCGCAAGATCTCCCCATTTTTTATTCCCGCCTCCATCGTGAATCTGGCTGCGGGACACGTCAGCATCCGCTACAACGCCAGGGGGCCAAACGAGGCT
>Ga0187801_10000465_pt1 | contig 11179 bp, 14 predicted proteins | sample NC_wetland_sal_i_10_FD_132465 | JGI IMG/M metagenome (GOLD analysis project Ga0187801, IMG submission 132465) | Wetland sediment microbial communities from Neuse River Estuary, North Carolina, USA - Control_1 | ecosystem: Environmental > Aquatic > Freshwater > Wetlands > Sediment | place: USA...
CGCACGCACGCTTAGTCGCCCACCGCGCGCAGCTTGGCGTCGGTGTACTGGTCGTAGATCTCCTCTTCGGCCATGGCGTCGACGACCTCCGCCGGGACCGCGAGACGGACCGGAGTCACGTGCGCCACGGACATCACGGGCTCGCCGACGTCACGGAAGCTATCCACCCGCTGGCTCGCCTGGTCACGGGCGGCCAGTTCGCGGCGTTCGGCATCGACCTTGGAGGCCGCCCTGAGCAGGGGCAAGTAGCCGAACAGCATCACGGACGGGGGTACCACCACCCACCAGGCCGCCATCCGTGTGTCTGCGAGCGCGCCGGCCGCGGCGGCGAGCAGGACGAGCAGCCCGAGCAGCCGCCGGCGCGCGGCCAGCACCCGCCGGCGCCCCGGGTCCTGCGACGCCGAGCCGCGCTCCGGAGGCCGCCGCACGTCACCCCCCGGCACCGAACGCCGCCGGCGCGCGCGCGGCTCCTCGACCACCTCGGCCGGCGCCCCTGCCACGGGCGGCTCGCCGGAAGCGCCGGGAGCATCAGAAAGGTCAGAAGCATCAGGAGACGAAACGGCGGACGAGGAGTCCCGCTTGAGCCATCGGGGGATGAGCACGCCAGCCCAGATGGCGATGATGGCGGCGTACAGGATCGCGCTGCTCAACCGGACTCCCCCCGGCGCGAACGCGGGCATGCTGCTTCCCTCGAGCGCCTGCTCACGTGACGCAACGTAATAGCTGAATGGGCGTGAGACGAGTAACCGGCCCGGTGTGTCGCCACATTCGAGGCACATAAAGTAAATGAAGCGCGAATCAGCCCGCGTTTGACCGCGAGGCCAGCATGATGCTCCGCCACCTCGGCATGAGCCCCTGCGGCACCTCCTCGGCCGTCAGCGCGTAGCACACGTGGTCGCGCCAGGACCCGTTGATGTGCAACTGGCGGACCCGGATGCCTTCCTCACGGAAGCCGAGCTTCTCCACCACCCGGCGGGAGGCGTGGTTCTCCGGCCGGATGGACGCCTCGAGGCGGTGCAGGCCGATGACGCCGAAGCAGTGGTCGACGGCCATGGCCAGCGTGGTCGGGATGATGCCGCGGCCGGCGTACGCCTCGTCGATCCAGTACCCGACCTGCCCCGACCTGGCCGAACCCCAGGTGATCGACCCGACGGTCAGCTGCCCGACGAACACCCCGCCGTACGTCACCACCCAGGGCACCGCCTGCCCCTCCCGCGCCTCGTGCCGCATCGCCCGCACCATCGCGATGTAGGGCCCCAGGCTGGACCGGTAGAGCGGCGTTTCCGGGTTCGTCGGCTCCCAGGGCCGCAGCCACGACGCGTTCCGCACCCGGATCTCACGCCACGTGCGAGCGTCGCCGATCCGCACCGGACGCAGCTCGACCGGCGCGCCAAGCAGGTGGGGCTCGGTCAGGGTCACCGGCCAGCCGCGCATCCGTCCCACGCTTCCATCATTCCCCTGTATTTCCGCTGACGCTACGCGATCCAGGGTAAGCGTTGAGCACCGGAGGTCGTCCCGGCGTGGTCACCGCCGTTGATCTGCGAAACCGCGTGGGCGAGCACGGGCCCGAGCACGGCCATGCCGTCGCGGACGCCGCCGGTCGAGCCGGGCAGGTTGACGATCAGGGTCCGCCCCGCCACCCCGGCCACGCCGCGCGACAAGATCGCGGCGGGCACCCCGGCCGCGGCCCCGCCCGCGCGCAGCGCCTCGGCGATCCCCGGGATCTCCCTGTCGATCACCCGCCTGGTCATCTCGGGCGTCAGGTCGGTCGGCGTGAGGCCGGTCCCGCCGGTGGTCACCACCACGTCGTAGCCGTCGGCGAGCGCCTCCCGCAGCACCGCCTCGACCGCCTCGCCGTCGGGGACGACCAGCGGCCCGGCCACCGCGGCGCAGCCCGCCGAGCGGAGCAGGTCGGCGAGCACGGGCCCCGACTTATCGTCGTAGACCCCGGCGGCGGCCCGGTTCGACACCGTGACCGCCAGCGCCCTGATCACGGTCTCCGCCATGGCCCGCTCCTCCCGCCTTCCTTCCACTCGACCCGGACGTCGGAGATCACCGCGGCCGGATCGATCGCCTTCACCATGTCGATCAGCGCCAGCCCCGCCACCGCGACGGATGTGAGCGCCTCCATCTCGACCCCGGTCCGGTCCGCGGTGCGGGCCGTCGCGCTGATGTCCACGCCCTCGTCCGTCACGGCCAGCTCGACGCTGACCGCGTGCAGGCCGATCGGGTGGCACAGCGGGATCAGGTCGGGCGTCCGCTTGGCCCCGGCGATCCCGGCGATGCGCGCGACCGCGAGCGCGTCGCCCTTCGGCACGTTCCCGGACCGCAGCGCCGCGACCGCCTCCGCCGACAGCAGCACCCGCCCGGTCGCGCCGGCCGCGCGGGCCGTCACGTCCTTGCCCGAGACGTCCACCATGCGCGCGTGCCCGGCGGCGTCCACGTGGGTCAGCTCCCCGGCCGCCGCGACCTCACTCATGGGGCAACCATACGGCCGAACGCCGCTAGCTTCGTCCCAGCGGGCCGGGCGGCGTGATCCCGGCGCGCCGCAGCGCCCTGACCCCGGCGGCGTTGAGCGGAAGCTGGCTGGGGATGGTGGTCACCGCCCACGCCATCGCGTCGATCTTCTCCAGCCCGAAGATCGGTCTCTCCGCTTCCGCCGACAGCCTGGCCGCCGCGGTGGTGATGCCCTTCCAGGTCACGCCCAGGGCACTGGCCACGGCCGCGATCTCGGTCCAGGCCCGGCCCGCGCCGCTGATGCCGCTGGCCGCGAAATACAGCACGCCACCCAGCGCGATGAGCAGTATCACCAGCAACAGCCAGTAGTGCGTGACGATCTTCCTGATGATCCTCGCGGTCCGGCTCAGCGCGGATTCGCCCGCGGCCACGAACCCTTCAGGCGAGAGGAGCCCATCCGACGACTGGGCGCCGGTCAGCAAATTGATCCACGCGTCTCCCTGCGGGAGCAGGTTATTGGTCATTTCGCCCGCGACATCGAGCTGCGATCGGCTGTTGAACTTGCGGAGGCTGCCCGGGGCGTTCGGGTCGAAGATCGTGCTGGTGAGGTCGCCCCACCGGCCGATGGATACGCTGACGATGGCGGCGGAGTCGGCCGGCAGGTAGGGCTGCAGGGAGGAAAGCCAATCCTGCACCGCGGACACCCTCGTCCGGGAAAGCTGATTGTTCAGCGCGTCGCGGGCCGTGAATTCCCATTGGGCCTGATCCGCGGGCGCCAGATTTCCGGTCGGCTGTTTCGTCAGTGCGGCGATCCGGGCGTCTATCTCCGGCTTGGCTGCTGCCTGCTTGGCGGCGTCCGGGCGCAGCGGCATGTTTGCGGTATCACGAAGCGAACGGCCCAGCTGATAGGCGATCCCGTACTCGCGGCCCGCGCTCGCCAGCCATTGGAGGATATCGAAATTTCGCTGCCTGAGAATCTCTTCGTCGCCGACAACGGCGGGAGCAGGATTAGCCTCCGGAGCAGGATCAGGGGCTTGAGCAGCATCAGGAGCCGGTGCCGGAGCAGGGGCCGCATCTGCCGCCGGAGCCGCGGCGGCATCAGGAATGCTGCTCAATTCCACGTGCGGAATCCCGGGTCTCGGGTCGGGGCCATCCGTGATCAGGTCTCCGAGCCGGGCCAGGAGCGCGTTGACGCGTGTTTGCTCGAGGTTCCCGCGGTCCGGGGCGGACAGTTCGTGCTCGGTCGCCAGCCGGTCGGTCACGGCCGGCTGGCTGACCACGAATGCGGGCCGCACCGAGCCGAAGAGCACCGCCATCGTCCACCCGATATCCACCGCGAGCGGTATAGCCTCGGATTTCTGCTGCTGCGCATTATCGCTCGCTTGGCTCGGCGGCGGGGAATTGTCCGCCGGTGCGCCTGTTGCGGCGCCATCCGGGCCGGCCTGGCTGATATCGGTCACGTCGCCCCCTCACAGGAATCGCGCTGAGGAGAGAGTACCGACTCAGGCAAAAGAAAAAGCCCATTTATCCCGAACGGCGCGTGGTGCCCCTTCCCGTGTCGCGCGCGAGCCCCGGATTAAGGGAGCACCAGCGCGTCCACCGTCTCGCCCTCGGCCATCTGCACCACCCATTCCGGCACGATGATCAGCGCGTTGGCCTTGCCGAGGGTGGCCACCTGGTGTGACCCCTGCCCGGTCAGCGGGGCGATCCGGCCGCGGCCGCGGTCCAGCACGCCGCGCAGGAACGACCTCCGGCCCGGCGGCGAGCGCAGCGGCCCGGTCAGCACGGCCCTGGTCGCCTCCAGGCCCAGCCCGCCGTCGCCCTGCAGCGCGCCGATGGCCGGCCGGGCGAAGATCTGGAACGACACGTAGGCGCTGACCGGGTTGCCGGGCAGCGTGAAGATCGGTACCTGGTCACCACCGGCCGCTCCGATCGCACGTTCGGAAATCTCGCCCCGCTCCGCCAGCCGGCCGATCAGGCTGCGGCGGGCCCGACCCGTTTTGCCGTCGGGGGCGGCCGAGGGGGGCAGGGCCACGGTGCCGAACCCTTGCGGCATGCCCGGCTGCATCGCCACCTTGCGGAACCGCACGGTGCCGAGCTGGCGCAGCGCCGCCTTGACCACGTCGTGTTCACCGCCCATGCTGACCCCGCCGGTGGTGATCATCAGGTCGGCGCGGACGAGCTGGTCCTCGATCGCCGGGATCACCTCGTCCGGGTTGTCGGGCACGATCGACTGCCGGTAGGCCAGGCAGCCGGCCTCGCGCGCCGCGGCGGCGATCATGAAGCTGTTGGAGTCCCAGATCCGGCCCGGGACGATCGGCGTCCCGGGTTCGGCGAGCTCGTTCCCGGTGGACAGTACCACCACGCGCGGCCGCGGCCGGACCCGGACGGTGCCGCGCCCGGTCGCCGCGATGACCGCGATGTGCATCGGCCGGAGCCTGGTTCCCGCGCCGACCAGCACCTCGCCGGGCTTGGCGTCCTCCCCGACCAGGCGCAGCGCGTGGCCGGGGTCGGGCCGGCTGTAGACGGTAACCCGGGCCGCGCCGCCGTCGGTCCACTCGACCGGGACGACCGCCTCGGTGCCGTGCGGCAGCATCGCGCCGGTCATGATCCGGATCGACGCGCCGGGCGGCAGCGCGTACGCCCCGGTATCGCCGGCCGCCACCTCGGCCACCACGGGCAGGGTGACCGGGGTCTGCTCCGACGCGGTCGCGACGTCCTCGACGCGCACCGCGTACCCGTCCATCGCCGAGTTGTCGAACGACGGCAACGGCACGGTCGCGGTCACGTCCTGCGCCAAGACCAGGCCGTGGGCGTCGGACAGGCTCAGCTCGGTGGGCACCAGCGGCCGCACCGTGCGGAGGATCTCGGCCAGGTGCGCCTCGACGGAGGTCAGTTCTTCCTCGGTCCCGACCGGGGGGACGGTGCCCGTCACGGCAGGCTATCCAGGTACTTGCGCAGCCACGGCACGATCTCCTCGGCCAGGTCGGATCGCTCGCAGGCGAACTGGACCAGCGTGCGCAGGTAGTCGAGCTTGTTGCCGGTGTCGTAGCGCCGCCCGTGGAACAGCACGCCGTGCACGCCGCCGCCGTCGGCCGGGCTGGTCTTGGCCAGCGTCATGAGCGCGTCGGTGAGCTGGATCTCGCCGCCTCGCCCCGGCGGGGTGTCCCGCAGCACGCCGAACACCGCCGGGTCGCACACGTACCGACCGATCAGGATCCACCGGCTCGGCGCCGAGCCGGGCACCGGCTTCTCGACCAGGTCGGTGACCGCGACCACGTCCTCCTCCGCGGTCGGCGTGATGGCGGCGCACCCGTACTGCGAGACCTGCTCCGGGTCGACCTCCATGAGCGCGACCACGCTGCCGCCGTAGCGCTTGCGCACCTCGATCATCCTGATCAGCAGCTGATCGCGGCTGTCGATGAGGTCGTCGCCGAGCAGGACCGCGAAGGGCTCGTCGCCCACGTGCTGGGCCGCGCACAACACCGCGTGACCGAGCCCCTTCGGGTCGCCCTGCCGCACGTAGTGCACGGTGGCCAGCTCGCTGGACTCGCGCACCTGGGCCAGCCGTTCGGTCTCGTCCTTGGCCGCCAGCGCCTCTTCGAGCTCGTAGTTCCGGTCGAAGTGATCCTCGATGGACCGCTTGCTGCGGCCGGTGATGAGCAGGACGTCGTCCAGGCCGGCCGCGACCGCCTCCTCGACGACGTACTGGATCGCGGGCTTGTCCACCACCGGCAGCATTTCCTTGGGCGTCGCCTTGGTCGCGGGCAAGAACCTGGTGCCCAGGCCGGCGGCGGGTATAACGGCCTTGGTCACGTCCTTCATGCCTGAACAGTAGCGGAGTCCCGGGTGTGCTCCCGGCCGCCGGGCTGGCGGTACGGTGGGCGACGTGCCCGAGATTCAGCAGGAAAAGGCCCGGTTGCGCGCGCTGGTGAGCTCGGCGCGAGCCCTGCTCTCGGCGCAGGAGCGGGGCGAGGCGGGGCGGCAGATCCGGGACGCGCTGCTGTCGCTGCCGGAGGTTCAGATGGCGGGGACGGTGGCTGCCTACTACTCCATCGGCAGCGAACCGGATACTCGCGGGCTGGTTTTTGCCTTGTGGAAGCGCGGGACTTACGTGCTGCTGCCGCTGCTGCGGCCGGACGGGGACCTGGACTGGGCGTCCTATGAGGGGCCGGAGTCACTGCTCGCCGGGCCCAGAGGGCTACAAGAGCCGGGGGAGGCGGCGCGCGGTGCCGGGGCGGTGGCCTCGGCGGATGTGGTGCTGGTGCCGGCGCTCGCGGTGGACAGGCAGGGTAACCGGCTCGGTCGTGGCGGGGGGAGCTTCGACCGCGCGCTGGCGCGAGTCGGGCCCCTGATTCCGGTGATCGCGCTGCTGTATGACTCCGAACTCGTCGAGCGGGTGCCGGTGGAGGAGCATGACACCCCGGTGCGCGCGGTCGTCCGGCCCGGGTACGGGGTTACGACCTGCGCAGGCGGAATCTCGGGCCCGGCGGCGCGGTTATGTATGCTTAGCAGTCGGATATCCCGAGTGCTAATCTGAACCACTTGAGTTGTGCCCGGAGGGGCCCGTGCCCACATACCAGTACACCTGCACCGACTGTGGCGAGCCGGTTGAGGCGGTACAGAAGTTCACCGACGACCCGCTGAGCATATGCGCCGCCTGCGGCGGCCGGCTCAGGAAGGTGTTCTCGCCGGTCGGCATCGTGTTCAAGGGCTCGGGGTTTTACCGCACGGACAGCAGGAACGGCTCGAGCTCCCCAGTCGCCGCGAAGGACAAGCAGCCCAGCGAATCTTCCTCCGCGAGCAGCGCGACCTCGGACAAGCCCGCGGACAAGAAGTCCAGCGACAAGGGCGACAAGGTGACGTCCGGGTCTGGGTCTGGGTCCTCCTCGTCCTTGTCATCGTCCTCGTCCAGCGAGAAGGTCGCCTGATCCGCGGTGGCGGACCTGGCTATGGCCTCGCGGGGGGGTCAGGGGGGGTCGTCCCCCCGGGCTAGCATCGCCGTTGTCGGCGGTTCGGGCTTTTACGAGTTCCTCCAGGGCGCCACGGAGATCGAGGTCGACACCCCGTACGGCGCCCCCAGCGACCCGATCGCCGTGGGTGAGGTGGCCGGCCGGCAGGTCGCGTTCCTGCCCCGGCACGGCCACGACCACCGGTTCCCGCCGCACAAGATCCCCTACCGCGCCAACATGTGGGCGCTGCGCTCGCTGGGCGTGCGGCGCGTGATCGCGCCGACCGCCGTCGGCTCCCTGACTCCGTCCTACGGGCCCGGCACGCTCGTCGTCCCCGACCAGCTCGTCGACCGGACCAGGACCCGGGAACAGACGTACTTCGACCGTGGCGCCTGCCACGTCCCGTTCGCCGATCCCTACTGCCCGTCGATCCGCCCGGTGGCGATCGCGACCGCGCGCGAGTACGGCTGGATCCCCGCCGGCTCGGGGACGCTCGTCGTGATCGAGGGACCCAGGTTCTCCACCCGCGCCGAGTCCCTGTGGTTCGCGGCCCAGGGCTGGACGCTGGTCGGCATGACCGGTCACCCGGAGGCGGTCCTGGCCCGCGAGCTCGCGCTCTGCTACGCGCCGCTGGCGCTGGTCACCGACACCGACGCCGGGGTCGAGGAAGGCGAGGGCGTCACCCAGGCCGAGGTCTTCGAGGTGTTCGCCGCCAACATCAAGCGCCTGCGCGACCTGGTCGCCAACGTCATCGCCGCGCTCCCCGCCGAGCGCGAAGACGACCTGTGCGCGCACGCCCTGGACGACCTCACTCTCCCCTTCGTGCTGCCGTAGCCGTAGGGTCAGCCTCGTGACTGATCTGACGATGGCGCCGGGCGGATCCGCGTCGGTGCATGTCCTGCATGATGGGTACGTCGGCTTGGACGGCGACGAGGGGCGCGTGGCCGGCACGGTCACGCTGATCATCGACGGCGACGCGGTCATCGTTGTCGATCCCGGCATGGTCGCCTCCCGCCAGGCCCTGCTGGCCGCGCTCGCCGCGCACGGCCCGGAGCCGGGCGACGTGACGGACGTGGTCTTCAGCCACCATCACCCCGATCACACGGTCAACGCCGCGCTGTTCCCGGCCGCCCGGATCCACGATCACTGGGCCGTCTACCTGGGTGACCAGTGGATCGACCGGGACGCCCACGGCGCGGAACTGGCCCCGTCGGTCCGGTTGCTCCGTACCCCCGGGCACACGGCCGAGGACATCTCCACGGTGGCGTCCACCGCCGGCGACGTGGTCGTGTGCACGCACACCTGGTGGATGGCCGACGGCCCGGCCGAGGACCCGCTCGGCTCCGACGCCGCCGCGCTCCACGACAGCCGGGAAACGCTCCTGTCCTTCGCCACGCTGATCGTGCCCGGCCACGGCCCGGCGTTCCGGCCCGGACCGAGCACCCCGCTCTAGTCCTGCCGTCCGGCGCCAGCCCGCCGGACGGCCGGACCTCGTGCACTCCGGCCGCTTAGGCGGACTCAGAAATGTCATCCTCGCGACCGTGCGAACGGGTCTCGCTGTCGCGGGCCGAGGCGATCAGCGGCATGATCGCGATGACGTCATCCCTTCCCTTCTTCCACGCGTCGGCTCGGGTCGCCGCGTCTCTGCTGAGCTGTGCCGCCGTGGTCCTGGCCCGCGAAGTTTCGGCCTGCCAGTAGGTGATTTCTTCGCGCCGGTCGTGCTCAAGGCGAGAGATGAGAGCCGAACAGCGCGCCATCGTGATGGCCCAGGTCACCATCGCGGCGATGAATGACCAGGCGATGCAGTAAAGGACGATCATGGGCCGTTCTCCGCGGAGTATTCGGCTCGTGACCCATTTCCGCTCCCGGCGCACATGATCCGACTGCAATTGCACGCTGGCCCCTTGCGTCGTGCGAGGGGAGATGTATGGTGAGACATACCTTGACTCCTGTCCGTAATTGACCTCGGTTTGGACTCTTGGTTCGCCAGGGCTGGCGGCCCCACCGCTGGCCCTGAGGCGTCTTCGGACCCGGACGAGTTCTCCGGCCGCGCCGCCACGGCGGCGCGCGGGCCCGGGCCGAATCGGCCGGCCTGGAAACGGCAAAAGGCGGGGGAGCTACCAGGTAGCCCCACCCGCCGACCATGCTTCCTCGCGCCTTCAGAGAACTGGCGTCTCTTCCGAGTAGACTCCTAATTCCGGGGATGCGCAAGAAGCAGTAGCATTCGCAGTAGAAATAGCACTACGGATCTTCCCGTCTCGCACCAGCGATCACTAGACTTAAGCTGAGTCACAGCCAGGGGGGTGCAGGGTTTCCCGGAAGGAGCTGGTGGGTGCCTGAGCGAGGCAGCCCGAATCTTGCGCGTCGCCAGAGGCTCGCCGCCGAACTTCGTCGGCTCCGTGAACGGGCGGGCCTGACCGGCAACGAGGCGACCGAACGCCTCGGCTGGTCGGCAAGTTCCAAGCTGAGCCGCATCGAACTCGGCAAGTCCGGTGTGAAGTCGGCCGACCTCCGGGCCCTGCTGGACCTGTACCAGGTCACGCCCGCGCGTCGCAAGGAACTGACCGCGCTGGCTGAGGAATCGCGTACCTCGGGAGCAGTCCAGGCGGCCAGCATGCGGCTCCCCGAAGGGCAGGTCGCGTTTCTGGAAGCCGAAGCCGATGCGGAATCAATATGGATCTGGGATCCCCAGGTTATCCCGGGCTTGTTCCAGACCGAGGACTACGCCCGGGCCCTGCTCGAGGCCTGGGTAACCAGATTTGCGTTGCCGTCGGCAGAGGTTGACCGCAGGATTGAAACCTACCGCTTGCGGCAAGAAGTCCTGACGCGTGATTCGCCGCCTCGGGTTTGGGTGGTAATCGATGAATCGGTCCTCCGCCGGAGAATCGGAGAACCGTCCGTAATGCGCACGCAGCTTCAGTACCTGACCGAAGTCTCTGAATTGCCGAATGTTGATATAAGAGTCCTTCCGCTTAACGGCGAACATCTGCTCGCGACTGGCTCATTTTACTACCTGAAGTTCCGTCAACTCCATGACGTACCGCTGAACGACATCGTTTCATTCGATCACCTGACTGGAGTCGAGAATGTCGAGGGCGAGAATGAGGTTAATCAATATAAGGTGGTGTTGGATTCCTTGCTCGAGAGCTCGCTCAATCGGGAAAGCTCGCGCGCGCTTATCATTGCCATTGCTCATGAGGTTTGGGCTGATCCGGCCTAGTATCCGCGCCCTATGGCAGGTCTGTTGCTTCCTTTCTAATCGTGAGTGACCTCAAATTACCCGTGAGTAGAGATACGGCGCGTATCGGTTTGGAGTAGCCCTGCGAGTTGGAGTAGCCACGTGACCCAAGAACGGGGTAGTCTGGCCCTCGTTGTCCGGCGGGATCAAGCCCGGTGTTTGTATGAGCGGCTCGGGGTGACGCGTCGGACAGGACTCCCACCCCACCCACCGGGCAAACCCGAGGCAGACATGCGCATGAGACGCTTGATCTCACCCCGATCGCTCAACGACGGGTATTACCGGCAGCGCGGCGTGCGCGCTCAAGATATCTCGCAGGCCGTGTGGCAGAAGAGCACATTGAGTAGTTACAACGGCAACTGTTTCGAGATAGCCCGCCTGCTTAGTGACCGGGTCGGTGTCAGGGACACTAAGGACAAAGGTTCAGGACCGGTCCTTATCTTCAACCAGAACGAATGGAGTGCCTTCGTCGCCGGGGTGAAGGCCGGGGAATTCGACTCGATCTAATGTCCCGACTTGCCCGTTTGCTCCC
>Ga0187801_10000466_pt1 | contig 11175 bp, 10 predicted proteins | sample NC_wetland_sal_i_10_FD_132465 | JGI IMG/M metagenome (GOLD analysis project Ga0187801, IMG submission 132465) | Wetland sediment microbial communities from Neuse River Estuary, North Carolina, USA - Control_1 | ecosystem: Environmental > Aquatic > Freshwater > Wetlands > Sediment | place: USA...
CCGCACGCGGGGAGAGGGAGCGCGCGCTTCGCGGCTTCCGGAATGACGTCGATGCCGTCTTGAGTTACCCCGGCCCCGGTGATTGACTCGCTTGCGAAAAACAATTCGGCAGGTTGGAGAGAAACGATGATCAAACCCCGGCGCGTCGGCCACGCCACGTTCGAAACGCCCGATATGGAACGTATGATCGACTACTACACCGAAGTGGTTGGTCTCGTTCTCGCCGAGCGCGAGAAGGATCGGGCGTACCTCGCGAGCAAGGTCGGCCTGCTCACCATTCAGATCAACAAGGGCGCCGCCGAGCGCTGCAGCAGCTTGTCATTTGAAGTCGCACCGCATTCGGATTTCGGCGCACTCGCCCGCGAGCTCGAAAAGGACGGCATCAAAAGCGAGCTGCGCAACGATTCAATTCCCGGCATCGGCCCGGTGCTCACGTTCAAGGACAACAAAGGAACGACCATCGCGCTGTTCAAGGAATGGAGCTATCTCGGCAAGCATCTGCAGCATCACGGCGTCGGGCCGCTCAAGCTCGGCCATGTCGCCTTCGTGGTCGAGGACCCGCAGAAGACGGCGGAGTTCTACTCCAAGGTGCTTGGCTTTCGCGTCTCCGACTGGATCGACGACTTCTTCGTGTTCATGCGCTGCAACACCGATCATCACACCGTCAATTTCATTCGCGGCGGCACCGTCAAGCTGCATCACATGGCGTTCGAGCTGAAGGATTTCATTCACTTGCAGAATTCATGCGACCTGTTCGGGCAGAAGAAGATCCCGATCATCTGGGGACCGCTGCGCCACGGCCCCGGCCACAACATCGCCACCTATCACCGCAATCCGGACGATCAGGTGATCGAGCTGTTCTGCGAACTCGATCAGATGAAGGACGAGGAGCTTGGTTATTTCGAGCCGCGGCCCTGGCATCAGGACACGCCGCAGCGGCCGAAGACCTGGGTCGCGGGCAAGACCAACATCTGGGGCCCGCCGCCGGGGCCGGATTTCAATCGGTCGGAGAGCAATGCCGGCGTCGCGCGCAGCGGACTGCATGCGGGAGGTCACGCTTAGGCGCTAAGTCGCGCCCGGGTTTGGCCCGGACCCTTTGTGTAACGCTTGGGGCTTGCTGTTGCTCTATACAGATTGCTGCCTTCGCGATCATGAAACAAAAATCGTGGCGATGTCCGTCCATGACCGATCACCCCACGCCGACAAAAGAACAGCAAGAAGCAGCATATAAGCTCGTCGGCGAGTTCATGTTTCATTGGGCTTTTATTGAAAGCAGAATAACGCAGGGCTTACAGAAACTTTTACGTCTACCAACTCCATAGGGAGAAATTGTACTCGCCAATTTGGCTTTTCGCGACAAAACATCAATGCTTGCCACTCTAGCCAGTTATATTCTCGACAGAGAAAAAACAAAAGCCGCAAGCAAGGCTGCACTTAAGCTTGTCGATGCCTTGGTAAACTTCAACAGCAAGTATAGGAATGTTTTAGCCCACAACGCGTTTGTTCCATTGGCTAAAAAAGAAGGCGCTATCGAAATCCTTCGCGTCAAAGCAAAGGGAAAATTTGAAATGCCCGAAACCATTTGGGATCACGATTTTTTTGAGGATCGTTTCAAAGAAATCGACCAGTTTGAGATTTTACTAGAAACGCTATTTGCAACATTAGTAGCCGGAGCAACAGTCGAGGATGCTACCCGGGCCTTGTTTAATCCAATTTTCCTAAGTACGCCGCACTTGAGGTAACTCGCCCTCCCCACCCCGCGTCAGCTCCTTCTGCTCGCCGTAGAGCCATTCCATGCCAGCCATGGCGTCGTCCGGCGTGCGCGAGCCGAGCATGATGTTGCGCAGCTCCTTGGCGACGCTGCCGGCGTGATAGAACTCGCCGTAGACGCGCGCCATGATCTGGACGCGGCCGGTGCGCAGATAACGCGCTTGCTGATAGGCGCGGAACGCGGATGCGTAATCGCCGTCCATCTCGACTGCTTTGTCGGCGAGGCAGACCGCGTCCTCGACCGCCATGCAGGCGCCTTGCGCCAGATATTGCAGCATCGGATGCGCGGCATCGCCAAGAAGCGTAATTCGCCCGCGGCTCCATTCCTTGACCGGCGGCCGGTCGCACAACACCCACATGCGCCAGCTCTCGATTTTGGCAAGGAGCGCGCGCACCGGTTCGCAAGTTTGCGCGAAACGCTCGTGCAGCTCGGCGGGATCGCCGTAAGAATCCCAGCCTTCCTCGTAGCGGTTGGAATGAAACACGGCGACGAGATTGTAGAGCTCGCCGGTGCGCAGCGGATAGAGCACGAAATGCACCTTCTCGCCGGCCCAGAATCCCATATTCCACCAGCGATACTGGTCCGGGATTTCCTCGCGCGGCAGCACGGCGCGATAGGTGATGTGGCCGGCGGGTTTTGGCTTGCCGTCGCCGACCACGAATTCGCGAATGGTCGACCATAGACCGTCGGCGCCGATCAAAGCGGCGCCGCGATAATCCTTGCCGCTCGCAGTCTTCGCGGTGACGGCGCCGTTGGTCTCATCGAGGTCGACGATCTTCTGCGCCGCGTCGAGGCGGATGAGATTGGATTGGCGGCAGTGCTCGAGCAGCACATTGTGCAGATCGGCGCGATGAATGAGCGCATAAGAATAATGGAATTTTTTGCGGAAGGCATCGCCGAGCGGAATGCGCGTGACTTCCTCGCCGGTGATGGAATCGAACATCACCAGATTCTCGGGAAACACCGCGAGCGCGCTGATCGGTTCGATCAGGCCGAGCCGCTTGAACATCCGGAACACGTTGGGGCCGAGCTGGATGCCGGCGCCGATCTCCTTGAACGCGGCGGCCTGCTCGATCACCTGCGACGGAATTCCCTGGCGTGCGAGCGCCAGCGCGGCGGTCAGTCCGCCGATGCCGCCGCCGACGATCAGGAGTTGCTGGTCTTTCCAGGTGGTCATTTTCAGCTCAGGCAGACGGCAGCGCCGCGAGCACCCGCTCCGGCGTGACCGGCATTTGCGTGATCGGCGCGGCGCCGAGCGAGCGCAGCGCATCGTTGACCGCGTTCATCACGCAGCCCGGCGCGCCGGCGGTGCCGGCCTCGCCCGCGCCCTTGGCGCCAAGCTCGGAATCCGAAGTCGGCGTCACCACGTGACCGACCTCGATGTCCGGCATTTCGGCTGCCATCGGCACCAGATAATCCATCATATTGGCGTTGAGCATCTGGCCTTCCGCGTCATAGAGGCAGTGCTCGAATAAAGCGCCGCCGATCCCTTGCACGATGCCGCCGCGGATCTGTTCGTCGACGAGCTGCGGATTGATCACCGTGCCGCAATCCTCGACGCACCAGTGCTTGAGCAGGCGCACCTCGCCAGTGCGGATATCGACTTCGAGGTACGAAGCCTGCACGCCGTTGGTGAAGGCGAACGGATAGGCGCGCGGCACGTAATGGCGCGTCGCCATGAACTCCGCCTGAAAGCCGGGCGGCAGCGTGTCGGGGCGGAAATAGACGATGCGCGCCACTTCTTCGAGCGGCATGCGCTCGCGGCCAGTATCGGCATCGACGACCACGCCATCGCGAATATCAAGTGCCCGCGGGTCGGCTTGCAGGATCGACGCGGCGGCGGCGAGCACATTGCCGCGCAGCGCCTTGCCGGCCTGCCACGCCGCTTCGCCGCCGATGCCGGCGGCACGCGAAGCCCAAGTGCCGCCGCCATAGGGCGTGTTGTCGGTGTCGCCGGTGATGACGCGCACGCGTTCGATCGGCACGCCGAACGAAGTGGCGACGCATTGCGCCAGCACCGCTTCGGCGCCCTGCCCTTGCTCGGTGACTCCGGAATGGCAGAACACCGCGCCGGTTGCATCGAGCCGTACCGTGGCGCCGTCCTGCGAGGAGATGCGCGCGCCGCCGACGCCATAAAACGCCGCCGACGGGTTGGTCACCTCGATGAAAGAGGCGAAACCGATGCCGCGATGGATGCCTTGTTCGCGCAGCCGCGCCTGCTCGGCGCGCAAGGCGTCGTAATCCATCATGCCCAAGATCTTGTCGAGCGAAGCGTGATGCGACAGTCGCTCGAATTTCAGCCCCGCCGCGCTCGTCGCCGGATATTTGTCGTCGGGGAATAGATTGCGCCGCCGGATTTCGGCCGCATCCATGCCGATCTTGGCCGCCGCGAGCTCGACCAGGCCCTCAGTTACCGCGGTCGCGATCGGATGGCCGACGGCGCGGTATTGGCACATCACGTTCTTGTTTTGGAACACGACGCGGGCGCGGGCGCGATAATTCGCGCAGGCATAGGGGCCGCCGACCAGATTGACGATCTGGTTGGCCTCGATGCCGCTGGTGCGCGGATAGACCGAATACGGCCCGATCCCGGTCAGATCGTCGATGGCAAAAGCCGTGATCGTGCCGTCGCGCTTGACGCCGATCTTGGCGTTGACGCGATGATCGCGGGCGTGGATGTCGGTGACGAAGCTTTCCAGCCGGTCGGCGATGAATTTGACCGGCCGCTTGAGCAGCTTTGACAGCGCCACCGCCGCCATCTCGTCGGCATAGATGTGAACCTTGATGCCGAACGAGCCGCCAACGTCCTTGGTGACGACGCGGACCTGATGTTCCTCAAGCCCAAGATGCTTGGCGAACAAATTTAGCGTCATGTGCGGCGCCTGCGTGCCTTGATACACGGTCAGCCGCTGCTCGCCGGCGTTCCAGTCGGCAACGATGGCGCGCGGTTCGTTGGTGACGCCGGTATGGCGGCCGAACACAAATGTGGTCTCGACCACCGCCTCGGCGTCGGCGAAGCCTTTGTCAACATCGCCGGCATTGAGCACGCGTTCGAAAGTGAGATTGTCGCCAAGCTCGGGATGGATCACCGGCGTTTTGGCATCGAGCGCGGTTTCCGGATCGGTCACGGCGGGGAGAACCTCGTACTCAACCTCGACCAGCGCGCAGGCGTCCTCGGCCGCGGCGCGGCTCTTCGCCACCACCGCGCAGACCGCTTCGCCCTGCCAGCAGGCGCGCTCGATCGCGATGGCGTGCTGCGGCGCCGACTTGATGCCCTTGAGATGCGTGAGCACGCCGACCCAGGGCGTAATCACCTTCGCAAGCTCGGCGCCGGTGACAACCGCGACGACGCCCGGAGCTCTGCGCGCCTGCTCGGCTTCGATTTTTACAATCCGCGCATGCGCATGCGGCGAGCGCACGAAGGCGACGTGCACCATGCGCGGCAGCACGACGTCGCTGACATATTGGCCGCGGCCTTGCGTCAGCCGCGCCAGATTCGGCCGCGGCACTGAGCGGCCGATATAGGAGTTCGGCCGGTCGAGCGCGGTGAGACCGGACGGCTGGTCGTCGGCGATTTTCATTTAATTCTTCCCTCCCCCCACCCGGGCCGCGCTTGCGCGCGCGCGAGCGCAAGCTTGATGGGGGAGGGTTGGGAGGGGGGGTGGCGGGATTAGGTCGTGCATCATCCTATTACCCCCAACCCCTACCCCTCCCCACAAGGGGGAGGGGAATTTTTTACAGAAACCGCGTCGGCCACATCAACGTGCGCCACATATGGGCGGACGGCGAATCGTCGAAGCCGAGACCTTCCTCCGGCTGGCGAAAATTGCGACCGATAATGTCGACAAAATCGTTGAGGTCGACCTTGGCGTTGGGATCGAACGAATAGATGTCGTTCACGCAGATCAGCCGTGACGTCATGTAGTATTTGTGATTCCGGGCGAGCTCGTATTCGCGCACGATGTAAGGCTCGGGCTTATAGTCGGCGCCGAAATATTTGATGTACATTTCCGGATATTCGTAGCCGACCGACGGATCGGGAAAGAAGCGCAGCGCCTGGTGCGTGCGCACCGCCCAGCTCACCTCTTCGTCGACATAGGGCTCGATCATCTGCGCACCCCAATAGCCGTGGTCGGCGCGGATGAAGCTCGCCACGCCGATATCGTGCAACAGGCAGGCAAGGACGACCTTCTCGCTATGCCCGCCCTTGAGCGCATGGGTTGCGCTTTGCAAAAGGTGATTGAGCGAGGCGAAACGGTTGTGGAAGTAGTCGATCAACGTTGGCTTCGCCGGCATTTTCGGCAGCCGCGGATCGGCACCCATCAGAAAATATTTGTCCGGATTGGCCGCTTTGAGCGCCGGGCCGTTCGGCATCTCCACCTTACCGTCGGCGATGTTGAACAACGTTGACTTAGTGGCGATCCGCTCGCCGAGCTCGTGCATCATGTGCTCTTCGAGCTCGTCGGCGCGCTCGGACAGCGTGAGCGGTTTGGCGTGTTCATTCATGAGTGGGTCTCCGCCTTTTGCGCCCGCGTCTGGGCGACGGATTCGATCGCGTCAACGATCGCTTGGTAACCGGTGCACCGGCAGTAATTGCCGGCCAAGTGTTCGCGGATCATATCACGGCTCGGCACCCCGCCGCGCGACAAAAGTTCTTGCGCGCCGATCAGCATGCCGGGCGTGCAGAAGCCGCATTGCAGCGCGTTGCGCCGCGCAAACGCGTCCTGCAGGTCGGCGATAACCCCGGCATCCGACAATCCCTCGATCGTCTGCACGTCGGCGCCATCGCATTGCACGGCAAGGAGAAGGCAGCCGCGCACCACCGCGTCATCGAGCAGCACGGTGCAGGCGCCGCATACGCCTTGTTCGCAGCCGATATGCGTGCCGGTCAGTCCGAGGTCGTCGCGCAGGAAATCCACCAGCGTCTTGCGGGCTTCGACCCGTTCGCGAACTTCCTCGCCATTGACGCGGAGCGCGATCTCAAAAAAACGTTCGTCCATCGGGAACCCGGCGCCGGGGGAAAATCGCGCCTCAATAGCATTGGCGCCGCGCCGGCGCCACGCCGAGCAAATGGTCAGATTGGTTTCGCGACGATATCGCGCACAATGTCGATGGCCCGGCGCAACAGCGTCATCGAAGCCTCGATGGTGCGGAACGCGGCATGGGCGGTCAGCGTGACATTCTCCATGCGCGCCAGCGGGTTGTCGGGACGAAGCGGCTCGGCATGAAACACGTCGAGCCCGGCATGGCGGATCCGGCCGCTGCGTAAAGCGTCAATGAAGGCTGCTTCGTCGACCAGCGCCGCGCGCGCGGTATTAACGAAAATCACACCCGGCTTCATGCGCGCGAACTCGGCAGCGCCGAGAAAACCGCGGGTCTCGTCATTGAGCGTGAGATTCATCGAAATGACGTCCGACCGTGCCAGAAGCTCCTCGATCGCGACCAGCGGTGCGCCCGGCCGTGGCGACCGGTTCCAGGCGATCACCTCCATGCCCATCCCGCAGCCGATGCGCAAAACCTCGCTGCCGATGCCGCCGAGCCCGATCACGCCGAGCGTCTTGCCAAGGAGTTGCACGCCTTCGTGCGGCACCCAGGTGCCGGCGCGCACTTCGCGATCCATCCGCGCCACCTCGCGGCATGCGGTGAACATCAGCGCGATCGTATGTTCGGCGACAGCAGTGTCGCCGTAGTTCCTGATGGTGTGGACCTTGATGCCGCGGGCGGCGAGATCGCTAAGGCTCATATAGCTCGCCGGCCCGGTGCCGAGAAAGACGACGTGCTTAAGCGCGTCGCAGCGGTCGACCAGGTCGGTCGACAGATAGGAGTGATCGTCGATGCAGATCTCGTAGCCTCTGAGCACCCGCGGCAGTTCGGCTTGCGGATAGGCTTGGCGATTGACGTCGATCGCCGGATCGTCGGGCCGCACGACCCGCTGCCAGACCGGCGCCATTTGATCGTTGCAGTCGAGAAAAAGCGCTTTCATTCCCCCCTCGCCCCAGTCCCTCACGGCGAGGGATAAGCGTTGACGCTGCGTGTCCGGGCTTCTAACACATCGCTCGCAAAAGTGGGGGAGCACGAGATGCGTCTTGCCAGCTATGCGTTGCGCGGCCGGCCGAGTTTCGGCGCGGTTGCCGGCGACGGGATCGTCGATCTGCGCCCTCGCCTGCATCGCTTCCAAAACCTCAGCGAGGTGTTTCGGGCAAGGGCCCTTGACCAGGCCAAAGCGGCATCCGACGGCGTGCGCCCCGACGTGCCGCTCACCGAGGTGGAGTTGTTGCCGCCGCTTGCCGCGCCGGAAAAAATCCTGTGCATCGGCATCAACTACGCCAATCGCGGCCAGGATTATAACGTCACCAACAACCCCAAATATCCGAGCATGTTCTATCGCGCGCCGAACTCGCTCGTCGGCTCGGGACAGAATTTGGTGCGCCCGAAAATTTCCGAGCAGCTCGATTACGAGGGCGAGATCGCGATCGTGATCGGACAGGATTGCAAGCACGTACCCAAGGACCGCGCGGTGGAGATGATCGCCGGGGTGACCTTGTGCAATGAAGGTACGATCCGCGACTGGACGCGGCACGGCCAATTCAACGTCACGCAGGGCAAAAATTTCGACGCCTCCGGCGCGATCGGACCGTGGATCGAAACCGATTTCGATCTGGGCAAGCCGCTGCATCTGATTGTGCGCAAGAACGGCGAGGTGACGCAGGAGGATACGACCGCGAGCATGATTTTCTCGTTCGCCGACATTATCGCCTATACGACGACTTTCATGACTCTCAAGGCGGGTGATGTGATTTGCACCGGCACGCCAGTGAAGAAGACCGGCAAATCCGATCCGCCGGTTTGGTTGAAACCCGGCGACACGATCGAGGTCGAGAGCCCCGAGATCGGTGTGCTGCGCAATTCCGTAGTGGATGAGGCGTGACCAGAAGCACGCCCGCCGCTTGCGTCATCGGCTGGCCGGTCGAACATTCGCGTTCGCCGCTCATTCATAATTATTGGCTCAAGGCCTGCGGCGTTCCGGGCGAGTACCGGCGTGAGGCCGTCCCGCCGGATCAATTTCGTGACTTTCTGCGGTCGCTTGCTGCGCGCGGCTATGTCGGCGCCAATCTGATCTTTCCGCACAAGGAAGCGGCGCTGGCCTGGTCAGAGCCGGACGATCGCGCGCGCGCGGTCGGCGCCGCCAACACGCTCTGGTTCGATGGCGTACTGCGCGCCACCAATACCGACGTCGAAGGCTTTTTAGACAATCTCGACGCCTGCGTTCCGGATTGGGACGCTAATGACGGAACCGCACTCGTGCTCGGCGCCGGTGGGGCGGCGCGAGCGGTTGTCTATGCTCTGTTGGAACGCGGTATGTCCCGCATCGTGGTGATCAACCGGACACCGCAGCGGGCGCAGGCAATTCAACAGTGGTTCGGCTCGCGCGTCAGTATCTCCGCATGGGAAGAGCGCGACCATTGGCTCGCCGAGGCAAGACTATTGGTGAACGCTACTAAACTCGGAATGCCAGGGCAGCCGGAACTTGTTCTCGACGTTACGCGCTTGCCCGCCGATGCGGCCGTCGCCGATCTTGTCTACGTGCCGCTGGTCACGCCTTTGTTACGCGCCGCAATGGCACGCAACCTGCGCACCGCCGATGGGCTGGGTATGCTGTTACGTCAGGCGGTACCACAATTTCAGCTGTGGTTCCGGAAGAAACCGGAAATTACCAAGGAATTGAGGAGTCTGTTGGAACAGAACCTCTCGGTTCCACAGCCACGAAGCCAGGAATAAGACCGGTGCGGTTGGGGTTCTATCCCTAAGCGAATCAATCCGAAATACGCGCAGGGAGGATGACGATGACGTTGTGGAAAGTGTTGGGTACCAGTGCTGTTGCTCTGCTGTGTGCCGCATCCATGCAGCCGCGACAGGCAGCCGTTGCCCAAGGCATGATGCAGCAGACGCAAGCGGCGCCGCCCCCGGTGCGCGTGCGAGCAACCATTACCAGTATTGACGGCGGCGTTTTGACCGTAAAGGCGCGCGACGGCGCCGAGATGAAGCTCAAGCTCGCCGACAACGCGCCGGTGAACGAAATCGTCAAGGCTTCCCTCGCCGACGTGAAACCCGGCGCTTACGTCGCGGTCACCGGCATGCCGCAGCCCGACGGTAGCCAAAAGGCGCTCGCCGTCTTCATCTTCTCGGAAGCCCAGCGCGGTCTCGCCGAGGGCTACCGGCCTTGGGACTTTGCGCCCAACAGCACGATGACCAATGCGACCGTCGATAACCAAGTCGCGGGAGTGCAGGGCCAAACGCTGACCGTGAAGTACAAGGACGGCGAGCAGAAAGTTCTGGTGACGCCCGCGACCGAAGTTACCGCCGCCACCAAAAAATCAGCCGCCGATCTCAAACCGGGTCAGAAGATCTTGGTCTTCGCCGCCAAAAAGCAGCCGGACGGCACGCTGGAGGCGCCAAATATTTCATTTGGCGACTACGGCGTGTGGCGCTGACGCGGTCGATCTTCATTCAAGGTTGAGATGAAACCGACGCGAACCATGATCGCGGCTGCGCTCCTCGGCGCAGCCACGGCAGGCGCGGCGCTCGCGCAGCAGGCCGCATCACCACAGCCGCAAACGATCCGGTTGCGCGGCACGATCGAGAAGCTCGACGGTCGCGCCGTGCTGGCGAAATCAAGCAAGGGCGAGGAGCTCACTCTCAAGCTCGCCGACAAGGTGCTCGTGGCCGCCGTGGTCAAAGCGTCCATGGCCGACATCAAGCCGGGATTGTTCATCGGCAGCGGAGCGATGCCGCAACCTGACGGCTCGCAGAAGGCGATCGAAGTGCACATTTTTGCCGAATCCATGCGCGGCACCGGCGAGGGACACCGGCCCTGGGACGGCGCTCCCAATTCCACCATGACCAACGGCGCCGTCGGCGCCGCCGTTGCCGGCATGGATGGAGCGGTGGTGACCGTTCAATACAAGGGTGGTGAAAAGAAAATCATCATCGGGCCAAACGTCCCGATCGTGCGCTACGAGATCGCCGGCACCGGAGCGATCACGCCGGGCGCTCCTTTTACGGCGGTGGCAACGGGCAAAGCGGCCGACGGCAGTTTCGACGTGAGCCGCATCAATGTCGGCCGGGACGGCGCCTCGCCGCCGTAAGCTCGGGCCTGGCGGTTTTCCCGGCACGAATGCCGTGTGTTTGGCACGGCCCTTGCTACGCTTGCGCCGAGGCACCGCAAGCAAGGAGACTGTCATGACATCGGCAATGACGCGAGCCGGGCTCACCGAAAAGCTACTCGGCATCAAGCGCGAAAACGGCTGGAGCTGGAAACATATTTGCGCCGAGATCGGCGGCATGTCGCCCGTCCTCGTTACCGGCGCCATTCTCGGCCAGATGAAACTGACCAAGCCGCAGGC
>Ga0187801_10000467_pt1 | contig 11172 bp, 10 predicted proteins | sample NC_wetland_sal_i_10_FD_132465 | JGI IMG/M metagenome (GOLD analysis project Ga0187801, IMG submission 132465) | Wetland sediment microbial communities from Neuse River Estuary, North Carolina, USA - Control_1 | ecosystem: Environmental > Aquatic > Freshwater > Wetlands > Sediment | place: USA...
GCACCGGCAGATCGAGTTGTGGCTTTGGTGGTTCGGCCACCTGTGCGGCGCCAATCGGCAGCGCAAGGCAGAGAAGTACTGTAGAACTAATGGATCGTAGTCCGAACATTTCATCCTCCTCAGGAAATCAGTGACTACGCTTTCGAGTCAGCATGTTTCCAGAAACCGGGCCTGCCGACAGCCATTTTGTTTTGGGACCACAGAGATGGACAACGAGCACTTTCTTAGACTCTGGTTTGACGATGAGTATACGCCGAGTTTGAAGCTTGCAGACGCCTGCTGGCGTTCAAGTGCCTGATAAGTCTGATAGACGAACATTTGAGACGGGAACCAGGTTGTAGTTCGGATGATTTTTGCTTGGCCCTCGCAGTGCCGAAATCGCCGTACCGAGCTCAGCAAATCTCTATCTCTAAAAGTAGAATGGCCACGCAACAAACTCCCCGTCGCAGCTGTTGACTTCGGCCAGTGCTACCGAGAACCGCTACGTTCCGTGCGCTGCGTCTAAACGCTCGCGAAAGTTCTTCGCCCAGGAGCGAAATGCGGCCTCAATGTCTCCCCATTTCTTGAATGAGTTAAGACCGCTGAACCACCTCCGGCCACTCTTACTGGTCACAAACGCCACCATCCGCTCGCCGGAGGTCGAATCGAGCATTTCCCCTTCAATCGAAACCCTGCCAACACTGAGCCTAGGTACTGCCAGGCTGGCCCCGGGCGCCACCCCTACGGTCGCAGCGGTCGCAGCTCCCTTCACGGCTGCATTCTTCTTGCCGCCTGTGGGTTCCACATTGGTGATCGCTACATTCAGCTCAAGTACATCTGGCCCCGGAGTGGTCACGATTTGGTATCGTCCGGACTTCGTGAGTTCATCAGTGACGGCCTTCTGAAAATACTGAGCCAATCGTTCCAGATCGTCGGGGTCGATACCACGGCTTTCAGCCTTAGGCAACAGAAAGATTGTAACAGGGTCAAAAATGAACTTATTGTATTTCTTCAAGACGGCCGCGTCCTTCTCATAAAGGAGTAAGTCGCCATTCTTCGCATCAGGAACGAGCGCGGAATAGTCGCCCAAGAACCCCGATACCTCCCTGGAATCTGCCGCTTGCTCCTTTGCCGAGCCCTGCGCGCGCACAGCGAAGACAATAATGAGCACGCAAAGAGTCAGTAGGCTTAGAAAGACCAATTGCGAAAGTGGAATTGCATGAGTGACCCGGAAATTCCGTGGTTGACGAGTGTCACGCCTACTGTTTGTTAGCATTGCTCTCGCACCGCGTCGATTGTGCATATCTGCCTCCACATGCAAATATTGGTCCTGACAGTTTAAGCCTTCCTGTTTGAAGTCATTCGTTTCGCCGCGCCTATATCAACCCGCTCAGAGATTCGAAAGTGCAGGAAGTGATGATGAAACATAGAAAACATCCATCAACTCGGCCGTGTTCTATACAACTCCAACTCTCCGAACAGTGTGCAATCCCTTCTTGCGACACGTCGCGGCTACCGCTTCAGCGTTTTGATCAGTTGAGTTTCTTACCCAAACTTTCATACTCCGACTTCGCTTGTGCGAAATCGATTGTGTCGTCGATCTCATCCGCCAGGTCGTTCGCGATTCTTGAATTCGCCTTCAGATACTCCGGGTAGGGGGAAGTAATCGGGCGGTTCTTACTCCTATTCAACTGCTCTAAGGTGGCGTTCATATTCGTAGCGAGGTCATTGGCGAGCCCGGTGATGCGATCAATGGCCTCCTGTTGCCGAGGGCTGGCCACGGAGCGGTGTGCCTGCAATCCCCGCATGCTCTCCTGCAGCTTATTCACGTCAATCTTTATTCCATCGAGAGTTTTCGCATGCGTTTGCCAACTCGGTCCGCTCGAACGGCCAAAAGACTCCATTACCGCTGCGTCCTTCTTGATTTTGGCCAGAATCGGCTTGGTTGAAGTCAACTGGGCGGTGACGCTCGGGTCGTCGTTGGCGGCTTGGGAGGAGACTTTACCCGGAAGCACGCTGCATGCCAACAAAACAAATACGAAGCAAACAATCTTTCTCGAGTTCATCTTGATTCGCCTCTTGTTTGCCGATCCTCATGCAAGAACATGGTCCCTCACTGAACAATTTGTGGGACTTTTCTATGCCGATTACTTCTGAGCCGGCTCCCACGAGCTATCAGGATTGTAGGCAGTGATTTGGGATGCGAGGTCACTCGTTTGCTCACCCAGGTCCTGTTGATACACTACACCGTCTTGATTGACGATGAAGGTCATGACGGCGGTTGAATGATATTGCGCCGGGTATGCAATGAGAGCAAAACCTTCCGTCATTTTTCCATCCACGACGTAGCTTTTCGCACCCCCCGGCGCGTCTGGCCCCTGCGCAGTGAGAATCCTGTAAAAGTAACCGTAATAGGGAGCGGGGCCATTTGCTGACTGCTTCGAATCTCCCTCTACTGCGGCGTTCGCGACCAAGGGGCCCATCGGGCTTTCCGGTCCACTTTTAGAGGCGGCCCAGTAAAGGCCGTTCTGCTTGTCTGGATCGCTGTGAAATCGCTGAGCATAAATGCTCTTGGGATTGCCGTCATGCCCTTTCGAGGCATACTCGACCTGGCCTTGCACATATCCCTCACACACAGCGATTGCACCGAGCTCGTTCCGTCCAACTCGGCGATCGAGGATTTCTTCATTGCCCCGACCGACGTCGAAATACCACTCCTTGCCATCGCGGACGATCGGGAACGGGAACGGCCAATCTCCCTTTCCAACCTGCAGGTATTCGAAGCCTTGCGCCTCAATCGAGAGTGAATGCTTCTCTCCGTAGGCCTTGACGAAGCCCGCGAGAAGTTCCTTGGCTGCCCCATAGTCGCCCGAGGCTATAAGGTCCCTCGCTTGCGGACCAAGGAGAGGGACGAGCTGATCGGGATCACCCGAGCGCGCCGCCTCTAACAGAGCATGCACTGCTTCCGAAGGCGAGGAGAAAGTCTTCTGTCCGTTGACTACCTGCGCAGCCAGGGGAATCGACGTCAGGAGCCATGCAAAAGCGAGAAAGAAGAAGAGTGGCAATTTCATTATTTGAATCTGGATCGCCTGTTGGGTCGTCATTTTCTTCCCCTGCTTCCCTGCGTGCTCGCAGCGCCACGCTGGCTTGATGCCCGCTCTGCCCGACCACTGTTTCCGGATCCTTCAAATGCACCCGCCGGTCGCGCTGCTGGAGCCGTAGCCGGGGAGGGATTGGTTGCTGGCCGCGCTTGCGGTGAGGTTGGTCGCGTGGAAGCTGACGACGAGGGCGGTGAGGAATAACCCCGGTCGGGCTTCACGGCTGGAGTGTTCGTCTTACTTGTAGGATTTGGTTTATTGTACGTGCTAGAGGGATTCCTCGACGTGTTGGACGAATTGCCGGCAGTCTTGTTGCCGCCGTTGTAGGTTGATTGCCCCTTCCAACTTGGATTCGACTGCGTGTTACCACTATTTACAGCGGTGTTCCGGCTTGTGTTGCCTTGTTTGTTGACCTGGTTGCCGGTATTGATGTTGACGGTGTTCCCGCTGACGTTGCGATTGATCGTGTTGTTGCTCTTATTTTGAGCATTTGTGTTGCCGCGGTAATTGTTGTAGTAGTTGTTCGAATTATAGTGGGTGTTACCCGGGTATGGCCGATTGTAAGCGTAGGGGTAATTCGCCGGCCTAACATATAGGGTCGCGCGGTGATAGTTTGGGCCATAAACTGGCCGGTAGACGTAATGATGGACCACCCACGGTCCACCGCGGTAATACACGCCCCCGCCGTATCCCCAGTGCGGGTAATAGTAATTGTTGCTGGTGAACATGGCTCCGACCGCCATACCGACCCCGAAGGCAACGATTGCAACCGCAGCGGTGTTAGGTGGGGGCGGGGTGTACACTTGCACCGGATTGTATTGGGGCACATAAATGATCTGGGGATTGGTAGGCTGAATCACGATCACTTGTTGGGGTCCAGCTTGCTGAACCACCACCGTTTGCTGCGGAGTCGTTTGCAGATTCCCGGCCTGTTTCGCCTGAAGCCGAAGCCTTTGAACCGCATCAAGGACTGCACTCTGGTTCGCAGTGAATGCTTCTCCTAGCTGTTTGGTCCACTCGATCTCAGAGCACATCATGTCAACGACTTGGGGGAAATGAAACAAGGCCATCATGGCAGGGCCAAAACCAGCGCTCTTCGCCGCGCTGTCGAGCTGGTCTCCTTGCAGGGTCTTGTTCTGCAGCAACCAGTTGCCTCCGTCCAGGACCTCCTGGGAATTGACGGAGGCCGCTAAAACTTGCATGAGTAAGGCATCTGGGTACAGCGCGACTGGGGCAAGGAGCTTATCGAGCTGATCGGGCGTCGGTGCGGCGGGGTTTCCTGCCTGTGCGAAACCCGCTGCTCCATTGGCCAAACTCAGATTTATTGAAACTGCGAGTACAATCACAATGAACTGTTGAATCATCGAGCTGCGTCTTTCCATACTGCCCCCTGACCGAATGCAGGAGAAACAATGATGCGTCCCAAAATTTAATGACCGCCGCGACGCAAACTCACCTGTTTGCCGATGTTGCTCCCAGACACCACGGGATGTAATTGTCAAAAATAACAATGGAATGCGTTCGTCCTAAAACCTTGCGACTATGTCTAACGAAACTCCTTCAGGGTTCCTGGTATCGACTTCGTCTGTGGTTGGGACTTGCCGATAGCTGGGAAGGCCCCACACCGCATAGGGTGGCTTATGCCGGCCGCGGCAGCGTGCAGAGCTGGTATGCCTTAGACGAGCTGGTGTTGATCTGGGCGCATACGATCGAAGTGAGCTTGACCGGTACGGAGTGGGCTGGCACCCACGGTCCCTGAGGACTTGCAGAAGCGAGCCACACACTTTGCGTGCCTCGAATGATGGGATTGAAGTAGGCGAAAAGGAAGTAGAAAGTATCGCCGATTTTGAGGACAGCCTCAGGAGCGTTCGTGGAGTAAGAGATCGACGTCCCTTCGATCGACGCGAATTGCGGCGACCCTTGGTAGTGCACTTTTGCCTGGGCCGCTGCTTTCTCGGCTGTTTTCGAAACCTTCTGTTTGACTTCTTGGCTGCCTCCTTGCGCGGCTGCATAGATTCGGATGGCAGGGCCAAAGAGGGCAGTCAGAAGACTTAGAATCGCTGTTACCTTCTTCATGGCATGTCTCCCGCGCGGCACACTGTAATCGCATTTGTGAGTGCCGAAGTCGGCGTCAGGATTGTGCCACTGGCGCCCCCGGCTTGGAATTGTCAATAGTGACAGCCTAATGCACTTGACCAAAGTGAGGTTACTTCCTGCTTCTGATTACATTCAGCACTTCAAGGCCGATGCTGTAGTTCAATCATGGGCTGCTGGCTTATGCGGATGAACCCCGAGCGCGGCCGGTCGAGATCGATGATTACGGCGAGAACCAGGGTGATGGCCAGAGCCAGCATGCACGTCGAGAAGAGCTGCCGTCCACCATTCAAACCAAATGAGTACCCCACCAGGATAGCTGCCAGTAAGCCGACGATGCCATTCGCATAAATCACGCTGACCGGCAAATGATTCTGGAATGCCGTCTGGCGAGCCGATTCCAGATCGATGGCTTGGTTCAAGGATTGTAATAGTAAACCAGCACTCACGGGGTTCGGGTCTTTCTGCGCGTAAGTGACGGCTCGCGTCCAGAACTGATTCTGCAAGTTAGCTGCTTGTTCGCGCAAACTGGCGAGCCGAGTGAAATCATTACCCGCGGTCCCATACTGCAACCGGACATCGGTGTACTGGTGTAGAAGATTGGCGATTTCGGGGCCATCCGGCGCGGGGAGGAGTTGCGTGCGAAGGAAGGAAGTGCCGATGGCATTGGCTTCATCCAGCACAAGCTGCTTCCGAGCCTCAAAGCGAGATACAGCCATCGACATTGTGAATCCAAGCAGCAGGCCGAGAACGGCAAGGATCGCGGTTTCGACAGTGGATACTTGCGACTTGGTCTTGTCTGCGGTGCTTGCTTCAGACTTTTGGCCGAGGCGGAATCCACCCTCAGTCGCTATAAGCATTAAGATGAAAAAGACAGAGTAGACGATGAACTCGTTCGTCCCGTAGAGGAAGCCAGTGTTCACAATCGCCTCCCGACTGGCAGTTTTTGACTTCCAGTCCTGTTTTCATTTCGAGGGCCGGAAAATGGCACACACACATTGCAGAAGCTTAGGTACTTCCGGAGGTCTGAGAATTGGTTCAGAGTATTCTCAAGGCTCGATCTAGATGCGGGGACAAAGTGGGTATTCCGATCGGTTGTCCGGGAGCAACAAACTCGATTCTTGAGAGCGAATTTGGTCCGACGTTTTGATGCTGTGACAGCTCTGGGTATTCTGAGTTTCAATTGCACGAACCGTCGTCCACAAATTGGCCAGCGGCCGCCATGGACCCCAGCGAGTGCCCGCAGGCCACGAAGCGTTGGTTCAAATCGTCATTTTGAAGAGCGTCCGGCGAAATGAAAGTCATGTTGGCGCGCATGGCCACATATTTGTCGGTTAATTTCATCATCCTCTGATATTCGTTGCTCAAGAACTGATAGGCACCGCGATCCGAATCGGTTGAGACCGCGGCCGAGGCCAAACGCAGGTTGGTAGCCGATTGAGCGCGATACGGCGCGAGCAAGCCGGCCGTCACCGGGTATCCATTTTGAATGGCGCTCGCAAGAGCTGTGTGCCATTCGCGAAGGGTTGCCGCTTGCTCTATCCCCGCATTCAAGAATTCTTTTGAAAATCCCGGATTCGAAGCTGGAACGAGGGCGGACGCCGGCTTTGCGGTAGCAGGTGCAGGCGCCGTGGTTGCGGGGCCGAGAGGGACGCTCAACGCGATCTGGCTTCCAGCAAAGCTGAGAGAGCCATTTACCGCATTCGCCAGCGCCTCCAGGTCAACGTAGGACCGTCCGTTAACTTGGGTCACGGGCACCTGTGTGGATTGGCCGTTGATGATGAGTGTGCGGTTTTGGTTCGCGTCCTGCGCCAGCGCGATCCCAGAGACGACAAGGGACAATGCTGCCAGCAGCCAAACAATTGCTTTTCTTGCTCGCATAGCTCCGCTCCCGGAATTTCGCACGTCGGAATTCAAATACGCGGAAAGCACGTTCCTCTCCTAATCGAGTTCCCAGATTGTGACATGGAAGTCAGACAGAGACCACCGAATGGTTGTTTTGGCCCGAGTAATACCCGGGGGCACACACGGCTGGCCGAAGGATCATTTGAAAAGATACTCGTCTTGATTCTGTGGGTCAGTATCCACCGAGTTTCTGGTAATTGGCATTGGTTGTGGTCACCACAAGCTGCTTGGCGCTGGCGTTAAGAACCGTCTGCTGCGCATAATTGGTCCCGTCTGGCAGGCTGGCCATCTGAACCTGCAAGGTCACCGCGTCTTTCGCGTCACCCATGTAAGTGTTCACGCTCAGGGAGACGATCTTTTTTGCAGCCGAATCGAAAGTGATGGTCAATTGATCGCCGGGCTGGGCGTAATTCCTGAAGATCAAATTCACGAAATTTCCGGCTGGATTCAGTGAGAAATTGCCAGCCTGATAGGCTTGTTCCATTCTTTGAGGCTCCGGCGGCACGTACATCCCGAGGACGCCCTTCACCTCTTCCATGTACTCCTGCATCTCTGCTTTTTTCTTCTCAATAATTCTTTGTTTCACTCTGCCACCGCTGGGTTGTTCTGGCGGAGGGCCGATCGGAGTCTTCTGAACCTGCCCATCAGGACCGTACTGGCACAATTTTTGAGATGCAGGTTTGGGATCTCCCTTTAGCGCGAGCTGCGTTGTTTCCGTCCATTGATACTGACGCAATCTCTGTTTATTTTCAGCAGCGGCTTGCTTCACCGCCGCAAGCTTTTGCAATACTTCCGCGTTCTGCGCAACCGCAGGTCCGCTAGCGACAAAAGCCAGCGCACCCAACACCATCAAGCGTTTGCTGATTGAAACAACCTGACTTGTCACACCATTCATCGAAGTCTCCTTGGTCTGAGATGAAATCTCTTCACTGCGGCGATGCAGATGACAATCTATGGCCGACGGCCACCCCATCCTCCGCCACCGCGGCCGCCCCCTCGCAAAACAAAAGATCGCGCTGTGGTCCGCAATCTGACTGAAGTGCTGCGCCTCACCGGGGCGACCACTAGGACGGGAAATTCTTCAGCAATTTCGCCATCGCCTTGTCCAGATTCTTTTGTCTCTTTTCCTGGTTAGCTTTGGGATCAATCGTCTTGGTCGCTCTTCCGGTCCAAACGAGCTGCTTAGTCGCCGGGTCATATATATCCAGGACGAGGGTTCCTATGCTGATTGTGGAACTCGTGGCGCTGGCCATTCCGCCGCCCCAGCGCAGGCCGCCCCCCGTTCCGTAAGCGTTCCACTGTCTCTCCTGATCGATGGAGGCCTGATAGGCGACGTAGAGGTCGGCCTTGTCACCGTCCGTCTTCGTCAATCCCTTTCCGGCCAATTGAGAGTCGATAGAAGACTTGATCTGCGCGTCCAATATCTGGTTGGGGTAGGACGCACCCTGGACCGCCACCCATTTGTAGGTATGGTATTTCGTGAAGTCCGTTCCTGGCATGGCATTGGTTGTTACATCCTGCGCCGGGATTGCACTGCACGCAAGGAGCGCCAAAATGAGTCCGATTCCGACTCTTGCCATCCTGTTCTGTAGTCCTCGTGGCATCGTTCTCCTCCCTTTTCCCGATTGGAATTCAGTAGCCGACGGCTGTGCGGGGCATCACGATATTCGACTACTTCATCTGCCCGTTCGCCCATTGCCGAAATGCTTGCAGCTCGGAAATTAGCTCCGGCGGCAGGTTGAGAGACTTTGTTAGCGCCTGCCTCCGCCCCCGCGACCGCCCCAACCACCGGAGGACCTCTGCTGCTGGTACCGCTGGCTGGATTGTTCGCCCCTTTGTCTATTTTGCGCCTCCTGTTGCATCCCTTGCACCTCACTGCTGTTCTGTGGATGCTGCTCGTAAGAGGAGGAAGGGTGTTCTTGGGAGGAGGAAGCTGACGAGGTAGAGGTAGGGTGTTGCTGGTAACTCTGGCTCTCGTTATGCTGCTGAGCGCTAGAAGAGTTCACAGTATTCCAGCTTCCATTGCTGCCATACTTTTGCCAACCGCTTCCGGTGTTCTTGTACACGTTGCCGTCCGCGCTGGCGTACATGTTGCCGTTTGCGGCCTTCCCGGCACTTGCGGTGTTTCCATAGGCGCCACTGGCGCCGACGGCTTTTCCGCCTGAAGAAGTTTGCACGGACCCTGTGGTTCCTTGAGCGGTCGTATAGTGCTGTGAATAGGCGCTCTGGCCGTTTTTCGAAACCGCGGAACTGCCCCAGGAGCTGTACCCATTGGAACCCTGATGGGAGGCAGCGGAAGCACCCGTATATGGATTGTAAGCTGTGCCCGCGTGCGCGCTTCCGTAGGGAGTGGAGACCGACGCGGTATGGGTCGAAGTGCCGGTGTAGGGATTATACGAAGCGCTTCGGGACGCTGATCCATAAGGACCATAGGCAGTCTGCGAAACGCCATACGCCCCGGTGGAAGAGTGGTAGTAGGACGTCGAGCCGTAGGTAGCCGGGTAGTGGTAATAAGCTGGATATCCGTAGGCCGGGTGGTAAATGTAGGGCGGATAGTAGTAACCCGTGCCACCCGCGACGACAGCTCCCACGGCGACGCCCACAATGAAGGCTCCCACGTAGCCAGCGGTGTAGCTGGCTTGCACAGTCCCGTCCGGAGCCGCCACTTGCGTAACGTAGGTGACGTTGTAAACCGGAGAGCTGGGCGGAATCGTGTAAATCACTTGTGGAACAGATTGCGCAGTTTGCCATGGGCCTTGCGGGCTGGTGGAGAGGAACCAGATACCCTGGAGACACAGATAATACAAATCGCCTACCTGGATCACTTTTTGCGGCGTGTTCGTGGCGTACGTTAGTGAAGTCCCCGGGATAGGAGCGAACTGCGGAGCGCCTGAATAGGTGACGCTTGCCTGTGCCGCTGCCGCCGCTGGGTTCACTGTGATGCTCGTGGGAACCTGGGCCATCATCACAGCGTCCTTGGCTTCTTCCGTCCCTGGCACGGAGGGAAGCACTTGTGCAGGAGGGCTGTCAGGCGGAATCTGGGCAAAGTCGGGAGGGAGGTTGGGTGTCGTAAAAGTCCATGGTCCCTGAAGTCCATTGGAGGTGAACCAGCGGCCGGCGGTCAGGTAATAATATTGGTTCGTGGGCGTGTAAACGAACAGGTAGCTCCTGGTGTTCGTGGCATACACGAGTTGCGTCCCTTGGATCGCAGAGTAAACGGGTTGCCCATCAAACAAAATGACTACTGCCGGCGCGGTGCTGTAAAAAACCATGGGAACAACAGCATTGGCGCTGGCGGGTGACGGGGGGATGAAATTCTTGAGGCTCGCCCACTGCTGTTCCTTCAGCAGCTTGTTCATGTCCTTGGGAAGCTGCATCGTTGGCGACCATGGACCTTGCAGATTGTTTGAGGTGAGCCACCGCTCGCCAGCCAAGAGATAATAAGCGGATTTGTCATAGACGAACACAGCCCACTCGGTGTTGATCACGTATTGCAACTTGGTGTTTGGGATTTCCGCGAGCAGCGGCTGGCCTTCCACACTCAAGAGAATGGACGGTTGATAACTGACGAAAATTTGTGGCGGCGCATTATTCAATTGAACTCCGGAAGGTGGTGCCGCCGGTTTCGGGACGCAAGCCACCAAGCGCTGCATGGAAATCCAGACAGTCGGTGGGACGAACGTCCTCACCAACTGATCCATACTTGCGGCGCTTGCAGGGTCCAGCGAAGGGAAATATGTGTTTTTGATCTCCAGATTGGATATCAAAACCATCTGGGTCTCGGAATTAACGCTGGTCAAGCCGCGCAACGCTACCGCTCCGACGATCTCTTTGCCGCCCGCCGGGGTGACCGAAATGGCCATGCGCCAGTCAAGTTCTTGAAAATTTCTCCAACTGTCGACCTGTGGTTGGTAATAAACGAGCGTGCCCTGCGGGTTCGTGATTTGGCGGGGCCAACCAGGATCCTGAGCAAGCGCGGTAATGGCCGAGGCCAGAACCAACGAGCAAACTGCGATCACTTTCCTCATGGTGCCCTCCTTCCTCGATACGAGCCAAGGAGCCATATGTCTCAACGCCACGGATTGCTCCGAAGACC